>ENA-UENY01001587-UENY01001587.1-human-gut-metagenome-genome-assembly--contig:-NODE-1587-length-12308-cov-4.118469_pt1 | contig 12308 bp, 10 predicted proteins | sample MGYA00242886_ERZ507888 | MGnify/ENA primary metagenome ERZ507888 (study PRJEB26167, sample SAMN06115543) | human gut metagenome | host: Homo sapiens | place: China:Chongqing | collected 2014-11-10... | reverse complement strand
GTCAGTCGTGTACTCAGCTTTAAGCCCCGCTTCTAATGTTTAATGCACAGCAACACCTGGATTCAGTAGTCGCGTAAGAGGCTGCCGAGTTCAATCAAGAATGCCGGCGTTCATTTAAACTTTCGCTGAAGATTTCGACGAGGAACTTACTTGAAGAGTACAAAGCGTGACTACGAAGCTTGCCAAAGAATTTGACATCCAGGACTTCCTTATTAATACGGAAAACAATCCTCAAGCCTTTTTCAAGGCCTGTGTTGATGAAGATCCGGGGGACGGATCACTCGTTAGAAGAGCACTTGGCGAAATGGTGAAGGCCAAAGGAATGGTTCAGCTCGCAAGGGAGACGGGTCTCTCAAGAAAGTCGTTGTACAAAGCGTTCCGTCCCGAAGGCTCTCCATAATTCGAGACAATATTTAGAATCAGCAAGGCTTTGAAGCTGACGACTCCGACCCATCGCGCCTGATTTAAATTCTCCGGTATCCACCGTGGCTAGAAGACTCTAATAGTTACTCTGTGTCTGCCGGCGCTCTCTTGAAGAGTTTTGTGAGTCCGGCAAGCCAAAATTTCACAAAAATACCGACGCATAACGCTGAAATCACAGTTCCTTCTCGCAGCCCGTGTATTTCATGGAAAACGCAGTAACTAAGAAGTAAAGTCAGCAAAACCAAGATAACGTCATTGGCGATTTTGACGGATGAAAATGGCTTGTGTAGAACCGTACTAACGGCAAGCACGAGACCTTCTCCGGGCAACGCTGCGGCGCCGGAAAACACTTCTAAAGCAACGCCGAGTCCGAGCACCACGTTTCCAAGCATCGAGACTGCAAAACACTTCCAGTAAACATCAGAAGACAGAAACTCGGTGAACTTCATAGAGGTGTCGATGAAGTAAGAGAAGGCCAGCGTGATCGGAATTTGTGCAAGGAGCAGCACCTTGTTAATGGAGCGTCTGAGGAGTATCCATTGGGCGACGACAAAAAGCAGATTGATCAGAAAAGTTGTTTCGCCGAAGGTTAAGTCGCTGGCATAAGCGGAAACCAGAGGAAGCGAGCTAATCGGCGTTGTACCGAGATTGCCTCGGGTGACGAGCGCAATACCTAAACTCATGACGAATAATGCAGCGATGAACATGAACCAAGGACCTAATTTGCGAAACATATTGGTGTTATTTGAATTTTGTGGATTGAGGACTGAGTGACGAAAGAAAGAAAAGTCGAAGGACTGAGCTTCGACTTTTCGGAATAGAGCGGGTTAAGAAAACAGTTACGTTCCCGCTTTAACCTCCGCCTTAGAGGCAACAGGGACGTCATTTTCAACCTTGCAGACAACATCCGGCATCGAAATAATGCGCAGGTCACGCTGCTGGAACGGAATGTTGATCTTGCGTTTATTGAACTCGCGGAACATGGCGCGTCCGATATTGGATCTCAGAGTTGCGGTTCCTTTTTCAGGATCTGGGACCCAGAAGTAAGAAGTCAGCTCAATTCCGTCAGCTCCGAAGTTCGTCAGAATGGTGTAGGGCGCCGGATTGATCAAGACACGAGGCTGCTTGCGAACAATATCGGTCATGAGCTCAATGACTTCATCAATGTTGGAGCTGTAGTCAACGCTCATCATGACGGTGGCGCGGCCCGGGCCAAGTAAATAAGAAGTATTGCGGACGTTGCTGGTCACAAAATTCTCGTTAGGGATAATCGTGACGCTGCCGTCATAAGCTTTGACCGCTGTGTAACGCGTTTTGATGTCCGTCACAATGCCTTCAACACCGGAAACATTTACTAAGTCGCCGATTTTGATGCTCTTGTCCAGAAGAATAATGAATCCGCTGACGTAGTTAGAGGCAATTTTCTGCAAGCCGAAACCTAAGCCGACACCGATGGCACCGCCGAAGACACCAAGCACGGTGATGTCAATACCAACGGAAGCCAGACCGATCAGAATCGCAATCGTCACTAAAACGACCTTGACTACCCGGATGATCACAACGCGGACGTTGGACTCCATGGTCGGAAGGCTGTTTATCCATTTCTCAAAGAACTGACCGATCCACTTCGCGATAAAGAGCGCTAAGGCAATCGAGAAGCCGGAAAGGAAGACAGACCAAACCGTTGCGTTGGTGCTTCCCAGCGGAATTTTGGTGGTCTGCATGAATTCGACGCACTTAGGCAGTACACCGACGATCTGAAGCGCGACACCGCCCCAAATCGAAAACGTCAGGAAGTTATCCAGGCTGCTGTTGTATTTGCGCGAAAGTGAGTGCAGCAGAAATACGACCGTGCGGATCACAACGTAGGCCCCGAGAATCAGCCACGCAATGGATTCCAGCGGCAGGGCTTTCTTAGGAAGCAAGCCGAAAAGTCGCACGGTAAAGGTGCTGACCGCGATGAAGAACATTCCAAGCAGCGGGAAACTCAGCCGCAAAATCAGCGTCTCTATGCCTCGTCTTACCTTTGCCCAGAAGGCGCTCTCGCGATGTTCAGGCTTGACAGGGGCTTCGCCTTCTTCCGCTTTGATCTCGTCGCTTTCGATGATTTCATTGGCGGCTAAGTGCTTAATAATCCGCATGCGGATGTATTTGCCGAGCAGCCAAGCTAAAAACAGTGAGCCCAGAATGGAGGCCAGCTGCCAATAGATGATCGGCTGGTTAAGCCCTTTTTCAAACATCAGCAGGAGTTGATCCAGGATGTTGCTGTCGCCGCTTAAAAGTTCTTCTGTCGTAACCGCTGTTTGTGCGACTTTGGCGATTTCGGCGGATGCGGCTGCCGAGGTACTCATAGGCTGTCTCCGTTAGGTTAACGACCGTTTGCGTCGTCAACCGGATCAAATGTCAATGTAATAGAAGAGGGAATGTCTCCTACCGGGGGTTTGGGGAAGGGATTGCACATCAGAATCGCTTTTTCCACCGCTGTATCGAAAGCCTTCAGACCGCTGCTGCTGATCATCTTGGGCGGAACAGCCTTCTGACCGTTCTTGAGCAGTCGGACATCGAACTTGGCAACGTACATTCCGCGTTTGGCGCCGGCCGGCGTATTAAACGTAATATGCGGACGGATGCAGGCAACGATACGGTTGTTGTACTGGGCTTGCTGAAAGTTCGTCATGGCGCCGGAGCCTGAACCCATGGCAGATCCGCTCTGGCCGGTTAAGCGGCTGAGCATTTCTTTTCTGCGGACGGCATTCGCCTGTTCTTGGGCTCTCTGACGATTGAGTTCTTCTTGAGCCTTGCGCTTTTCAGCTAAGGCTTTTTCTCGCTGAGCCTTTTCTTCAGCGATCTTGCGTTCGCGTTCCTGAGCTTGCTTCTTGAGTTCTTCCTGCTTGGCTTTGCGCTCGGCTTCTGCTTTTTCTTCAGCCTTACGTTTTTCTTCCGCTAAGCGTTTCTGCTCTTCTTGTTTCTTCAGCTCTTCCTGACGCTTCTGTTCTTCGATGCGTCGTTCTTCTTCCTGACGGCGCAGTTCAGCCTGGCGAGCTTCTTCGGCTTTGCGCTGCTCTTCAGCTCGTTTGGCTTCCTGAAGCTGACGTTCGCGCTCAAGAATGCGTTGTTTTTCCTCTTCCTGTTTCTTCTTTTCGCGGTCGAGTCTTTCTTGGACGATGTCCGGATCCTCAAACAGATTGGCTTGACGATCTAAATCCGTCTGAGCGATAGGAGGCGGGGGCGGAGGCAGCTGCTGCTGAGGCTCTTCCGGAGCAGGAGGCTCGGGAGCGGGTTCCGGTTCCGGCTGAGGTTCAGGTTGGGGCTCCGGTTCGGGCTGAGGCTCGGGTTCCGGCTCAGGCTGCGGTTCCGGTTGCGTCTCTGCCGGGGCTTCTGCTGCCGGCATGTCGCCGTTCCACAGTTCGGCATAGACGGGGCCTGTCGGCTCCGATCTCCATTGCATGGAAACGAAGAGCAGCACAAAAAGAAGCCCGTGGGCGATTAAAGCGAGCACAAAAGCCGTGCCCCAATAACCCTGAGCGCCTGAGAGCCGATTCGCTTGATTCGGAGATAAGTCGTCCATTACTTGGCACCGCTTCCTTCAAGTTGCAATGACAGACCGATACGCGTGATGTTGGCCTTTTGTAGATTGCGCATCACGTCGATGACTTTTTCATATGCGACGGTTTTATCCGCAGCAATGACAACCGGAACCTGATTTCCGTCGGTCTGCATCGATTCGACCGTAGAGACTAACTGAGGGAAATCAACCGGAGTTAATTTCTTTGCAGTATCGCGGATCTGGAGTTTGCCGTCTGGCGAGATAATGACTTCGACAACTTTATCCGGAGTGCGAGCCGCTTTATTGACTTTCGGCAGATCGACGATCGAAGGGTTGACGTATGGGGCGGCGACCATCAGGATCACCACGAGAACGAGCATCACGTCAATGTACGGGACGACGTTCATCTCTGCTAAAAGACGTCTTTTGCCGTTACGTGCCATGTTGCGTCCTTAGGCCTGACGACCCAAAATGTTCTGGAATTCCTGCATGAAGCTTTCGTACTGGCTCGAGAGACGATCCAGACTATAAGCAAAGCGGTTGTAGCCGATAACGGCAGGAATAGCGGCAAACAGACCGATCGCGGTTGCCACCAGAGCTTCGGCAATACCCGGGGCGACGACAGCCAGCGAAGCGCTTTCCAGGTTGCCCAAGCCTGTGAAGGCGTCCATGATGCCCCATACGGTGCCGAACAGACCGATGTACGGAGAAACGGAACCGATGGTCGCCAAAACGCTCAAGCCCGACTCGAGAATGTCGAGTTCTCTCTGATAACGGGCGCGCATGGCGCGAGACACACCGTCAATGACGCCGAAGGTGCCGGCGCGGGCTTCAAGATTGCTCGCGCGGCTTCTTAAGAACTCGGTCATGCCGGAGTAAAAGATGCCCTCCTGAGGACCGATGGAAGAGCGTCGCTCGGTGGCGCTTTCGTAGAGTTTATTTAAATCTGCACCGCCCCAGAAACGCTTGTCGAAGTTGCGGGCTTCTCTTCTTGCACGGCTCATCTGGAACCATTTCTGAAAAATAATGGTCCAGCTCACTAAAGAGAAAATCAAAAGAATAGCCAAAACAATCTGAACAACGGCGCTCGCATGAGCAACCAAAGTAATGATTGATAAATCGGCAGATGCTTCCATCACAGTCCCTTGTACTAACGAATGATTAATGAGTTAAAAGTTTTTTGAGTTGTTCTGAAATAGGCTCGGGCATAGCCACCGGGCGGAATGTGTGCGCGTCGAGCGTGCCGCAGCGAACGTCTCCGACGTTGAGCACTTCATCTCCTCTCAGAATTTCCTGATGAAATTCAAAAGAAGTACGGCCGCACGCGGCGACCGTTGATCGAACCACTAATTCATCATCCAGCCGGGCCGGTTTCTTGTACTTGGCTTTGGCTTCGGCGACGACAAAGACGACGCCGAGCTCTGAGTACAGCCGCTCCTGACTCCAGCCCAATGCGCGCAGCCATTCCGTGCGTGCGCGTTCCATGAACCTGAAGTAGTTTGCGTAATAAACCACTCGTGCACAGTCTGTGTCTTCGTAGTAGACGCGAACCGGCCAGTCGAAATAGTGTTTTTCCATCAACAAATTCTCATCCGAGCGCGCGTAAGCGCGCTCAAAAAGGCTCCTTGAAGCCCAGCCTCACATAAGAGCGCATTTTAACAAACGGGTACCTGAGAATCAGGCTTGAAAGGTCATTCTTTATACCCGTTTTTCGGAGCGATAAAATCTTTCGCGAATCTTAAAAAGTTGGGAATACCCCTAGACGGGAAACCGTCCCTAACTATTTTATTTCTTTGGAATTTTTTGTGATCTGATAAGATATCTCGTCCCAAAATAGGCGAAAGGAACAGCAGTGAAAATTAAAGTAGGATACGGCGCAACTTACGGCAGGCTCCTTAAGCTGTCAGTGGCCGTCTTTGCTGTGTTCGCACTGACCTCCTGCAAAGAAATTCCGAACTCCGTTCATACGGAGAAAGAACTTGCCTCCAATACGCTTTACACGCCGTTCTCCGGCCGCAGTCCGAAGCATTTGGATCCGACGAGTTCTTACTCTTCCGATGAGACGCCTTACACCTACAGTATTTACGAACCGCTTTACCAGTATCACTTCCTAGAGCGCCCTTATCGCCTGATCCCTCGTTCCGCAGCAGAGGTCGTTAAACCCGTTTATCTGGATAAAGACGGAAAGGCCTTACCTGAGACTGCTTCGGCGGAAAAAATCGCTCTGAGTGTTTACGAGATTCCGATCAAAAAAGGGATCCTCTTTGCGCCTCATCCGGCTTTTGCCAAGAACGAAAAGGGCGAATACATCAACCACGCGTTAGCGCCTGAAGTCATCGACGAGCTGCACAATCCGATGGATTTGCCGCAGAAGGGTACGCGAGAGCTGACCGCCGAGGATTTTGTTTACTCGATCAAGCGAATGGCCAATCCCCGCATCATTGCTCCGGTCTACGGAACGATGGTGAACTATCTTCCGGGATTGAAAGACTTTGCCGTTCAGGTTCGCACAGAAGACAAACGCCTTCGCGCCGATCTCAAGCCCTCTGACAGAGACTTACCTTTCTTAGACTTGCGGAAGTTTGAGCTCAAAGGTGTTTCGGCGCCGGATAAGTACACGCTGCGGCTCGAAGTCAAAGGAAAGTACCCGCAGTTCCCCAACTGGCTGGCCATGACGTTCTTTGCGCCGGTTCCGTGGGAGGCCGAAGCCTTCTACGCCCAGAAGGGCATGGCCAAAAACAACTTGTCTTTGAACTATTGGCCCGTGGGTACCGGCCCTTACATGCTGGTGGAATCGATTGAGAACCGCAAACATGTCATGGAGCGCAATCCGAATTTCCGTAAGACGGAGCTTTATCCCTGCGCGGGGGAGCCCGGCGATGAAGCGAAAGGATTTTTAAAGGACTGCGGAAAACCGCTGCCTTTCATTGATCGGATTGAAATCACGGCCGAAAAAGAAAGCGTGCCGCTTCGTACGAAGTTCCTTCAGGGCTACTACGACTCTCCGCAGATTGAACGTCTCGACAACGGTCAGGGCTTCTTGATCGGCATGGCCGACAGCGCGGAAAAGGAAAAAGAGTACAAAGAAAAGAAGCTGCAGTTTCCGCAGACCGTAGAAGCGCAAAACACGTACTTCGGCTTTAACTGGATGGATCCGGTCGTCGGCGAAGGCAAGACGCCTGAAGAGCGCGAGCGCAACAAGAAGCTTCGTCAGGCGATTTCTATTGCCATGGATTGGGAAGAATATATCCAGATCTTTGAGAAGGGCTTGGCATCCCCCGCGCATGGTCCTCTTCCGCCGGGACTCTTCGGCTATCGAGAGGACGGCGCTGCGGCATTTAACCCAGTCGTTTACGAAAAGTCTGAAGACGGTCTTGTTCGCCGCAAATCTATTGAAGAAGCTAAGAAGCTCTTAGCCGAAGCGGGCTACCCCGGAGGGCGGGACGCGAAGACCGGGGAACCCTTGGTCTTGAATCTCGACTTCCAAGCGGCGGCGTCTCCATCAACGAAAGCCGTACTGGACTGGTATCAGAAGCAGTTTGCGAAAATCGGCATTCAGCTCGATATTCGCGGCACCGACTACAACCGCTTCCAAGATAAAGTGATCTCCGGCAATCACCAGCTCTTCTTATGGGGCTGGCTCGCGGATTACCCGGATGCAGAAAATTTCCTGTTCCTGCTTTACGGTCCTAACGCCAAGTCCAAGACCGGAGGCTCCGGAGAAAACGCTTCGAATTATCAAAATCCGAAATACGACGAGCTCTTCAGCCGCATGCGTTATATGGACGAAGGCCCAGCTAAGGCCGAGGCCATTAATGAACTGATTAAGATCGTTCAGGAAGATGCGCCCTGGACATTCGGATACTTTCCGACAAGTTCGGCGGCTTTCCATCAGTGGGTGCATAACGGCAAGCCCACACAGGTCGTGCGCAACCATATTCAGTATCTGAGACTTGATCCCGAGACGCGTGTAAAGGCCATTAAAGAATGGAACAAACCGATTTACTGGCCGCTGCTGGTTTTTGTTCTGCTGTCGGCGTTGGTGATTATTCCGGCCGTGGCTCTTCATAGAAAGCGGGAACGAATGACCGCACGCACTACAGAGGAGGACGTCAAATGATTCGTTATCTCTTAAGACGCATCGGCTACGGCTTCCTGATTCTGATCGGCGTCAATCTGCTCACCTTTATGCTGTTCTTTACGGTCAACACGCCGGATGATATGGCGCGCCTCAATATCGGCGGCAAGCGTGTGACGGCCGAAGCGATCCAGAACTGGAAAGAAGAACACGGTTACGACAAACCGCTGCTCTGGAATGAGAAGGCCAAAGGCTCAGACAAGCTTACGGATACGATTTTTTGGCAGCACAGTGCGCGGCTGATGGTCGGAGACCTCGGTGCATCGGACGCGGGACGTGACATTGCTTATGAAATCAAAAACCGAATGTGGCCGTCAGTTGCGCTGGCGTTTCCGACCTTTTTGCTCGGCGTCTTCGTGATTGTCGTGTTTTCTTTAGGTTTAGTGTTCTTCCGGCACACGAAGCTTGAGATCGGAGGCGTGGTCTTTGCCATTGTCATGATGTCGGTCTCTTCGCTTTTCTACATTATTTTCGGCCAGTGGCTTTTCTCAAAAGTTCTGCGGCTTGTTCCGATCTCAGGTTTTGAGACGGGAACGGCCATGATTTCGTTCCTGATTCTTCCGATTGCGATCGGCGTTTTCTCTCGCATCGGAGGCGATGCGCTGCTGTACCGCTCGATGTTCCTGGAAGAAATCAACAAGGATTACGTTCGTACCGCTCGCGCGAAGGGCTTAAGCGAAACGGCCGTCCTGTTTAAACACGTTCTGCGCAACGCCAGCCTGCCGATTCTGACTTCAACGGTTGCCGTGCTTCCGATGCTGTTTTTAGGCTCCTTAGTGATGGAAAGCTTCTTCGGCATTCCGGGCTTAGGCAGCTTCACGATTGACGCGATTAATGCTCAGGACTTCGCCATTGTCCGTACCATGGTTTTTGTAGGAACCGTGCTGTATGTTATCGGTCTGATTTTGACGGACGTAGCTTACACGATTGCCGACCCGAGGATCCGTTTGAAATGATGCCTAAATTTGTTTTGCTTCCAACGGATATCGTGATTGTCGTCCTTCTTGCGGCACTAACGTTTTATCTGATTCATGTTGCCCGCTCCGAAGAGCTCAAAGCACGATGGCGCTATGTTGTGAGTTCCGGCGCCTCGCTGTGCTCGCTTTCGCTGCTGTGTTTCTTCCTTCTGCTCTCCGTCGTAGATTCTGTGCACTTTCGTCCGGTCATTGATGTTCAGGCCGGGCGCCCGATCTATGACGTCAAGGCTTATTCCCTGTTGGATAAAGCGCTAGGCAAAGCCTCTTCTGCCGAAGAGAAGTCTTATTCGATGCCGCTTGCGACTCAGACATTTGAAAAAATTTCCCGCTTTGAAGACGGCAAACCCGTGCGCGATTACGAACCGCTGAAAGCCGGAGGAGCGCACCTCAAAAATAACGCCGATTGGGCAGAAGACATCATCGTTAAATCGGCCTGCGGGCTAGGTGCAGGACTCGTGCTTAGCGCTTTGCTGTGGTTCTTAACGGTCGGACTGATTGCTCGATATAAAGATCGCTCATTCAAGGGAGAGGTGCGTACGCTATTTAAGCGCCGCGATGAAGTTCCTTATGAAGCAGTCCTTACGACCTGCTCTATTTTAATCGTCCTCGGGTGCCTGATCGGCGCGCTTTGGCCGTATTACCACGTGATGGGGACAGATCAAACAGGCAACGATGTCCTGTATCAAGCCTTTAAGTCGGTGCGTACAGCGCTTGTGATCGGAACTCTGGCGACGTTGACGACGCTTCCGTTTGCCGTGGTTCTGGGAATTTGTGCCGGATTCTTCAAGGGCTGGGTAGACGACTTAATTCAGTACCTTTACACGACGTTGTCTTCAATTCCGAGCGTTCTTTTGATTGCGGCTTCCGTGCTGATGATTCAGGTGTTCATTGATTCTCATCCCGGCATGTATGCGACCGGCATTGAGAGAGCCGACCTTCGTCTGTTCATGCTTTCAATCATCATCGGTCTGACGGGCTGGGCCACGCTCGCACGTCTCCTTCGCGCCGAGACCTTAAAGATTTCTCAGCTGGACTATATCCAAGCGGCTCGTGCCTTCGGATTAGGGCCGTTTAAGATCATGAAGCGTCATGTGCTGCCCAACGTGATCCACATCATTTTGATTGTGGCGGTATTGGATTTCTCCGGCATTGTTCTATATGAAGCGGTGCTTTCTTACGTCGGTGTCGGCGTTGATCCGACGACACACAGTTTCGGTTCCATGATTAATGCCGGACGTCTTGAACTTTCCCGCACACCGGTTGTCTGGTGGAACCTTTGCGCGGCTTTCACTTTCATGCTCACACTTGTGTTGTCTGCCAACTTGTTTGCGTCTGCCGTTCGGGAAGCATTTGACCCGAGACTGGTCCTCAAAATCGGGAGGAAAAAGTAATGCTCCGTATTTCTAATATGGTGACTGAAATCCTCACTTCCGAGGATACGGTTCGCGTTGTAGACGGTTTGAGCCTGACGCTTAATCGAGGCGAAATCTGCGCTTTAGTCGGAGAGTCCGGGTGCGGCAAATCTATGACGGCTTTTTCTCTGCTGAGATTGCTTCCGAGCTCCGGACGAGTCTCGAGCGGTGTTGTTACCGTTGACGGAACAGAAATCATGGGTTTGCCGGAAGCTGCGATGCGCAATATTCGCTCTTTCAAGATCAGTTTGATTTTCCAGGAACCGGCGACGTCGTTAAACCCGGTGATGACTGTCGGGGATCAAATTGTCGAGACAATTCTTCTTCATACACCGCTGCGCGGCGAAGAAGCGCGAGCAAAAGCACTCGACTGGCTGAAAAAAGTCGGAATCCCTGAGCCCGAACGCAGAATGAAATCATTCCCGTTTGAACTCTCCGGCGGTCAAAAGCAGCGCGTTATGATCGCTATTGCACTAGCGGCCGAGCCGAACTATTTGATTGCAGACGAACCGACGACGGCGCTGGACGTTTCCGTTCAAGCTCAGATTCTTGATCTTTTAAAGCATCTCAAGGAAACCGAAAACATCGGCATTCTGCTGATTACACATGATTTGGCTGTTGTGGCTCAGGTCGCAGCCAGGGTAGGGCTGATGTATGCCGGTGAGCTGGTGGAAGAAGCTTCAGCACGTGAGTTCTTCTCCAAGCCATTGCATCCTTATGCGCGCAATCTTTTGAAGGCGCTTCCTGAAGGAAAGCAAAAGAGCCAGATGCTCGAGGCAATACCGGGCATGGTTCCTCGCTTGAATCGAGAGTTCCATGGATGCCGATTTGCCGAGCGCTGTAAAAAAGCTCGTCCCGAATGTTCTCAGCATAAAGTTGTCCTGCAGGAGATTGGAGACCGAAAAGTTCGCTGCCTGTTTCCTGAAAATGATCCGGTCGAACTTCCGCGAAGTGACGTTGTTGTTGAGCGAGAGCAGAAAGATGTGCCTCGCATTCTTGAAGTCAAGAATTACAGCGTTTGGTTTCCGATTCGCGGCGGTTTTCTGCGTCCGACGGAATACGCCAAAGCCGTCAACAATGTCTCATTCGATGTGCGCAGAGGGCTGACAACGGCATTGATCGGAGAAAGCGGCAGCGGCAAAACCACGGTGGCCCGAGGCATCCTCCAACTTCTCCGACTGCAGGCAAAAATCACTGGTTCTGCGCTCTTGAACGGAAAAGACTTAGGCAGCTTGAACGGTCCCGATCTTCGACAAGCCCGCGTCGATATGCAGGTTATTTTCCAAGATCCATTCTCCAGTTTGAATCCGAGAATGCGTGTTAAGGAAATTCTGCTTGAAGGGTTGGAGAGCCTGCACCCTGATATTCCTGCGAGTGAAGCGCTCGGAAGAATTGAAGATGTCATCGGTCTTTGCGGGCTTCGTTCCGATTCATTGAATCGGTATCCGCATGAGTTCTCGGGCGGACAAAGACAGCGCTTGGCGATAGCTCGTGCGTTGGTGGTCGAACCCAAACTTCTGATTTGTGATGAACCGACATCGGCTTTGGATGTTTCCGTGCAGGCCCAAATCCTGAATCTTTTGAACGAAATCCAAAGAAGCCGAGATATCTCGTACTTGTTCATCACTCATAACTTCGGCGTCGTTCGTTACCTTGCCGATGAAGTCATTGTGATGAAGTCCGGAGAAGTGGTAGAAGCAGGATCGGCGGCAGAAATCCTTAATCGTCCGAAAGATCCTTACACCTGTCGCTTGCTGGAAGCAGTTCCGAATTTCGACTCTCTGAAGTAAGAACAAGAAGTTCCCACAAAG
>ENA-UENY01001583-UENY01001583.1-human-gut-metagenome-genome-assembly--contig:-NODE-1583-length-12342-cov-5.671097_pt1 | contig 12342 bp, 8 predicted proteins | sample MGYA00242886_ERZ507888 | MGnify/ENA primary metagenome ERZ507888 (study PRJEB26167, sample SAMN06115543) | human gut metagenome | host: Homo sapiens | place: China:Chongqing | collected 2014-11-10... | reverse complement strand
ACATTATTACAAATAAAATATTGAAACTATGGCTGAAGCGCAAAATGATCCCCTGCTGCCGGGATACTCGTTTAACGCCCATCTGGTGGCGGGTTTAACGCCGATTGAGGCCAACGGTTATCTCGATTTTTTTATCGACCGACCACTGGGAATGAAGGGTTATATTCTCAATCTCACCATACGCGGCCAGGGGGTGGTGAAAAATCAGGGACGAGAATTTGTCTGCCGACCGGGTGATATTTTGCTGTTCCCGCCAGGAGAGATTCATCACTACGGTCGTCATCCGGAGGCTCGCGAATGGTATCACCAGTGGGTTTACTTTCGTCCGCGCGCCTACTGGCATGAATGGCTTAACTGGCCGTCAATATTTGCCAATACGGGTTTCTTTCGCCCGGATGAAGCGCACCAGCCGCATTTCAGCGACCTGTTTGGGCAAATCATTAACGCCGGGCAAGGGGAAGGGCGCTATTCGGAGCTGCTGGCGATAAATCTGCTTGAGCAATTGTTACTGCGGCGCATGGAAGCGATTAACGAGTCGCTCCATCCACCGATGGATAATCGGGTACGCGAGGCTTGTCAGTACATCAGCGATCATCTCGCAGACAGCAATTTTGATATCGCCAGCGTCGCACAGCATGTTTGCTTGTCGCCGTCGCGTCTGTCACATCTTTTCCGCCAGCAGTTAGGGATTAGCGTCTTAAGCTGGCGCGAGGACCAACGCATTAGTCAGGCGAAGCTGCTTTTGAGCACCACCCGGATGCCTATCGCTACCGTCGGTCGCAATGTTGGTTTTGACGATCAACTCTATTTCTCGCGAGTATTTAAAAAATGCACCGGGGCCAGCCCAAGTGAATTCCGTGCCGGTTGTGAAGAAAAAGTGAATGATGTAGCCGTCAAGTTGTCATAATTGGTAACGAATCAGACAATTGACGGCTTGACGGAGTAGCATAGGGTTTGCAGAATCCCTGCTTCGTCCATTTGACAGGCACATTATGCAAGCATTGCTGGAACACTTTATTACCCAATCCACCGTGTATTCATTGATGGCGGTGGTGTTGGTGGCCTTTCTGGAGTCGCTGGCGCTGGTCGGTTTGATTTTACCCGGTACGGTGCTAATGGCGGGACTGGGGGCGCTGATTGGCAGTGGCGAGTTAAGTTTCTGGCACGCCTGGCTGGCAGGGATCGTCGGTTGCCTGCTGGGCGACTGGATCTCTTTCTGGCTGGGCTGGCGTTTTAAAAAGCCATTGCATCGCTGGTCATTTCTGAAGAAAAACAAAGCATTACTCGATAAAACTGAACATGCGTTGCATCAACACAGCATGTTCACCATTCTGGTCGGTCGCTTTGTTGGCCCGACGCGTCCGCTGGTGCCAATGGTGGCGGGAATGCTGGATCTCCCGGTGGCAAAATTTATTACGCCGAATATTATCGGCTGCCTGCTGTGGCCACCGTTTTACTTCCTGCCGGGGATTCTGGCGGGTGCGGCGATCGATATTCCTGCCGGGATGCAGAGTGGTGAGTTTAAATGGTTGCTGCTGGCGACGGCGGTATTTTTGTGGGTTGGGGGCTGGCTGTGCTGGCGGTTATGGCGCAGCGGTAAAGCGACTGACCGTTTGAGTCATTATTTGTCGCGCGGTCGTTTGTTGTGGCTGACGCCGTTGATTTCTGCCATCGGCGTGGTGGCGCTGGTGGTGTTAATTCGCCACCCGTTGATGCCGGTGTATATCGATATTTTGCGTAAAGTGGTTGGGGTTTAGGAGATAGTTTGCACCGGCGCTGGTTTGTTCCCCTCACCCTAACCCTCTCCCCGGAGGGGCGAGGGGGCTGTCCGTGCGCTTTTAACCTGTAATCCCCAACAGCGCCGAAGCACTCGCCTTACCGCTCAACAGCTCATCGGTCTTACCCTGCCAGGCGATGCGCCCATCGGCGACCACCACCGAGCGCGTGGCAATCCGCGCAGCATCTTCCACACTGTGCGACACCATCAATAACGTCATTTTTTGCTGCTGGCAGCTCGTGCTCACCAGCGTCAACATCTCCTGACGTAACGCCGGATCGAGCGCAGAGAACGGTTCATCGAGCAATAAAATCGGCTGTTCGCGTACCAGACAACGCGCTAACGCCACGCGCTGTCGCTGACCGCCGGAAAGCTCGCCCGGTAACCGCGCTATTAAATTATCAATCCCCATCTGACGGGCAATCGCGTGCATTTTCCCCTGCTGTGCCGCGTTCAGTTTCAACCCCGGATTTAGCCCCAGCCCGATGTTCTGCGCGACCGTCAGGTGACTGAACAGGTTGTTTTCCTGAAACAGCATCGACACCGGACGGCGTGACGGCGGCGTCGTGGTGTGATCAACGCCATCGATAGTCAGCGAACCGCTGGCTGGCGTCAGAAAACCGGCGATCAAATTCAGCAGGGTACTTTTACCCGCGCCGCTTGGCCCGAGGATCGCCACCTGCTCGCCGCGTTCTACCGTTAAGCTAAAACGCATCGGCAAATGGTGATAAAGCCAGGTGATATCAGTCAGTTTTAACATTTCGCCCCGGTAGTTTTTCAATCACAGTAAACAGCAGAAAACAGAGTAGCAGCATAATTAACGCGGTGACCGCGCCGTCCTGGCTGCGATAGGAGCCAATTTGCTGGTAGAGATAAAACGGCAGGGTACGGAAATCATCGTTACCGAACAACGCCACCACGCCAAAATCACCAATCGACAGCACACAAGCAAAAGCCAGCGCCTGCGCCAGCGGGCGTTTCAGGGCGCGCAGCTCCACCACTTTTAAGCGCGACCAGCCTTCAATGCCCAGCGACTGACATAACATGCTGTAGCGGGCGGTGATATCGCGCATTGGGTTTTCCAGCACTTTCAGCGCATAAGGGATCGCCATTAACGCATTGGTGAAAATCACAATGCCGTCAGCAGATTGTGGCAGGCCGATAGTGTTGTTGAGCAGTAAAAAGAAGCCGGTAGCCAGCACAATCCCCGGCATAGCGAGGATCAACATGCCGCTCATCTCAAGCGCCTGGCCGGCCAGCATTTTCTGCCGCGCCCGAAGTTCGCGACTGCTCCATAGCAGCATCATGGTCAGCACTACGCACAATACGCCTGCCGCCAGCGCAATACGCAACGAGGTCCACAGCGCCTGCCACAGCACCGGTTGTGCCAGCACTTCCGGCAACTGGCGATTTACCCCATCGACGATCACCGCCAGTAACGGTGGCAGCAATAGCAGCAGCGCCAGCACAATTAACACCGTGTCGCAAATGCGGCTATGCAGACGATCGTCCGGGTCGCGCCAGCCTTGCAGCAGCGTGGTGCCTGGCGCAATGGCCTTACTCAATCGCTGACTCAGCAGCACCAGCCCAAGGCAACACACCATCTGGATCAGCGCAAGCATCGCCGCGCGGGCAGGATCGTAGTCGTAACTCAGCGCCTGATAAATAGCCAGCTCGATAGTGGTCGCCTGCGGACCGTCCCCCAGCGATAGCACGGTGGCGAAGCTGGCGAAACAGAGCATAAAGATAAGCGCAGCAACTGGCGGGATTTGTCGACGTAACCACGGCCATTCGACAAAGCGGAAAAAATGCCAGCCGCGCATCCCAAGTTGTGCGGCAAGTTGACGTTGTTCGCCGGGAATGTTTTCCAGTGCCTGGAGTAATAAACGGCTCGCCATCGGCAGATTAAAAAACACATGGGCCAGCAAAATGCCTTGCAGGCCGTAGGGCGAAAAGGTCCACTCCAGACCAAGTGATTGCCAGAGCGAGGCCAGCCAGCCCTGGCGACCATAGACGCTAAGAATGCCGAAAACAGCGACCAGCACCGGGAGGATCAAGGTCATTGCGCACAGACGCAACAGCGCCAGCCGACCCGGAAAGCACCTGCGATAGAGGGCGCGGGCGAGGAATATCGCGGGTACGACAGAGAGCAGCGCCGAGAGAAACGCCTGCCAGAAGGAGAAGCGCACCACATGCCACAGATAGCTGTCCTGCCAGACTGCCACCCAGTCACCCTGCGGCGCGTTCCACCACAGGGCGAGAAACGCCGCCAGCGCAACCGCCACCACAAGCGTAGCGGCGCTTACACCTGGAATTAACCAGCCGGGAATTAACGGCTGACGGCGCGTTGCCATTCGCTAATCCATGCCTGACGTTGTGCCGCCACTTCGGCTGGCGTGAACTCCAGCGTGGTTGCCGGTTTGGTCAATTGTTCAAACCCGGCAGGCAGCGTGACATTTGCCACCGGATACATCCAGTTGCCGGTTGGGATCGCATTCTGGAAAGCCGGAGAAACCATAAACTGGAGAAATTTTTGCGCCAGCTCCGGCTGCTTGCTGGCAGCGGTGCGGGCGGCGACTTCCACCTGCAGATAGTGACCTTCGCTGAAGTTCGCGGCGGCGTAGTTATCTTTCTTCTCTTCGAGAATGTGATAAGCCGGAGAGGTGGTGTAACTCAGTACCAGATCGCTTTCACCTTTTAAAAACAGGCCGTAGGCTTCGCTCCAGCCTTTGGTGACCGTGACCGTTTTCTTCGCCAGTTTCTGCCAGGCTTGTGGGGCGTCATCGCCATAGACTTTTTGCATCCACAACAGCAGGCCCAGCCCCGGCGTACTGGTGCGCGGATCCTGATAAATCACCCGCCAGTTTTGATCGCTCTCAACAAGCTCTTTCAGGCTTTGTGGCGGGTTTTTTAGTTTGTTCTTGTCATAGACGAAGGCGAAGTAGCCGTAATCAAACGGTACGAAAGTGTCATTATTCCAGCCGCCGGGAACGTTAACGGCTTCCGCTGCCACACCGCTTTTAGCAAACAGCCCGGTTTTGCTGGCGGCATCTAACAGGTTGTTATCCAGCCCCAGCACCACATCGGCTTTGCTGTTTTTGCCTTCCATCCGTAGACGGTTGAGAAGCGAAACGCCATCTTCCAGCGCCACCAGTTTCAGTTCGCAATTACAGTCGACTTCAAAGGCTTTTTTGACCACCGGACCAGGTCCCCAGTCGGCGGCGAAGGAATCGTAGGTATAAACAGTCAGAACGGGTTTAGCGAAAACGGGCGCTGTGCACAGCAACAGCAGGGGCAGACATTTTTTTAACACTTTGCACCTCAAAAAAGAGTGGCAAAGGACTTGAGAAGGAGCCTCAAATCCCTTCGCCGGCGTTATCCGGATCAGGTTCGACGGGTATTTTCTCAGCGCACGCGGCAGCGTGGCACCCCGTTGAGAACGGCGTTAGTGTAGTGATTTTGTTATCAACCAGCAATCATGGATCCGGTGGCGCAAACCACGCTGATTTAAAATCGAACCAGCCGAGGGTGTTCATACGTAGACCGCGCATACTGCGTTGCCCCTGAATGATCAGCCAGTGGTGGATAAGCGGCACCATTGCTTTGCTGGCGACCAGTTGCTGGCACCAGTTCGCCAGGTTCATTTCGCCATTGCGCCAGCGGGCGGCGTCGGCTTGCCAGTCGATGGGAAGACAGTGTTGGAGCAGCGGCACCTCGCACAAGTGCGCGAACAGCGAAAAATCCAGCGGCAGCGTAAAGTTGGCGCTGTTAAGCCAGATATCGCTCTCGATCTCTCCTTCATGCCACTGATCGTAGCTGATCTCTTTGATTTCCAGCGTGACCTGGTGACTTGCCAGAATCTGCTGCATGATCCCGGCAATCACTCGATGCTCAATATGATCCTGATAAAAGGTCAGGGTGAGGCTTTCCAGCCCGGCGGGTTTTTCGCAATGTGTCGGACGAGCATGGTGCCAACGGGGGAGCAGTCCATAAGCCGGGAACCACAGTTGCTGGTACTGTTCCTCAGCGAAATAGACCAGATTAGTTGGAGAAAGCACATAGCTTACCCAGTCCCTGACTTGCTGATTCGCCCCGCGATGGGTGCGGCTGTCGAACAGTAAATAGTAGCAACCTTCCTCCAGGCGGCTTTCAATCTCTTTTTCCTCGCCCTGTGGCCCTTTTAGCATCAGCCCTCCGGCTGGCTCGTCGGCAATTTCCGGCAGAACCCAGACGTTAACTTCGTCGATTAATGCCCGGTAACCGAAGAAGTCATCGAATGCCTGAATTTTCAGTTGATTGGTGCTGTTGCGGATCACCGCATACGGACCGGTGCCGATGGGATGGCTGGCAAAGTTACTGAGGGTTTCCCATTCGCGCGGCAGGATCATCGCCGGAACTTGCCCCAGCAGTAACGGCAACCAGCGATCCGGCTGCGTGAGGTGGATATCCAGCGTCCAGGGCGTCGGCGATACAATTTCAGCAATATGCGAATAGAGCGGCAGCGTATTGATCCGTTTTAAAGAGGCGATCACATCGTCCATTTCCAGTTCACGACCATGATGAAAATGGACTCCTGGACGCAAAAAGAAACGCCAGTGAAGCGGTGATATTTGCTGCCAGTGGTGGGCGATGTCTGCTTCCAGTTCCCCATTTTCCTCATTTATGCGCGTTAGCGAACTGAAGATTTGCCGGGCGATATGGGTTTCGGAACGACGCAATGCACTGCCGGGCAGCAGATTACGCAACGGACGATAGTAGAGAACGCGCAGGATGTGCCGCCCCTGGCGGAAGCTGCGTCCCAGATGAGAAACCAACATTTGCCGCACAGCCGCTTTGTCGCCAACCAGTTGCACCAGTTGATCGATACGATCCTGCTCCAGCAGGTCTTCCGCCCGCTGTTGCTGAAGCGCCAGCCCGGTATAGAGGAATGTCAGACGCGAGCGTTTACCGCGCCCGACTTCCGCTTCCCACGTCAGCCAGCCGCGATCCTGCATGGTGTTGAGCAGGGTGCGCATATGACGACGCGAGCAACTCAGTAACGCTGCCAGTTCGTTGAGCGTGGTCTCCTGCGATTTACCCTCGCAGCATTGCCACAGGCGGATGAACTGTTGTTGCAGACGAGCAGATGGCATAAAAGGGGAACTCCTGCGCAAAAGTCAGCAATTTTATTTTCCCTATATTAAGTCAATAATTCCTAACGATGAAGCAAGGAGGTGCCCCATGCGTCAGTTTTATCAGCACTATTTTACCGCGACAGCGAAGTTGTGCTGGTTGCGTTGGTTAAGCGTCCCACAACGATTAACTATGCTGAAGAACTGATGCAGTGGGAGGGGAGTCATTCTGACTACTGATTTGCGGACATCATGTGTGACTGAGTATTGGTGCTAATCGCCACGCCAGCAGTGATTATCTGCTGGCTTTTTTCTTTTTGGCGATTGAGTGCCGGACGGTGTACAAACTAACGCATAAACGCCGGTTGCTTCCCTTCATAAGACGCAATAGCGTCGTCGTGCTGCAGGGTCAGGCCAATGCTGTCCAGACCATTCATCATGCAGTGGCGGCGGAAGGCATCAATGGTAAATCGATAAGTTTTCTCTCCCGCTTTCACCTCTTGCGCTTCCAGGTCCACGTCGAAATAAATCCCCGGATTGGCCTGCACCAGCGCAAACAGTTCGTCCACTTCTGCGTCGCTTAATTTCACCGGCAGCAGCTGGTTGTTAAAGCTGTTGCCGTAGAAGATGTCAGCAAAACTCGGTGCAATCACCACTTTAAAACCGTAATCGGTCAATGCCCACGGCGCGTGCTCACGCGAGGAACCGCAGCCGAAGTTTTCTCGTGCCAGCAAAATGGAAGCGCCCTGATACTGCGGGAAGTTCAGCACGAAGTCCGGGTTTGGCTGTTGGCCTTTTTCATCCAGAAAACGCCAGTCGTTAAACAGATGCGCGCCAAAACCCGTACGGGTCACTTTCTGCAAAAACTGTTTCGGGATGATTGCATCGGTATCGACATTGGCGGCATCCAGTGGAACCACCAGGCCTGTATGTTTGATAAATTTCTCTGCCATGGTGTGCTCCTTATTTAATGTTGCGAATGTCGGCAAAATGTCCGGTCACAGCCGCGGCGGCAGCCATAGCCGGGCTGACCAGATGCGTGCGCCCGCCGCGCCCCTGGCGGCCTTCAAAGTTACGGTTACTGGTGGAGGCACAACGTTCGCCCGGATTCAGACGGTCGTTATTCATCGCCAGACACATTGAGCAGCCAGGCAAGCGCCATTCAAAACCGGCTTCAATAAAGATTTTATCCAGACCTTCCGCTTCCGCCTGGGCTTTTACCGGGCCAGAGCCGGGAACCACCAGTGCCTGCACGCCTGGCGCGACTTTTCGCCCTTTGGCGATTTCCGCTGCCGCGCGTAAATCTTCAATGCGCGAGTTGGTACAGGAACCGATAAACACTTTATCGATAGCCACTTCGGTCAGCGGAATACCCGGTTTCAGCCCCATATAGGCCAGCGCTTTTTCTGCCGACGCGCGTTCAACCGGATCGGCAAACGAAGCTGGATCGGGAATATTGTCGTTCACGGAAATCACCTGGCCTGGATTGGTGCCCCAGGTGACCTGCGGCGAAATCTCTTCTGCTTGCAGAGTGACAACGGTATCGAAAGTTGCGCCTTCGTCGGTTTGCAGGGTTTTCCAGTAGGCGACGGCGTCGTCGAAATCTTTGCCTTTCGGCGCATGCAGACGGCCTTTGACATAGTTAAAGGTAGTTTCGTCCGGTGCAACCAGACCGGCTTTCGCGCCCATTTCGATTGCCATATTGCACAGGGTCATACGACCTTCCATGCTTAAATCACGGATTGCTTCGCCGCAAAACTCCACCACATGCCCGGTGCCGCCTGCGCTACCGGTTTTACCGATAATTGCCAGCACGATATCTTTCGCGGTAATGCCCGGCGCGGCTTTGCCCTGGACTTCAATTTTCATGGTCTTCGCCCGGCCCTGTTTCAGGGTTTGCGTTGCCAGTACGTGTTCAACTTCGGAAGTGCCGATACCAAAGGCCAGTGCGCCAAACGCGCCGTGGGTGGCGGTATGTGAGTCGCCGCAGACAATGGTCATCCCCGGCAATGTGACGCCCTGTTCCGGCCCCATTACGTGGACGATCCCCTGATACGGGTGATTCAGGTCATACAGCTCGACGCCAAATTCTTTGCAGTTTTTGATCAGCTCCTGCATCTGGATGCGCGCCATTTCACCGCAGGCATTAATGTCTTTGGTCTGAGTAGAGACGTTGTGATCCATGGTGGCGAAGGTTTTGCCCGGCTGACGTACCGGGCGACCGTGGGCGCGCAGACCATCGAACGCCTGCGGTGAGGTCACTTCATGCACCAGGTGGCGGTCGATATATAACAGCGGGGTTTCGTTTTCGGCTTCGTACACTACGTGAGCGTCGAACAATTTTTCGTATAACGTTTTAGCCATGATTACACCCCTTCTACCACATAGCGGGCAATGATATCGCCCATTTCATTGGTACTAACGGCGGCAGCGCCACGGGCTAAATCTCCGGTGCGAATGCCTTCTTCTAATGCGCGGTTAATGGCGCGTTCAATGGCGGAAGCCGCATCATCGGCATCCAGGCTGTAACGCAGCAGCAGTGCCAGCGACAGGATTTGTGCAATCGGGTTGGCGATGTTTTTGCCTGCGATATCTGGTGCCGAGCCGCCTGCCGGTTCATACAGACCAAAACCTTGTTCGTTCAGGCTGGCGGAAGGCAACATCCCCATTGAGCCAGTGATCATTGCGCACTCGTCAGACAGAATGTCGCCAAACAGGTTGGAGCACAGCAGAACGTCAAACTGTGATGGATCTTTAATCAGCTGCATGGTGGCGTTGTCGATGTACATATGCGCCAGTTCGACATCCGGGTATTCCGTGGCGATCTCGTTAACGATCTCCCGCCATAAAATAGAGGATTGCAGCACGTTGGCTTTGTCGATAGACGTCACTTTATGGCGACGTTTACGAGCAGATTCAAACGCGATGCGGGCGATACGTTCAATCTCAAAACGGTGATACACCTCGGTATCAAACGCTTTTTCATATTGTCCGCTACCTTCGCGGCCTTTTGGCTGACCGAAATAGATGCCGCCGGTCAGTTCGCGCACACACAGGATGTCGAAGCCGTTAGCGGCAATGTCAGCACGCAGCGGACAGAATGCTTCCAGCCCCTGATACAGTTTTGCCGGACGCAGATTGCTGAATAATTTGAAGTGTTTACGCAAAGGCAACAGTGCGCCGCGTTCTGGTTGCTGGTCTGGCGGCAAATGTTCCCACTTCGGACCACCTACCGAGCCAAACAGCACGGCATCGGCTTGCTCACAACCTTCAACCGTCGCAGGCGGCAGCGGCTGCCCGTGGTTATCAATGGCTGCGCCGCCTACATCGTAATGGCTGGTGGTGATACGCATCGCAAAGCGGTTGCGCACGGCATCCAGCACTTTCAGCGCCTGGGTCATCACTTCCGGACCAATACCGTCCCCCGGCAATACGGCAATATGGTAATTCTTCGACATCACACGGTTTCCTTGTTGTTTTCGTTGTGTTGAGCTTTGCGTTGCAACTCTTTTTCGACTTCTGCGGCACGCCAGATATTGTTCAGTACGTGCACCATGGCTTTGGCGGAGGACTCGACAATATCGGTGGCCAGGCCGACGCCGTGGAAGCGGCGACCGTTGTAGTTGGCGACAATATCCACCTGACCCAGCGCATCTTTACCGTGACCTTTGGCGGTCAGGCTGTATTTCACCAGTTCGACGTTATAGTCAGTGATGCGGTTTATCGCCTGGTAGACGGCATCGACCGGACCGTTACCGTTGGCGGCTTCTGCTTTGACTTCTTCGCCACAGGCCAGTTTGACGGCGGCAGTGGCAATATCGTTAGAACCTGACTGCACGCTGAAGTAATCCAGACGGAAATGCTCCGGCTCTTCTTGCTGCTTACCGATGAAGGCCAGCGCCTCCAGATCGTAATCAAACACCTGGCCTTTTTTGTCCGCCAGCTTCAGGAAAGCGTCGTACAGGTTGTCTAAATTATATTCACTTTCTTTATATCCCATCTCATCCATGCGATGTTTCACCGCCGCACGCCCCGAACGAGAGGTCAGATTCAGCTGGATTTGGTTCAGACCAATAGATTCTGGTGTCATGATTTCGTAGTTTTCACGGTTTTTCAGTACACCATCCTGGTGGATACCGGAGGAGTGTGCGAATGCGCCGCTGCCAACAATGGCTTTGTTTGCCGGGATCGGCATATTACAAATCTGGCTAACTAACTGGCTGGTGCGCCATATCTCCTGGTGATTAATGGCGGTATGAACGTTGAGAATATCCTTACGAACTTTGATCGCCATGATCACTTCTTCCAGCGAACAGTTACCGGCTCGCTCGCCGATCCCATTCATTGCACCTTCCACCTGGCGCGCTCCGGCATGTACCGCCGCCAGTGAGTTGCCAACTGCCAGGCCTAAATCGTCGTGGGTATGTACGGAGATAATGGCTTTGTCGATGTTAGGCACGCGTTCATACAGCCCGCTGATGATTCCGGCGAACTCAAACGGCATGGTGTAGCCCACGGTGTCCGGAATGTTGATGGTGGTGGCACCGGCGTTAATCGCCGCTTCAACCACGCGCGCCAGATCGGCAATGGGTGTGCGTCCGGCATCTTCGCAAGAAAATTCAACATCATCGGTGTAATTACGGGCGCGTTTCACCATATAGATAGCGCGTTCGATTACTTCGTCCAGCGTGCTACGCAGCTTGGTGGCAATGTGCATTGGTGAAGTGGCAATAAAGGTATGGATACGGAAGGCTTCGGCAACTTTCAGAGATTCAGCTGCCACGTCGATATCCTTTTCCACGCAGCGAGCTAACGCACATACGCGGCTGTTTTTGACCTGGCGGGCGATGGTCTGCACCGATTCGAAATCGCCCGGCGAAGAGACGGGGAAACCGACTTCCATCACGTCAACACCCATACGCTCAAGGGCCAGCGCAATTTGCAGTTTTTCTTTCGCACTCAGGCTTGCCTGTAACGCCTGTTCACCGTCGCGCAATGTGGTATCGAAAATAATAACTTGCTGGCTCATGGTTTGGGTCCTTGTCTCTTTTTGAGCGCCTCGCTTCGGGCATAAAAAAACCCGCGCAATGGCGCGGGTTTTTTGTTTGACTGCGTGCTGGCTTAATGCTGAATGCCGCTCACTCGTCTACCGCGCAAAGAAGATGCGTTTAGTAGTAGTAGACCGATAAAGCGAACGATGTGAGTCATTAAATCAGCTCCAGATGAATACGATATGCTTTTAGAGTTACTGGATACAAAAACGGATGTCAACCCTGACGCAACAAAAACGTTCCGCCAGAGTGAGTTCTGCATTCGTCAAATTAGCTAATTGTGCTGCGGTGGTTAAAACAAGCGATATTAATTTCTGCTTAACCACCGCAGATCGGAAGAGCGTCGTGTAGGGAAAGAGTGTACGTCCTGGTGTAGATCTCGGTGGTCGCCGTATCATTAAAA
>ENA-UENY01001582-UENY01001582.1-human-gut-metagenome-genome-assembly--contig:-NODE-1582-length-12347-cov-5.428525_pt1 | contig 12347 bp, 9 predicted proteins | sample MGYA00242886_ERZ507888 | MGnify/ENA primary metagenome ERZ507888 (study PRJEB26167, sample SAMN06115543) | human gut metagenome | host: Homo sapiens | place: China:Chongqing | collected 2014-11-10... | reverse complement strand
GCAGACTTAAATCGAAATATGCGCTTCCTTATCGAATGACGTATGCTCGTTACTGAACACATAGCCCAACTGGTTGCTATTTTTGCACCTGTCATTGCTCCCTATGACCCAACCTATCAGGACTATTCTGCCGTACTGGCAGAGCCCAGCATGGCTCATCCCTTTGGAACCGACGAATACGGCCGTGATATTCTTTCCAGAATTATTTACGGTTCCCGTGTTTCATTAAGTATCGGTATTGTAGCTCAGATCGTGGCTTCCATTGTAGGAGTTACCCTGGGTGCTGTTGCAGGCTACTACGGCGGCCGTATTGACAGTTTGATTTCCCGTATTATGGAAATTTTCCAGGCATTCCCGGATCTGATCTTTGCCATGGCGATTATGACTTTCCTTGGAAAGGGTGTTTTAAACCTGTTTATCGCACTGGGACTTTTAACCTGGGTGCGCACAGCCCGCATGATCCGCGGCTCTGTGATGCAGTTAAAGGAAAAGGAGTACATAGAGGCCAGCCGCGCCTGCGGAGCATCTACCTTCTGGATCATCACCAAGGGACTGGTTCCCAACTGCCTCTCTACCATCATTGTTTTAGTTACTCTGGGTATCCCCAATGCGATCATGTATGAGGCATCCTTAAGTTTCCTTGGTATTGGTATCCAGCCACCTACACCTTCATGGGGAAATATGATTTCTGCAGCTCAGACCTTTATCAGCTACCGTCCGGTCTACAGCATTATGCCTGGTGTGGCAATCATGATCACGGTAATCGCATTTAACATTTTCGGTGACGGCTTAAGAGATGCATTAGATCCCAAGCTGAAAAACTGATGAAGGAGGACCCAATGGCAGATAAAATACTGGAAGTTAAAAATTTAAAGACATATTTTCGTACCGATGCCGGACTGGTAAAGGCGGTCAATGACGTAACCTTTTCCGTTGAGAGGGGAAAAACCCTGGGGATCGTAGGAGAATCCGGATGCGGTAAAAGTATCACTTCTCTTTCCATTATGGGACTGGTGGAAACGCCTCCCGGAATCCATGCAGGAGGAGAGATCCTGTTTGAGGGAGAGGATCTGTTAAAGAAGAATGAGGATCAGATGCGTCAGATCCGAGGCAATAAGGTGGCTATGATCTTCCAGGAGCCCATGACCTCCTTAAACCCTGTATTCACCATCGGCCAGCAGCTGATGGAGGCCATTCTGCTCCATGAAAATGTTACAAAGCAGCAGGCAAGAGAAAAGGGGATCGAGATGCTTAAAAAGGTTAAGATCCCTCTGGCAGAGAAGCGCTTTGACGAGTATCCCCATCAGCTTTCCGGCGGTATGCGCCAGAGAGTGATGATCGCCATGGCTTTATGCTGCAATCCCCAGCTTCTGATCTGCGATGAGCCTACTACGGCTCTGGATGTTACCATCCAGGCTCAGATTCTGGATCTGATCAATGAGCTGAAGGAAGAGACAGGCACCTCTGTTATGATGATTACCCACGATCTGGGCGTAATTGCCGAGGTTGCGGATGATGTAATGGTAATGTATGCGGGAAAGGTAGTAGAGCATGCTACCTGCGATCAGATCTTTGATGAACCGCTGCATCCCTACACCGCAGGCCTTATGAGCTGTATCCCCAGACTGGACGGCGATGACACAAAGGAATTAAGTGTGATCGAGGGCATGGTGCCAAGCTTTGACGATATGCCTGAGGGCTGTGCCTTCTGTCCAAGATGTCCTTATGCAAAGGAAATCTGCCGAAAGCAGATGCCGGAGTTAGAGGAAGTAAATGGACGCAGGGTGCGTTGCTTTAAATATATGAAAGGATGGGAGGAAAGCGCAAAATGAGCGAACATATAAATGAAACGCCCCTTTTGGAGGTAAAGCATTTAAGAAAGCTTTTCCCGGTGAAACAGACATTCCGGTCGGGAGAAAAGACATTTATCAAGGCTGTGGATGATGTTTCCTTTACCTTAAACCCAAAAGAAACCCTTGGTGTGGTAGGAGAGTCCGGATGTGGAAAATCTACCATGGGACGTTCCGTACTGCGTCTGATCGAGCCTACAGATGGTGAGATCATCTATAAGGGGCAAGATTTTAAAAAGGCGTCCGGTCAGGAGCTCCGGAAAATGCGTGCAGAAATGCAGATTATTTTCCAGGATCCATACGCATCCTTAAATCCCCGTATGACCATCGGTGAAATTATCGAGGAGCCCTTAAAGATCCAGAAGCGGTTCGCTTCAAAGGAAGAGATGAGAGCCCATGTTTTAAAGGTAATGGAGGTAGTAGGCTTAAATCCAAAATACTACAACCGTTATCCTCATGAGTTTTCCGGCGGACAGCGTCAGAGAATCGGTATCGCAAGAGCCATCGTACTGGGGCCGTCCTTAGTAGTCTGCGACGAGCCTGTTTCCGCTCTGGACGTATCCATTCAGTCACAGGTATTAAATCTTCTGCGCCATCTGCAGGAGTCCATGGGAATGGCATATATTTTCATTTCTCATAACTTAAGCGTTATCCGTCACATTTCCGACCGTGTGATGGTAATGTATCTGGGCCATGTAGTGGAGTTGGCGGATAAGCACCAGTTATATGACAATCCCTCCCATCCATATACCCAGGCTCTGCTGTCAGCAATTCCTATGCCGGAGCGCCACAGCACCAGAAAGAAGATCCTGCTTCAGGGCGATCTTCCAAGTCCCGCAGATCCGCCTTCCGGCTGTGTGTTCCATACAAGATGCTTTATGGCTCAGGAAATCTGCTCTGTGCAGAAGCCGGAGCTTAAAGATATCGGCGGCGGCCATATGTGCGCCTGTCATTTCTGCGGGGGATGCCAGAAATAAAATGGATTTAAGCTGTAAATGATGTAAATTACCGGCCCGAAGCAGGAAGCACGGGCCGGATCAAAGAAGGAGGCAACAGTTATGAAGATTACGGACATGAAGGTTCACATGATGCAGGTTCCCCTGGTTCGTCCCTTCCGCATTTCTCTGGGTGTAATTACCCATGCGGTGAGCTGCCTGGTGGAGATTGAGACCGACGCAGGGATCACCGGATACGGCGAAGGTTCTCCAGGCCCTCTGATCACAGGCGAAAACCTGCCGGGGACGGTAGAGACCCTGCGGGTGTTCCGTGAAAAGCTCATCGGAATGGATCCAAGAGATATTGAGGGAATCAATGCTGTGATGAACCGTGCGGTTGCTTATGCGGGAACTGCAAAGGCGGCAGTGGATATTGCCTGCCACGATATTCTGGGAAAAGCAGCTGGTCTTCCTCTTTACAAGCTTCTTGGAGGACTTTCCAATACCATTGAAACGGATATGACCGTGGGAATTGATACTCCGGAGCTTATGGCTGCTGCCGCAAAGGAGCATGTGGCTGCAGGCTTCCGTGTGATAAAGACCAAGGTTGGAACGAATATCGCAGACGATATTGCCAGAGTAAAGGCCATCCGTGAGGCAGTAGGCGATGATGTGAAAATCCGTCTGGATGCAAACCAGGGATGGCATGCACGGGAGGCTGTAGAGCTTTTAAAACGCCTTAACGAATACGATATTGAGCTGGTAGAGCAGCCGGTACGCCGCTTTGATTTTGAAGGCTTAAAGTATGTAACTGCCAACAGCCCTGTGCCTGTTATGGCAGATGAGAGCTGCTGGGACTCTAAGGATGCCCTCCGTCTTGTCTCTGAGAGAGCAGTGGATTTCATCAATATCAAGCTGATGAAGTGCGGCGGCCTGTGGGAAGCAAAGAAGATCGTAAATATTGCTGAGGCAGCAGGCGTAGAAATCATGCTTGGCTGTATGGCAGAGGAGAGCGGAATCGCCATCAATGCAGCAGCGGCACTGGGCGCAGCTCTCGGCAACATCACAAGAGCAGACCTGGATGCAAGCTTCTCTTTAAAGGCGCTTCCTTATGAGGGTGGATTTACCATTGAAAATACAAAAGATCTGGTTCTGTCCGAGAATCCAGGACTGGGACTTGTCCGCTTAAAGGAGGAAATGTTCCAATGAGCAGGGCAGTGACAGAGGAAGAAATGACACAGGGGATCAGCCGTCTGGAAGCCCATACCGCCCAGATCATGGAGGAGGCAAAGGCCAGAGGCATTGCCGTAGGCGTGGTAGACCGGACGGGAAGGATCCTTTATGAGAAATACTTTGGTTACCGGGATGAGGAAAAGAAGCTTCCCATTAACCGGGATACTATTTTCGGAATGGCATCTGTGACAAAGTCTTTTACTGCTCTTTCCATCATGCAGATGCAAAAAGACGGGATTCTGTCCGTGGATGACGCAGTATCCGCTTATATTCCAGAATTTACCAATAAAAACCAGAAGGAGCCGGTGCGCTTAAGCCATCTGATGAGCCACAGTGGCGGCTACTTCCCCCTTCCAAGAATCGTTGTGGATAAAACTGCTCAGGAAATGGGGATAAAAGACAGTCTGGAAGAGGAACTGGTGGACAGAGAAGACTTTGCAGAGGAAGGAATCCGCAGGGTGGCAGGCCGTCTGGACAGCCAGACCCATTTTACCGGCCGTCCCGGACAGCGCATGAGCTACTGCAATGACGGCTTCGGCCTTCTGTCCGATATTGTGCGCCGCCATTCCGGATACGGTTCCTTCAGCGCATATCTGAAGGAGCGTATCTTTAAGCCACTTGGCATGGAGCGGAGCAATATCAGCTTCCTGCGCAATTCTCTGGATGAAAATGCGGCCACGCTTTACACTCTGGAGGATGGAACATGGCGGGCAGACCATGATTATGAAAACGATGCCTTTGTGCTCCATGGAGGCGGCGCCTTAAAGTCCACTCTGGGCGATATGCTTAAGTATGTCTCCATGTACTTAAACGAGGGAAAGAGCCAGGACGGAACCCAGGTCATTGACCGTGATTCCATTGAGGAAATGTGCCGTCCCAGACAGATCGTAAAGCCGGGCGTTTACTACGGATACGGCCTGGAAATGAGCCAGATGGAGGACATGGTTTTAGTAGAGCACGGCGGAAGCCTTCCGGGCGTATCCTCAAATCTGTGCTTCTGTCCCCAGAAGGGCATCGGAGTGATCGTACTGTGCAATACTATGGATGTGCCGGTGTACTCCATCGGAACTATGGCTCTCCGCCTGTACTGCGGCCTGCCTTTAGAGGCAGAGCGGACAGAGCATATGCCACGGTTCTGGAGTGAAGAGGAGAAACGTGAGCTTGCAGGCGATTACATTTCCGGAGAAGGCGACCGTTTCAGCATCAAAGAGCTGGAAAACGGTGAGCTCTCCATGAAAGTAAACGGCACGCCCATTGAGATGAAGTCCGTTTATCCATGGCAGGGAATGGTAAGAAAGAAATACAGCGACGTATATCTGACTGCGTTCAGAGATGAAAACGGAACGGTATTTGCCGCCAGATACGGAAGCCGTATCTTCCCCAAGGCCTGACATTTACAGGCTGAACGAAGGACGTAAACTTAGAAAGCATATTCAACTGAAAAAGATAAAAGACAGAAAAAGGAGCTTCTGTTCCCGGCCTGAAGGCTAGAATGGGGGCTCTTTTTGTATGCTGTTCCCAAGGCCCTGGCCCCGTTGTCAGGGCTTCTTGACAATGGTTTCTGCTATTGTATAATGGGAACAGGCTGTAAAGGGGCAGCTGTAGATTTTTAATGCGGAGAATACATATGAAATACCAGATCACAGACGGAACGGTTTCTCTGGGCGGAGAAACCGTGCTTTCCCATATTGATTTTGAGATACAGGGAGCCCAGAAAATTGCGGTCGTAGGACGGAACGGAGCCGGAAAAACCACCCTTCTGCGCCTGATTGCAGGAGAGCTGGAACTGGAGCGGGATGACAGACGGCAGGGATCGGGAATCTGCTGTTCCAGAAAACTGACGATCGGGATGCTGGGACAGCAGGCGCTGCTCCATGAGGAGCGCACCGTGGAGGAATACCTGATGAGCCGCTGTCCGGCAGAAGGGCTTTTTGACAGGGAGCGGTTCGAATACGAACGGGAATATGACTGCCTGTTTACAGGACTTGGTTTTAAAAAAGAAGATAAAAAGCGGCCTTTAAGCACATTTTCAGGAGGAGAACGGACAAAGGCTGCATTGGCCGGACTGCTTCTTGAGAAACCGGATATCCTTCTTTTGGATGAGCCAACCAACCATCTGGATATGGAAACAGTTCAGTGGCTGGAAGGGTATTTAAGAAATTATGATCGGGCGGTGGTTATGGTAAGCCATGACCGCTTCTTTTTAGACCGTACGGCACAGATCGTATACGAGCTGGAGGACAGGAAGCTTACAAAATATCCGGGAAATTATACAGCCTATCGGGAGAAGAAACGAAAGGATTACGAGCTTCAGAAAAAGGCCTATATCCGCCAGCAGGAGGAGATTGCCCGGCAGGAGGAGCTGATCCGCCGGTTTAAGAACAAACCGGCCAAGGCCTCCTTTGCCAGATCCAGAAAAAAGATGTTAGAGCGCATGGAACGGGTGGAAGCGCCCAGAGAGGATACGGCACATATTTTTACCGGGGAGATCCTTCCTGCGGTGCCCGGAAGCAAATGGGTTCTTGAGGCGGAGCATTTAAAGATCGGTTATGAAGGCCATCCGCTTTTGGAACTGAGCCTACGGATGAGAAAGGGGCAGAAGATTGCTCTTTTAGGGGAAAATGGAGCGGGAAAGACTACATTTTTAAAGACAGCCGCCGGATCCCTTCCTCCGGTGGATGGAGTCTGCTCCCTTGGAAATAATATTACCATCGGTTATTTTGACCAGTATTCCTCAGCCATTGAGTCGGAACAAACGGTAGCGGAGCATTTTTCAGAGCTTTTCCCGTCCCTGAACCAGAAGGAGGTGCGGACGATCCTGGGCTCCTATCTCTTTCCGGGAAAGGAGGCTTCCAGAAAAGTAAGCTCCCTGTCCGGCGGGGAAAAGGCCAGACTGGTGCTGGCAGAGCTTTTGCAGAGCCGCCCCAATTTCCTGATTCTGGATGAGCCCACCAACCATATGGATATACAGGCAAGAGAAACTCTGGAATCTGCCTTTCAGGCTTATCAGGGAACCATTCTTTTTGTAAGCCATGACCGGTATTTTATCCGGCAGGTGGCAAAGTCGGTGCTTATATTTGAGGGTGCGAGGGCTATGTATTACCCCTTTGGGTACGAGCACTATCTGGAACGGCTGGAAAAGGAAAAAGAAGGACTTTCGCCAGCAGCACGGATTCAGGCGGAGGAGCAGGCTCTGATCGCCGGCTTAAAGGCAGTTCCCAGGGCGGAACGCCACAGGCTGAGAGAGATTCCCACCGAAGAAGCCTATGACCAGTGGAGGCTTAAAATGGCAGAGGATGCCATGAATGAGGCGGCAGGACAGGCAGAGGAGCAGATGAAGGTATGGGAGGAGAACCGTCTGAAACGGCTGTGGGAGCAGGCCGAGGAGCAGCCAGCTTCCGCTTTGGAAGCCCAGCCGTTGGAGGATATAGCGCCTCTGTGGGAGAAGTGGCATCAGGCCTGCATGGACTGGTATGAGATATGGAGTGAGCTGCACCCGGAGCCGGAGGCGCCTGAACCGGAAAAGTTCGCTGATTTGGAATCAAAGGAGGATGCAGAATGATACTGATAAAAAATGCAGACGTATATGCACCGGAGCATCTGGGGATTAAGGATGTGCTGATATGCGGAGCACAGATTGAGGCAGTGGGAGAAGGGCTGGAAGGAGGAAGCGGCTGCCGGATCATAGATGCAGAGGGAAAAAAGCTGACGCCGGGACTGATTGACCGCCATGTCCATGTGACCGGAGGAGGCGGAGAGGGAAGTTTTCATACCCGTACGCCCCAGATACAGCTTTCATCTGTTATAAGAGCTGGGATCACGACTCTGGTGGGCCTTCTGGGAACAGATGATGTAAGCCGTACGCCGGAGGATCTGATCGCCAAGGTAAAGGCCTTAAAGGAGGAAGGAATTTCAGCGTATGCCCTCTGCGGCGCTTATGGTGTGCCTTCCCCTGCCATTACAGGAAGCATAAAGAAGGATATTGCCTTTATTGATGAGATTTTGGGTTTAAAGCTGGCAGTCTCCGACCACAGAGCACCCAATATTTCCACAGAGGAGCTGATCCGTCTGGCAAGCGATGTGCGGACTGCAGGCATGATCAGCGGAAAGTGCGGCTGTGTGGTGCTTCATATGGGGGATGGAAAAAAGATGCTGAGTCAGGTTTTTGAGGCACTGGAGGAGACGGAGATTCCCGTGAAAACCTTTCAGCCCACCCATGTAAACCGCAATCATGAGCTGTTTCTGGACAGCCTTAAGCTGGCGAAGCTTGGGGGAACCATTGATCTGACCTGTGAGGATTTCCCTCATGGTTTGATCGAAGACGGAAAGGATCCTGTGATCGGCCTTTTGGAGGAAGCCCGCCGGGCCGGTGTTCCCATGGAGCGGATGACTTTAAGCTCAGACGGACAGGGAAGTTGGTCCAATTATGACGAATATGGAAACCTGGTGGAAATGGGGGTTACGGATGTGGGAAATATGTATGCCCAGCTTCGTTCGCTGGTGTTAAACGGAGGGTTTGTACTTTCAGAGGCTCTCTCCTTTTTCACTTCCAATCCTGCAAAGGCCCTGGAGCTGTTCCCGAAAAAAGGCTGTATCGCGCCGGGAGCGGACGCAGATCTGCTTTTAATGGGAGAAGCCCTTGCTCTGGATACGGTGATTGCCAGAGGGCGGGTGATGATGGAGGCAGGAGAACTGCTTGTAAAGGGAACGTATGAAACATTTTAATCTCTAAAGTCAAGTCTTTTCTTACCGGCAAAATACTCAAAAAACAGAACATATCTTTGTGCAGGATACCAGTTTCCTTTTTATGTAAAAAAATATAAGATAGTTCAGGTAAGCGCTTACAATACAGAATATTTAGAAAACACTGAATCCATACACAGGAGGTACACCCATGAACATGTGGACAGAGGATCTGGTACTGCCGGAAGAACTGCGGAAGGAACGTCTGCAGAAGGAACCGGCCAGCTACACAGCCTGGATTCTGGGAAAATCCGGAAAAACACAGGAAAAGAAGAGAAAAGCAGTGATAATCTGTCCGGGAGGCGGATATGAGCATCTTTCTCTCAGAGAGGGAGAACCCATTGCCATGAAATATCTGGCCATGGGCTATCATGTGTTTGTGCTTCACTATAGTCTGGCTCCGGAGCGATTCCCCACAGCCTTAAGGGAGCTGGCTCTGCTTACGGCAAAGATACGGGAGCATGCAGACGAATGGAGGATTGATTCAGAGGGAATCATCGTATCTGGCTTTTCTGCCGGAGGCCATCTGGCTTTGAGCCTGGGGGTTCACTGGGATAAGGAATGGCTGTCAGGGCCTCTGGGATTAACGCCTGAGCAGATCCGCCCTAATGGGCTTATCCTCTGCTATCCGGTAGTGACGGCAGGAGAAGGCTGCCACAGAGGCTCGGTGGAACGTCTCTTGTGGGGACAGATGCTTACGGAAGAGGAGCAGATGATCCCGGAGCGCGGGACGGAAGAAAAGGAAATGCTGAGAGAGTTGATTTCTCTTGAAAAGCAGGTCGGTTCCCATACGCCTCCTGTGTTTTTATGGCATACCGTAACAGACCAGACGGTTCCGGTGAGAAACGCTCTGATTTTGGCAGAGGCCCTGATAAAGAGCGGCGTTTCTTTGGAGCTTCACCTTTATCCCGTTGGACGCCACGGACTTGCCCTGGCGACGGAGGAAACGGCAGACGGGCAGGAGAGCAATATAGAGCCACAGTGCCAGAGCTGGATCGTTCTGGCGGAAAAATGGCTGGAGCATTTTTAGAACAGGATAAATAAAACAGGACATCAGGGTACGAGGAAAACAGGACATGAAAAGACGAGACATAGGAAAGCTTCTACTCATAGGTCTGGCAGCTGCGGGCCTTCAGGGCTGCAGCCAGACGGCGGAAACAACAGCGGCAGACGTAGAGAAACCACAGGTACAGACAGAGGCAGAAACGGACGCAGCTTCTGAAACGAAAACAGCAGAAGCGCACACCTGGCAGTTTACATATTTCGGCACATCTACCAACGAAAAGTCAAATACCATGGCAGAGGGAGGAAGCCTGAAAAATGGGATTTCTCTTACCTCCTGTACGGTAAAGGAAGACGGAAGCATTGACAAAAAAGGCGGAAAATTTGCAGCAGGAGAAGGCTATGACGGCATTTCCTTTTATTATACAGTCATTGACCCTGAAACAGAGAATTTCCGTTTAAAGGCAGACGTAACCATTGACTATATCAATCCCAAGCCGGACGGCCAGGAGGGAGTAGCCATTATTGCCAGAGACAGTATTGGTGAGGATACAGTGGCAGACTGCTCCTTTTTTACAAATTCCGCGGCAGTCATCGGAAGCAGTTTAAGCTATTATGATGAGGACGGCACAAAGACCTCCATGAAGGACGGCATCGGATACCGGATGATCACAGGAGTAGAATCGGACACTACGCCGCCGGAGGCAGGAAAGCTGACTCTGGATTCAGAGGCATTTGACAAGGAAACACTGCTGACAGCGGGAGAAACCTACACCATGGAGCTGCGAAAGACCAATACAGGCTATGAGGCAGCTTATTATGACAAAGAGGGAAATGAATATTCCCGCACCCTGTATGGTGCTGAGAACCTGAATGTAATTGATAATTCAGTTTATGCAGGATTTGCTGTAGCCAGAGGCTGCAATGCCACTTTTAACAACATTGAATTTGAGGTAACAGACCCGGCAAAAGATGCGCCTGCAGAGGAACGTCCTGTAGAAAAGGAAAATGTAAGCTTTACCTTCCTTTCCTCCAATACGTCCGGTTCCAGCGAGTATCCCCTTTCCTTTAAGACGAATGCAGACGGTACGGCTGTGATCTCCGATAAAGAAGGAAATGCTTTGGATACTCTGGAAGTAAAGGCAGAGGTTCCGGTAAAGGCTTCCTATCCGGTAAAAGAGGGAGAAAATCATTTTATCATCGCATTTACTCCCAAAGAGGGATATAAGATCAATGAATATACAGAGCTTGCAAATTACGGAACTGTTTCTTTTGATGAGACAGTAAGCTGCCGTATCTTATCCGGTGATACCATCTTTATTTCCAAAGACGGCACACCCGATGGGACGGGAACAAAGGAAGCTCCCATTGATCTGGCAACGGCGTTCTGGTATGGGGCTCCCGGACAGAGCTTTGTAATGGAAGGAGGTACCTATACCTTTAAGGAAGGGCTGACCGTTCTGCGCGGCGTAGATGGAACAGAGGATGCGCCCATTGTTCTGGCTCCGGCAGAGGGAGAAAGGGCAGTTCTGGACTTTGCAAAGGAAGGCACAGGCCTTCAGATTTGGGGGGATTACTGGCATATTAAAAATATTGACGTATGCAATGCCTCCGACGGAAACTGTGGAATCCGCCTTTCAGGCCATCACAATATTTTAGAGGGAATTAAGACCTATAATAACGGAAACACCGGCCTTCAGGTCAGCGGAACATCCGAGGAGACCATTGATATGTGGCCTTCGGACAACCTGATCTTAAACTGTACCTCCTATAATAACTGCGATGAAGCCATGGAGGATGCAGATGGCTTTGCAGCCAAGCTGACCTGCGGAGAAGGAAATGTGTTCCGGGGCTGCATTGCTGCCTATAATGCGGATGACGGCTGGGATCTCTTTGCCAAGATCGCCACAGGAAAAATCGGAGCAGTGACCATTGAGGACTGCGTGGCATTTAAAAACGGTTATGTGTATGATGAATCCGGCAGCGTGATCGATGCTGGAAACGGAAACGGATTTAAAATGGGAGGCAGCGGCATCAGTGGCCATCATGTGTTAAAAAACAGCATTACCTACGAAAACAAAGCAAAGGGCATTGATTCCAACAGCTGTCCGGATATTGAAATCTACAATAATGTTTCTTTTAACAATGAAGGCCCTAATATTGCCATCTATACCGCCAACCGGGCAGATACGGCCTATGTGGCAGAGAGGAATATTTCCTATGGCACAGGGGAAGGCCACAGTGAGGACATTCAGCTGAAAGGTCAGGATGAAAGCAGCATTTACAGCGAAACCAATTATTTCTATCATGAGGACACGAAGGCCTACGAAAACAGCAAGGGAGAGAAGGTAACGGACGACTGGTTCGTATCCCTGGATACTACTGTGATGCCGAAACGGGCAGAGGATGGTTCCCTCCTGTTAAACGGACTTCTGGAGAGAAAATAAACCATAAAAAGAGGACAGAGAATCCCTGTTTAGGGGGTGACTCTGTCCTTTTAAAATGCTACAATCAATCAATATACAGAGGGAAACCCTATAGACACAACAGCGGTTTCCATTTCAGACAAAACCAACATCCCCGA
>ENA-UENY01001569-UENY01001569.1-human-gut-metagenome-genome-assembly--contig:-NODE-1569-length-12445-cov-3.146345_pt1 | contig 12445 bp, 8 predicted proteins | sample MGYA00242886_ERZ507888 | MGnify/ENA primary metagenome ERZ507888 (study PRJEB26167, sample SAMN06115543) | human gut metagenome | host: Homo sapiens | place: China:Chongqing | collected 2014-11-10... | reverse complement strand
CCATATTATGGGCTGTGATTTATTAAAATGGGATTAAGTTCTGCTCAGCGGGCATTAAGATTCCATTTCATTGCGTGTGAGGTGGGGGCGGAGCTTCTGAATGGGCTCCAGAAAGGAAATGCGAAAGCTGGGATATACGCCGCCTACACGCCTCTTAATCCAATCTTAATGCTGTGGGCGAAATACTTATATAATTATGGTATCCTGCATGATAGGATAAGGCTGTTGAATTCCGATCCAGAATCATGGGAGATGAAGATATATGGAAAAAACAGAGAACAGCACTCCCTATTCCCCCCGGTACGGAGAGGCGGAGACCGGAGGCACCGGAAGACTGAAGATCTTTTTCGGGTACGCGGCAGGCGTGGGCAAGACCTACGCTATGCTGGAGGCAGCCCATCAGGCGCAGAAAGAAGGCGTCGACGTGGTGGTCGGCTATGTGGAGCCCCACGCCAGGCCGGATACACTGGCGCTGCTGGAAGGGCTGGAGGTCCTCTCATGCAGGGAGGTGGACTACCGGGGGATCCGGCTGCGGGAGTTTGACCTGGACGGAGCCCTGGCGCGCAGACCACAGTTGATCCTGGTGGATGAACTGGCTCACAGCAACGCCCCGGGCTGCCGCCACACCAAGCGGTATCAGGATGTGGAGGAGCTGCTGCAGGCGGGGATCAATGTCTATACCACAGTAAACGTGCAGCACCTGGAATCTCTGAACGATCTTGTCACCTCCATCACAGGGATCGTGGTGAACGAACGGATCCCGGATCACGTGTTTGACCGCGCCAACCAGGTGGAACTGGTGGACATTGCGCCCGCTGACCTGGAAAAGCGGCTGGAGGAGGGGAAGATTTACCGGCAGCGCCAGGCGAAGCAGGCGCTGGAGAATTTTTTTACCGCCGAGAATCTGACGGCCCTGCGGGAGATCGCCATGCGCCGGACAGCGGACCAGCTCAACCGCACGGCGGTCCAGGAGAAAAAGGGGAAGGCCGCGCGGGCGGGAGACCATATTCTGATCTGCCTGTCCTCAGCCCCCTCCAACGCCAAGGTGATCCGCACGGCCGCCCGGATGGCCGAGGCGTTCCACAGCGGCTTCACGGCGCTCTTTGTCCAGACACCGGAGACCAAGGAGCTGTCCGGAGAGAATATCAAACGCCTGCGGAGCAACCTGCGCCTGGCGGAACAGCTGGGCGCACAGATCGCCACCGTCTATGGCGCGGACCCGGCGGAACAGATCGCGGAGTACGCCCGGGTCAGCGGTATCACGAAAATCGTCATGGGGCGCGTGAATCACCGGCAGCACCCCTGGATCGGGCAGAAAAGTCTGGCCGACCGGTTGATCGAGCGGACTGAGCTGGATGTGTAGATCATTCCGGACCGCCAGCCGCTCTATAAAAAGCCCCTTGGAAAGCTCCGGAAGTCCAGAGTCCGCTTTTCCTGGAGAGACGCCGTGGTCACGCTGCTGTGCCTGGCGATCTCCACAGCGGTGGGGTTTGCCTTTGATTGGGCGGGCTTCAGCGAATCCAACATCATCGCGATCTACATTCTGGGCGTATTGGTGACAGCAGTCAGCACCAGCGGGCATCTGTATGGAGCAGCCAACTCCCTGCTGAGCGTGCTGGCGTTCAACTTCTTTTTTACCGAGCCGCGCTTCACCCTCCAGGCTGACGGGCCCAGCTATCCCGTCACGTTCCTGATTATGCTCTCATCCAGCATCATCGCCAGCTCTCTGGCCAGCCGCGTGAAGGAGCAGGCCCGCATGGCGGCGGAAAAGAGCTACTATACGGAGCTGCTGCTGGGAAGCAGCCAAAAGCTGCAGACCATCCGGACGGAGTGGGACTGTCTGCGCCTGACGGCGGAGCAGCTCAGCCGCATGTTTGACCGGCCGGTCATTTATGCCCTGAACGACGCCGACAAGGAGCTGGACTTCCGGATCGAGCCGGCGGACGAACACACGCTTCTGGAAAAGCTGAGCACGGAAGAGATCGGCGTCGCCAAATGGGTGCAGAAAAACAACAAGCACGCCGGCGCCACCACGAATACGCTTCCGGACTCAAAATGGCTGTTTCTTTCCGTGCGGGGCACCCGCGGCGTGATGGGGATCGTAGGAGTTCCCATTGCTGGTTATGTGGTCCCGGACGCTTTTGAAAAAAACCTGATGGTGGCACTCCTGGGAGAGTGCGGCCTCAGCCAGGAGCGTATTCGTCTGGAGGAGGAGCGGAACCAGATCGCGCTCCAGACCCAGCGGGAGAGCCTCCAGGCCAATCTGCTCCGGGCGGTCTCACACGATCTGCGCACACCGCTCACCAATATCAACGGCAGTGTGGGCATCCTGATGGGGAAGGAGCAGACGCTCAAGCCGGAAGTGCGCGAGCAGCTGTATACCGCGATTGACGATGACACGAACTGGCTCATCAACATGACGGAAAATCTGCTGGCAGCCACACAGCTGGAAACTGACAGGACCAAGCTGAAAACCGCTCCCGAACTGCTGGAGGATCTGTTTCAAAGTGCTGTCCGGCAGTTGGACCGGCGGGCAAGGGACCACCACATCTCAGTTGATCTGGAGGACCAGACGCTCATGGCGTCCATGAACGCGGGGATGATTCAGAGGGTCATCATCAACATGATGAACAATGCGATCCAATATACGCCCAAGGACTCCCATATCATTCTGAGCGGGACCCGCAGGAAGGACTGGGTGGAGATCAGCGTCTCTGATGATGGCCCCGGGATCCCGGATGAGGCGAAAAAGCACCTGTTCGATCTGTTTTATACCGCGGAGCAGGGAAAGCCTGACAGCAAGCGGGGACTGGGGCTGGGACTGCATCTCTGCCAGTCTATCGTCAATGCCCACGGGGGGACGATCACCGTCTCCGATCACGCACCATCGGGGACAACCTTCCGGTTCACCCTGCCCGCAGTTCGGACAGACGGCGTGAAATGAGCGTCCAGGACGGCGGTTTTTCATTAATGTTTTGTTAATACCGCCAGAAATTTCTTAATCCCCTTTTATAACGCGCTGCGCTATTCTAGAAAACGCGAACGGGAGAATAGGGGGCATCTGTGCCTGCTACCCGGAGCGAAAGGAGAATCTTATGAAGGAGTATCTGCTGATTCAAGTGGCCGCCGCTGCTGCCATTGGGATCGCCGCGTGGCGGACTCTTCCGGAGACGATGATGTGTGCAGCCTGCGGGCAGCTCCAAAGAAGAAAGGAGTTTTCAAGATGATGGATGTATTGATGGTAGGCACCCTGGCGGTCAGCTTCGGCCTGGTATGGCTGCTGATCCGCTGGTGTCAGAAACAGCTGGATGACCCGGAGTCGTAAGCGCAGAAAGGAGATCATAACCATGATTGCACTTGGAATTATCGTTCTGCTGCTGGGCGCTTATCTCGTTTACGCGCTGGTGCATCCGGAGCGTTTCTGAGATGCCTGATACCGCAGAAAATAGGAGGAATACGATATGTTGCAGCTGGCGCTGACAATCATCATCTTTCTGATCATTGTCATTCCGGTTGGACGGTATATGTATCATATCGCCACATGGAACCACACACTGGCCGACCCGGTCTTTGACCGTCTGGACGGCGTCATTTACAAAATCGGCGGCGTGAATCCCCATCAGGGTATGAACTGGAGACAGTACGCTCTGGCTCTGGTGGGAACCAACGCGGTCATGGTGGCCATCGGCTACCTGATCCTGCGCATTCAGAGCGTCGGGATCTTCAACCCCAACAGCATCGGCAACATGGAGCCGACCCTGGCGTTCAACACCATCATCAGCTTCATGACCAACACGAACCTGCAGCATTACTCCGGCGAGTCCGGACTGAGCTACTTAAGCCAGATGCTGGTCATCATCTTCATGATGTTCGTCTCTGCCGCCAGCGGCTACGCTGCCTGCATCGCGTTCATCCGCGGGCTGACCGGCAAGACCAAGGACGACGTGGGCAACTTCTTCGCCGACCTGACCCGCATCACCACCCGCCTGCTGCTGCCGTTCTCCATCGTGGGCGGCCTGCTGCTGGTGTGGCAGGGCGTGCCCCAGAACTTCGACGCCAACATCGTGGTGAATACACTGGAGGGCACCTTCCAGACCATCGCCATGGGTCCCATCGCCGCACTTGAGATCATCAAGCACCTGGGCACCAACGGCGGCGGCTTCCTGGGCGCAAACTCCACCACCCCGCTGGAGAACCCCACGATCATCTCTGACATGATCGAGCTGTACTCCATGATGCTCTTCCCCGGCGCCTGCGTCATCACCTTCGGCAAGATGGTGCGCGGCCGCAAGAAGAAGGATGCCGCCGGCGACAAGGCGCTGGCCGGCAGCGAATCCGCCGGCCAGCTGTCTGCGGGCGGAGCTGAGCAGGGCCCCCGCCTGAAGGACCACAGCCTGACGGCGTCCATCTACGGCTGGGAGGGCCGCACGATCTTCCTGGCCATGGGTATCATCTTCCTGGTCGGCCTGGGCGTGTGCTACTGGTCGGAGCTCCAGGGCAACCCGGCTCTGGCAAAGATCGGCCTGGATCAGTCCATGGGCAGCATGGAGGGCAAGGAGGTCCGGTTCGGCATCGCCCAGTCGGCCATGTTCACCACCACCACGACCTCTTTCACCACCGGCACCGTCAACAACATGCACGATACCCTGACGCCTCTGGGCGGCATGATCCCCTTGCTGCACATGATGCTGAACGTGGTCTTCGGCGGCAAGGGCGTCGGCCTGATGAACATGATTATGTACGCCATCCTGGCAGTGTTCATCTGCGGCCTGATGATTGGCCGTACGCCCGAATACCTGGGCAAGAAGATCGAGGGCCGGGAGATGAAGCTCACCGCGCTGTGCATCATCATCCATCCCTTCCTGATCCTGTTCTTCTCCGCGCTGGCGGTCTCCACCTCCGGCGGCCTGGAGGGAATCACCAACCCGGGTTTCCACGGCCTGAGCCAGGTGCTGTATGAGTACGCCTCTTCCGCGGCCAACAACGGCTCCGGCTTTGAGGGTCTGGCAGACAACAGCTACTTCTGGAACATCACCGCAGGCCTGGCCATGTTCTTCGGCCGGTACCTGTCCATCGTGATCCAGCTGGCCATCGCCGGTTCCCTGATGCGCAAGCGGTTTGTCAACGAGACCGTGGGCACCCTGCGCACGGACACCCTGTCCTTCGCTGTGATCTTGGTGTTCGTAGTCTACATCTTCGCAGCGCTGACCTTCTTCCCCGCGCTGGCGCTTGGCCCCATCGCAGAGCATCTGACCCTGTGGGCCTAAGGAGGGCGTTTTCATATGAGTAAGAAACAAAATAAGAAATTTATCACCCCGGAGATCCTCCGGGGGGCGGTGAAGGGCGCGTTCGTCAAGCTCAATCCCCGCTATATGATGCGTAACCCCGTGATGTTTGTGGTGGAGATCGGCTGCTTCATCACCCTGCTGCTCTCCTTCTTCCCCGGCCTGTTCGGGGACGTGGACGCAGGCTCCCTGCGGATCTACGACATCATCGTATGCGTGATCCTGTTCATCACGGTGCTGTTCGCCAACTTCGCCGAGGCGGTGGCCGAGGGCCGCGGCAAGGCCCAGGCCGAGAGCCTGAAGAAGACCCAGAAGGACACCAAGGCCCGTCTGCTCAAGGCCGACGGCACCGAGACCGTCGTCTCCTCCAGCGAGCTGAAGAAGGGCGACGTGGTCATGGTCAGCGCCGGTGAGATCATCCCCAACGACGGCGAGGTCATCGAGGGCACCGCCAGCGTGGATGAGTCCGCCATCACCGGCGAGTCCGCCCCCGTGCTCCGCGAGTCCGGCGGCGACTTCGCCTCCGTCACCGGCGGCACCACTGTGGTGTCCGACTGGCTGAAGATCCGCATCACCTCTAACCCCGGCGAGTCCTTCCTGGACAAGATGATCGCCCTGGTGGAGGGCGCCTCCCGCAAGAAGACCCCCAACGAGATCGCCCTGCAGATCCTGCTGGTGGCCCTGACCATCATCTTCATGATCGTCATCGTCACCCTGTACCCCATCGGCCGCTACAGCGGCGTCACCCTGCCCGTGTCCACCCTGATCGCCCTGGCGGTGTGCCTGATCCCCACCACCATCGGAGCTCTGCTCTCCGCCATCGGCATCGCCGGCATGGACCGCGTCACCCGCTTCAACGTCATCGCCATGAGCGGTAAGGCCGTCGAGGCCTGCGGCGACGTGGACACCATGATCCTCGACAAGACCGGCACCATTACTTACGGCAACCGCATGGCCGCCGACTTCATCCCCGTCAGCGGCGTCAGCGTGGAGGAGCTCACCAAGTATGCGGCCCTCTCCTCCCTGAGCGACGCCACCCCCGAGGGCAAGAGCGTGGTTGCCCTGGCCAAGGAGCGGGGCGTCGTGGTGGACGAGAGCAGCCTGAAGGGTGCCGAGTTCATCGAGTTCACCGCCAAGACCCGCATGAGCGGCGTGGATCTGCCTGACGGCACCTCCATCCGCAAGGGCGCCAGCGACGCCATTGTGGAGTACGTCAAGGGCCTGGGCGGCGCCGTGCCCGCCGATCTGCAGGGCCACACCGACCAGGTGTCCAAGCAGGGCGGCACCCCCCTCACCGTCTGCGTGGGCAAGCGTGTGCTGGGTGTCATCTACCTGAAGGATATCGTGAAGGACGGCCTGGTGGAGCGCTTCGCCCGCCTGCGCGCCATCGGTATCAAGACCATCATGTGCACCGGCGACAACCCGCTGACCGCGGCGACCATCGCCCAGGAGGCCGGCGTGGACGGCTTCATCGCCGAGTGCCGCCCCGAGGATAAGATCAAGGTCATCAAGGAGGAGCAGGCCCAGGGCAAGATCGTCGCCATGACCGGCGACGGCACCAACGACGCCCCCGCCCTGGCCCAGGCTGACGTGGGCCTGGCCATGAACTCCGGCACCACCGCCGCCAAGGAGGCGGCCAACATGGTGGATCTGGACTCCGACCCCACCAAGATCCTCGAGGTCGTGGAGATCGGCAAGCAGCTGCTCATCACCCGCGGCTCCCTGACCACCTTCTCCATCGCCAACGACATCGCCAAGTACTTCGCCATCATCCCCGCCATGTTTATGATGGTGATTCCCCAGATGCAGGTGCTGAACATCATGAAGCTGGCCTCTCCCACCAGCGCCATTCTGTCCGCTCTGATCTTCAACGCCATCATCATCCCCTGCCTGATCCCGCTGGCCATGCGCGGCGTCAAGTACAAGCCCATGAGCGCCAGCAAGATGCTGACCCGCAACATGCTCATCTACGGCCTGGGCGGCGTCATCGTCCCCTTCATCGGCATCAAAGTGATCGACCTGATCATCGCGCCCCTGCTGACGATGCTCGGCCTCGGCATGGCAATGTAACAGGAGGAAACCGAACATGAAAGTGATCAAATCTCTCAGAGCGCCGGTTCTGGTGACCCTGGTACTGCTGCTGATCTGCGGCCTGATCTACCCGGTTGTCATGACGCTTATGAGCCAGGCGCTCTTCCCCAGCCAGGCCAACGGCAGCATCATCTATGTGGACGGCCAGGCCGTGGGCGCCAAGAACGTGGGCCAGGATTTCACTGACCCCCGCTTCATGCGCTGCCGCCCCTCCGCCTACCAGTACAACACCTATACGGTGGATGAGGAGGGCAACAAGTTCTACAACGACGGCAGCGAGTACGCCGGCGTGGCCTCCGGCTCCAACAACTACGGCGCGTCCAACCCCGCTCTGGCGGAGCGCGTGCAGGGCGACATCGACGAATTCCTGGCGGAGCATCCCGACCTGACGGTGGAGGACATCCCCACCGACCTGGTGACGGCCTCCGGTTCCGGCCTGGATCCCCACATCAGCCCTGCCTCTGCGGCTGTGCAGATTCCGCAGCTGGCGGAGAACACGGGCCTGACCGAGGAGCAGCTGGAGCAGTTCGTGGCGGACAACACCACCGGCAAGGTGCTGGGCATCTTCGGTGAGGAGACGGTGAACGTTCTGGGCGTCAACCTGGATATCGCCGAGGCCCTCGGCCTGATCGGCGGCGTAGACTAATCGCTCAAAAGCCCCCCTGAACCTTGACCCGGATTGGTTCAGGGGGGCTTTCTGCGGCGCAGAGAGAGGGTGAACATCATCAGAATTGCCTTGATCGCACCACAGGAGAAGGACCGGCAGCAGCTCCGGGAGCAGATGTTTTCCTATGCGGTGCGCTGGAAGGTCGCCGTGGTGACCGACTGCTTCGACTGCCTGGAGGAGTTCGCCATGGCGGCGCAGAGCGGTGGATATCAATTAGTCTGCCTCCGTGGCGGCGAGCGCCAGTGGAGGGCGGCGGAGGAGCTGCGGCGCATCCGCGGAGAGGGGGAGACCCTCTGGGCCTATCTGGAGGAGGGACAGGCCCTGCGGGCCAAGGTGCTGACCGCGGCCGACACCTTCGGCGCCGTGGAGTGGCGGCGGGTGAGCGGCATGAACACCGTCATGACGGACTATTTCGCGCTGGCTCCCCGCCACGCGCGGGATGCCATTCTGCCCATTAAGCACCCGCTCCGTACCGATGATATCCACTACATTCAGGCGCAGAAGCAGACCCTGCTGCTCTACACCGCCTACGACCGCGTCCGTGCCCGGCTGGGCTTTCAGGCCATGGCCCTGCTGCTGGACGGCGAGCCCCAGTTTCTGATCTGCCCGGGCGGCCTGATTTTGAACACCGACAAGGTCTCCCGGGTGGAGGGCCGGGTGGTGGCCCTGGAAAATGGGAAACGGCTGATGCTGGAGGAGCCGGCGGTCCGGGAGCTCCAGGCCCGCCGGGCGGTCCGCCTTTCCCATATGCAGGCGCAAACGGTCTGAGTCGGATGACTCAGACCGTTTTTTGTGCTATAATAGGGCAAATACCACAGAGAGAAGGGGACGCTTTCATGAAGTATGAGGACATCCGGCGGCAGGTGCTCACCGCCATCCGGCAGGCCAGCGCTCAGGGGCTGATCCACGGGACATCAGGCAATATCTCCGTGCGGGACCGGGAGGCGGGGGTGGCCGCCATCACCCCCAGCGGGCGGCCCTATGACACTATGGAGCCGGGAGACATCGCCATTGTCACCCTGGACGGGGAGTGGGTGGATGGGCCCTACGCGCCCTCCTCTGAGACCCCCATGCACACGGCGGTTTACCGCGCCCGCCCCGACGTGGGGGCGGTGGTGCATAACCACGCCCTGTTCTGCACCGTGATGGCCATGGCGGTGGATGAGCTGCCCCCCTCCACGCCGCCCCAGGCGGAGTTCGCCCCCATCCGGGTGGTGCCCTTCGCGGTGCCCGGCTCCCGGGCGCTGGCCGCCTCAGTGGCCGCCGCCTTGGGGACGGACGGGCTGGCCGTGCTGCTGCGCAATCACGGCAGCCTCTGCTGCGGCCGGGACCTGCCCGCGGCCATGACCGCCGCCGCCTATGTGGAGGAGGCGGCCCAGGTGGCCTACTACGCCTCCGCCCTGGGCCGCTTCACCCCACTGGGCGAGGCGGACATTCGGGCCTGTAAGGAGATGCTGGCCGCCGGGCGGGCGGTCTAGCCGGCGAAAGGGAACGAAACAGCCCCGGCCGCAATGCGGCCGGGGCTGTCTGTTTACGGATTGACCACCTCGCCGGTGAGGACGCTCTTGCTTTCCACCGTCAGCTCGCCATCCCGGCAGTCCACGGTGAGGGTGTCGCCGCCCTGTACCTCGTCGGCGATGATCTTCCGGCTGATGAGGGTCTCCACACTGTGCTGCACGAAGCGGCGCAGGGGACGGGCGCCGAAGGCCGGGTCGTAGGCGCTGTCGATGATGTGCTGCTTGGCCGCCGGGGTGAGAACCACCTTGAGCTGTTTATCCTCCAGGCGGCGGTTGAGCTCAGCCACCAGCAGATCGATGATGTGGGTGATGTTGTCCTTGGTGAGGGGCTTGTAGAACACAATCTCGTCCAGCCGGTTGAGGAACTCGGGCCGGAAGGAGTGGTGCAGCAGATCGTTGACGGCATTTTTCGCCTCGGCGGTGATGTCGCCCTTCTCATCGATGCCGTCCAGCAGATACTGGGACCCCAGGTTGGAGGTGAGGATGATAATGGTGTTCTTGAAGTCCACGGTTCGGCCTTGACTGTCGGTAATCCGGCCGTCGTCCAATACCTGGAGTAATATGTTGAACACGTCGGGGTGGGCCTTCTCCACCTCGTCGAAGAGCACCACGGAGTAGGGGTGGCGGCGGACGGCCTCGGTGAGCTGGCCGCCCTCCTCATAGCCCACGTATCCGGGAGGCGCGCCGATGAGGCGGGAGACGGAGAACTTCTCCATATACTCGCTCATATCGATGCGCACCAGATTCTTCTCGCTGTCGAACAGGGCCTCGGCCAGGGCCTTGGCCAGCTCGGTCTTGCCCACGCCGGTGGGGCCCAGGAACAGGAAGGAGCCGATGGGACGGTCGGGATCGGCGATGCCCGCCCGGGAGCGGAGAATGGCCTCGCTCACCAGGCGCACAGCCTCGTCCTGGCCCACCACCCGCTGGTGGAGGATGTCCTCCAGGTGGAGCAGCTTTTCCCGCTCCCCCTCCATCAGCTTGGCCACGGGGATGCCCGTCCAGCGCTCGATGATGCGGGCGATCTCCTCCTCGGTGACCTTGTCCCGCAGCAGGGAACGGGCCCTGCCCTCGTTGGCGATGGCCTCCTCGGCCTCCAGCTGTTTCCGCAGCTCGGGGATGCGGCCGTACTGGAGCTCGGCGGCGCGGTTCAGATCGTACTGCCGCTGGGCGGCCTCCAGCTCGGCGTTGGCGCTCTCCAGCTCCTCCCGGAGCTTCTGCACCTTGCCGATGGCGTTCTTCTCGTTTTCCCACTGGGCCTTCTTGGCGTTGAACTCGTCCCGCATCTCGGCCAGCTCCTTCTGGATCTCGGCCAGATGCTCCCTGGACAGGGCGTCGTCCTCCTTCTTGAGGGCGGCCTCCTCAATCTCGTGCTGGATGATCTTCCGCTGGATGACGTCCAGCTCGGTGGGCATGGAGTCGATCTCGGTGCGGATCATGGCGCAGGCCTCGTCGATGAGGTCGATGGCCTTGTCGGGGAAGAAGCGGTCGGTGATATAGCGGTTGGACAGGGTGGCGGCGGCGATGATGGCGCCGTCCTGGATCTTGACGCCGTGGTACACCTCGTACCGCTCCTTCAGGCCGCGGAGGATGGCGATGGTGTCCTCCACCGTGGGCTCGGAGACCATGACGGGCTGGAAGCGCCGCTCCAGGGCGGCGTCCTTCTCGATATACTGGCGGTACTCGTTGAGGGTGGTGGCGCCGATGCAGTGCAGCTCGCCCCGGGCCAGCAGGGGCTTGAGCAGGTTGCCCGCGTCCATGGCGCCCTCGGTCTTGCCCGCGCCCACGATGGTGTGCAGCTCGTCGATAAAGAGGATGATGCGGCCCTCGGACTTTTTGACCTCGTTGAGGACGGCCTTCAGCCGCTCCTCAAACTCGCCGCGGTACTTGGCCCCGGCGATCAGGGAACCCATATCCAGGGCGAAAATGGTCTTGTCCTTCAGGGAGGCGGGGACGTCCCCCTTGACGATGCGCTGGGCCAGCCCCTCGGCGATGGCGGTCTTGCCCACGCCGGGCTCGCCGATGAGCACCGGGTTGTTCTTGCTCTTGCGGCTCAGGATACGGATGACGTTGCGGATTTCGTCGTCCCGGCCGATGACCGGGTCCAGCTTGTTGGCCCTGGCCCGCTCCACCAGGTCGGAGCCGTACTTCTTCAGGGCGTTGTAGGTCTCCTCCGGGTTGTCGGAGGTCACACGCTGGTTGCCCCGCACGTTGGTCAGGGCCTGGAGCACGCCCTCCTTCTGTACGTTGTAGGTGCGGAACAGCTCCTTCAGCTCCCGGTTGGCCGTGTCCAGCAGGGCCAGCAGCAGGTGCTCCACCGACACATACTCGTCCTTCATGGACGCGGCGATGCTCTCGGCGGTGTTGAGGCACTTGTCCACGTCCTGGGCCACATAGATCTTGCCCTGCTCCCGGCCGGAGCCGGACACACGGGGCAGCTTCTCCACCTCCGCCTTGGCGGCGGCGGTGAAGGAGGGGACGGTGAGGCCCATGTTCCCCAGCAGCTGGGGAATCAGCCCACCCTCGTCCAGCAGCAGGGCCAGCAGCAGGTGGGGCTGCTCAATCTGCTGGTTGCCGTACTCGGTGGCGATGGACTGGGCGTTCTGCACCGCCTCCAGGGATTTCTGGGTATATTTCTGCGCGTTCATATTGCGTCACGCTCCTTTTATAAGGAGAATCAGGATTTCTCCCGACCCAACAGGTAATCTGTGGAGACTTTATAATAGTCAGCTAATGTTACCAGATGGGGCAGGGGTATATCCCGTTTCCCGGTTTCATAAATACTGTAAACTCTTTGGTCGATTCCAAGAATCGCAGCGATCTGCGCCTGGGTCATATCGTGATCCTCGCGCAAATCGCGCAGCCGGGGAAGATACATGTTATTCACC
>ENA-UENY01001558-UENY01001558.1-human-gut-metagenome-genome-assembly--contig:-NODE-1558-length-12500-cov-3.634066_pt1 | contig 12500 bp, 9 predicted proteins | sample MGYA00242886_ERZ507888 | MGnify/ENA primary metagenome ERZ507888 (study PRJEB26167, sample SAMN06115543) | human gut metagenome | host: Homo sapiens | place: China:Chongqing | collected 2014-11-10... | reverse complement strand
TGAGCAAAACATAATTAATGATATAAAGCACCATAATTGGAAAGAAAGTTGGTTGGATTTTTCAGTTTTTCTTTATGAACATAATCGCTTGATTATTTCCGGGAGTGATGACCTTTCTTACTATCACACACTGGAAATAATAATAGACACGCCATGCTATATTAGCGGTGTTATGGACTGGTCATGCGATCTTAATGAGGAGTTTATTAAGCTATCAAGTTGCACTGACAATGCTCGTGAAATGTTAGTATTAGAGTTTTATTCGGAATTTGAATTGAAATTCAAAGTTATTGCGAAAAAAATATCCATTAACTTTGATACTGTATTTTATTACAAAAGAGAAAATTTGAAGATTGGTGAGAGATTAGCTTACTGGATTAAATAAAAAAGAGATAAAGTTCCGCCACGACAGCCGTGATCGGCTACCGCAGCGCCCGGGGTGAGCAGTGGGAATACTGCCACGACGCCAGTGGCAGACGGACAGAGAAACGCTGCAAACAAAAAGCCCTCCGCATCACATATCTGTGGGACGGCGACACTATTGCGGAAATCCGGGAATACCGCGATGATAAACTGTACAGTGTGCGGTACCTGGTGTTTAACGGCTTTGAGCTGATAAGCCAGCAGTTCAGCCGGGTACGGCAGCCGCACCCGTCCGTGGCCCCGCAGTGGGTGACGCGGACCAGCCATGCGGTAAGCGACCTGACAGGCCGCCCGGTGATGCTCTTTAACAGTCAGGGTAACGTGGTGTGGCGTGCGGAGCAGACCAGCCTGTGGGGGCTGGCACTCAGCGTCAGCGCAGACAGGGACTACCCGGACCCGCGCGGGGAGCGGGACGCAGAAGCGGACCCCGGTCTGCTGTATGCGGGGCAGTGGCGGGATGCGGAGTCAGGGCTGTGCTATAACCGGTTCCGGTACTACGAGCCGGAGACCGGGATGTATCTGGTGAGTGACCCCCTGGGTGTATTGGGTGGACTAAACACTTATGGTTATGTGCTGAATCCGTGTTGCTTCACAGATCCATTAGGTTTAGGAGCCTGCCCTGAATTAAGTAAAATGGCTCAAAAAGTTCATGATTTAGCTGGGGGATTACACAGGGAAAGATCACGTAACGCTGCTTTTTTGTACTAAATAATTCGCATTTTATGTTTAAAAATTGAGATATTCCTCATTACCTGAAGCTGTTTTTTATTGCTTATACATGATCAAATACTCCTTACATAATTAAGGAGAACAAAATGGAACTTAAAAAATTGATGGAACATATTTCTATTATCCCCGATTACAGACAAGCCTGGAAAGTGGAGCATAAATTATCGGACATTCTACTGTTGACTATTTGTGCCGTTATTTCTGGTGCAGAAGGCTGGGAAGATATAGAGGATTTTGGGGAAACACATCTCGATTTTTTGAAGCAATATGGTGATTTTGAAAATGGTATTCCTGTTCACGATACCATTGCCAGAGTTGTATCCTGTATCAGTCCTGCAAAATTTCACGAGTGCTTTATTAACTGGATGCGTGACTGCCATTCTTCAGATGATAAAGGCGTCATTGCAATTGATGGAAAAACGCTCCGGCACTCTTATGACAAGAGTCGCCGCAGGGGAGCGATTCATGTCATTAGTGCGTTCTCAACAATGCACAGTCTGGTCATCGGACAGATCAGGACGGATGAGAAATCTAATGAGATTACAGCTATCCCTGAACTTCTTTACATGTTGGACATTAAAGGAAAAATCATCACAACTGATGCGATGGGTTGCCAGAAAGATATTGCAGAGAAGATACAAAAACAGGGAGGTGATTATTTATTCGCTGTAAAAGGAAATCAGGGTCGGCTAAATAAAGCCTTTGAGGAAAAATTCCCACTGAAAGAATTAAATAATCCAGAGCATGACAGTTACGCAATGAGTGAAAAGAGTCACGGCAGAGAAGAAATCCGTCTTCACATTGTTTGCGATGTCCCTGATGAACTTATTGATTTCACGTTTGAATGGAAAGGTCTGAAGAAATTATGCGTGGCAGTCTCCTTTCGGTCAATAATAGCAGAACAAAAGAAAGAGCCAGAAATGACGGTCAGATATTATATCAGTTCTGCTGATTTAACCGCAGAGAAGTTCGCCACAGCAATCCGAAACCACTGGCACGTGGAGAATAAGCTGCACTGGCGTCTGGACGTGGTAATGAATGAAGACGACTGCAAAATAAGAAGAGGAAATGCAGCAGAATTATTTTCAGGGATACGGCACATCGCTATTAATATTTTGACGAATGATAAGGTATTCAAGGCAGGGTTAAGACGTAAGATGCGAAAAGCAGCCATGGACAGAAACTATCTGGCGTCAGTCCTTGCGGGGAGCGGGCTTTCGTAATCTTTCCCTGGAGTGGCAAAGAACTGGTGGTGAATAATCCCGTTATTAGCAGACTTTTAACAATATGATTAAGCTGCATCTTAAGCGTCTCCAGAATGGACTTTTATTGGGGGTAATTACGGATGAAAATTTTTGTGAGGGCAAGAATAACTATAATGGGCGTTAATAAATTGGCAAGCCGGGAACTTGATGTTTTCTTAATGGCATGTTGGCGAAGAATATATTCTGCAAGTTGACGTTTTTGTTGGCGCTTTATTTAAAAGGGTGTAGTACAAACCTGTACAAATTCAAGTAGGCATTATTGCCGTAAAAAAGCATCACCGGACACATAACATTCACAACGTGTGTTAATTTTACTGACATCTTTCAAAAGGAGCGTAATCATGCCGCACATCGACATTAAATGTTTTCCGCGTGAACTGGACGAACAACAAAAAGCAGCACTTGCTGCAGATATTACCGACGTTATTATTCGTCATCTGAACAGTAAAGACAGTTCGATAAGCATTGCTCTACAGCAGATTCAACCAGAATCTTGGCAAGCTATCTGGGATGCCGAAATCGCGCCCCAAATGGAGGCTTTGATAAAGAAACCTGGTTATAGCATGAATGCTTAACCCGCCGTAACACGCTTGCCGCTGGTAACAAACGTGCCAGCGCCTAAATGATGCAACGTATTGAGCTTATCATCATCAAACTGCCAGCGGCCTTCGACAAATACCCGTGCGTCTGCCGCTGCTGATACCACTTCGCCAAACAGCGTGTCGTATTTTTCTTGCGCAGAAGTCGCAGGTAGCAGGCGACACTCCATCCACGCCAGACATTTTTCCTCGACCAGCGGCAAACCAAGCACCGGACCTTTCACAACCGGAATACCATAGCAGTTAAACTTATCTTCATCACGCCCCGACACACTTCCCACCGCCCACGTCCAGTTAGTCGCCGCAACGCCTGGGATAACGATGCCAAATTTACCGTTACGCTCAATCAACTCCCTGGTCCATGTCGATTTATCTACCACAATCGCCACGCGTGGCGGTTCAAACTCTACGGGCATAGACCAGGCTGCTGCCATAATGTTACGCCGCTGGGATTGCTCATCGAAACTGGTGATCATGACAGTTGGGCCATGATTTAACAGACGGCTGGCATGGTGTAATTCGACGGGAATGAATTGGCTCACGATATCGCCTCGCTATGAAGGGTGTTTTAAAAGCGTAGCTCGTAACGCAATAAGTAACGAAATTAACGGGATTGGCGATTTGCGAACGTGATGCATGTCCGCGATCGCACAAAATAGCCAGTGCGGCGTCTATTCCAGGTTATAAGTTGAGAAAACCACTAAGGGAAACGCCTGATGACGCCCATTCTGAATCACTATTTTGCCCGTATTAACTGGTTGGGAGCTGCTGCGGCCAATATTGATACGCTGCGTGCATTGCACCTGAAACACAATTGCACCATTCCGTTTGAAAATCTCGACGTTTTGCTGCCGAGGGAAATACAGCTTGATGATCAATCGCTGGAAGAGAAACTGGTGATAGCCCGTCGTGGCGGTTACTGTTTTGAGCAGAATGGCGTGTTTGAGCGTGTGTTACGCGAGCTGGGGTTTAACGTTCGCAGCTTGTTAGGGCGCGTAGTGTTATCAAATCCGCCAGCATTACCGCCGCGCACCCATCGTTTGCTGTTGGTGGAACTGGAAGGGGAAAAATGGATTGCTGATGTCGGTTTCGGTGGGCAGACGCTAACCGCGCCGATTCGTTTAATGCCGGATATCATGCAAACCACGCCACACGGAGAGTATCGGTTGTTGCAAGAGGGTGATGATTGGGTGTTGCAGTTTAATCATCATCAGCACTGGCAGTCGATGTACCGTTTTGATCTCTGCGAGCAGCAACAAAGCGATTATGTGATGGGCAATTTCTGGTCGGCGCATTGGCCGCAGTCGCATTTTCGCCATCATTTGCTGATGTGTCGCCATTTGCCGGACGGTGGCAAGCTGACACTGACCAATTTTCATTTTACCCATTATGAAAATGGGCACGCAGTTAAGCAGCGAAATCTACCAGATGTGGCGTCGTTATATGCCGTGATGCAGGAACAGTTTGGTCTGGGCGTAGATGATGCGAAACATGGCTTTACTGTGGATGAGTTAGCGCTGGTGATGGCGGCGTTTGATACGCACCCGGAGGCGGGAAAATAATTTATGTCAGGTTGCCGGATGTGGCGTAAATGCCTAATCCGGCATACATTAGTCCGGTTGTAGGCCTGATAAGCGAAGCGCATCAGGCAACGGTTTCAGAGTTCAATTGCCCATTCGGCATGAAACAAAATCACCGCCGTGCCAGAAATGGTGACTTTCTCCGGTTGGTTATCACGAATTGTCACCGTCACTTCAATCACGCCTTCACGCCCTAATGCGCGCCCCTGATGGCCTTTAACACGCAACACGTTGCCATCGTGTGGCAATACGTTGTGATGTACTAACCATGCACCCATCGGGCCATTGGCATTGCCAGTCACCGGATCTTCCACAATACCAATCGCAGGCGAGAACATGCGACCATCGGTTTCGTTTTTGCCTGGGCGGATCTGGAACGGGAAGAAACCATTGCAGCCAATCTGTTTGCTGATTGTGGTCAGCGCAGCAAGGTCAGGCGAAAGGGCGTCGATATCCACTTCCGGCTTCAGTGGAATCATCACTTTTGAGTGTCCTGTGGTAGCCACCTGGATTGGCAAGCCTTGCAAAATATCGTCTTCAGTGAGATGAAGCGCGTTGATAATCGCTGCACGTGTTTCACCTTTCAGCGGTGGCTCAAAGCCTGGAGTACCTTGTTCCAGCGAAATACGATAATCATCATTTTGCTTTTCGATAGTCACACGATGTTTTCCTGCCAGCGACGTTTGCCAGACGGTGCAATTTCCTAAACCTAACACCTTTGCACGTACATAGTGCGCAGCTACTGTCGCGTGACCGCAAATCGGCACTTCAACCGTTGGCGTAAAGTAGCGGATGCGCACATCGCTGTCGTCGCTGTGCAGCAGAAAAGCAGTTTCCGAATGACCTAACTCGCGGGCGATAAGCTGCATTTGCGCTTCGCTAAGATTATCGGCGGGGAAAACAACACCGGCAGAATTGCCGCGAAACGGTTGAGAGGTAAAAGCATCGACGTGGTAAACCTGCGGTTTCATTAATGTTCTCCTGTGGCTGGAGAACTATCATAGCCTGCAAGTGGCCGGAGAGCGAAGAGCTATCCGGCCCGCGAGAGAATTAACGCCGCGAACGCACAATCTGATACCGACGAGTAAAGTACTCAAACGGCGCGCTCCAGACATGCACCAGTCGGGTGAACGGGAAGAGCAGAAAGATGGTCATTCCAAGCACCAGATGAACGCGGAATATAAAGGCGACACCATCAAGATGCGTAGATGCACCGCCCTGGAAAGTGACAATGCTTTGCGCCCAGCCCACCAGCTTCATCATTTCACTGCCGTCCGGATGTTGTGCTGAAAAAGGAATGGTGGTTAACCCAAGAATGCACTGAATTAACAAAATAGCGAGGATCAGGATATCCGCACCAGAAGACGTCGCCCTGATACGCGGATTTGTTAAACGACGCACCAGTAGCCCCGCACCGCCAATCAGCGTCAATACCCCGCATATTCCGCCGAGGATCATCGCCATTAGTTGTTTCGCTGCCACTGGCAAAAACCACGCGTACATCCAGTGCGGCGTTAACATGCCGAACAGGTGCCCGAAGAAAATCCCCAAAATGCCGATATGGAACAGATTCGACCACAGCACCATACCACGTTTATCCAGCATCTGGCTGGAGGCGGCGCGCCAGGTATACTGCCCGTAATCGTAGCGCAGCCAGCTTCCAAGGATAAAAACCGTGCCACACAAGTACGGGTAGATATCGTAAAAAAAGACGTTCAGATACTGAATCATTTCCCACCTCCCGCACTGATGTCGACATACTGCGGCGCGACATCCTGGCTAAAGCGTCGCTGATATTGATTAAGCGGCGAGCTGTCACACGCCGTGGCGTTATCTTCAATAAACTTCACCTGTTCTTCTTCCCACACCGCATCCAGCGCCTGGCGGGTGTCGTCACGCTCTTCACTGCGAATCTGTTTTGTGACGCTGTCACTTGACAGAGGGCTTCCTGCCAGTTGCAACAGGGTGTCAAATAACGCGTACCACGGTGCCTCGCGTTGTTTTAAGCGTCCGCCAAGCAGGGCGAGGATCGGCGCAACGTTGAGCAAGCCTTCTTTCGCCTGATCGTCCGGCAGTACGCTTAAGTACTCCAGATACAGCGGCAGATAATCGGGCAGTTCTCGACAATCCAACTGCAGACCGACCTTTTCATACTCCGCCAGCAGGTCCACCATTGCCTGGCCGCGATCGCGGGACTCGGCATGAACATGTTCGAACAGCAGCAGCGATGTGGTACGTCCACGGTCAAACACTTCGCACCATTCGGCCTGTTTATCCAGCAGCGGCGCGTTAAGCAGGTTGCGGGTAAAATCCGTAAGCATCGGTGCGTCGCGGCGGATCAACGCCAGCGCGTCCTCCTTACATTCCCACAACAGCTCGTCCGGATACTCCATCAACAGGCCGATCACTTTGAGGATCTGCATTATTCGCCCTCCGCTTTGTCGCGCACTTCGGTGATGTTGATGGCATCGATACGGCTACTGTTGAACAGGTTGAATTTGCTGTCCGAGCCGTGGCAACCGTCGCCAAAGGTAAAACCGCAGCCGTTGCGTTCTGCGAAGGCATCGCCCGCCATTTCCCGATGGCTTGTCGGGATGACAAAACGGTCTTCATAGTTGGCAATGGCGAGGTAACGATACATCTCTTCGACCTGGGCGACGCTCAGACCTACTTCGTCGATGGCACGAGTATCAGTAACGCCTTCCACGGTTTGTGAACGCATATAGTGGCGCATCGCCATCATCCGTTTCAGCGCCCGCAGTACCGGACCGGTATCACCGGCACTCAACATATTGGCGAGATATTGCACCGGAATACGCAGGCTTTCGATGGCGGGCAGCACGCCTTCGCTTTTCGGCAAACCTCCCGCATCAGCGTAGGACTGAATCGGTGACAGCGGCGGAACGTACCAGACCATCGGCAGAGTGCGGTATTCAGGGTGCAGCGGTAGCGCCAGTTTCCAGTCCATTGCCATTTTGTAGACTGGCGAACGCTGGGCAGCGTCAATCACGTTTTGTGGAATACCTTGTTTCAGGGCTTCCTCGATCACCGAGGGATCGTGCGGATCGAGGAACACTTCGCACTGGCGTTCATAGAGGTCAACTTCGCGCTCGGTGCTCGCCGCTTCCTCGATGCGGTCGGCGTCGTAAAGCAGCACGCCCAGATATCGGATGCGACCCACGCAGGTTTCTGAGCACACGGTGGGTTGGCCTGACTCAATTCGTGGGTAACAGAAGATGCATTTTTCTGACTTGCCGCTTTTCCAGTTGAAGTAGATTTTTTTGTACGGACAACCGCTAATGCACAAACGCCAGCCACGGCATTTATCCTGATCAATCAGCACAATGCCGTCTTCTTCACGTTTGTAGATAGCACCGCTTGGGCAGGTCGCCACGCAGCTGGGATTGAGGCAGTGTTCGCACAGGCGCGGCAGGTACATCATGAACGTGTTTTCAAACTGCCCGTACATCTCCTTTTGCATGGCCTCGAAGTTGCGGTCGCGGGCGCGTTTTTCAAATTCGCCGCCCAACAATTCTTCCCAGTTTGGCCCCCAGATCACTTTGTCCATCCGTTTGCCGTCAATCAGTGAACGCGGGCGCGCAGTAGGAATATGTTTACCTTCTGGCGCGCTATGCAAATGTTCGTAGTCGAAGGTGAAAGGTTCGTAGTAATCATCAATCTGCGGCACCACCGGGTTGGCGAAGATTTTGGTAATCACGCCCATCTTGCTGCCCAGACGCGGGCGGATCTTGCCATTCACATCACGCACCCAGCCGCCTTGCCACTCTTCCTGATCTTCCCAGTTTTTCGGATAACCAATGCCCGGTTTGGTTTCGACGTTGTTAAACCATGCGTACTCCATGCCTTCGCGTCTGGTCCAGACGTTTTTACAGGTCACCGAACAGGTATGGCAGCCGATACATTTATCGAGGTTAAGCACCATGCCGACTTGCGAACGTATTTTCATTTTTTCGCCTCCTGAACCTGATCGCGACCTTCATCATCCAGCCAGTTAACGTTCTTCATCTTGCGGATCATGATGAATTCGTCGCGGTTCGAGCCGACGGTGCCGTAGTAGTTAAAGCCCCAGGCCAGCTGCGCGTAACCGCCAATCATATGCGTTGGTTTCGGACAAACGCGGGTGACCGAGTTATGAATGCCGCCGCGCATGCCAGTTACTTCCGAACCAGGAATATTCATAATGCGTTCCTGGGCGTGATACATCATGGTCATGCCCGGCGGTACACGTTGGCTGACCACCGCGCGGGCCGTCAGCGCGCCGTTGGCGTTAAACACTTCCACCCAGTCGTTATCGACAATGGTCAGTTCACGGGCATCGGTTTCGCTGATCCAGACAATTGGTCCACCGCGAGAGAGCGTCAGCATTAGCAGGTTTTCACTGTAGGTTGAGTGAATGCCCCATTTCTGGTGCGGCGTCAGGAAGTTAAGTGCTTTTTCCGGGAAGCCGTTTGGCGGTATCTGGCGCATTTCACTGACGCTACGGGTGTCGATAGGCGGGCGATAAGCCACCAGGCTTTCACCAAAAGCACGCATCCACGGATGATCCTGATAGAGCTGCTGGCGTCCCGACAGCGTGCGCCACGGAATTAACTCATGAACGTTGGTGTATCCCGCGTTATAGGAAACGTGATCGCTTTCCAGACCGGACCATGTGGGGCTGGAGATAATTTTACGTGGCTGCGCCTGAATATCGCGAAAGCGAATCTTCTCGTCCTCTTTGTGCAGCGCCAGATGGGTATGTTCGCGTCCGGTGATCTCGCCCAGCGCCTGCCACGCTTTGACTGCAACATGACCGTTGGTTTCCGGTGCCAGCGCCAGAATCACTTCTGATGCGTCAATGGCGGTGTCAATCAGCGGACGCCCCTGTGCCGGGCCTTCACGCTTGGTGTAGTTGAGTTTGCCGAGGAAATCGATTTCATCCTGGGTATTCCACGAAATCCCTTTACCGCCGTTGCCAAGTTTGTCCATCAATGGCCCGAGCGAGGTAAAGCGTTCATAGGTAGCAGGGTAGTCGCGTTCCACCGCCACAATATTGGGCGCGGTTTTACCCGGGATCAGATCGCATTCGCCTTTGCGCCAGTCGAGCACTTCACACGGCTGGGAGAGTTCTGCCGGAGAGTCACGTAGCAGTGGTTGTAATACCACGTCGGTTTCTTTGCCAAGATGACCCACGCACAGTTGCGAAAATGCTTTGGCGATACCTTTGTAGATTTCCCAGTCGCTGCGTGATTCCCACGCCGGATCGACCGCCGCAGAAAGCGGATGAATAAACGGATGCATATCCGAGGTGTTCATATCGTCTTTTTCGTACCAGGTGGCGGTGGGCAGAACGATATCGGAGAACAGGCAGGTACTGGACATACGGAAGTCGAGCGTCACCAGCAGGTCGAGCTTGCCTTCAATCGCCGCAGTTTGCCACTCGACTTCTTCCGGTTTGATCCCGTCGCTGGCACCGAGTTCCTCGCCCTGAATCCCGCTTTCGGTCCCCAGCAGATACTTCTGCATATACTCGTGGCCTTTGCCGGAGGAACCAAGCAGGTTAGAACGCCAGACAAACAAATTACGCGGATGATTGCTGCCGCTATCGGGTTGTTCGCAGGCCATACGTAAATCGCCCGATTTCAGCGCCTGGGCGGTGAATTCTGTGGGAGATAATCCGGCCTTGTCGGCTTCAGCTTTAATCCCGAGCGGATTACGCCCCAACTGCGGCGCAGAAGGTAGCCAGCCCATACGTTCGGCGCGAACGTTGAAATCAATCAGATGACCGCTGTACTTACTGGCATCGGCCAGCGGTGAAAGTAACTCCTGAGCAGAGACTTTTTCATAGCGCCATTGGCTGGAATGATTGTAGAAAAACGAGGTGCTGTTCATCTGGCGCGGTGGTCGGTTCCAGTCGAGCGCAAAGGCCAGTGGCAACCAGCCGGTTTGCGGGCGCAGTTTTTCCTGACCGACATAGTGTGCCCAGCCGCCACCGCTTTGCCCGACACAACCGCAGAAGATCAGCATGTTGATCATCCCACGGTAATTCATGTCCATGTGGTACCAGTGGTTAACACCTGCGCCGAGGATAATCATCGAGCGCCCATGCGTTTTATGGGCAGTATCGGCAAATTCACGAGCGATGGTTTCAATATACTGGCGCGGCACACCGGTAATTTGCTCACCCCAGGCTGGGGTGTACGGTTTGATTTCAGCGTAATCTTTCGCGCTGTTTTCATCTTCCAGCCCGCGATCGAGGCCATAATTCGCCAGTACCAAATCATAAACGCTGACCACCGGACAGGTGTTGCCATCGGCTAATGTCAGGTTTTTAACGGGCAATTGGCGCACCAGGACCGGATTGTGTTTTACGCTACGAAAATGCGGATTTTCAATGCCGCCAAAGTAGGGGAAGGCCACGCCTGCAACGGCATCATGTTGACCGAGCAGAGTTAACGACAATTCGGTTTCCGTACCGGCGGCAATGGATTCCAGATTCCATTTGCCTTTTTCTCCCCAGCGAAAACCAATCGAACCGTTCGGCACCACCAGTTCACCTGCGGTATTAACCGCCACGGTTTTCCACTGCGGATTATTGCTTTCGCCCAGTCCATCCACCAGGTCAGATGCGCGGACCATGCGCCCGGGAACGTAGCTGCCGTCGTCGCGAGGTTCCAGCATTACCAGCATCGGCATGTCGCTGTAGCGGCGGCAGTAGTTGATAAAATAATCGCTGGGATTATCGAGATGAAACTCTTTTAAAATGACATGGCCCATTGCCATTGCCAGGGCACTATCAGTGCCTTGTTTTGGTGCCAGCCACTGGTCGCACAATTTGGCCACTTCAGAGTAGTCAGGGGTAATGGCGATGGTTTTAGTGCCTTTGTAGCGTACTTCGGTAAAGAAATGGGCGTCCGGCGTACGTGTCTGCGGTACGTTAGACCCCCAGGCGATGATGTAACTGGAGTTATACCAGTCGGCAGATTCCGGCACGTCGGTTTGTTCGCCCCAGGTCATCGGCGAGGCGGGCGGCAGGTCGCAATACCAGTCGTAGAAGCTTAAACAGGTGCCACCTAACAGCGACAGATAACGTGTTCCGGCGGCGTAAGAAACCATCGACATCGCCGGGATCGGCGAGAAACCGGCAACGCGATCCGGGCCGTAAGTTTTGATGGTCCAGACGTTAGCAGCGGCAATCAGCTGGTTTAGCTCCTGCCAGTTGGAGCGGATAAAGCCGCCGCGTCCACGTACTTGTTTGTAGCTCAGGCACTTTTGCGGATCGTTCATAATCGATGCCCACGCCAGTACCGGATCGCTGTGTTGCTTGAGGGCTTCGCGCCACAGTTCAATCAGTCGTTTACGAATGAGCGGGTATTTCAGACGGTTAGCGCTGTAGAGATACCAGGAGTAACTTGCGCCACGCGGGCAGCCGCGAGGTTCATGATTGGGCAGGTCAGGGCGAGTGCGCGGGTAGTCGGTCTGTTGGATTTCCCAGGTCACCAGACCATTTTTAACGTAGATTTTCCAGCTACAGGAGCCTGTACAGTTAACACCGTGGGTGGAACGCACGATTTTGTCGAACTGCCAACGCTGGCGATAGCTGTCCTCCCAGTCGCGGTTGCTATGCATCACCTGTCCGTGACCATCGGCAAAGGTTTCGCCCTTTTGTTTGAAGTAGCGAAAGCGATCCAAAAGTTTACTCATGACATAACTCCTGCTCCAGGAATGAATTGGGATCTGATGCCTTGTCGGACGCGACACGGTTGTAGCCTGATAAGACGTGTCAGGCATCGATCTCTTATTTTTGGCTGAACTTCCGCCGACCATAAACCAGCCATACATAGCAGCCACCCCATCCAGTACCATAACTGTCGTTTCATATCTTTCATTTCCATTTCTGAATT
>ENA-UENY01001538-UENY01001538.1-human-gut-metagenome-genome-assembly--contig:-NODE-1538-length-12612-cov-3.225927_pt1 | contig 12612 bp, 6 predicted proteins | sample MGYA00242886_ERZ507888 | MGnify/ENA primary metagenome ERZ507888 (study PRJEB26167, sample SAMN06115543) | human gut metagenome | host: Homo sapiens | place: China:Chongqing | collected 2014-11-10... | reverse complement strand
CCTTGGGCTTCTGCGTAATATTGATGTTGACCGTCAGCGCCTCGGCGTTGTCGGGAGCGTTCTTCTCGGTGAGCACGACATCGCAGCTGCGAGCAGATCCGTTAACCAGAGCCTCCACTGTGAAGTGCAGGCCGCTATCGTCGGCATTATTATAGGTAAACCAGCCCGTCGCCCCCTCGCTTACCGTCACATCGAACTCGACATTGGCCGTTACCGGAATATCGAGTGTCTGAGCCTCCACATCTAGGAAATAGGCCAACTTCTCGGGCTCGATCTTCGGCTTGGGAAGCTGAGTTACATTCAGCCCGGCTGTTCCGTTCTTCACCCTCTTGCTCTTCACGGTAGCCTCACGCGGAGTCTCACCGTCGTTCTGGGCCATGGAGAAATAGGCCGTCACGTCGGTCTCGGCGCCGCCCTCGGTGGGGCGGGCAATCGTATAGGTCAGCCACCCCTCGGTCCCCGATACGATTTCGGCCGTCAGGTTGCGATAGTTGACATTCGTCGTCAACTCCACGGCCAAACGCTCCACAGCCGTATAAGCCAGGCGCATTTCCGACTTCGACGTGATTTCGATGGTCTCGCCAGTTTCGCCTTTCTCGACGATCTGGAATTCGACCTCCTTACTGCCCATCTTGAAGACGTAGTTGGCGCTCCGCTCCTCCTCGGTCTCATTGGGATCCACCTCGAAGACTATCTCGGCACCGTCTTCTCCACTCGTAGCCGACGGCGTCACGAAATCGGACTCTCCTTCGAGCGTCCACGCGCCCGAGCTGGTAACCAGCACCGTCACCTTGCCGCCTTCGCAGGACAGGATGTTCGCCCCATCGGCATAGAAGAGTTCGAGCTGCTCCTCGGTCTCGGAGGCCTTTTTCTTGAGCGTAATCTTGAAAGGCGCGGTCTTCTTGCCGCATGTGAACGTATAGGTGAAGACCTGGTCTTCCTCCTTGTCGTTGGCCTTCACCGTGAAGGCCACGATGTCGCCGTCCTTGCCCTTAGCGGCCGAAGGGGTCACATAAGCGTTCTCGGCGCCTTCGAGCGTCCACTCGCCCGAGCTGGTAACCATGGTCGAAACATCGCCGCCCTTGCTCCCCACGACGCCTTCCGTCGGCGAAATGGAAATCTTGTCTTCGGTAGTCGAAGGATCCACCTTGTCGTCGCTGTCATCGCAAGCTCCGCAGAGTGCGAGCGCAGCAGCTGTAAAAAGAAATATTTTCGAAATTTTCATATCTTGTCGTTCAGGTTTTAAGGATTTGTTCATTACCAGCGAACCGGAAAACGGCTTCGCCCGGTTCCGACCGAACGATCGGCGGCATCCCGGCCGAAGCCGGAACGCACGACCGAGTCGTTCGTTTTCAAATTAGTTGATCGGGTGCGGTGCGGGATCGTACTGCCCCTCGCCGATCTTGTTGTAGACGTTTTTGGGATCGAGTACGTTCTGCTCGTAGCAGCCCTGTGCCACGTTGCGGAACTGCTTGAGCGAGTGCGAACGGTTGTTGCTGACTGTTCCGGTTCCGGAAGGATCGAATGCGAACCACATGATCCAGCCGTAACCCTGATTCATCAGTGCCTTGGCACTCTCAGACGAAATGGAGTTGCCATAGTTGAGCTGGATGGAATTACCGGCACATCCGCTCAGTCCCATACCGTTTACCGGTCTTGCCGAACCGCCGTAGTCGGCGCAGACGTTGTCAATGAATTCAGACGGCTTATGCTCCACACCGTCGATGAATACCGAAGGCAGAGAGGACTGGATATAGCCCAAGTAATAGAGGTGTACCCAAGTCTCCCAGGGGCACAATTCCTTCATCGCCTTTTTGGTCTCGTAGCAGAGACGGGCGGCCTGCTGGGAGCTGGGGCCTGCGAACCATTTTCCGGATCCGGAGTAGCTCGAATACTCGTCATCGAAACCTATACCATCGAGCTTATAGTCGAGACAGATTTGAGCCAGCTCCTTACCGAACTGCTCACAACCCCAGTCGCTCAAACCAGCGATGCCGGCCTGGTCGTGGTTGCCCAAGATGTCGAGCAACACCTTAATACCTTTCTTACGCAGCGGCTGGAGCAGTTCCTCCGAGTTGTCGAGTAACGCCTGCACGTTGGGGTTGGCGTTCATGTAAACCTTCTGTTTCGAAGCATCCCAGTTGATGTTGCCAGCGAAGAGCACGACGGCATCGAAGAACGGCTGACCGTCCTCCAGAATGTACTCGATGGCGTTGAGCGGGTTGCAGTCGTTCACCTCGAAGTAACAGATGTTGCGGATCTTCTTCGAACCAATGCGCGAAACTAGGAAGTCGACGTATTCAGCCTCATCTTTGACGACGATACCCTCCGTCTGGGCTACGGCCTGAAGGGGAACCATGTAGGTGGTAACATACTCCAGATCGGAAGCACTCGGCGAGAGCGTTACCTCGATCTGCGCAGAGGTTTCGCCGGCAGGGATGGTTATCACGCCGTCGTTCGCAATGGTGCAGAGTTTCTCGGGGAATACGACGTACTCAGTAGCGTGGTCGAAGTTGTACTCTTCGACATGGCGTTCGTCGAAGACGAGCTTCACCTTGGTCTCAACCATAGCGGTCTTCTCCAGCGTGAAGGTCAGGGTTTTCTTGACGGGCTCCACGGCATCGTGAGCGAACTGGATGTTCAGATCATCGGCCGTCGAGAGCGAACCGGCGATCTCCTCGCCCGGGGCGGGATTCTCGCTGCCGGCCTTCTGCGATACGGCGATCTTCGCGGTCTTCTCACCCTCGCTGGACGTCACGACGATCTGCCCTACACGGGCGTCTCCCGTATTGTCCTTGGCGTTGACCGTCAGCTTGTCGCCCTGCTTCTCGGCGGTCATCCACTCCTCGGGGTAGGAGAACGTCCAATCGGGTGCATTGGTCGTAACGGTCAGCTCAACGGCCTTATTGCCAGTAGCCTCGAACCCAATGGGATCCGCCGGCGAAACGCTCAATACGATTTCACCTACTTCAAGCCCCTTTTGGTTTACGTTGATGTTGACGGGTTCGGCGTTACCGGCTGTAATCGTGATGCGGCCCGGACGTACGGACTCCGTGGTGTTGGCCTGGGCGTTCACGGTTAGTTTGTCACCGTCCTGCTTGGCGACGATCCATTCGCCGTTCTTCTCGAATGCCCACGACTTGGCGTCGGTCTTGACAGTCAGCACAACGTCCTGATTGTCGCCGGCCTTGAACTCAATAGCAGACGAGGGCGTTACCGACAAAGAATTCTTTTTGTTCACATCATCGTCGTCATCGTTGCAGCCGACGAGAGCCCCCGATGAAATGGCGAACATACCCGCCAAAAGCATCAGAAATGACTTTCTTTTCATGTTTGGTTGATTAGGTTAATTAAAAAGGTTAAATTAAAGTTAAGGTATTACGATTCCTCAGGTAATAAATCTCTCACTCTTCGGGAAGCGCGACGCTCTGCCAATTCACTTCGCGCTCGGTCTTCAGATCGAAGCCGTTGCCGGTATAATCCTTGACGATTTTACCCTTCGTATTGTCGTCGAACTTCCAGTAGGCCACCAGTCCGTCCGATGCGGGATCGATCTTGTAGAAATGGTTCTCGGAAGCGATCTCTTCGGACGTCAAGGCCTTGTTCCAGAGGCGCACTTCGCCCATCATGCCGTCGAAACGACGCTCGTAGAACAAGTCGCCGTCCGACTGGAGGCGGTACGAGTGGCCGATCCAAAAGCAGCGCTCCTTGCCGTCCGTCTCGTCGGAGTGCGGAATGGCGAAGTTGATCTTGTCGATGATCACGGCATGCCCGTCGGTACCAGATACTGAAGCCTTGACCGTATCCTTCAGCTTGCCGTCGATATAGACGCAGATAGTGCCACGATCGAATGTGACGGCGATATGATGCCAAACGAACTGCTTGAGGTCGTAACGACTGTCGGCCTCGACCGGAATCTTCCCGCGTGCAGGCGAGGTCTCCTCCTCCGAAACCTTCTTGGCGAAGGCCACCTGCAACTGGTTGGTAGGACGGCCATCGTCGCCCAGACGGATGAGGAACGTATCCTCGATGCCCATGATCGTCGAGATCTTGCGGTCAAACGAGTTGGCGTAGACGAGCGCTTCGAGCGTGAAGGTCTCCATGTCCTTCACCGCCTCGGTGTCGGCCGTCCACTCAGGCCAGGCGCAATTATTTTCCATCTCGGCCACGACGTTAATGAGCGCGGCCTTCGAGAAGACGAAATAGACCGTCCGGGCGCTTTCGAGGATATTCATGCCGTCGGCCGACACGATGCGTACGGGCAACACGTAGCGCTGCTTCTCCTCGATGGGCAGATTATCCAAATTCGTAAAGGCGAAGGTGAGCGGCGCACTCTCCACCATCCCGGCCGTGATGACAGTCGAAATATCCGCGAAATCGTAATAGCCGCCGTTGGCAGGGAGCAGTTCGGCCGTTGGATCGTCGTAGAACATCCGGTAGTGCTCCAACAGACCGGGAGCCTCGGCGAACGTGACCGTGATGTCGCGCTCCCGGGGCTGGGCCATGGCGACGGTAACGTCGCAGCTCTCTTCCCGGGTCACGTCGAGGTTGTCCCGTTTGATAAACACGTCGTCGGTGAACGACGTGGCGGAGATGAACACCTGATTGCTGAAGTGGTGTTTGCCCTCCTCATCCTCCTTGCAGCCCATGAATACGGCTACCAGGAGCAGACACAATGCGAATCCTAATTTATTTTTCATCGTCGTTTTTATTTTCGGGATTGTTTTCGGGCTCCTCTTCGGGCTCGGGGTTCAGGATGCCGAGCGCCTCGCGGATTCTCTTGTATGTTGGCGTATTGAAATAGTCTTCCTGTGCGTTCGATGCGCAGAGCCCCAGCTTATCGCACTGTACAGTCTGGGAGGTTTTCGGATCCATCACCCACTGGGCGGCCACCTGAAGCGAAGCGCCCACTTGAGCGTCGCTGCCGCCGTCGGCGATCGACGGCACAGAGGCTTCTAGCACGATCCGGTCACTCGGAACGCCCTCTTCGAGCTGATCGCGCACCATACGGGAGATAGCCACCGACGACGAGGCACCCTCAGTCAGGATGATGACGTAGTCACACTCCGCAAGAATCGTCTGGTTCTCGATGCTCGTGATAAAGGCGGGGTATCCGCGGAAGAAGAGCAGCTTGTCGGGATTGTCGCGGCGCCACGTGTCTGCCGCCAGCACAAACGGAGCGGCGACACTGCTGTCGTAACCGCCCAGATAGGAGACGACGATGCCGTCGAATCCATACCGGGAGCAGGCCGCAAGCTGCTTTTCGGTCTCGATCTTGCAGTATTCAGCGAACTTATCCTCCGTAAAGTCCCCCTCGTGCTCCGTACCGGAAGATTCCTCCTTCATAGCGACCCATGCACTGCGGATCGTCGTGTAGTCCACGACGTTGAGCGTGCGGGTGCCCTTCTTCGAGCGCACCTCGGCAATCTCATCCATCAGCGCCGGATGTAGGTTATCGACGTCGGTCATGAGCAGGTAATCCACACTGTCAGGCATAGACATAGGATGCTGGTTCTGCCGATTCGGAGCAGTCGAGGTTCCTCGGACGATCATCATCGTCACCAAGTGTTCGCCGGCCTTGAAATCCCGGAGCGATGTCAGAAAAGCCGGATCATTCTGATTCATCGGCGGCAGAAAATCTTTGTGTTCGGCTTCCGTCCAGTCGCTGCACGAGGCCAGCAGGGCCGCCGCGGCGAAGAACGGAATGAATATGCGTTTCATGTCGAATTTCGTTTTAATGGGTTAAACGGTGTGTACGGTTATTTGACGGCCGGATTGCAGTCCCACCACATGCGGGTTGCCATGTTATCGGAGCCACCAAGCATCTCCACAGCCTTGGCGTAGTTCTCCGGGTTGTTGGTCGCCTCGTCCGCAGGATAGGACATGCGGCGAGCGCCGAGCGTAAGGTTCCGGATGCCCTGCGAGTTATTGCCCACGGCGGACTCCATGGCCGGAATCAGGTGCGGGAAGCCTGTACGGCGGAAATCAGCCCACGCCTCGTTGCCAAGATGGAAGTTGGCGATCCACTTCTGGATGATGATGCGCTCCTGCATCTCCTCCTTCGAGGCGCCGTCGTTCCAAGCCACCCCCAGCTGGGAGAGCTGTGTAGAATAGGAGGTTGCACCGCCGTTGGGGTCGGTGTAGGATTCCGGAAGAGTGGTGCCGGCAAGGTATTCGTCGACGCCCGCAACACCCCACTGTTCGAACGAGAGGCGGACGCCCTGCTCGTAGAAGGTCTTGGCGCTGCCACCCATGTTCCAGCCGAACACGCCGACGGCTTCCGCCTTCAGGAAGGCCACCTCGGCGGCATTCATCCACTGCAACGGAGTAGCCATGCCGTCTACGAAGTTGACGCCTGAATAGAGCAGCCCCACAGTGCTGAGCGCTGGAATGGCGATACCACGACGCATGCCCACATACTCAGGAGCGTTGTCCCCGGAGAACTGCGCCTTGCTGAAATATTTCTCGCGGCGCGGATCCTCATAACCGTTCATGTAGCAGATGATGTCGGCTGCAGCATGCGAATCGCCGCCCGTCACCGACCCAGCTGGGGAGTTGTACATGCATGCCGTATAGAGCGGATTGCCGTCCTTGCCGAAGGCCAGGGACGAAAGCTGCGCATTGTCTGCGTTCGACTGCATGACACCGACAGAGTGCGCCACGGCCTGTTCGCCCAACTGCTGCGGAGAGAGGCCCTTCGAGCTTACGAAATCGGTGTATACCACCCGCATGGCCAGCCGCAGCTTCATCGAGTTGGCAAAACGGCACCATTTCACGGCTGTGCCGTCGAAGACTTGGTCGGTCGTGCTCGTGATGCTCCTGTCGATGTTCTCGTCCAACAGGGCGATCGCCTCGTCCAATTCATCGAACATCTGCGAATAGACCTTGGGCTGGTCATCGTAGGCCACCTGGATCTTACCGGTGCTTCCGATCTCGGAATAAGGAATCGGCCCATAGGTGTCCGTCACACGGTTCAGGACGCAGACCTTCACAATCTTGAGGATGGCCAGAACGAGCGGATCCTCCGAAATACCCTCTACGTTCGACATGTTGCTGTACAGCTGCGGGATGACTTTGTCGCTGTACATGAACACGTTCGTCCAGTTGTCGGTCGGGTTGTATTTGGAAATGGTGTTCGTCCAGCCGTTGTTCGCATCAGCGTAATAACCGCCCTGCGTACTGCCTAGCAGACAGTCAGTGAACTGCGCCGTATTGACATCCGTCGAGACGACGGTACCGAACATGGCAGAGAGTCCCGAGGCGATGGCGTAGTCCTTGGCCTCCATCTGCTCCTTGTCCACCTCGTAGGGATTGCTGTTGATGTCGAGGTAATTCTTGGTGCATGCGCCCAACCCGCACAAGACTGCGAAGGAGAGCGCCGCTTTTATCATTTTGTCTTTCATCGTGTCGCTGTTTTAGAATTTGAAACGGAGATTGAATCCCACGTTGCGCAATGACGGCATCATGAAGTAGTCGATACCTTGATAGTAGTTGCCCGTCGTCGCGATGCTTTCCGGATCGAACGGAGCCTTGTTGTAGAGCATCCACAAGTTGCGGCCCACGATCGAAACCGTGATCTCGCAGACGTTGCGCAGCACTTCGCGGGGAATCGTGTAGCCGATTGAAGCCTCCTGCAAGCGCACGTTCGTAGCCGAATAGGTGTAGAACTGCGGGATGGAATTGCCGCCCGCGATGGCCGAATACCAGGTGTAGGCATCCACCACGTCGCCGCCGTTGAGCGTCACACCTCCGGCATCGCGCGCCGCGGCCGTAGCCTCTGACACGCCGTACTGGTCGAGCATAGCCTGCGTACGCGAATAGACGATGCCGCCCAAACGGGCCGCAACCATAAAACCGAAGTTCAGGTTCTTCCACCGGAAGTCGTTGCGCCACGACATGTTGGCGTCGGGCAGCACGCTGCCCAGCTTGACGTATTTTTTTACATCCTGAATCGTCTCCGTAGCCACATTTCCGTTCTCGTCGATGTAAATGGCGTTGTTCTCGTCGTAGCGCAAATCGCGGCGGGAGTAGAGGTCGCCCAACGTACCGCCCTCCTGCAGTAGGAACTGTGCGTCGCCCAGACCGCCCATGTTGAGCCGGTCGATCGAGAAGCGCTCGCCCGTAGCGTAGTTGATGACGTTGTTGGCCAGCGAGATGATCTTATTCTGATTGGTCGACAGGGTGTAGTTGGTATCCCACGTGAAGTCGCGCCAGGTGTTCCGATAACCCAATGCCAGCTCGATACCCTGGTTACGGACGTTACCCGACTGGATGATGATCTTGGAGAAACCCGTGCCGCCCGAGATCTGCGGGTCGAAGGTCTGGTTCGACGTATGCGAATTGTAGTAGGTGAAATCGAGGTTGAAATGCTTGAGGAAACGCATCGTCAGACCCACCTCGAACGACTTGGTGCGCTCGGGCTTGAGGTGATAGGCGGGATACTGCGTCTGCGTGTTCCACGACAGGCCGCTTTCGTTCCACGAATAGAGCGGGTTGGCGATGTAACGCTCGAAGGCAACGCCCACCGAGGCGAACGAACCGCGCAACTTGATATAGGAGAGATTTTCAGGCATGTTGGGAATGAGCTGCGACAACACGACCGAAAGTCCGACCGAAGGATAGAAGAACGACTTGGCGTTCGAATGCGGACCCGCCAGTTGCGAAGGCCAGTCGTTGCGGCCCGTAAGGGTCAGGTAGTAGGTGCCCTTGTATCCCACCTCGGCCGAAGCGAAGATCGACTGCGTCTGCTCACGCCAGCCTTCCTGCTTACGGACGGTCTTGGTCGAATTACTCAAGTTCTGAATGTTGAAGACGTTGGCCAGCCCCTGCTTCTCGCCCGATGTACCGTCGGCAATGGGGCCGCGGATCTTCAGGGCGTCGTTCTTCATATCCGAGAACGAAGCACCGATGTTGGCCTGCAACGACCAGTCGTCACCGAACGTTTTGTTGATATTGAGCAGGGCGTCGCCGTAAACCTGACGATCCATCGTCTTGGTGACGCCGTAAAGGCCGTTGGCAGACTGCTCGGTGAGCTGCACGTTCGAGGAAGCATACATCTTTTCGGTGTAGGTGTTGTGCGAGTTGTCGATGCGGATGCGGCCTGAAACATTCAGCCAGTCGAGGATGTCGTACGACAGCACCGCGTTGAGCATGTAACGATCCTTACGGTTCTCGCGCAGGTTGCGGTAGTTCGCCCAGTAGGGGTTCTGCATGGTGATGGAGCCGTCACCCATCGGCCAGTACTGTTTCGAAATCTTGTCTATGGGATCGTAGCGCTCATACATTTCGATATCCGCCCAGTCATCGCCGCGCGGGAAGAGGTAGGCTCCCGTCAGAGGGTTGTTGTAGGTTCCCTGATTGATCATGTTGCAGTCTTCCTGCAATATGTAGCTGGCTCCTACGTCCAGTCTCATCTTGTCGTTCAGAAAAGAGGAGGTGTTGCGGAACGTGAAGTTGTAACGGTCATAGCTGTTGTTGGGCACGATGCCGTTGGAATTGATGGCCGCGGCTGAAAAATAGGTCTGGTTCTTCTCCGTTCCGGTCGAAAGCGAAACGCTCTCGGAATTGGCTACGCCGGTACGGAAATAGTCTTCACGGGGATCGTAGCCGTATCGGTTGGCGCGGTTGAGCCGCTTGCCCCAGCTGTAACTGGCCACGTTGATCGGCGTAGTAAGGTTGCCCGTGCCATAACGGTTCTGGAACTCAGGCAGCACCAGCGGGCTCATGATCTCAACACCGGCCGTCGCGGTGACGGAGAGCTGTCCGACCTGTCCCTTCTTAGTCGTGACGACGATGGCACCGTTGGCGGCGTCCGAGCCATACAATGCCGCAGCCGCGGCACCTGTCAGCACCGAAATCGACTCGATGTCCTCGGGGTTGATGTCGGCGATGGGATCGGTCGTACCCTGCGACGCGAACTCCGTGCCGCCGTCCATCGCCTTGGTAAACATCGGCACGCCGTCGATTACATAAAGAGCATTCGAAGACTGTGAAATGGATTTCGTGCCTCGCATGACAACCTTCGAGGCTCCGCCCATGCCGGCCGACGAGGCGTTGATGTTCACGCCGGCAACTTTACCGTTGAGCGAGTTGATGAAGTTGACATCCTTGTTAGCGATGACGGCATCAGCATCCACCTGCTGTACGTTGTACGACAGCGCCTTCTCGGCACGTTTAATGCCCAGGGCCGTAACAACGACCTGCTCGACCTCGATGGACGAATTGGACAGTGTGATGTCGAAAGTCGTGCGCGAGCCGATGGGCACGACACGGGTTTCGTAGCCGATGAAACTGACCGACAGTTCGGGGTTGTCGACCGAGGCGGGGAGCGTCAGGGTAAAGTCTCCGTCGATACCGGTGGTCGTTCCGACGGTCGTCCCCTTGATCAGAACGGTGGCTCCGATAATGCCCAAACCGCCGGAATCCTTCACCACGCCCGAGATGGCCGACGGCCGCGCTGCGGCGACGCGCTTCGACAGCACGATGTTGGGAACCGTGATCTCATAGGTGATGTCCGTGTCCTTGAACAGCAGCGGCAGCACCTCGTTGAGAGGCTTGGAATCGGCCTTGATCGAGACAATGCGTTCCGTGTCGATTTCGTCCGTATAAAGAAAAAGATACTTGGTCTGCTTTTCGATTTCGTTCATGACGACCTTCATCGGAACCTTCGTCATGTCGAGCTTCACCGCGATTTTCTGCGTTTGAGCCACAGCAGGCACACCGCACAGGAACACGGAGAGAATTAGAGTAATCAGGCATTTTATCTGCCTAATACTTAAATTTTTCATAAGTTTGCTGATTTAAGATCAATAGGTTAGCAATCGAATCACTGTTTATCTCCCGCCGGCGGACACGAGCGTGCCCGAGCGCGTCGGCGGTGCAGCATAAAAGTGTCTTGAGGCAGAAGTCGGTTTATTCCATAGAGTCGGTTTAGATTTTTGTTATTTTTATGTGTATCGTGTTCGTCTCGTCGTCGCGCGTAAAGGAGAAGTTATTGGTGATCTGGAGCAGCTTCAGCGCATGGTCCACACCGTCCGACACGCGGATTTTGCCGTGGTACTTGAGTTCGGGCATATCCTCGGGATTGTCGATCGTGATCCGGACTCCGTAATAGTTCTCGAATTTGCGGATCACCTCCCCGAACGACAGCGTGTTCAGGTTCATCAGCCCGTCGACCCAGCGGAAGTCGTCCGGATCGGTTATCCGGTTGAGTTTGAGATGTCCGTCGACCAGGTCGATCTGATCGTTGGGCGAGAGAATGAAGGATTCGCCGCCGACGAGGCGGTTCGAGATTTTCAGCCGTCCTTCGAGCAGCGCCGCCGAGAAATCGGCGGTCCGGGCATCGGCCAGGATGTTGAATTTCGTACCCAGCACCTCGGCATCGCAGGCGAATGTTTCCACGATGAACGGACGGCTGGCGTCGTGTTCCACCTCGAACATGGCCTCGCCCGAAATCTTGACCCGGCGTGTCTTTCTGGAAAAGATCGAGGGGTATTCCAACTTGGCGCCCGAATTGAGCCATACGGTCGTCCCGTCGCTCAAGGTGACGGACATGCTCTGCCCGTTGGGCGCGGTAATGGCCATCATGTCCCGGGTACGGCGTTCGAGAATCCGGTCGGCCATATAGTGGCCCAACCCGGCGCATGCGAGCAGCACGGCCGCGGCCGCGGCACTCCATTGAGCCGTCCTCTTCCAGAGCGAAACAGTGCGTCTGCTGACACGGGGCTGCGCCTCTCCGGCCAGAATATTGAGATTGGAAATATAATCGAGCCGATCGAGATACCGCTGGTTTTCCGTTGACGCGTCCAGCCAGTCGAGCACCTCGACGAGTTCCTCCTCCGAGGTCTCGTTTCTCAAGTATTTCTGCAATAAAAGATCGTCCATGTGTTCGTGTTATATAGTAATAACAAACACACGGAGGGGGTAAGTAGTAAAAAATGCAAGTTTTTTTGAAAAAAAGATCGGAACGGACTCCTGACAGCCCTGCGGGGCGCTATTTCACCACCGGGACGAGAGTATCAGGGTGATCAGTACGGCCGGGAGGTAATCCTTCAGTTCGAAACGCATAAGGTTGAGCGCCCGACGGATTTCGAAATTGACATGGCTGACGGAAATTCCCAGTTCAGCGGCGATCTCGCTGTACGTCATATTCCTGATCCGGCTTAACAGGAATACGCTGCGGGTCATTTTCGGCATCTTGCGGACTGCCTGTTTCAGGATGGCGCGAATCTCTTCGGAGAAGAGCAGGTCGGGATCGCAGGCCGACAGCGAGCGCACGTCGGCCTGAAGCCGGCGCGTCAGCGTCGAATGCATGTCCTGCTCCGCCCTGCGGTGGCGAATTTGGGCGTTGAGGTAGTTCAGGCAACGGTTTTTGACCGAGGTGAGGATATAAGCCGGCACATTGGTGTCCGCCGGCAGGTTTTCATGCATTTCCCAAAAAGTCATGAAACTGTCCGACACCAGATCTTCAGCGGTTTCCCGATCGCGGACATAGCGGTATGCCAGGGCGATAAAACGGGGCTTGAATTCGAAAAATAACTTCCCGAATTCCGTGGAGGAGATGTTGTCTGTCTTGACGTCTGCCATTTGAAGTCCCGTCTGTCCGGTACACGA
>ENA-UENY01001521-UENY01001521.1-human-gut-metagenome-genome-assembly--contig:-NODE-1521-length-12684-cov-4.894741_pt1 | contig 12684 bp, 8 predicted proteins | sample MGYA00242886_ERZ507888 | MGnify/ENA primary metagenome ERZ507888 (study PRJEB26167, sample SAMN06115543) | human gut metagenome | host: Homo sapiens | place: China:Chongqing | collected 2014-11-10... | reverse complement strand
TCAAGGACTTGATATGGATACGAAATTGATGATTTTCGACCTGGACGGGACGTTGCTCGATACGATCGGCTCTCCTACAATATTACCGTTTTTATCGACAACATATGTTGTGGGGTAGGAGTACAATCCGGATGTGAATTCTCCGGCTTTACTTTTTGAATCAAACCAAATATTTTTGTAGGTCACACCCTTTTTTGCCAGAATATTCTTTGCGTCAGAGATAGCCGTTTTGTCACCGTCAAGTGTAAATGAATTGATTCCGACTACTGCTCCACCTTTTTTTGCAAGCTGTTTATTCAGAGCTTCCAGGTCGGCAAGTTCTTCCACGCAGGGATTGCAGGTGGTAAACCAGAAGTTTACTACAGTAACGGTATTTTTTGCAAAAAGCGTACTGCTCTTAACTTCGTTTCCGTCAAGATCCTTGCCGTCAAATGTCGGGAATTTCATCAGATTATCCTTTTCGATGGGCTTACCGTTTTCAGCCGGAACGCTCATATCTCCATCAGACGGTTTTTCTCCGCATCCGGGAAATTTTTGTTCCAAAACTGTCAGCTTTCCTTCAATTTCCTTAATCTCTTCGGCGCCTTTATTAAGCAGTTTCAACTCATCAGCACTGAACTGATCCTTGATACCGTCAATTGTTTTCAGAAGAAAATCGCCGTAGTTTTTGCCGTCCTCATTCATCGCCATACCCTTATCGGCTGAAATAAATACCTTTTCCCAAAGCTTGCTGTTTTCGGAAAGAATAGCATTTTCCTGTGCCATCAGTTTTTGATGCAGATCGGCGGCCTCGTCTTTTGTTTTCGGATTCACAGCTGTCAGCATAGCCGTTTCGCTTTTCTTATTTGCAGTAGTATTCGTCGTATTGCCTTTGGCTGTGCCACAGGCGGCAAAGCTTAACAACATCATCAGGGCAGTCAGTAAGCTTAAAATTTTAGTCGTTTTCATAGTGTTTACTCCTTTTCTGTTTCAATTCCTGTTTTAATTTCTGTTTTAATTTCTGTTTCAATTTTTTGTTTTGCTGTTTCCGCTTTTTTAGCGGGACAATCATTTTCTTTTCCTTTGCCAAAGCCGTAGCAAAAGCTGACCGCCTCGACAGGACAGGCACGGATACACTTACCGCAGCGTATGCATTCGGTATGGTTGGGAGTTTTGGTTACATCTACATCCATCTTGCATGCTTTGGCACATTTTCCACAGGAAATGCACTTGTGTTTGTCTACTTTCATTCCGAAAAGTGACACCTTGTTAAGCAATGCATAAAATGCACCGAGAGGACACAGCCACTTACAGAACGGTCTGTAGAAAAGCACACTCAGTACGATTACTGCGATCAATATGCCCAGCTTCCACGAAAAGAGCGTACCAAGTGCGGCACGGATTCCCGAATCGACAGCGGAAAGAGGGATTGCCCCCTCGAGTACCCCTTGAGGACAGAGATACTTACAGAAAAAAGGATCTCCCATATCCGCATCGTTTGTAATGAGCATCGGCAGTAAACATACAGCAAAAAGCAAAACTGCATATTTTATGTATGTCAGCGGTTTCAGCTTTTTAGTGGGAAGCTTTTTTGTCGGCACCTTATGTAACAGTTCCTGAAGCCATCCGAACGGACACAAAAAACCGCAGATAAACCGCCCGAGCAGAACCCCTATTAATATGAGGAATCCTGTGATATAATATGAAAAACTGAATTTTGACGAACCCACCACTGCCTGAAACGAGCCGATTGGGCAGGCTCCCGATGCCGCCGGGCAGGAATAGCAATTCAGTCCGGGCACACAAACAGCCTTTCCTTTGCCTTGATAAATTCCGCCCTTAAAAAAATTCGGCAGATGAATATTACTCAGCAAAGTTGCTACTGCTTGAATCAGCCATCGAAAGCGTGAGAGGAACTGCGATACACCGCCTCTTTTTTTCTTCGGTTCTTTGTTATCCAATTCCCACACACTCCAAACACAGCCGGATTGCCTTGCTTAACACGGTTTCTGCTTCTCCACGCAGAGCTCCGTAACACAGCATCGTAATTCCGCAGATAATCAGTACGATCTGAAATACGGCTTTTTTCTTTCGAGTCAATTCGGTCACCCCTTTCTTTTGTGCTTTCATTGTAGCACAGAGGATGTAAAATCTCTGTTAAGAACGAAAATTTAACAAAAACTTTATGCCTTAGCGATATAATTAAATTATCAAAGAAATATTAAAACATAACAAGGAGAGTTTTTATGCGTATTTTAGTAATTGAAGACGAGCGTGCGCTGTGCGAGACAATTGTTCGCAGCCTTAAACGACTGGCATACAGCGTTGATTTTTGCTATGACGGAAACAAAGCAAATGAGTTGCTCGGAATGGAAAAGTACGATCTTGTTTTACTTGATCTTAATTTACCCGGTACAGACGGGATGACGGTACTGCGAACTCTGCGACAAACCGACAGAGATACCGGAGTGTTAATTCTTTCGGCACGCTGTGAGGTTGCCGACAAGGTGGAGGGGCTGGATGCCGGAGCAAACGATTACCTGACAAAGCCTTTTCATTTGGAGGAGCTGGAGGCAAGAATACGCAGTCTGACTCGCCGGCGGTTTACACAAAACAATGTTGTTTTGAACTGCGGAAAGGTTGCTTTTGATACCAAAGCCCGCGTTGCCGTTGCCAACGGTCAGGAGCTGTCACTTACCCGAAAAGAAATCGGAATACTTGAATATTTACTTCTTAATCAAGGCCGCCCCGTCAGTCAGGAAGAACTGCTCGACCATGTTTGGGATAACAGTGTTGACAATTTCAGCAATTCAATAAGAGTACATATTTCTGCATTACGAAAGAAACTGCGTGCGGCACTCGGCTATGACCCGATTCGCAATCGCATTGGTGAAGGATATGTTATGGAGGAAGAAAAAATATGAAAAAGCTATCCTTGCAATGGCGCATAACTCTGATGACTGCACTTCTTATCGGAGCCACCTGTATTTTTATGAATGTTCTTATCGGCTGTTCCGGCAGCCATTATATGGATTCCATAGGCTCTTATGTTACAGGTTACGGTGATACGGACAAAGGAGAACCTGACTTTTTCGATCCCGAACACGAAAAGCTTGATCGTGAATTGACTATTGTAATTAACGGAGCACAGGAATCCTTTATTGCTACCAATTGGTATATTACGGCGGCGGCAACATTGTTAGGCGGTGTTCTTGCGTATTTTTTAAGCGGGCATGCACTGAAGCCTCTGCGTACTTTTACCGCTCGGGTTGAAAAGGTTCAACCTAACAATTTGACGGATATGAAGATAACCGAAGAAGTTCCGCCTGAACTGAGACAGTTTGTCAAGTCGTTCAATCGGATGCTTGACCGTCTTGATGAGGGATTTACCGCTCAACGACAGTTCACGGGAAACGCCGCGCACGAGTTGCGTACGCCGCTTTCGCTTATGCAGGCACAGCTTGAACTTTTTTCGGCAGAGCATCCCGAGGCATTGCCTGAAACGGCGGAGTTCCTCCGATTGTTGCGTGAGCAGACCGAACGAATGACACAAATGACAAAAACCCTGTTGGAAATGAGCGAGCTTCGCACAGTATCGTGTGCCGACCGCATAGAGATAGGACCTATGGTAGAAGAGATTTTCACTGACCTTGCGCCCCTTGCAGAGAAGAACAATGTTACACTTGAAAGCACGGGCGACGCTGTTATGACAGGCAGTGACACGCTGATTTATCGTTTGTTATATAATCTGACCGAAAACGCTATACGCTACAACCGTTTTGACGGTACAGTGAATATTACCGTAATGTACAAAGACAATCAGCTTGTTATTACGGTTGCGGATACCGGCTACGGCATCCCTGAACAATACAGAGAAAGTATTTTTCAGCCCTTCTTTCGTGTGGATAAATCCCGAAGCAGAGAATACGGCGGCGTAGGATTGGGACTTTCTTTGGTGTGGGAAATCGTTGCATTGCACAATGGTAAAGTTCGTGTGGAAGAAAGTTCGGAAAAGGGTACTGCTATAGCAGTAAAGTTCCCTACAGATGCGATAAAAATTTAATATTTTGCGATTTTTTCTTAGTTAATTGTTGAAATTGCCGTAGCTCTGTGCTATACTATAATTAATTAATCGATTAGTTACCAAAAAGGAAGCGAACATTATGAGAATAACAGAGGAACAGCACAACGAGCGTAAGCGGGAAATGATGGAAAAATGCTTTGAATGCTATGCTGAAAACGGTCTGAACGGTACGGGTATCAAGGCTTTGGCGGCAGCGTGTGGCTGTACAACGGGAAATCTGTATTCCTATTTCAACAGTGTTGATGAACTGATTATTGAATCAACTGCATACTGTATGGAAAAGGTCGAGGATGATTTTATGGAAAAAGCTCCAACCGACCCGAAGGATGTTGTCCGATTTGTGAAAGAGGTTCCGTATTGGACCGCAAAGAAGCACGGCAAGAAATATAGGCTTATGTATCAGGTCTATACCCATCCGAAATATATTGAGCACGGCAAGAAATTCTTTGAGGGGGTAAATGAGCGCTATACCGAATATGCAAAGCGACTTGAGCCGAAAATCGGCATTCCGTACACGGTGATTACACCGCTCATTTTTATATTTGTCCGTGCCTGTGTACACTATGCTATGTTTGAGGATGAATATTATTTAAAAACCCAAATGGAGGTCTTAAAACAGGGTGTTGCCCTGTTTACTGATAAATACCGTTCACAATATTTGAGAGGAGGCAATGATAAATGAAAAAACGAATATACTGTATTACTACCGCACTCTGTCTTGTGCTTTGCATCGTACTTTGCATTGCATTCGCTGCCGTATGCAGCAAGGCGGAAAATAGCAAAGCCGTGTTGCCGGAGGTGCGAAACAACGGCACAGCAATCCAATGGAGAGATACCGCCGAAGAGGAATGGCACGATCTTGTAGCTCTTAACACGCTCAGAGGTACTGACGGAAAGAACGGCACTGACGGAAAGAACGGTCTTGACGGCAAAGACGGTACTGACGGTAAAAACGGTACTGACGGTAAAAACGGTCTTGACGGTAAAAACGGTCTTAACGGAAAAGACGGTGCTGACGCTAAAAACGGCATTGACGGCAAAGACGGTACTGACGGCAAAAACGGTCTTGACGGAAAAAACGGCACTGACGGAAAGAACGGCATTGACGGAAAAAATGGTGCTGACGGAAAAAACGGCACTGACGGAAAGAACGGCATTGACGGAAAAAATGGTGCTGATGGAAAAAACGGCACTGACGGAAAGAACGGCATTGACGGAAAAAATGGTGCTGACGGTAAAGACGGCATTGACGGCAAAAACATAGAGGTACAAAGAACAACAGAATATATACAGTGGTGCTATGAGGGAGAAGATTGGCAAAACCTTGTTGCCATTTCCGATATAAAAGGACCCACAGGGCAGAACGGTAAAGACGGAGCAAACGGAAAAACACCGGAGTTCCGTGTAAATGAAAACAATCTTCAATGGCGTTATGTCAGCGATGAAATATGGCTAAATCTTTACGATCTTTCAAATTTGAAAGGTCTTGACGGAAAAGACGGAATCGACGGAAAGAACGGTGTCGATGGTATTGACGGTAAAAACGGTGATACGCCGTTCATCGGTGAAAACGGCAACTGGTGGCTCGGAGTGACCGACATGGGTGTAAAAGCCTCAGGTGTTGACGGCGAAAAAGGCGACAAGGGAGATAAAGGAGATGCCGGAGAGAACGGTAAGGACGGAGCAAACGGAAAAACACCTGAGTTCCGTGTAAATGAAAATAACCTACAGTGGCGTTATGTCGGCGATGAAATATGGCTTAACCTTTATGATCTTTCAATTTTGAAAGGTCTTGACGGTGTTGACGGCAAGGACGGTGCGGACGGTAAGAACGGTGTTGACGGTAAGGACGGAACAAACGGACAAAACGGCACTGACGGCAAAGACGGCAACACTCCGTTCATCGGTGAAAACGGCAACTGGTGGATTGGAACGACCGATACGGGAGTGAAAGCCACAGGAGTTGACGGAGAAAAAGGAGACAAAGGAGACACCGGCGAAAAAGGCGAAAAGGGTGACAAGGGAGATAAAGGCGACAAGGGTGATGCAGGTCAGAACGGCAGCTGTTCGGGATATTTTTACGGAGAGGCAGACGCTCCTCCGAGGACAGTACTGAATAACAGTCGTGTCAATATTTCTGTCTACGAAAAAATAAACAAGGGCGGCTTGATTTCATCCTATTCATCCTACAGGAATAATATTACACTCAAAAAAGGACATATTTACAATGTCTGCTTAAGCGGTTCTCTCGAAGTTGGTTCAAACGAATCTAACAAAAGCGGCAATTACTCTATTCAGATGACAGACGGTTATGATGACGATCTGTGCAGGGAGCTTACACGAATAAAAAGGGACGGGGCAAAAATACCGCAAACCAATGATCAACATTCCTTTAATTTCAACAGAATGTATGATGCGTCAAATAAAGACATTACATTGCAGTTGTGGTTTGAAAATTCGGCATACAATACTTATCTCGGTGGCTTCAGAGGTACTATTACAATAACTGCTCTTGATTAAATTTATATAACGGAGGTGGCGAAAAATGAAAAAACGAATACTTAGTATCCTGCTGACTTTATGCATGATGCTCTGCCTTACGCCGATAAGCGTATTTGCAGAGGAGGTTGGGGCATGGGGCTCTGCTGCGATAAAGCTTGGCGCAGACGCACTGAATAAAACTGTAAACACAGAGATCGCACCGACTGTGTATTTCGGACAAAACCATGAAAATAATCCCGCTGCATGGCGAGTTATCGGTTATGACGGAAACGGTGTTACAAGCGCACAAGGGGATATTACCCTGTTTGCGGCATATAATATGGGTTGGTCAAAGTTTGGCTCGAGTGCCGCTTATGCAGACAGCGATTTGAAAACCGCAATAGACGCGCTTGCGGAAAAACTGACGACAGAAGAAAATGCTGCCGTAAAGAAACAGACGCTTGCAAGCGGAAGTTACAACAGAGAAAATACCGACTGTGTAGCAGGAGCTCAGGTGGATAACGCTGTATTCTGGCCGCTTTCCACAGCGGAAGCGTCTGCGGTAAATAATGATCTGCGAATTGCGGATAGAGAACATCAATATTGGGCATCAAGCTATTGGTGGTTGCGCTCCCCAGGCGCAAAGAATCGCGATGTTGCCTCTGTGGACGGTTTTGCTAATATCGACCACGATGGGATAGATATCAGCAATATATGGGGTGTTCGTCCCGCTTTTAACTTAAATATGAACTCTGTCCTTTTTGCATCTGCCGCTGTGGGCGGAAAGCCTGACGGAGGATTGACCGAAGTTTCCAAATACAGCGGAAACGAATGGAAACTGACGCTTTTAGATAGTAGCCGCAGTTTTGCCGTAACGGAAAAAACTGCCGATGCCGCCCCCGACGATACCGTTACGCTGAATTACAGCGGAGCGACCACAGGGGCAAATGAATATATCTCTGTCATCATTGCGGATAACAACGGCGCACAGTATTATGGCAGAGTTGCACAGCCTACTGCCGAAAGCGGAACGGTTGAAATCAAAATCCCGTCTGACATTGCACCGGGCGACTATACCCTGAAGGTATTCAATGAACAGTATAACGGTGATTATAAAACCGATTACGCAAGTAATTTCACAGACATTGCGCTGACGGTGGAAAATCAGCCTGACGAGCAGTTCACCCTTACCCCTGGCGGCAGATACTATTTTGACCTTTCGGCAATGGATATTCCCGGAACGGTAAACAGCAATCTGCCGGACAGCACCCTGCACTATGTGCCCTTTACTTATGTGGGCACGGTGGATGCATATTCATTGAAAAATGAAGCCGACAAGGATACCACCCCTTACGAGCACAGCTTGTTTATTGCAGATTATAACGTGAAATGTTCTTTGCAGCGGGAGACGTTGGCAGAAATGAACCTGATTTATGGCCAGACCTATACAGCGAGTAACGTGAACTATACGCTCCGCGCCCCATCTGTTGGAGACCATCACCGTAATGAAGGAGAAGGCTCTGGTCTTGCACCAATTGACAATGAATGGGATACGATCTATCAGAAGTCAGCCGATTATATCAAAAACTGGTATAAAATGCGCTCTTTCGGCCAGGATATAGGTACTGGGAATGTCGAGGGATGGTATCTATCTCGTGGTGGACACTTCGCTGCACAGGTTACATTTTGGGCAAGGCCAACCCTTCCGGAGCGGGACACTGGTTTCCGCCCCGTCCTTGAAGTCATGAACCCCGACACGCTTGGCTCTGACGGACTGAAAGCCGTTACCCTTGACCTTGGCGGCGGAAAGCTGGGTAACAGTTCCGAGGATATTCAAATCATCGTGAAAAACGGCAGTACATTTACCGCTCCCGCATCCGATGGTCTGACCCGCCCGGACGGAAATACAGACAGCTACTTCATGTGGCTTGACGGCAATGGCAATTCCTACGAACCCGGCGGCAGTGTTCCTGCTGATGTGACGGAACTGACGGTGCAGTGGACAGCCCCGACCTATGCCGTAACCTTGAATACGAACGGCGGCACGATCGCAGACGGGAAGGATGTCACAGGCTATACCTACGGCGTGGGCGCAACACTCCCGACAGATGTGACGCGCACCGGGTACACCTTCAAGGGCTGGTATGACAACGAAAATCTGACCGGCTCTCCTGTTACGGCAATCGGCGGTGCAGAAACAGGTAATAAAGAGTATTGGGCGAAGTGGGAAATCAATCAGTACACAATAACCTTTGATACCAACGGCGGAAGTGAGATTGCACCCATTACACAGGACTACGGTACGGAAATTACCGTCCCTGACAACCCGACAAGAAAAGATTATACCTTTAAGGGTTGGGATAAGGAAATCCCCGAAACCATGCCGGCGGAGAATATGACGGTTAAAGCACAATGGGAAATCAATCAGTATACAATAGCCTTTGATACCAACGGCGGAAGTGAGATTGCACCCATTACTCAGGATTACGGCACGGCAATTACCGCCCCTGCCGACCCGACAAGAAAGGGTTATACCTTTAGGGGCTGGGATAAGGAAATCCCCGAAACCATGCCGGCCGAAAACATTACAATAACGGCACGGTGGAAAGATACCGAAAAGCCAACGGGCGAAATTATCATAGGCACAAATAAATGGAATGAATTCTTAAACGAGCTTACCTTTGGCATATTCTTTAAGGATACACAGGAGGTAACTATAAATGCCGTAGATAACAGCGGAGTTGTGTTTGTATCCTATTTGGTAACTGATAAGGAGCTTTCCGAGGCTGAACTGAACTCTCTTGTATTCCGTGCGTATGAAGAACCGTTTAGCATAGACCCCAACGGAGAATATATTATTTATGTAATGCTTGTTGATGAAAATATTAACATAACATACCTTCGCTCCGACCGTATAACGCTTGATAATATTCAGCCTGTAATCAGCGGTATTGAGAACGGCAAGACCTATTGTGAGGCACAAATCGTTACTGTTGACGAGAAGTATGTTGATACCGTTACCGTAAACGGCACGGCGGTTACGCTTGACGCAGACGGAGGCTTTGTTCTCTCTCCGACAAACGGCGAGCAGAAGATAGTTGTCACCGACAAAGCGGGTAATAACGCAGAAATGACCGTAACAGTCAACAACGGTCATACCTTTGGTGAATGGGTATCTGACAATGACGGTAAGCATACCCGAAAATGTATCGTGGACGGATGCGATGCGTTTGAAACCGAAAATTGCTCAGGCGGCAATGCCACCTGTACCGAAAAGGCGGTATGTGATGTCTGCGGTAAAGCCTACGGAGAACCTGACGGAACAAACCACGAGGGCGGTGTACAGGAGTGGACGACAAGAACCGCTTTTGTTCACGAACAAAAATGGAACTGCTGTGGTGCTGTGATTGTGTCAAGTGAAGCACATGAGTGGAAAGACGGTGTGTGCCGAGAATGCGGATATGTATGTCTGCATAATGACACAGATAAAGACCATATCTGCGATTATTGCAAAAAGACAATCTCTGCTCATGAAGATGCGACACCCGAAGAAATCAAAAAGCCCGACACCGTAACAGCTAAACCTGATGATTCAAAATCTCCTCAGACAGGCGATAACAGCAACCTTGTTTTGTGGATTGCATTGTTGATTATCAGCGGCGGCGTTATGAAAGGAGTAACGGCATTCGGTAAGAGTAAAAAACATTCTGCCAAAATTAAAGATAAGTAATATTTTACGCTCTGTCATGGAAATATAGTGAATACGGCACAGTAGGTATAGAAACCGCTGTGCCGTATTTCTTTCAGAATGACTGCTTTTGAAAAACAGTCGCTTTCTCGGTCATCATACGATAAGCAAAGACAAAGAATAAATGCAAAATCCGGAATTTAATGCCAATACTTCCGAAAATCGGCAGACAAGTTTGTCAATAAGTTCGTATAGTTGCATTTGTTTTTATTTATGATACAATTAAAAGCAACAAACTTAACAGATCCTTTGCAGATGAAATTGCTGTAAAATTCGGAAAATATGTCGATAGCCTTGCACGAAAAAGTAAAATTGTTTCAAATTGCTATTGCACTTTTGTTATTTTTTCTTATATCTCTTTTATAATAAATCAAAATGTGATACAATATGACTGATAATCTGAAAACGGAGTTGATTAAATGAATTTCATCAACAGAAATGAAATTGCAAACGGTGTTTACTTTACAAACATTAAGGACAGCCGTTTTAAAACTATGAAAATCAGCGTGAATATTGTTGTTCCGCTTTCTGTCGAAACCGCGTCGGAGAATGCGCTTGTGGGCGGATTGCTTGTTCGTTCATGCAAAAAATATCCCGATTTTACTGTTCTCAGCAAAAAACTCAGTTCACTTTACGGTGCAGACCTCACTTCTTCGCTTTCAAAACACGGTGAAAGCCAGGTAATTAAAATTTCCGTATCAGGTCTTGATGACAGATATTCTCTTGATGATGTCAGCATTGCCAAAGAACTTTCGGAGCTTTTGTGCAGCGTAATTTTTGAGCCGAATGTCAAGAACAACGCTTTTATTGAAAGCGAACTTGAACAGGAACGCAGACAACTTCTTGATGTGATTGATTCGGAATTCAACGAAAAGCGAATCTATGCAATGGGACAGCTTATAAAGCATATGTGCAAGGATGAGGTTTTCGGAATCAAGCGTTACGGTACAGCCGAAAAAATAAAGGCCGCAACTGCCGAATCACTCTGCAAGGCATGGCAGAATCTTCTCAAAACCGCAAAATTTGAGATTCTCTATATAGGCGACAGCCCTGCCGATAAGGCGAAGGAGGTTTTTGCGAAAGCCTTTGCAAATATCGAAAGAAATGTTGTGACTTCATCTACTGATGTTGTTAAGAATGTTTCAAAAGAAAAACATATTACAGAGGAAATGGAGCTCTCACAGTCAAAACTTGTCATGGGATTCAGAACACAGATTTCCGCAGGTGATGAAGAGGCGGTTGCCGAAAGACTTATGTGTGCTGTTCTCGGCGGTACTGCAAGTTCAAAACTCTTTAACAATGTTCGTGAAAAGCAGAGCCTTTGCTATTACTGCTCGTCCTACTATGATTCAAGCAAGGGCATAATGTACATCAACAGCGGTGTTGAGGGCGAAAATCTTGAAAAAGCCGAAAAAGCTATTCTCAAAGAAATTGAGGATATGAAGAACGGCGAAATTACAGATTTTGAAATTGAGGCAACAAAGCTTGCTGTTGTTAATTCATTCAAGTCAAGCAGCGACAGCGTAAGCGGTATTGAAAACTGGTACACAGGAAGAATCTTTAACGGAGACCTTGAAACTGTTGAAGAAGTTTCTGCTGAGGTTAATGCCGTTACAAAAGAGCAGATTGTAAATGCCGCAAACAAGCTATTGCTTGATACGGTTTATGTTCTCAAAAATAAGTAAGGGAGGCGGACAGAATGAATATTACAGAAATTAAATCGGAAATTGCAGGCGACAGCTATTATAAAGTTGAACATCCATCGGGACTTACAATTTTTGTTTATCCAAAAGAGGGTTACACTTCTTCATATGCAATTTTCGGCACACGCTACGGCAGTATCAACACAAAGTTTTCCGTTAACGGCGGCGATATAATTACAGTTCCCGACGGTATCGCCCATTACCTTGAACACAAGCTTTTTGAAAGTGAAGAAGGCGATGCGTTTGTAAGATATGCAAAAACAGGCGCTAATGCAAACGCATATACAAGCTTTGAAAAAACCTGCTATCTTTTCTCATGTACGGACAAGTTTGACGAAAGCCTTGAAATTCTTCTTGATTTTGTCCAGGATCCCTACTTTACGGCTCAGACAGTTGCAAAGGAACAGGGCATTATCGGTCAGGAAATCAAAATGTATGACGACTCTCCCGATTGGCGAGTAATGTTCAATATGCTTGAGGGTATGTACCACAATCACCCTGTAAAAATTGATATTGCAGGTACGGTTGAAACAATTGCGGAAATTACAGCCGAAAAGCTTTATGAAGTTTACAATGTGTTCTACAACCTCAATAATATGATTCTCTGTGTTGCGGATATTGCAACGTTGAAGCAAGGCATCCAGTTTGGTCAGTTTATAGACCTTCTCCTTGTTCAAGTCAAAAATGCG
>ENA-UENY01001508-UENY01001508.1-human-gut-metagenome-genome-assembly--contig:-NODE-1508-length-12727-cov-2.675968_pt1 | contig 12727 bp, 6 predicted proteins | sample MGYA00242886_ERZ507888 | MGnify/ENA primary metagenome ERZ507888 (study PRJEB26167, sample SAMN06115543) | human gut metagenome | host: Homo sapiens | place: China:Chongqing | collected 2014-11-10... | reverse complement strand
ACAAAGGCATTGTATACGGTAGGTGTCACCCGGTCGAGACTGACAAGATCCGTCTGTGTCATTTGCCATTGAGCCTGCGTATTGAACCAGACGTTTTTAGTAAATCCATTCATGACAAAGTTTCAGCATTTACATAACGCACGGGGGTGTAAAAATCGAACATGCTGATAATAAACAAGTTAAGATTTACATTCATTTACATTTTCGGGCAAGGCCCTTTCCGCATATTTATTAAGGGCTATCTTTGTAATGAAAATATTTTCAATATTCACCCGAAATTTAGCTAAAATTTTCCAAACTTTTTCAGACCAATTAACCTAAATGCTATGAGAACAACTCTATCTCTGAAAATCCCGAAGAGGAGCGTCACCCCGCTGATCGCGGTACTGCTGCTGACCGGCACGGTATCTCTGGGCACAGCCTGCGACGACGACAAGGACTACTCCCGCAGGGAACACATCGAGTGGTCGAACTCGCCCGAGTTCGAAGAAGCGCTGACGGGAACCCTGCACATCCCGGTCAGAGCGTCGAAAGAGCAGGACGCCACTCCGTTCAAAAGGTCCATCTATATCAAAAGCAATGTGGCTTATCAGGTCGGATTCGAAGGCGAAAAGGAAGAGTCCGGAGAACTGCCGGCCGAGGAGTGGCTCAACGTCGACGAAATCAAACGCGGCGTCAGGCCCGGAATCGACGAACTGGTCCTGCTGATCACCCCGCACACGGAGTCCTACGTAGAACGGAAAGGGTGCATCTCGCTGCACACCGACGTCGAATTCCTCAATGAATTCATCGCCGTGGTGCAGGGATTCCCGAAATACACCAAAGATTACGAGGGCAACTTCGACTGGCTGAAGTACGGTTCGGCGGAACCCCTGGAGACCCGGGGCGAAACGCCGATCGACAGCTGGACCGCCGACCAGAAGAAAATGGGGCTGGAATCGACGCCCGCACAAGAGGGAGGCACGGCCTACTGCTACGGCAAAAACGGCTACGTCAAGCTCGGCGACGACGCCGGACACGGAGCCAACCTGCTGACCCCGTACGATCCGGGCATCCGGAACGACACGACCGCCATGGTCCGTTTCAACGCCATCGCCTATGCGGCGGCCGACGGCACGAAAGACAACGACGAACTGACCGTGCGGATCACGGGAGGCGGGCAGTTCGCCGACGGAACCACCGAGAAAACCGTCCGTGTGGGACACCTCGATCCCACGGCCGCGGAGCTTCCGACGGCCATGTGGAAAAACTCCCAGCAGGAGTTCATCATCTTCTCCCACCCCAAAAATCCCTTTACGAGCAACACGCGCATGGAACTGATGGCCGGCAAATACGAGATGGAGAGCGGCAACACACGCATCTTCATCGACAACCTCTACGTGCTGCGCCTGAAATGGTACGATTTCGAAGACCTGTTCGGCAAACTCCCCTGGGAACAGAATGCCCCGCGACACTAAAAACCCAAACTACGACATACGATGAAAAAATTCTACACCAAGCGCTTCAGCCTGATCTGCGCCTTCGCCGCCTCGGCCCTATTGCTCGGGGGGGGGTGCAGCGAGGATGAAACGGAGCCGGCTATCGGCTCGAAAGGCGTCAGCAGCGAAGTCTTCGTCTCCAGCGACGCAGGCTCCCGCACCATCAAGGTAGAGACCTCCGGACCGTGGCAGGCGCGGCTCACGCCCGAGACCAGACTCTGGGTCTCGGTCGACGGCGCCGACAGCGGCGAAACGGGCGGCTCGCTCAACCTCAATTACCGGACCAACAACTCGCTTCCCCGCAAGGGAACCATCCTCGTCTCATCGGCCCGCCAGCAGGTCGTCGACACGATTTACCTGATGCAGTACGGCACGACGCCGCTCCTGGAGTTCAAGTACATCGGAAAACAATATTCGTCCGTTAGCACGATCGACTCCGTTGCGATCGACACCAACATTCCGTTGTCCAAGAAAATCTACTGGACGGTCGTTTACGACGAGAATTCCGCTGCCGAACCGTGGGCCGACAGCGTCAGCTACGCCCAGGATTTCAAGTATTTCCGGTTCCGGATCGCCGACAACAAGAAATTCGAGCCCCGCGCGGCACGGTTTCGTCTGCGATTCCGGGATGACTGGGGCGAAGATCACACAACCTATTTCACAGCCTATCAGGGTATCCCGGGCGGTACGGCGGAGACCCGCGAGATGACCTTCGAGGAGCTGCGCGGGCTGATCGCGGAGGCGGAAGGCGAGATCACCCTCGATCAGGACATCGCCGTAAGCGGCACGGTCATCAGCGACTGGGCCTCGCCCAACATGGCCGGAAGCCCCATGCCCAAGGCCGCGGAGAAACCCGACCTGGGCATCAACGACTGCACGGCCTACATGCAGAACGCCGACGCCTCGCTGGGTCTCGCCCTCGTCACGACCGACGCCCAGCAGAACAACCTGCAACGATATGACAAACTCAAACTCTGGTGCAAGGGCCTCACGCTGACCAAGCGGAGCAACCCCGAGCGCTACACGCTCAGCGGCGTGACGCAGGACCACATCGTCACCAAAGAGGCCGGGACGGCCGAAGAACTACCCGCGAAGCGACGCTTCATCGACCAGCTGACCGACGCCGACATCTACACCCAGGTGACGCTCAAACGCTGCCAGATGGCCGTGCGCACCGGACGTTTCATCCCCGTGCACATCAACTACACCAACAGTTTCAACAACTACTACCCCGCGGCCGTACTCGACCGTCACGGCGACATGATCTACCTGATGACCAACCACGGCTGCGACTGGCGTTTCAAGGAGATGCCCGACGGCGAGGGAACGATCACAGGCATCATCGTACACGAGCCTTACACCTTCTTCGAGCGGGGCGGCGACATCGGCCGTTACCAGATCCGCAACGTGACACGCGAGGACATCGCGCTGGACGAGTCGGCCGACAACGTCTTCTCGGCCGTGGCCGTGGAGTGGAGTCCCGACGGCAGCAAGGACCCCCGCGCCTACGCATTCCCGCAGTATCCGCATCCGGCAACCGACAGCGGTCAGGCGCATTGCGTGGCCGCAACGACGGGTTCGGGACTCTCGTTTATGAGCACCTACGCCTGGCTGGCCGTCGGCAGCGCCTACCGGGCCGCCGAAAACGGGCTGACCATCAACAACGCCTCGTGGGGCCACAAACAGCTGTGGGACACGGCGAAGAACACGGGAAACTCCCTGATCTTCGAGTTCTCGACGCAGGGCGTCAGCTCCACGCAATGTTCTTTCGTCTTCACCTGCCGCTACCACTCGGCACAGGGCGGACTGCGCTACTGGACGGCGGAATATTCGCTCGACGGCGACAACTGGAAGAAGCTCACCGATTTCACGGTTCCCGACAACGGCAACTGGGGCAACATGCAGCTCGAGCAGCTTTCGGGCGACAAGAACGTGTGGATGCAGGTTCCCACCGAGATTCTGGGACAGAGCGTGGCATGGATCCGCCTGCGCCCCGTGCAGAACAAGATCGGCACGGCGACGACCTACGACACCGCGACCATCGCATCCAACGGACAGGTAGCCAACGCATTCACCGTCTCCTACGCAGCCCTGCGTTACAACAAATAAACCAGCGAACGACATGAAAACATACGACACGATACAGATGCTGCGCCGGCTGGCTTTCGGGGCGACGCTGCTCACGGCCACGGCCCTGCTGCCCGCCTGCGACGACGATCCCGCCGCACCGGACGAGGAACTGACGACCGATCCGGGAACGAGCGTCCAGCCCGAAACCCTGCGTTTCATCAGTTACAATATTCTCGAGGGCATGAAGCTCGACAAAGCCCAGAACTTCGACAACTTCGTCGACTGGGTGAAGGAGAAGGACCCCGACTTCATGGCCCTCTGCGAGTGCAACGCATTCACCGAGGAGTCGCTCACGGCCCTTGCCGGCCGCTACGGGCACCCCTACGCCATACTCTGCAAGGAGAGCGGATTTCCGGTGGGGCTGACGTCGAAATACCCCATCGAACTGCGCAACCGCCTGCTCGAAGACGTTCCCCTCTGGCACGGAGCCATCCACACCCGCATCAAGGACATCAACGTCGTGGTGCTGCACCTCTATCCCTTCGGAACCTATCCCAACGGGCAGGGCGCAGCCGGGACGGGCAACACCTACCGCGACCGGGAGATCAACTGCATCCTCGACAGCACCATCCGCCGCTATCCGGTGGAACCGCTGTGGCTGATGGCGGGCGACTTCAACTCCTATTCGCCCAAGGATGCCGACGCGATGCCCGCGAACACCTATTTCGAGACGCATTCGATCGTACTCAAGAGCGGCTACTGCGACGCCCTGCGCGACCGCCACAGCCAGTTCTTCCACACCGTTCCCACCCCCTACAACGGCGAATCGACGGCGGATCAACGGCGGATCGACTTCATCTACGCCTCGCAGGCCGTGATGCGTGAAATAACCGACTCGCGCATCATCTACGACGAATTTACCGCCACGCATTCGGACCACTACCCGGTGATGATCGAATTCCGCCACTACCCCTCCGGGAAGCAAGCATCAGGAGTTGCACTTAAATAAAAATTCGCATGAAACAATATATCATATTACTGATCCTGCTGGTTTCGGGAGCGCTGACGGCAGCGCCTGCCTTCGCGCAGAAAAGCGGAACCAAACATACCGTAACGGGCAAGGTTACGGACCAGAGCGGCGAGCCGCTGATCGGCGCGACCGTACTGGTGACGGGCACGACGAACGGCGCCAGCACCAACGCCACGGGCGATTATTCGATCCAGGTTCCCGAAGGCGCTTCGCTGACCTTCCAGTACATCGGCTATGAAGCCAAAACCGAAAAGGTCGGCGCGCGCACGAAGGTCGACGTGAAACTCGAACAGAGCAAGCAGACCATCGACGAAGTGGTCGTGATCGGCTACGGCACGGTGAAGAAAACCGACCTGACGGGTTCGGTGGCCAACGTCAAGATGAGCGACATCAAGGACGTGCCGGTGGTTTCGGTCGACCAGGCCCTCCAGGGCCGCATCGCCGGCGCCGACATCATGGCCACGACCGGAGAGCCGGGCGCCACGACCTCGATCCGTATCCGCGGCACGCGCTCGATCTCGGCATCGAACGAACCGCTGATCATCGTCGACGGCGTCATCGACGGCATTCACGACCTGAACGACATCAACTCCGCGGACATCGAGTCGATCTCGGTGCTGAAGGACGCCTCGTCGACGGCCATCTACGGCGCGCGCGGCTCGAACGGCGTGATCGTGATCACGACCAAGAAGGGCCGCGGCATGGACGGACGCCCCAACATCACCTTCAAGACCGACCTGGGATTTTCGCAGCTCCCGCGTCAGCTCGACATCATGGATGCCACGGAGTTCGCCCGCTACCGCAACGACTACGCCTATTTCTTCTCAAGCGCCGACGGCAACGATAAAATCGAACCCGACTCACCGATGTCGAAATACCCCTTCCCCAACCCCGAGGCCAAAGGCGTCGGCACGAACTGGATCGACACCATCACGCGCACGGCGCTCTATCAGAATTACGACCTTTCGATTTCGGGAGCCTCCGCGAAAAGCTCCTACTACGCCTCGGCCGGATTCAACGAAACGCAGGGAATCATCGACAACAGCGGGTTGAAACGTTACTCGGCGCGCCTGAAGGTCGACCACGAGTTCGCCAAATGGCTCAAGGCCGGACTGAACCTGAGCTACACCTACCGCGATCAGGACGAAAACCTGGCCACCATCGGCGGAACCAACTGGTGGAACGCCGCCGTGTTCCTCAGCCCGTTCCTCTCCCCCACATCCGACATGAACGACCTGTGGTACTCGGGACAGAAATTCAACAACCCGCGCATCATGCTCGACCACTGCCTCAAGAACGCCCGGCGCATTTCGCTCAACAACAGCGCATTCGTCGAGGTGACCCCCGTCAAGGGGCTGAAGCTGCGCAGCCAGTTCACCTACTACTCCTACCAGCGCCACGGACGCTACTACGAGCCGGGATACCTGCCTGCCAAGAAGGAGAACGAAGGCGGTTACGCCAAACGTGATGAATACGACGACACGAGTTTCTCAAGCGAAAATACGGTCTACTACGAATTGCGCCCCAAGAGCGGCCACAATTTCGACGTGCTGGGCGGATACACCGCGCAGATCAAGTACGACAACAACCTGAGCATCACCGGGCGCGGCTACACGCTCGACGAACTCACCTGGAACAACATGGCCGCGGTTCCCGACAAGCAGAACACCTCGATCAGCACCAACCGCACGGACTGGACCAAGATGTCGGTGTTCGGACGTCTGAACTACAACTACAAGGAGCGTTACTACGTTACGTTCACGGCCCGTTACGACGGCGCCTCGAACTTCGCCGCCAACAAGAAATGGGGATTCTTCCCCTCGGCGGCCCTCCGCTGGAACATCGCCAACGAGAAGTTCCTGCAAAAAGCCAAGTGGATCGACGAACTGGCCCTGCGCGCCAGCCTCGGACGCACCGGCAACGACGCCATCTCGGCCTACCGTTCGCTGGCGGCCGTCAGCAACTCGACGAGCGGCTACCTGATGGGAGGCACGCAGCAGCTGGCGGTCTACCCGTCGCGTCTGGCATCACCCGACCTGACGTGGGAAACCTCGGACCAGTATACCCTCGGAGCCGACATCTCGCTGTTCGACGGACGGCTCAACGTCACGGCCGACGCCTATCTGATCAAGACCCGCGACCTGCTGCTGACCGTACAGGTAGCCTCGCAGACGGGTTACACCAACTACTTCGCCAACGCCGGACGCACCACCAACAAGGGGTGGGAACTCACCGTCGAAAGCCGCAACATCGTCCGTCCGAAATTCCAGTGGTCGACGACCCTCACCCTGTCGCGCAACAGGCAGATGGTGGACGACATCGCCTCGGAAGACTTCGTGACAGCCTACTCGTCGCCGTCGTCGTCGGGAACCACCTACATGATGTACGGCTACAAGAAGGGCTACACGCTCAACGCCCTCTGGGGATTCCGCTACGGCGGCGTATGGCACAACCAGGAAGAGGTCGAGCGCAACAAGATCACCAAGGCCTACGCCTCGGCCAGCGGCAACACCTTCAAGCCCGGATACGCCCGCTATCAGGACATCAACCACGACGGAGCGCTGAACAGCGACGACCTGGTCTACCTCGGATCGGCCGACCCGGACCTCTACGGCGGTATCCAGAACACGTTCAACATCCATAACTTCACATTCAGCTTCTTCTTCAACTACTCGATCGGCGGCAAGATCTACAACGTCGCCGAACTCTGGATGGGCAACGGTTCGCCCTATACCAACCAATACAAGTACATGCAGAACTCCTGGCATCCGGTCCGCAACCCGAATTCGAACCTGCCGATGGCCGGCAGCTACGACGCCCTGCCCAGCGACCGGCTGGTGCACGACGCAAGCTACCTGCGGCTGAAGAACATCTCCGCGAGCTACACGTTCGACATGCGCAAGGTCACCAAAAACCGCCTGCGCGACATCCGCGTAAGCGTCAGCGGCGAGAACCTCTACCTGTGGAAGAAATACAACGGATTCGACCCGGACGTTTCGACATCGAGTTCCAACTCGGCCCTGCGGCGCGTCGACATCGGCGCTTACCCCAAGCCCCGGACCATTATTTTCAGCCTCCAGATCAGATACTAACAGCCAAGACCATGAAATCATACAGTTTCCTGAAAAAATACCTGCTGGCAGCCACGGCAACCGCCGCCCTGCTGTTCAGCGCGTGCGACCTGGACGAACACCCCACGTCGTTCGTAGGCCCCAAGGAGTACTACAAGACCCGGGCGCAATGCCTGGCGGGCCTGAACGCCTGCTACATACCGATCAACAGCATCTACGACTACTGTTTCCTGATTATGACCGAAGGCGTCACCGACCTGATGTACATCGCTTCGGGGACCAAGGACGCCCAGCTCGACATATCCCCCGCGAAGCCGCTCAACGGCCAGAAGATATGGACCCAGTGCTACAAGGGCGTCATGTACTGCAACTCGACCATCGCCGCCATCGAACGTTCGCCCCTGAACGACATCAAGGAGTCTTCGGAAGCCGACAAGCTGCCGCTGCTGGCCGAAGGCGTGGTCATCCGCTCGTTCTACTACTGGCTGCTGACCTGCATCTTCGGCGACGTGCCCTTCTACACCAAGGAGGTCGCCGACCAACAGGTGATGCAGGAGATCGCCCACATGGGCCGCATGTCGGCGAAGGAGACCCGCGACTACCTGATCGACGAATTGCAGCGTTACGTGCCCTCGATGGACCAGGTGCGTTCGTCGGAGGTCGCAGACAACCGCATGGGCGCCGCGATGGGCTGGATGATGATTGCCAAGCTCGCGCAGTGGAACCACCGCTGGGACGACGCCCTCAAGGCGCTCGGCGAACTGGAGAAAATCTACGGCGACCTGCAACAGTATCCGCTCGAAGACATCATGTTCCGCAACAAGCACACCCCGGAGTCGATCTTCGAGGTGCAGCGCACCTACACGCCCGGCGGACTGTCCGTCACGACCAACGTGGCAGCCATCACCACTCCGTACCACAACGGCAAGGGCATCTACGACGGCGTGGAGATTCCCGAAATGGGCACGGGCATGACCACCTGGACCTCCATGCGCCCCAACAGCTATTTCTGCGACGGTCTCCAGACCAAAAAAAGCAACGACAAGCGCAAAACGCTGAACATGGCGTGGGAATACGACGGCAAGCCCTTCTCGGGCGTGGGAACCCGTCCGTGGCTCGGCCCGAAATTCTGGTGTCCGGGGATGCAGAACACCGCCGACTTCTCCAACCAGAAGGTATTCCGCTATGCCGACGCCATCCTGATGATGGCGGAGTGCTACGCCGAGACGGAGGACTCCGACGAGGCCGTCCGCTACCTGAACATGGTCCGGGAACGCGCCGGAACCACCGCCTACGTCTTCAAGAACAAAGATGCGCTTCTGGAGGAGATCCAGAAGGAGCGCGGACGCGAACTGCTGGGTGAATTCCAGCGCAAGTTCGACCTGGTACGCTGGGGAATCTGGTATCGGATGACCTACGAATACACCAACTACCCGACGCTCAAGGACAACATGCTCCCCTGCCACGAATACTACCCGATCCCCGACAAGGAGGTCGTCTATTCGGGCGGCGCGCTCGACAACAAGGCCTATAACGAATACGGCATGTAAGGCCGACGGAACGAACAAAAAAACACAACGATGAAAAATAACCTTACAGACAGCATCTACAAAGCGTGGCGCACGGGCATCCTGCCCCTCGTCACGGCGCTGCTCCTGCTGACCGGATGCGAAATGGATTCGGACATGGACCTGCCGCTGAATGTGGATTCCAACAAATACACGCTGACTTCGGACGCCGGCTCCACCCAGGTGCGGATCTATTCCACCGGCGAATGGTCGGTCCGTCTGTCGGAAGACGTGGAATGGGCCTCCATCAACCGCCTGAACGGCTCGGGGAACACCCCCGTACTGTTCAAATACGGCGCCAACTACGGCGTGCCGCGCGCCGTGGACATCATCTTCACCCGCGGCGGACTCGAACAGGCGGTACGCATGACGCAGGAGGGCGAAGACCCCATCCTGTCGTTGGAGGAGAGCCGCATCGAGATTTTCAGCAACCCCTGGGACCTCCGCATCGGGCTTGACAACAACCTCCGGGAGGATTACAAACAGATCCGGGACACCATCGTCTATTCGGTGATTCCCGACGAGGACGACGACGAAACGCCCGAGCCGGACGAGGAGTGGATCGAAAACCTGACCGTCGGAACCGACGCCGTCACGTTCAGCACCCTGAAGAACAACTCGCCGCGCAAACGGCAGGCCGCGATCACGCTGACCTATATCGACGCCAAGGAGAAGAAACACGCCGTCACGCTGACCGTCACGCAGGCGACCGAAGAGGCCTGCATGACCTTCACGCCCGACCGCGCCAAGACCACGCGCAAGGCCACGACCATCAAGGCCGAGCTGAAGCACAACCTGGGCAGCCTGCTCGGCAAGGTGGTCTGCACGCCGACCTACGAAGGCGCGTCGGCCGACTGGATCGAGAACATCACGCTCGAAGACAAAGTGCTGTCGTTCGACGTGAAGGCGAACGACTCGGAAGGCCCGCGCAGCGCGTCGATCGCCTTCTCGCTGCCGGGAACGGCCGGAGAGCTTACGCCCGCGGCGCCGTTCGTCGTCGAACAGACCTACGAAGCCGACTACCGCACGCTGATCAAGGGCGAGAGCGGACAGGTCGTGATCAACAATCCCGAAGCCAGCTTCGAGGGCATCGTGATCAGCGACAAGGACAACGCCAACGTGGAGACGACGCCCAACACGGAACGCAACGCCACCGACTACACGGTGAACGCCAAGACGGCCTATGTGCAGATGCTCGACGGCAGCTACGGATACCGCCTGCAATTCGACGCGGCGGACGACAACACGCTGAAACGCTACTCGCAGGTGAAAATCTCGCTCAACGGCGTGACCCTCACCAAGGAGGCCGATCCCGAACGCTACACGCTCAGCGGACTGACGGCGGCCAACATCGTCAACCAGACGCCCGGAACGGCCAGCGACCTCATCCGCAAGGAGAAGTCGATCGGCCAGCTCACCGACGAGGACATTTACACCTACGTCTCGCTCCGGGAGGTGGAATTCGCCCTGCCCGACGGCAGCTACACCAACGTCAACGAAGGCTATTTCGGAACGGCCAACCACACCAGCTGCGTACCCCGAACGCTCTGTGACAAGGACGGCGGCGCGATCTCGATGCTGGTCAACAACAAGACTCCCTGGCGGCGCGACGGCAGCGGCATGCCCAAAGGCAAGGGCACGTTGAGCGGCGTCATCGTCCACGACCTCCAGCCCCGCTACGGCTACACCAACGAGGGGTACATCGGCCGCTACTCGGTCCGCGTGCTCGAAAAGGAGGAGATCGACCTCGCCGCTTCGGAGTTGAGCTCCAACCGCCAGACGCTCGTCGAGTGGAACTGGAACAACGCCGAGGTCAGGACCAACGCCGACGGAACGATCGCCCCGGATAGGGGCAACGGCTCGCTCTGGTGCACCGACCCCGCAGCCAAATACCTCCTGGACAACGAGTACAACGGACTCACGACCAGCGCCGGGCTGAACGGCAAGAACGCCCTGAAATTCGAGAACACCTACTGGTGGGACTTCGCCGAAAACACGGGCTACGCCGTGGCGCTGAAGTTCTCGACCGAGGGCGCCGGCGCGAACCTCTCGCTCAACTTCACCAACTCGCAGGGCAACGCCGGCGGCACGAGCATCTACGGCCCCGTCTACTGGCAGGTGGAGTACTCGACCGACGGGGTGAACTTCACCGTGCTGCCCGAATCGGGCTTCTGCTGCCGGCCGTTCGTCTATTGGCAGGGAGCAGGCGGCAAAGACCTCTCCTACTGCGCCGTCCCGGGCTACGCCGACCGCGTGTTCATCCTGCCGGACGCCCTGCGCAACCGCCCGGAGGTCACGCTGCTGATCAAGGCCCGGAGCACGCAGCGCATCGCCTCGAACACCGCCACGGTGGACCAGGGAGACACGGGCACGATCACATCCGACATGGCGGCCAACAAGCGTTCGCCGATGCGTTTCGGAACCATAGCCGTAAAGAGTAACAAATAAACCGCTCAGGCGGGGAGGGCGCGTCCCTCCCCCGCCGATGCGCGAAACCAAATTCAGACCACGATGAAACAGATAAAATCATTGTACCGAAGGCTGCTGCTCCCGCTGCTGGGCGGGCTGGCGCTCACGGCCTGCGAAAAAGACAACGGCGAAGAGACCCGCATCTCCGAGTTCGGCCCCTACAAGAAAGAGATCATAGCCCCCTGGAAAGGCGGTACGGGGAGCATTCCGGTCCTCGCCAACCAACCCTACGACATCGAACTGATCAATCCCGACAACGGATGGCTCACGCTCGACACAGAGGGCCGCGGAACGCATTTCACGGGCGACGACTATTTCAAATTCCAGGCCACGACCAACGACGGCTTCCCCCGCATGGAGGGCATCCGCCTCTGGACCCACAACCGCGCGGATACCATATACATCAAACAGGAGGGCTTCATCACCCCGAAACTGGACTTCTCGACCCGCAGCATCATGGTGCTCGGCGACGGCGGACAGGCGACGGCGCAGCTCTCCACCAACCTCGAACTGGAGGACCTCCGGCAGTCGATCGTCTACACGAGCGCCGACGAGGGCGGATGGATTTCGGACCTCGACATCAGCAACGGGTTCTTGATTCTCCAGACCGACCCCAACGCCGACCCCGAAGCCCTGCGCAACGCCCGCATCACCCTCAGCTACCGCGACGGGTGGAACCGGACCATCTCCTCGACGGTCTACCTCACGCAGGCCAACGCCAAGAACGAGTTCGGGCACGAAATCTCGTTCAGCGAGGTGCGCGACCTGGTGGGCATCGTCAACAAGGACGTCTACATCGAGGGACGCATCATCAGCGACATCGGCAACGGCAACAACGGCGAGAACATGATGACGGGACAGACCTCGATCGACTACACCGAGACCTACCGCACGGCCTACATCCAGAGCCTCGACGGTTCGCAGGGCTTCATGATCAAGACCGTGACCGAAGACGACAACATCTTCGAACGTTACAGCAAGGTCCGCATCCTGCTCAAGGGCGTCACGGTCGAAGCGGAGTCGAACCCCGAACGCTACATT
>ENA-UENY01001476-UENY01001476.1-human-gut-metagenome-genome-assembly--contig:-NODE-1476-length-13008-cov-7.626324_pt1 | contig 13008 bp, 6 predicted proteins | sample MGYA00242886_ERZ507888 | MGnify/ENA primary metagenome ERZ507888 (study PRJEB26167, sample SAMN06115543) | human gut metagenome | host: Homo sapiens | place: China:Chongqing | collected 2014-11-10... | reverse complement strand
TTAAGCTCGATTTTCGGAAACAAATCCACACGAGACATGAAAGAAATCAAGCCCTGGGTGGAAAAGATCAAAGCTGCCTACCCGGAGGTTGAGAAACTAGACAACGACGCCCTCCGTGCCAAAACGGAAGAACTCAAAAAATATATCCATGAATCGGCTACCGCCGAACGTGCGAAAGTGGAAGAGTTGAAGGCAAGCATCGAGACACTGGAACTGGAAGACCGCGAAGAAGTCTTCGCACAAATCGATAAGACAGAAAAAGAAATTCTGGAGAAATATGAAAAAGCACTGGACGAAGTACTGCCCGTTGCTTTTTCTATCGTGAAAGCCACTGCCAAACGTTTCACAGAAAATGAAGAAATCGTTGTTACCGCTACGGATTTTGACCGCCAACTGGCTGCAACGAAAGATTTTGTACGCATCGAAGGCGACAAGGCCATCTATCAGAATCACTGGATAGCCGGTGGTAACGACACGGTATGGAACATGGTTCACTACGATGTACAGCTCTTCGGTGGTGTCGTTCTGCACAAAGGTAAGATTGCGGAAATGGCAACCGGTGAAGGTAAAACATTGGTGGCTACTCTCCCAGTATTCCTCAACGCACTAACCGGAAACGGTGTGCACGTGGTTACCGTGAATGATTACCTCGCCAAACGTGACTCCGAATGGATGGGACCTCTTTATATGTTCCACGGCTTGAGCGTGGATTGTATCGACCGCCATCAACCGAACTCCGACGCACGCCGTCAGGCATACCTGGCAGACATCACGTTCGGTACGAACAACGAATTCGGTTTCGACTACCTGCGTGACAACATGGCTATCAGCCCGAAAGACCTTGTACAACGTCAGCACAATTATGCCATCGTCGATGAGGTCGACTCGGTATTGATTGACGACGCACGTACTCCGTTGATTATCTCCGGTCCTGTACCCAAAGGCGATGACCAGTTGTTCGAGCAACTCCGTCCGTTAGTGGAACGTCTGGTAGAGGCACAAAAGGTACTGGCTACCAAATATCTTTCCGAAGCAAAAAAACTGATCGCATCCAACGATAAGAAAGAGGTGGAAGAAGGATTCCTCGCTTTATACCGCAGCCACAAGGCATTGCCGAAAAACAAGGCTTTGATTAAGTTCCTTAGTGAACAGGGTATCAAGGCAGGTATGCTCAAGACGGAAGAGATCTACATGGAACAGAACAACAAGCGTATGCATGAAGTGACTGATCCGCTGTACTTCGTAATCGACGAAAAACTGAATAGCGTAGACCTGACAGATAAGGGTGTAGACCTGATTACCGGTAACTCTGAAGACCCGACATTATTCGTGCTTCCGGACATCGCCGGACAACTTTCGGAATTGGAAAACCTGAATCTGACCAACGAACAACTGCTTGAAAAGAAAGATGAACTTCTGACAAACTATGCCATCAAATCGGAACGTGTACACACCATCAACCAGCTGTTGAAGGCTTACACCATGTTCGAGAAAGATGATGAATATGTAGTGATCGACGGACAGGTGAAGATCGTAGACGAGCAGACAGGCCGTATCATGGAAGGTCGCCGCTACTCTGACGGATTGCACCAGGCTATCGAAGCCAAGGAACGTGTGAAAGTGGAAGCTGCTACGCAGACCTTTGCAACAATTACTTTGCAAAACTACTTCCGTATGTATCACAAACTGTCCGGTATGACCGGTACTGCTGAAACGGAAGCAGGCGAACTTTGGGATATCTACAAATTGGACGTAGTCGTGATCCCGACCAACCGTCCGATTGCAAGAAAGGATATGAACGACCGCGTTTACAAGACGAAACGCGAAAAGTATAAAGCTGTTATCGAGGAAATCGAAAAATTGGTTCAAGCAGGACGTCCGGTATTGGTGGGTACTACTTCGGTAGAAATCTCCGAAATGTTGAGCAAGATGCTTACCATGCGTAAGATTGAGCACAAGGTATTGAACGCCAAACTGCACCAGAAAGAAGCGGACATCGTTGCTACCGCCGGTTTAAGCGGAACAGTAACCATTGCTACCAATATGGCTGGTCGTGGTACCGACATCAAGTTAAGTCCGGAAGTGAAGGCTGCGGGCGGTTTGGCAATTATCGGTACGGAACGTCACGAATCCCGTCGTGTAGACCGCCAGTTGCGTGGTCGTGCAGGACGTCAGGGTGACCCGGGTTCTTCTGTATTCTTCGTATCACTGGAAGACGATTTGATGCGTCTGTTCTCTTCTGACCGTATTGCCAGTGTAATGGACAAGCTCGGTTTCCAGGAAGGCGAAATGATCGAACACAAGATGATTTCCAACTCCATCGAACGTGCACAGAAGAAAGTGGAAGAAAACAACTTCGGTATTCGTAAACGTCTGTTGGAATATGACGACGTAATGAACAAGCAACGTACAGTGGTTTACACCAAACGTCGCCACGCTTTGATGGGTGAACGTATCGGTATGGACATCGTGAACATGATCTGGGACCGTTGTGCCAATGCTATCGAAAACAATGATTATGAAGGCTGCCAAATGGAACTGCTTCAGACATTAGCAATGGAAACTCCGTTCACTGAAGAAGAATTCCGTAACGAGAAAAAAGAAAAGTTGGCCGAAAAGACTTTCAACATTGCGATGGATAACTTCAAACGCAAAACTGAACGTCTGGCACAGATCGCTAACCCGGTTATCAAACAGGTATATGAAAACCAGGGACACATGTACGAAAACATCCTGATTCCTATTACAGACGGTAAACGAATGTATAATATCTCTTGTAACCTGAAAGCGGCTTACGAATCGGAATCTAAAGAAGTGGTGAAGTCGTTCGAGAAATCAATCTTGCTCCACGTAATCGACGAAGCATGGAAAGAAAACTTGCGCGAACTGGACGAACTGAAACATTCCGTACAGAATGCAAGCTACGAGCAGAAAGACCCGCTATTGATTTATAAACTGGAATCTGTGACTTTGTTTGATGCTATGGTGAACAAGATCAATAACCAGACTATATCTATTTTGATGCGTGGACAAATTCCTGTACAGGAAGCTCCGGATGAATCAGCTGCACGCCGTGTAGAAGTGCGTCAGGCTGCTCCTGAACAACGCCAGGATATGAGCAAGTATCGCGAAAACAAAGAAAATTTGAGTGATCCGAACCAGCAGGCTGCTGCAAGTCAGGATACTCGTGAACAGCAGAAACGTGAACCGATTCGTGCAGAGAAGACAGTAGGTCGTAACGATCCTTGTCCATGCGGAAGCGGGAAAAAGTATAAAAACTGCCACGGAAAGAACCTTTGATTAATTAATAATTAAAAATTATAAATTAAAGGTTGGAAATTGTAGGGTAATGTGCTTTATGGCATAGTCTCTCTATATCCAACTTATAAAAGAAAGTCTCAAACGGTTAAAAACTGTTTGAGACTTTCTTTTATTCTTCCAAAGTTGTACTTTTGTTCAAATTACTAAATAGAACAAAACTATGGCAAAATCTTATTCACTGGTTTTCATCGTTTTATTCCTGCTGACTCTGGGTAGCTGTCAGAGTCTGGAACAGATCCCCATTGATTATCTGCAACCTGCCGACTTGAGCTTTCCTCCGCAACTCCGGAAAGTAGCTATTGTGAATAACACCAGCGACGCCCCGGATAATAAACTGATAACAGAGACTGAAAAAATTAAAGAAGGTACACCATTGATAAGTCGTGCAACAGCTTATGCCAATGGAGATCCTAAGACAGCCACTGAATCACTGGCAGAAGAAATAGCACAGCAGAACTACTTCGATGAGGTGGTTATCTGTGATTCTGCCTTACGCGCCAATGATAAACTGGCCCGCGAAAGTACATTGAGCCAGGAGGAAGTGCGTCAACTGACTTCTAACCTGGGAGTGGACTTTATTATTGCACTGGAAAACCTGCAACTCAAAGCAACAAAGACTGTCCGTTATCTGGATGAGTTCAACTGCTTTCAAGGAGCGGTAGACGTGAAAGTTTATCCCACGGTGAAAGTTTATCTTCCCGAACGCAGCAGACCGATGACTACGCTCCATCCTAATGATAGCATTTTTTGGGAAGAGTTTGGAGGTACAGCCATAGAAGCCGCCACTCGCATGATTCCCGACAAGCAGATGCTGGAAGAAGCGGCAGCATTCGCAGGAACGGTTCCGGTGAAAAATATTGTCCCTATTTGGAAAAAAGGAACACGGTATCTTTATACTGGTGGTTCGGTTCCTATGCGTGACGCTGCCATTTATGTACGCGAAAATTCATGGGACGACGCATACGAACTTTGGCGTCAGGCTTTCGAAGGTACCAAGAACCAAAAGAAAAAAATGCGGGCAGCTCTCAACATTGCTGTTTACTACGAAATGAAAGATAGTTTGGCTAAAGCAGAAGAATGGGCAGAAAAGGCACAACAACTAGCTAAAAAAATAGATAAAAAGAACATCACAGATAGCCCTCAAGCTACCATTGATGATGTGCCGAATTATTATCTTACTACTTTGTATTTAGCTGAACTAAAGGAGAGAAATGCTCAATTACCCAAGTTAAAATTGCAAATGAGCCGATTTAATGATGATTTTTAAGGAAATTGTGTATCAAATCTTATTTTTTTTATACCTTTGAACTTATAAAAAGAAGGAACCCATGAAATTGAGCCAACAATCATTATCTATTATCGAATCGGCTATCCAAAAGGCAGTCGCTAAATATGTATGTAGCTGTGAACAAACAGTCGTAACCGATATCCATCTCCAACCGGATCAGGCATCGGGACAACTTAATATTTACAACGATGATGATGAAGAACTGGCAAACATCATGATCGAAGAATGGGCTACTTATGAAGGGGATGATTTCCTTGAAAACGTGGAACCTTCTCTTCGCAACATTCTTTGCAGAATGAAGGATGCCGGAGATTTCGACAAAGTGACTATTCTGAAACCTTATTCTTTCGTTTTGGTAGATGAAGAGAAAGAAACCGTAGCAGAATTGCTGTTGATTGACGACGATACCATACTGGTGAATGATGAATTGCTGAAAGGGTTGGATAAGGAGTTGGACGACTTCTTAAAGGATTTGTTGGAAAAATAAAGAAGAATTGTTGGAGAAATAAGATATCGTTCTTTTTGAATAGAGATCGTTCAAGATCCACATATAAAAAGATAATCGGAAGCAATCAGGATATGTCCTTTATTGCTTCCGATTATTTTATATATATTCCCTATTGATTATTTGTTGTATTTGATTGAGATATTAGCAAGCCTAAGCGGCATGAAGCTGGATACCCCTGCCGGAAGTCTGACCGGTCGCAATCTGATGCAAATATTATCACGGTTCAATAAGGCATCCGGCAACTTAAAGTCATAGACTTTATAACCAGGAATGTTCTTCTCCGTCTGTCCACCTGCAGCCGTTCTATCAAACTGTCCCAGAATGGTAAACTCTGAATTATCTACTTTAATCCATTCACCATTCATCGAATAAGCATATTCAACCACTGCAACAGGGCCACCTCCCCAACTTGCATTCATTTCAACCTGAAGAGACAAGGATGTAGAAATACCTACTGTCGATATTTTGTCTACGTAGAAATATGAACTTGTAGACCACGGTTTACTATTAAAAGCACCGCCTCGCATACGACCATAGTATCCATCGGTCGTGTTAAGGTTAACATCTCCTCTGAAATCATCCTGGAATCCCAGAATGTAGTCTGCATAGGTTTGCTGGAAATATTTATTTCCGTCTTTGCTAAGAAGAGCATTCGCCTGCGATGCCTCGCCACCCGTAGGATGGTAATCCGTAAAAGTAGAAGAGCCTATTTCTTTCCAATCGGGTACATTACAATCCCATTCTACAAGCACATCAGTGATCTCGTTTATATCACTGATGTTAATATCTTCTCTGTTAAGCGGAAGAATACATAACCGACTTTCAGAGATGTCGAAATTTGTAAGTTTCACTTTCGCCACCATTCCTGTTATGCTTCCCGAACCTTTAGGAAGTGTTTCGTGAGCATAAGGAGCTTCAAACGCAGTAAGCATATATGTATTAGAACCGTTTTTATCTCTTATACAGGTCGGATAGTATCTGTAATATGCAGGGAACTTTTCTACCCAATAGTTCTTATTAATCTTACGATCGGCAGCTCCCGGGTCAGTAGTCTTGAAATTAGTGAATGCACCTACCGGAGATGCAATCTCGACATCTTTCAGGGTCACAAGACTAAATACCATATTATCCGTAAGTTCAGCAATCGTTCTTTCAGGAATTGTGAAGGTAGAAAGTTCCGAGCTGATTACGTGGGCAGCAGTGATACCGCTAATCAGTCTATAAGTAAAGCTACCCTCTGATTCTTCTCTTATCATTCCATCTTTCAGACACAATGACACTTTGGCAAATTGTGCAAACGTAATTAAAGATTCGGACTCAAACACAACTGTCTCTCCTGCCTCATTCTGAATGACATAGCGATTGCTCGGGAAGTTCTTCGAAGTGCCATTGGCTACGATGGTTCCTTCAACATATACATTGTTAGTAATTCCACCGACAGCATAACCATGTACGGTTGGATAACTGACAAGTTCCGCATTCGCATATTCAGAATATGCTTGCGAGAGATTAATGGTAGCCGTGACCTTACGCTGGTACTGATCGTCATAACTCAACACAATACTTCCTGTACGGGGTGATTGCGAATTTGTTTCCGTATTAAAATAAAGCTTTCCATCACTTATCCTATACTCCTGCACCCAGTTCACCGTTGGCGTAATAACGATATCCGTTTCGGGCACATTGGTAGAGATTTCCATTTCATATTCACCTCCTTTAGTAAACAGCTCCATCTTATCACTGGCAGGAACAATAAATGGATAACGGGATAATTGTTTTATCTTGATTACATCCGCAGTCTTACCATCTTTCGTAAACACACGAATATCACAGAAACGTTCGGAATCACTGATATTCTCATCATAAGTCACAGTGAAATAAGTTCTTGATGACTGGGCTCCACGTATATCCGTAGAGAACCAGGTTGATTCTACAAAATCAATTCGCCACTCGGTATTGGACTTCACCTCCACCTGAACCGGATCACCTTCCGCCTGAAGAATAATCTCATTATTTGTTATTTCCAATATACCGGCTTCATGTTCGTCAGAGCATGACGGAAACATTATGATTGCCATCACAGCCAGAAAAGCTGTCCAGACTATTGAATCTTTAATTTTCATGTTCATCAATTATTAGATTTAATCTCACCTGTTTTATATAGTATCTCATAAGCTTCATTCCGATCATTTAATACAAAGATCTGAAACTTCTCTCCACCCGGATAAACACGCGTAACAACATGTCCGGCAGGCTTTATCTTCAAGCCGTCTTCACCCAGTCTGCTCCTGTTACTGTCTACCATACCGGCAGCAAAAACCGACCGTTCACCAGCATAAAGAGTTTGAGACAGCATCCGGCTCAACGTTGCCGGTTGAGGGTGATAGTAATCCCATACGGGAATTACATAGACTTGTGGTTTCACTTGGGAAATGTAGGTATCGCACATAGCATCAGAATAAGCGTGATGATTGGCAACAACCACATCCGTCTCACCGAGCAATCTGGCTACCGGCGTTTCTATATCAAACCATTCCGGTGCTTTTTCTACGCCCAGAATATCTCCTGCGGAGAAATAATCAAAATTACCGTATGTGATACGAATTCCACAACTGCAACGGTTTTCGTTCAACTGTTCACTTGAAGAGGCTGTAGAAGGCACAAGCTCTTTGGCTGTTGTTCCGCTACCTGTCCAAATTTTACCATTACCCACGATATTACGTACTTCGAATGTAGGATAAGAGCCCGGATCTTTCAAGAGTTTGATCTGACTATTGCTTCCTATTACAAATCCCTCATTCTTTTTACCTTCCCTGTCACGAGCGGCAACATATAATTTATAGTTTGAGATATGAGCACCAGAGACTTTAGCTGCTGTCGGATAATCATAAGTAGGATAACCACGATCTATCAAAGTGGAAATATTGAGAAGATTACCAACATGAGTGATTCCGGTAAGTTTGTAATCCAGTCCTACTTTTTCGATTGCCAGTTTTCCATTCTGTCCGATATGGTCCGTATCAAAGTGAGTGAGCAAGGCATAATCAAGTGCTCCGTTATTTTTTAATGGCAATGAGAAATGTTTTATATATTGAGCAATCCATTCGGCAGGCCGCTTAGAATCATTAGGCACTGCTTTCATAATTTCCTGTGTGCCTGAATGTACTCCTAAATCTCCTGCATCCAATAACATGGTAGTCCCATCTGGAAAAATAAGATAGGCTGCATTACCTCTTCCGGTACTAATCTGATGAATATCCAAATAACCTGCCTGCCACTCCGGAAGGTATTCATACACTTTATCTACTGCATCATCAGGAAAAGGCTTTTCTTGTTGGCAACTTGCGAATGTAGGCAGCAACATGATGGCTCCTAAAAAAAATATCTTGCTATTCATTATATTATTCTTTAATAGTTGATTAATCGATTTGTTTCACACTATAGATACCGGCTTCTTCTTTAGTCATTTCATTGCCGCCTCCGTATCCCGGATTTTGCTTCAAGACATTGCTGACAGAAATTGACTTTTCCGGAATAGGAAAAAGCTCATAATGATCGTCGTTAGTAGGTTTATGATCCCACCAGGAACCTGTTGTATACAACCCCCAACGACGAAGATCGGTACGACGACGCTGTTCACCCAGAAACTCGACCATCCACTCATCAAGAATCCGGTACTTGTCGATATTCGTTTCGGTCACCGGATCAGGATCGGCTTTATTCTCGAAATTGCGTTTACGCACTTCATTGAAAAGATTGGCTGCTTCTTTTTTATAGCCGCTTCTATATTTACATTCAGCAAGCATATAATAGATTTCAGCAAAACGAATAACCGGATAATCCGGATTAAAAGCAATGGTTTTGTCGATATTGTCGGGAACCGGTAGTTTGCACAAACGTATTCCGGAATTCTCTTCCCCGGTACTTATATTGGAGGGAAGCTCATTCACTGAAGAATATTCTCCATCTTTCACTTTCTTGAATTGTGCCACCTGATCGACAAATTCAAGAACCTCACCTGGATATTCGTACAGTCCCGTACACTTCACCTCTGTACCACTTCTTGATGTACGCTGTAATTTTCCATAAAGGAACATTCCTTCGTATTTTCCATTCCCTTTATACAAGTACAATTTTTTACGAAGATCTTTATTGTTGAATTTGGCAAAAGGTCGCCCAAGCTTATCCGTATAGGGATCGCCATTGGGTTTAAGAGACGGCTGAAGATGCATACCATTAGTAGAAGAATAGCCGCTTAGATCAAAATAGTTCTTTGCATTATAATGATTATAGCGTTCGAACTGCCATTGAAACAAAGTGCCTTTTGCATATTGCGACTGAACAGACCACATTACTTCCTTAGATTTATTATTGTCGAAAGTGAAAGGACCGAACCAGTCTTCCTCCAATTCGTAATAACCGTATTTGCCATCTAATAGATCCTGGCAGACCTGCGCACATTCAGCAAAACGGTTCTCTCCCATGTAGACTTCCGCATTAAAATATAATTGAGCAAGAAGGGCGGCGGCAGTTCCTTGACGTAAATAGCCTTCTTCCAGCATATCTGCTCTTTTTTTCTCTAATTTGGGAATAGCGGCAAGCAACAGTTCTTCCACATAATTAAAGGTTTCGCGTGCAGTGGAACGTGGAACTTCCTCGGTAGTAGAGCGCCGGTAAATAGGCATACCCCCATAGAAATCAAGTCCCCGCAGATAAAAATAGGCAACCAATGTCTGAAGTTGCATCTGATGATCTGCTTTCAATTCTTCCGTCATGCCCAGTGATACATAATCCACACCGGATAAGTCTTCCTTACAAGCTAAAGCCATTGCCACTCCCATGCCTACCCCACGCCAGGTTTCTTCGTTGTTGGGGTGAAGAGGTGTCCAGTCGTGATGCTGCAGTTGGGAATATCTGACATCATTGTAATGTATTCCTTTTTGTGTGACACACATCTCATCTGTTGTACATTCTTGAAGAATGGCACGGTCGAATCCGTGAAACCAACGCCAATGTGTGAAAGAGCGTACCAAGAAAGAATAAACAGTTTCCTTAGACGTGAAATAAGTGTCCGGAGTGACTTCGGAATACCACTTCTCATCCAGATTTGTACAACCGGATGACACCAGAAGGGTGAGGAAGGAGATAATGATTAAAATATTTCGTCTCATATCATTTTATTAGTTTATAGGTACTTTAATATTAGAATTGGATTTTCATACCAACGGTATATCTACGAGTTTCAGGATAAATATTATTAAACCATTCATAACCAGGGTCCAGTCCGTTGACATTCACTTCCGGATTAAGTCCTGAATATTTCGTGAAACATGCCACATTCCGGACGGTCAGGTAAAGATCAATCTTATCTATATATTTCTGCCACTTTTTCATGTTAAGAGAATATCCCAGACTAATGGCGTCTATCTTTAAGAAAGTGCCGTCCTCAAGCCAGTAATCGCAAAGCTGCTTTACTTCTTTGATGTGCCGGTTGTCAATGTACGCATTGCGAAGAACGTTCTGGCCTGCTACTTCAGAAAGTCCATAGTACATATTTATGGTATTAAACACGTCGAAATCGATCCAGCTACGCAGGTTGATACCTAAAGAGAGGTTCTTGTAAGTGAAGGTATGATCCCATGATACCATCAATGCAGGAATAGCATTACCGATGTACCGCTTGTCATCATAGGTCTTCTTATCGCTAAGAATCACATTGTCGTTCTTATCATACAGAAGCCATCTTCCATTATCCGTGATACCGGCATATTTCCAGATATAATAGCTTCCGATCTTTGTTCCTGCTTCAATTCTTCCGGCTGATCCGTTCGTTCCCGGTGACGGGAATCCTACACGATCCTGGTAAGTATTATTCCCCCACAAAGAGGTAATTTTGGAAGAAGAATGGGATAGACGCATGGTAGTTGTCCAGTTAAAGTCTTTCGTTTTAACAGGCACTCCGCCAATCTCAAACTCCCATCCGGTATTCTCAAGATTACCATAATTCATGGTCGTTTTCTCGTAAACGGCGGGAGGATTGGGTACACTGATATTGTATAACATTCCGGAAACTCTTCTTTTATATATATCGAACTTTCCAAAAAGCCGGTTATTCAGAAACGCATAATCCAAACCGATGTTAAGCTCTGCCTTCTTTTCCCAATGCAAGTCATTATTGACATTACGAGCCGGTCCATAAGAAGTAATCCATGTACCGTTATAAGGCCACATTGAATTGGAGGAGTACATGGCTGTGGATGCTCCTGCAGAGAAATTGTTATTTCCCGTCACACCATAACCGACACGTACTTTGAGGTCATCGAGAAAACTGACGTCACGCAGAAATGCCTCATTGGATATACGCCATCCACCTGATACTGCCCAAAATGTTCCCCAACGATGATTCTTTCCGAATTTTGACGAGCCCTCGTGGCGAACACTTCCTGTAAGCATATAGCGGTCTTTATAGCTATAATTCGCCCGGCCAAAGAATGAAATAAGACGTTCACGGGGATATTTGTGGGAAGACATTGCCGCCTTTCCGTCGGAAAGCCAGCTACCTGTCCCCATATCCCAAGCCCCTACTCCATCCACAGGAAAATCGTAGTTAGTCATATTAAAGTTTTCAGAGTTATTTTCCCAATAACTATATCCGGCTACCGCACTAACCGTATGGTCGTCTGCAAAAACACGCATGAAATTGATGGTAGGTTCAAAAGAGACATTGACTGTTTTGCTATATGCATGAAATCCTCTTCCTTTATAACTTCCATTTAAAGAGGTTCTGTGTAACGCGGACGTATAATGTGTCTGCTGATACTGGCGATCTTCCCAGCCAAGAGTGGCTTGTGCCGAGAATCCGGCAGGCAAATTGAGCTTTACCGTCGCATCCGCCTTCAGCCATTTATCAACATTATCTGCCTGTTTCAACATTACTTCTGCTAAAGGATTGTAATATTCACTACCACCAACCAATACATTATATCCTGTTTCACTAGTGCTGTCATATACATGTTCCGTCGGATTCATCTTCAATGCCATGTCGAAATAGGAACTACTGCTCCGCTGATCCCGGTGTGCTTCCCGGTATTCTGTGTGCAAGCCTATTTCCAGCAAATCATCGAGAAGGTTAAAATTTGCATTGATGCGCCCCGAATAGTCTTTACGGTTGTCACCAATTGCGATACCTTTTTGATCCTGTGCCATAATAGTAGCATATATTTTAGCTGTATGGCCGCCGCCCGAGAGGTTGACAACATGGCGTTGGGAGAGTGCTCCTTCATTCAAAAGTTCACCGTACCAGTCGGTGGATGCACCTAAATCTGTTCCTACTCCGAACCTTACGAAAGCATCACGATCAAGGACCTGCGGTCTCCTGGAAACTTGCTCGGTAGAGAGTTCGCCCGTATATGATAAGGTTATGGGACCTTCTTTTGCTTTCTTGGTAGTCACTAAGATGACACCACCGGCTGCTCTTGTTCCGTAGATGGCACCGGCAGAAGCATCTTTCAAAACATCAATAGACTGAATATCTTCCTGACTGATAGAACGTAAATCACCTCCGGGAATTCCGTCTATCACAATCAAAGGAGAAGAGGAAGCATTGATGGACGCTACTCCACGCAGCTGGAAACTAGCAGAGGCATTCGGACTGGAAGTTTCGGAAACATTCATACCGGAGATTTTTCCTTTCAGAGCAGTCGCAATGGTAGAGCCTCCCAATCCAGTCACTAAATCTTTTGAAGATATGGAAGTAATGGAGCTGGTCACAGCACGTTTCTCCATTGTTCCATAACCGATAACGACTACTTCATCCAGCAACTGATGATCTTCTTTTAATACCAAAGACAAGCTTGTCCGATTTCCCACCTTTACTTCAAGAGACTGAAAA
>ENA-UENY01001468-UENY01001468.1-human-gut-metagenome-genome-assembly--contig:-NODE-1468-length-13059-cov-3.291095_pt1 | contig 13059 bp, 11 predicted proteins | sample MGYA00242886_ERZ507888 | MGnify/ENA primary metagenome ERZ507888 (study PRJEB26167, sample SAMN06115543) | human gut metagenome | host: Homo sapiens | place: China:Chongqing | collected 2014-11-10... | reverse complement strand
GACGGCTGGGAGGGCTGCGGCGGACAGAAGGAGGTATTTGATGCTGTTTTTCATGGCTTCGGTGGTTTGTGTTAGAAGGTTCCGGTCAGCTGGAACGACATGCTCCGTGCGAAGGGATAGGTCGTGCCGCGCTCGATGCGGATCGACGAGAGCGTGGCGATGTTGTTCATGTAAAAGGCCAACTTGAGCCGCTTGAGGCGGATTTTGCTGATCAGCCGCGGGTTGAACTCGTAATAGAGGCTCAGCGACGAGAACGTCAGCTCGTTGTTGTCCTGCACGAAGCGCGTCGTGGCCCGGGTCTTTTCGTCGTGCTGCTTGCCGTTTTCGTCGGTGTAGGAGCCGAGTTTCTTGAACATGGCGTTCTGGCCCGGAGTCTGCCAGCGGCCGTAGAGCACGCGGCGGTCGACGTTGTAGTGGATGTCGACGTTTTCGACCTTGTTGACCAGCGTGGTGTTGTACCGCTGCCCGCCGCCGAGGAAGGTGCAGGTGGCGCTTAACCCGAAGCCCTTGTATTCGGCCGCGAAGCCGAAGTTGCCGCGGTACTTGGGGTCGCTGATGCCGGCCACGACCTGATCCTGCGCGTCGTACTCGTAGGTCAGCGTGCCGTCCTTCCTGACGTAGATTTCCTGACCCGTCGTGGGGTCGATGCCCAGCGACGGCACGGCCCAGATGGCGTTCATCGGCATTCCGTCCTGATAGATCAGCACGGGCGTCGAGTTGCTCTTGTCCTGCGCCTGGGCCATCATCTTTTCGTTGTAGGCCTTGAGGCTTTCGGAGAGGTTGATGATGATGTTCTTGTTATAGGCGATCGAGCCGAAGAGGTTGAAAAAGCCCTGTTTGCCCTGCCAGAGCGTATAGCTCAATTTGGCCTCGATGCCGCGGTTGCGGACTTTGCCCAGGTTGTCCTTCACGGTGTCGAAACCCGTGGAGGTGGGGATCGCCACGTCGGTGAGCATGTTCTCGGTCACCGAGTTGTAGTAGTCGAAGGCGATCGTTGCGCGGTGGATCGTAATGTCGGCGCCCACGTTGTAGTCCATGCGCTGTTCCCATTTGAGGGCGGGGTTGGGCATCTTCGAGAGGTAGGCGCCCGTCTGTCCGTGGTAGGTGGCCCCGGTGTAGTAGAGATAGGTGGCCAGCACTTCGTTGGTGTCGTAGTTCTGGTTGCCCGTCAGTCCGGCCGAGGCGCGGATCTTGAATTGTTTCAAAACGTCCTGATCGCGCAGGAAGGGTTCGTTGTGGAGGTTCCACGCCACGCCGGCGCTCCATGCCGACGACCAGCGGTTGTCGGCGCCGTAGAGCGACGAGGCGCTTTCGCGGAACGTGAGGTCGACGTTGTAACGGTCGTCGTAGCTGTACGACGCGGTTCCCAGGAAACTGATTTCGCGCGTGATCGACGAGATGCCGACGGGCTTTTTGTCCTGGGCGTACTGCCGGGCGAAGGTGATGTCGGCCGTCTGGCTGTTGGGGAATCCCTCGGCGTAGTGCTGGTAGGCGCTGTACGTGTTTTCGGCGATCCGGCCGCCGGCGTTGACGTAGAGGTAGTGTCTGCCCCAGTTTTTGGCGTAGTTGGCGTAGATTTCGCCCGAAATGTCGCTGCTCTTGCCGTTGTCGAGCTGGTAGGAGCCTTTGCGCAGCTGCATGCTCGTGCTTTCGTAGGCCGAGGTGGCGAATTTCGAATGCTTGGCCGGATAGAATTCGTCGGCGTCGCTGCGCTTTACGGCGATGCCGAGGCGGGCGGTGAGTTTCAGCGCCTCGGTGGCCTGCCATTCGGCGTAGAAGTTGTCCGTCACGCTGGTGTAGGTCTCGCGGTCGAGCGTTCCGAGCGTGGCGTCGTACATCGGGTTGGCCACTTCGTCGTAGGCCCAGCGGGCGATCTGGCCCGTCTGGGGATCGACGGCGCTCCAGTAGGGATTCATCCGGGCGTAGTCCCCGAAATCGCCCCACGGCGAGTTGTCGCTCCTGGTGTTGCTGACGCTCAATATGTTGCGGAACAGGAAGCTTTTCTTGCGGTACGAAACGTTCACGTCGCCCGAGAGCACCGTGCGCTCCGAACCCTTCATCACGCCCGCCACGTTGTTGTACGAGAAGTCGATCATCGCCCGCAGTTTGCGGCTGTCGCCCAGTTCGACCGAGAGGGTGTGTTTGTGGCCGACGCCCGTGCGCAGGGGTTTTGCGAGCCAGTAGGTGTCCAGTCCGCCGAGCACCTGCGCTTTGAGTGCGTTGTAGCGTTTGGTGAGATCCACCTGCGTCTGGGGATTCGCCGAGGTGTAGACGCCCTCGATGCGCTCGGCCTCGAGCTTCTCCCAGGCGTTGCAGAGGTTGTAGCTCGTCAGGTCGGGCATCGACACCTCGATGCTTCCGGTGTAGGTCACCAGCTCCTGATTGCCGGCCAGGCGTTTGGTCTCGATGACGATGACGCCGTTGGCGGCCTTCGAGCCGTAGAGCGCCTTGGCCGCGGCGTCCTTGAGGATGGTGATGCTCTCGATACGGGTCATGTCCATGTCCATCACCTTCTCGGCCGTGGTTTCGAACCCGTCGAGGATGAACAGCGGCTGGTTGGGGCGGTTCTGGTAGTTGCCCTTGATATTGACGCCCGTGGATTCCGAGGGGAAGGTGGTGATACCGCGCAGCTGCATGTCCGGCAGCGTGTTGGGGTCGGAGCCCATCAGCGTGTTGTCCATGATGTAGAGCGATGGCTCGATGTTTTTCAGGCTCTCGAAGACGTTGCGGTTACTCACGCGGGCCAGCTGGCCCGACGTGATGGTCGTGGCCGAACCCGTGTAGCTCTCCTTCTTGCGGGTGAAGATGCCGGTCACCACGACGTTTTCGATCTCCTGTTCGTCCTGCACCAGCCTGACTAGTCTGGTCTGTGCCGAGGGAAGCGTTTGCGAGACGTAGCCGATGTAGGAGAAGATCAGGTTGTCGCGGCCCTCGGGCATGCGGATCGAGAATCCGCCGTCGGACCCCGACACGACTCCCGTGGCGGTCCCCTGGATCAGGATGTTCACGCCCACGAGCGGCGCGCCGGCCGTGTCCGTCACACGTCCGCTGACGACCTTGTCCGGGGCTTTCTGCGGGGCGGAGGCGTTCCCCCCCCCGCTTCGGCCACGGATCACGATCGTGTCGTCGTCGATCGAGTATTCGAGCCGCGTGCCGCGCAGCGCTTCGTCGAGCACTTCGCGCACCGGGGCGTCGGCCTTGCTGAAGGAGATGCCGCCGATTCCCCGCACGGCGTCGCTATTATAGAGGATGTAATATCCCGTCTGCTGTTTGATCCGTTGGAGAACTTCGGCCAGCGACGCGTTGCGGAACGATACGGAGATGCGTTCCCTGCGCTGCTGGTAGGCTTCGCTCGCCGTCGCCTGCCGCGGCGCGCCCCAGACGGAAATCGCCAGCAGCCACATGCACACGGCAAGCCATGGCCTTCGGTGCGATACTGATAGGTAAAGTTTCCTCATAATAGCTGTGTTTTAAGTGACACGAATGCCGCCCCGTCGGGCGGCTTCCCAACTAACCGGCATCAATCGTCGTCACGGTCGATGCAGAGCACGATCTTCCCCTCCTCGACATCGGCGCGTATCTGATCGGTGCGCGCCAGCAGACGGGCCATTTCGGCAAAGGTTTCGTAGCGTTTCACGACGCCCGTGTAGCGCACCTTGTCGGCGTCGACGCCCCGCGGGACGATCTCCACGCCGTACCAGCGCGAGAGTTTGCGGCATATCGAGGCGATCGTCTCGTCGTTGAAGGTGAACAGTCCCCGGGTCCAGGCGGCGTAATCTTCGGCGGCGACCTGCCGCACGTCGAAGATAGCCCCTTCGCGCCCCACGCGGGCCTGCTGGCCCGGCTGGAGCATTGCGCGGCGGTGTCCGCTCCACACCTCGACGCTGCCCCTCACGAGCGTGGTCTCGATCGCGCCCTCGTCGGCGTAGGACGAGATGTTGAACGCCGTGCCGTAGACGCTTACGGAAACCGTGTCGGCGTGGACCACGAACCGCCGCGAGGCGTCGTGCGCCACGTCGAAGTAGGTTTCGCCCGTCACGGTCACCTCGCGCGGCCCGTCGCCGAAGCGGACCGGGAAGACGAGGCTCGACTCGGAGTTGAGCCATACCTGCGTGCCGTCCGAGAGGCGGAGCGAGAACTCCTTGCCGCGCGGCACGGTGACGGTGTTCGTCATCGGAATCTCCTGCTCGGCCTCCACCTTGTGGTAGGCCAGCTCCTCGCCGGCGATCTCGAGGCGCGTGCCGTCCTGTTCGACGAGCATCCGCTGCCCGCCCGCTTCGAGCGCGACGTTCTCGCCCGACGAAAGGGTCAGCACGGCGCCCCGTACCCCGGGCGTCAGCTGCTCGATGTAAGCCTGCCGTGCGAGCCGTTCGGCCCGGCGGCCGAGCGTCCACCAGCCGCCGCCGGCCAGCAGCGCCGCCACGGCGGCGACCGCCGCGTATTTCCGGGCCGTGGCAGCCAGCATGCGCATCCGGCGCTTGCGGGCCGCCTTGCGGATGTTGCCCCATACGCGCTGTTCGTCGTAGCCGTATATCCGGCCCAGCAGCGGAAGGTTCTCCGCCGACTCCTCCAGCAGTTCCGCCAACTCCCGGTTCTGCGGCGAGCGGTCGAGCCACTCCCGGAGGATCGCCAGTTCCTCTTCGGTGGCGGTTCCCTCGAGGCGGGCTTTGAGTATTTCTTTGATCTGGTTTTCGAAACTCATGTCGTTTTCCGTGTTTTCAGGTTGGTCGGTGTGGCCGGAAACAACGTTTCCTATGGAATAGCCCGAAAAAACGAACGCCGGACATACAAGGCCGGCGTTTTTTTGTGAAAAATTTGCAGGTGGGTTACGGATTGTAACACAAAAGCGGAATCGGGATTTCGTCCTTTCGGTGCGGTGGGGCGAAATCGGGTCGGATTAAAATCGGATTCGGGGGGGGCGGATTCCGGCTGTCCGGGACCTAAAAAAGCGTGAGGAAGAACATCGACATTTTGCGCAGGGCTTTGAACGAGCGCGACATGTGGGTCTTCACGGTGTGGAGCGAGAGCGAAAGCAGACGGGCCGTCTCGACGTAGCTTTTGTGCTCGATGCAGATCATCTTGAAGATGCGGCGTCCCTGTTCGGGCAGCGCCTCGATCCGGTGGTAGATGGCCGCAATCTGCTCGATCATAGCCTGTTCGTCGCCGGGGGCGTTCTCTTCGGCGGCCAGGCGCACCGTCTCCTTCGAGTTGATGTCGTAGAAGCGGTTCTTCATCCGGGCGTGCAGGTGGTCGAGCGCCGCGTTGCGCACGCAGCGGTAGAGATAGCTCTCCTTCTGGCGGATCTGGCTGAAATCGACGTCGAGCAGCGCGATGAAGACCTCCTGCACGATGTCCTCGGCTTCGTGGGCCGAACCGACGATGCGTTCGGCATAGAGTGTCGCCAGCCGGAAATGTTGGCGGAACAGGGCTTCGTATTCGGATGTGATTACGGTTTTCATGCAGTCTTTGACGCTGATGCTGACGGTGTTCGATTGCAAAAATAAGCGCTTTGGGCGAAAAAAGCAAACAATTCGTTACATTCTTTCGCCCGAAGCGGCTTTTCCGGGTGTCGGAACGCTTCCGGGAGGGGTCAGGAGTGCCTGCGCGCCAACTCTTTTTCGAGGTCGGCGATCGAGCATCCGGTGGCTTCGAGCAGCACGAGCAGGTGGTAGATGAGGTCCGAAGCCTCGTAGATCATCGCCTCGCGGTTCTGGGCCACGGCCTCGATGACGGTCTCCACAGCCTCCTCGCCGACCTTCTGCGCGATCTTGTTCACGCCGCGGTTGAAGAGCTTCGAGGTGTAGGAGCCTTCGGGCATCTCGGCGTGACGTCCCCGGATGACGCTTTGCAGGTAGCGGATGAAACCTTCGGTTTCGGGCACGGCCTCTCCGAAGCAGGTTTTCGACCCCGTGTGGCAGGTCGGGCCGTGGGGGATGACGCGGATGAGCAGCGTGTCGCAGTCGCAGTCGGCGGCCACCGACACGATGTCGAGCCAGTTGCCGCTGGTCTCGCCCTTGGTCCAGAGACGCTGGCGCGAGCGGCTGTAAAACGTGACGCGGCCTTCGGCGAGGCTTTTTTCATAGGCTTCGCGGTTCATGTAGCCCAGCATGAGGACCTGGAGGGTGCGGTCGTCCTGAATGACGGCGGGGACGAGTCCGCCGGGGAGTTTTGCGGCGTCGAACGCCGAAAACGGTTTTCCTTCGATTTTCATAGTGGTTTTATAATCTGACGTTTATGTTGCGTTTCTTCAACTCCCGCTTCAATACGGGGATCGGAATCTCGTTGTAATGGAAGATGCTGGCGGCCAGCGCCGCGTCGGCACGGCCGAGGGTCAGCACGTCGGCGATGTGGTCCGCCGTGCCCGCGCCGCCCGAGGCGATGATCGGGACGGGCAGTTCCGCCAGCCGCGCGAAGGTGTCGCACGGGTAGCCGTTCTTCGTGCCGTCGTGGTCCATCGAGGTGAAGAGGATTTCGCCCGCGCCGCGGTCGGCGGCCTCGGCGGCCCAGGCGAAGAGTTCGCGCTGGGTGGGGCGTCGGCCTCCGTGGGTCGTGACGACCCAGCGGCCGTCGACGGTCCGGGCGTCGATGGCCGCGACGACGAACTGCGAGCCGTATCTGGCGGCGATGGCGTCGATCAGCGCGGGGTTGGCCACGGCGGCGCTGTTGAGGGTGATCTTGTCGGCTCCGGCGTCGAGCAGCCTGGAGGCGTCGTCGACCGACGAAATGCCGCCTCCGACGGTGAACGGGATGTCGATGCGCGCGGCGATGCGCGCGACCAGCTCCGTGAAGGTGCGGCGTCCCTCCTCCGAGGCGCTGATGTCGAGGTATACCAGTTCGTCGGCCCCTTCGGCGGCGTATTTCGCACCCAGCTCCACGGGGTCGCCGACCTGGCGCAGTCCCACGAAGTTGATGCCCTTGACGGTCTGTCCGTCGCGGATGTCGAGGCAGGGGATTATGCGTTTGGCAAGCATCGCGCGAGGTCTTTGAGGGTGATGCGCCCTTCGTAGAGGGCTTTGCCGACGATGACGCTCCGCAGGCCCTGCCGGTCTAACTCTTCGATGTCCGACATCGAAGAGATGCCGCCGCTGACGGTGATCTCCACCGTCGGGAAGCGGCCTTGCAGGTCGGCGTAGAAGGCTGCCGAGGGGCCGCAGAGCATGCCGTCGCGGGAGATGTCGGTGCAGATAACCTGCGTAAGCCCCTGCGGAATGAATCGCCCGATCAGCTCGGGGGCCGAGAGCGTCGAACTTTCCAGCCAGCCCTCGATGGCCACCGCGCCGTTGCGGACGTCGGCCCCGAGGATCAGCCGCCCGGGGTCGAACTCCGCGAGCCATGCGGCGAAAAGGTCGGGCCGGCGGACGGCGACGCTGCCGCAGATGGCGCGGCGCGCTCCGGCGTCGAAGACGCTGTGCAGGGCCTCGCGGCTCTTGATGCCTCCGCCGTACTGCACTTCGAGCGAGGTTCGCGCGGCGATGCGTTCCAGCACGGCGAGGTTGCGCGGCTCCGAGGCCTTCGCGCCGTCGAGGTCGACCATGTGCAGGCGGCGGATACCCGCCTCCTCGAAGCGGAGCGCCGCTTCGAGCGGGTCGCGGTAGTAGGTCTTCCGGCTGGCGTAGTCGCCCTGCGTGAGGCGCACGCACTGGCCGCCGATGATGTCCGTTGCGGGTATGATTTCGATCATGGTGTCAGAGGTTTAGAAAATTGAGTAAAATCCGCGCGCCCGCCGCACCGCTTTTTTCGGGGTGGAACTGCGTGCCGAAGAAGTTGCCGCTCCCGAGCGCCGCGCTGAACGGGCGACCGTAGTCGGTCGTGGCGATGGTTGCGGCGCAGGGTTCGGCGGCGAAGGAGTGGACGTAATATACATAGGTTTCCCCGGCCGTTTCGTCGAACAGCGGCGAGCGGAGCGAGGTGATTGTGTCCCAGCCCACGTGGGGGACTTTGAGCCGCGCGCCGTCGGCCGCCGTGGCCGGAAGCCGCAGGACCTGCGTCGGGAAGATGCCCATGCAGCGGGCGTCGCCCTCCTCGCTCGAAAGGCACATCAGCTGCATGCCGATGCAGATGCCCAGGACGGGCTGCGTGAGCGAGGGGATCACCGTGTCGAGTCCCCGCTCGCGGAGCTGCGACATGGCCGACGAGGCCTCGCCGACTCCCGGGAGGATCACTTTGTCGGCCCCGCGCAGCAGGGCGGGATCGGCCGTGAGCGTGAATTCGGCCCCTGCGCGGCGAAGGGCGTCGGCAACCGACCGCAGGTTGCCCGTGGCGTAATCGACGACGGCTATCATAGGACTCCTTTGCTGCTGGGGACGGTGTAATCGAACGGGATGTGCGCCACGGCCATGCGCAGGGCGCGGGCGAAGGCCTTGAAGACGGCCTCGGCCTTGTGGTGGTCGTTGTCGCCGCGGGCCGAGATTTGGAGGTTGCACCGCGCGGCGCATGCGAACGAGTGGAAGAAGTGGCGGAACATTTCGGTCGGAACGTCGCCAACCCGCTCGCGGCGGAACGAGGCGTCCCACTCGAAGTCGATGCGGCCCCCGAAGTCGAGCAGCGTCAGCGCCCGGCAGTCGTCCATCGGCAGGGCGAAGCCGTAGCGGGCGATCCCGGCCTTCGCGCCCAGCGCGCGGTCGACGGCCTCGCCCAGCGTGATGGCCACGTCCTCCATCGTGTGGTGTTCGTCGATGTCCAGATCGCCCCGCGCGTCGACGGCCAGCGCGACGCCGCCGTGGTGGGCGATCTGCGCGAGCATGTGGTCCAGAAAGCGCAGGCCCGTGGAGATTTGGCCGTTGAAATCCCCGCGGCCGTCGAGGTCGAGGCGGACGGTGATCTGCGTCTCGCGGGTCTCGCGCCGGATTTCGGCCCGGCGTTCGCCGCGGCGGATGAATTCGGCGATTTCGCTCCACGAGTCGGTGATCAGCGCACAGGCGTCGGCGGCGCCGGCTTCCTCCAGCGTCCGCAGCCCTTCGGCGGGGGGAGCGAGCAGGATGCCCCGCGCCCCGAGGTTGCGGGCCAGCAGGATGTCGGTCGCGCGGTCGCCGATGACGTAGCTCGCCGCGAGGTCGTATTCGCCGCCCGTGTAGCGGCCGAACATCCCTGTCCGGGGTTTGCGCGTGGGGGCGGCGTCGGCCTCGAACGTGCGGTCGATCAGCTGGTCGTCGAACGCGACGCCCTCGCCGCCGAGCGTCGCGAGCATTTTGTTATGCGCCGGCCAAAAGGTATCCTCGGGGAAGGACGGGGTGCCGAGCCCGTCCTGGTTGGTGGCCAGCACGAGGTCGAACCCGAGGCCCGTGAGCGCCTTCAGGGCGGAGATGGCTCCGGGTACGAACGCGAGTTTTTCGAGGCTGTCGATCTGTTCGTCGGCGGGTTCGGCGATGATCGTGCCGTCGCGGTCGATGAAGAGGGCTTTTTTCATAATCGGAAGTTTTTGACGGTTTCTATCATCCGGGCGTTCTCCGCGGGGGTTCCGACGGTGATGCGCAGGCATCCTTCGCAGCCCGGGATGCGCGAGCGGTTGCGGACGATGACCCCGGCCGAGATCAGCGCGTCGTACATGCGGTCGGGATCGGGGGTGCGGACCAGGATGAAATTGGCATCCGAAGGGTAGACCCGCTCGATGGCGGGGCAGGCCGCGAGCTGCGGCGCGAGCCGGTCGCGCTCGGCGCGGATTTCGGCCACCTGCGGGGAGATGTCTTCGGTGAGCCGTTCGGCGACGGCCTGCTGTGCGAGGCTGTTGATGTTGTAGGGATATTTCACGCGTGCGAAAAGTCCGGCGACGGCTTCCGATGCGAATGCCAGCCCGAGGCGAAGCCCTGCCATGCCCCACGCCTTCGAGAGGGTTTGCAGGACGATGAGGTTCCCGAATTCGCCGAGGCGCGCGAGGAATCCCGGCCCGGCGGCGAAGTCGATGTAGGCTTCGTCGAGGACGACCATGCCGTCGAATTCGCGGAGCAGCCGTTCGATGCCGGCCGCCGGGAAGGCGTTGCCCGTGGGGTTGTTCGGGGAGCAGAGCCACAGCAGACGGGTGCGCTCGTCGGCGGCCGCCAGCAGGGCGTCGGCCGGAAGCGAGAAGTCCGCGCCGAGCGGGACCTCGCGCATCTCGACGTCGTTGATGTCGGCGGCGACGCGGTACATGCCGTAGGTCGGGGCGATCGAAACGGCGTTGTCGACGCCCGGACGGCAGAAGATGCGGTAGCAGAGGTCGATGGCCTCGTCGCTGCCGTTGCCGATGAAGACCTGCTCTTCGCGCACGCCTTTCAGCGCGGCGATCTTCTGTTTGAGAAGCTTCTGATGCGGGTCGGGGTAGCGGTTGACACCGTTGTCGTAGGGGTTTTCGTTGGCGTCGAGCCACGTCGTGATCTCTCCGCCGGAAAACTCGTCGCGGGCCGTGGAGTAGGGTTTCAACGCCCGGATGTTGGGGCGCACCAGTTCTTCGAGCGGTCTCACAGCACACCTCCTTTCATGCGGACGCGCACGGCGGCGGCGTGCGCCCCGAGACCCTCGGCCTCGGCCATGGCGATGACGGTCGGGGAGAGGGTCGCAAGCCCCTTGCGCGAGAGTTCCTGATAGGTGATCTTGCGCAGGAACGAGTCGGTGTTCACGCCGCTGTAAGCCCGCGCCCAGCCGCCCGTGGGCAGCGTGTGGTTGGTTCCCGAGGCGTAATCCCCGGCGCTTTCGGGCGACCAGGGGCCGATGAAGACGCTCCCGGCGGCGGTGATCTGCGCCGCGACCTCCCAGGCGTCGCGCATCGAGATGATCAGGTGCTCGGGGGCGTAGGCGTTGGCGAAGCCGATCATCTTTTCGCGGCTGTCGAGGACCACGATGCGGCTCTGGCGCAGCGCCTCGCGGATGGTCTCGCCGCGGCGCAGCTGGAGCAGCTGTTCGCCGACGGCCCGCTGGGTGTCGCGGGCGAACTCCACCGACGGGCAGACCAGCACCGCCTGGCTGTCGCCTCCGTGTTCGGCCTGCGACAGCAGGTCGGCGGCGGCGAAGGCGGGCGACGCTTCGTCGTCGGCCAGCACCAGCACCTCCGAGGGCCCGGCGGGCAGGTCGACGGCCACGTCGTTGGCGCCGACCAGTTGCTTGGCCTTGGTGACATAGCGGTTGCCGGGACCGAAAATCTTGTCGACGCGCGGGATGCTCTCCGTGCCGTAGGCCATGGCCGCCACGGCCTGCGCCCCGCCGACGGCGAAGATGCGGTCGACGCCGCACAGATCGGCGGAATAGAGGATTTCGGGGGGTATCGAGCACCCCGGCAATGCGCTTGAGCCCCTCGTTCCCCACCGCCGCATGGGCCACACAAGCGGCGATATACCCATACACAAGGGGTAGGAGCAGCTTGGTGATCAGGCTCATCAGCACCGTGGAGAAGAGCGGCGCCTTGCCGCCCGGGATGTAAAGGCCCACGCGGCGGATCGGCACGGCGCGCTGCACGCACCGGACGCCCGGCATCGTCTCGATGTCGACCTCGGGCGGCAGCTGGGCGCGGTGGAAGGTCTCGATGTTCGCTTTCGCGGCGGCGAGGGCCTCTTTCAGCGCGGCGGGGATGAGCGCGGCGGCTGCGGCGCGCACGTCGGCCGGAATTTCGAACGTCCGGGGATCGCGCCCCTCGACGCGGCGGGTGACTTCGCGCAGCGAGCGGTCGCCGCCGGATTTTACGTCGGCGAGGATTTCGGTCACCTGTCGCGTGATCTCCTCCTCTTCCCGGGTGAAGCGCTCGGTGAGGGCGGCCCACTCGGCGCGTTCGGGATTGTTGTGGATTTTCAGAATTTCCATGACGGTTCCGGATTTTTAGCGGATCATGTTTTCGAGTGCCAGGATCAGGATGCCTTCGGCCCCGATCTCCTTGAGCCGTTCGATGCGCTCCCACAACTGGTCCTGGGAGATGACGGCGTGGATCGAGCACCACCCCTCCTGCGCCAGCGGCAGCACCGTCGGGCTGCGCATGCCGGGGAGTATCCGGATGGCGTCGCCGAGCCGCTCCTTGGGGAGGTTCATCAGCACGTATTTCATGCCGCGGCTGTCGAGGATCGAGTTGAGGCGGAAGGTCAGCTGCTCCGTTTCGCGGCGCTTGTCGCTGTCAAGCCCCGGGCAGGCGATGAGCACCGCCTCGGAAAAGAGGACCTTCTCGACCTCGACCAGCCCGTTGGAGATGAGCGTGCCGCCCGAGGAGACGATGTCGAAGATGCCGTCGGCCATGCCTACCGCCGGGGCGATCTCCACGGAGCCTTCGATGGTGTGGATCTCGGCCTCGATCCCCTTCTCGGCGAAGTAGCGGGCGAGGATGTTGGGGTAGGAGGTGGCGACGCGCTTGCCGCGGAAATAATCCAGCCCTTCGTATGCCACCGTGCGTTCCACGGCCAGCGAGATGCGGCAGTTCCCGAACCCGAGATCCATCGCCTGCTCTACGCGGAATCCTTTCTCCGCCACTTCGTTCAGCCCCACGATGCCCAGGTCGGCGACGCCCATCGCCACGGCCTGCGGGATGTCGTCGTCGCGCAGGTAGAGCACTTCCAGCGGGAAGCCCCCGGCGCGCGAGATGAGTTTGCGTTTGCTTTCGGCGACGCGGATGCCCGCCTCGGAGAGCAGTTCGATGCTCTGTTCGTTGAGTCGGCCCTTGGCCTGGATGGCTATTCGTAACATATTCGGTGTGTGTTTGATTGTTTGCTTCTTTCGGACACCCACCTGCGGTTCGGCACGCAAAAAAGCCCACCCGCAGGGGGTGAGCTTCATGTATTCTATAATAACCTCTTACATATACATAATCGACCTACCCCTCGGTAAAGTGGTGATGGTGATGATGGATATGGTTGAAAATCGTCATTCGTCCGGTTGTTGGAGGCAAATATAGGGTTTCTGCGGGAAAAAACAAAATCCGGCCCGGATTTTTTTGCATCCGGCGGAAAAACGGCGGTCGGGGAGGATGGCCGCCGCTCTCGTTTGGCGAAACGCTCCGCCGCCGGATTGATTATAGCCGCCGCAGGCGCGCGGAAGGGAAACGGAGCGCGAAGTTGCGGTTTTTAAGAGTTTTTAGTATATTTACGGCCTGCATCTAGTGAAAACGGTCCG
>ENA-UENY01001466-UENY01001466.1-human-gut-metagenome-genome-assembly--contig:-NODE-1466-length-13074-cov-39.556436_pt1 | contig 13074 bp, 12 predicted proteins | sample MGYA00242886_ERZ507888 | MGnify/ENA primary metagenome ERZ507888 (study PRJEB26167, sample SAMN06115543) | human gut metagenome | host: Homo sapiens | place: China:Chongqing | collected 2014-11-10... | reverse complement strand
CGCATCGCCGATGTCGAGATGACCGGGCAGTGGGAGACCGCCCTCGCCAAGATCGAGAGCGGGGAGATGAATCCCGACACCTTCCGCAAGGGCATCGAGGTCTATGCCGCCCAGATTACCGAAGAACTCCTGCAAGTGCAGGTATCGGTGGCGGACGGCGGACATATCCCGTGTCCCAAGTGCCGTTCCGGTCGCATCCTCCTTTACCCGAAGGTCGCCAAGTGCAGCAACGTCGATTGCCCCCTGACCGTCTTCCGTGGCAAGGGGGAGAAGCAGCTCACCGACAGCCAGATTGCCGACCTCGTGACCAAGGGCAGGACTGCCCTGATCAAAGGATTCAGGAGCAGGGAAGGCAAGCCCTTCGATGCGTACCTCACCTTCGACAAGGACTTCCGCATCGTGTACGGGTTCCCGCCCCGCACGGACAAGCCCAAAGGAAAGGAGCGCAGGCGATGAACGGCATCGGTTGGATCACCGTGGCGGAAGCCGCCCGGCTCTGCGGCACGGACGAGCTGCGCATCACCCTCTGGATGAACGGCAACCACATCGCCTACGCCCGTTTCGACGGCATCCTGATGATCGACGGCGCATCCCTTGCCGCCCTGTTCAGCCGCAACCGGGTCGCCACCATCTACGAGGACGTGGCGCAACAGCGGGGCAAGCCCGGCAGACCGGGCAGGCTCCGCCGCCTGCTCGACACCCCGCTCGACACCTTCGGCTTGTCGCAGCGTATCGTTCGGGCGTGCCGGGAGCTGGGCGTCTTCACCGTGGAGCACCTGCTCGTCCACCTCCGCCGCTTCCGCTTCTCCCGCCTGTACTGTGTCCGCAACTTCGGCAGCGGATCGGCAGCCGAGACCCTCCGGCGGCTCCGGCAGGACGGCTTGACAGACGGCGGCAGCCCACGGGATTTCAAGGTCTTGTACCCGTAATCCCGGCAATACAGGTAAATAAGTGCGGCAATGTCGCACTTATCACAAAATTATTTCCGGATATATTTTGTAGTTTAAGAGATAAGTTCTATATTTGCAACCAGTAGAACCTGCCAAGCCTCTTAACAATGCTCAAATCGGCGGGTCGTTTTTTTTTATATACCTTATGAAAGTACATTTTAGCAAAACCTGCTTTACTCCCCAACAGCATATAACCCTACTAAAGGACAGAGGATTATCTATCTCGGATGAACCGAAAGCCGTCAGTTACCTGACCAATATCGGTTACTTTCGTTTAAGTGCTTATTTTTATCCTTTATTGGAATTTCCCAAAGAACAACACCGTTACAAACCGGATGCAACTTTTAAAAAAGTAATGGATATGTATCGTTTCGACCGCAAATTAAGGTTGCTGTTGTTTAACGAGATAGAGAAGATAGAAGTGGCTATTCGCAGTTGTATCACAAATTATGCCAGTTTGAATTTCGGCAATCTGTTTTGGCTGACTGACAAGTCTTTTTTCAGCAATGAAGATAAATACCAAGCGACTTTAGCCGTAATCGACAAAGAGATACAAAACTCCAAAGAAGATTTTATCACTCATTTCAACGAAACGTATCTGGAGGCTTACCCGCCCGCATGGATGATCGCTGAAATCATTCCTTTCGGCAGCTTGGCTCATATTTATATGAACCTGAAAGATAATGGGCTAAAAAAGAAAATAGCCCAGCATTTTGGTTTGCAGGCTCCTGCCTTTGTGTCATGGCTTATCGTGCTGGGTGGATTGCGGAATTTATGCTGTCACCATGCCCGGATGTGGAACCGTGAATTACCCATCAGCCCGACAGAACCCAAGCACATGAAATTCGGTTGGATTGACTCTTCCCGGACAGACAAGCGCAGGATGTATTACCGTATCTGCATGATACGTTATTTCCTTTATACCGTATCGCCTAATAACAATTTCAAGGACAAACTGAAAACCCTGTTGGCTGCCTATCCTAATATAGATACGGCAGCGATGGGCTTTCCGTCCGGTTGGGAAAGCGAGGATATTTGGAAATAGGCAACATTGTTTCCTGATTTCAATATTCCTTTGCCATTCAGGATATTTCCGTTATCTTTGCACCAATAGAACCTGCCAAGCCTCTTGACACGAGTTGTTGAACAACAGTGAATAATGCTCAAATCGGCGGGTCGTTTTTTATAACCCGTCATCCTTTCCTGAATGACCCAAGCCACTTTTCAGTGGCTTTTTGCATTTCATGGGCATACCCTTCCGTACACCGTCCGGATTTTCCCGTCCTCCAATACCTTGCTCGACCGCACGACCCACGTCCTGCCATCATTCAGCCCGCACTCCAGTGCCTTCTCGCCGCCGCCGACCAGCACCGGCACGGTTATCACCACGATTTCGTCCGCCAGCCCGTTATCCAAGAGCAAAGCCCCGGTTTCCGCTCCGTAAGCCGTTACCGTCCCTTCGCCGTCCGCTTTTATTCCCCGCAGTTCCGCTGCCGCATCCCCTGTAACAAACCGCACCCGTTCCTTCTCCGTCAGGTCAATACAGCCGTCCGTCACGACCAAAGTCTCTTTTGCCGTGAGCGGCCAGCCCAGATGGTTCAGGTAAATGCGCAGGTAGGTTTCCTCGTCGATCAGCACGAAGCCGGAGGCGTCCACCGCCGCATCGAAATACTTGTCCGAACTGACCGGACAACCGTCAATGGATTGGTACACGTGCAAGGTAATCTGTTTCATATCAATGTGTTTTTAAGGATTATGTCCGCCTCGCACCCAAAAGAACAGCGTGAACTCACACTATTCCGGTACGAGGTACTGGCATACCTAAGAAACGAAACAGGCAAGCTCACGCCGTATAAGCATACAGCATGAACATTGCGCTATCCATCCCGTTTCTTTTGAAAAGTGCCAGTTTTCGTACCGAGACGTTCAGCGAACGTACAATATGTATATCAATCCCCGTCTGTTTCCAAGCCGGGTATGAATCTTCTATGTCACGACAGAGACCGTGCCCGAGAGCACCGCCTTCTGTCTTTGTATGGCAAAGATAGCGAAACTTCCCGAATAACAAAACAATAGCCCCGCCTAATCTCACGATCCGGCAGGGCTTCATCCACTAAAAGCACCGTCAGAAAAATGTCATTCTCACGGGAACAGCCCCCTTTTCCTGCGCCTTTCCTCTTTCCGGGCTTCCTTCTCCTTGCGTTTCGCAGCCCGTTCCTCCACGTCGGCGAAACGGGTGCGGATGAACTCGTGCACGTCCTTCGTGCGGTAGAACACCTTGCCGCTGATGGTGAAGTACGGCAGCACCCCGATGGCACGGTAGCGTTGCAGCGTGCGGATGCCCACCTTCAGCAGCAGGCACAGGTCTTGGTTGTCCAGCACCTCCTCGCCGTCGAGCGTGTTGTTCTTCTTCAGCACCCTTTCCAGCAATTTCTCCGTCCGGTCGAAGCGTTCCATGATGCGCTCCATCCAGCCCTCAAACTCTTCCCTGTCCGTGTACATAGCAGTCGCCCTCCTTTTCGATGATTTCCTTTTCCCGCATATAGCGGATGTAGCCTTTCGCCGTCCGTTCCTTCACTTCCAGCATCTCCTGTATCAGCTCGCACAGTTCGATGTAGCCGTACTTCTCCTGCCGGGCGAACGCCTCCCGTGCCATCTCCGCCAGCTCCTTCTCCTTGCGCTTCTCTTTCTCCGCCCTCGGCTTCTCGCCCACATAGACGGGCATCCCGGCTTGCTTGTCCCATCTGAACTGCATCAGCGGAATATCCAGCGGGCTGCCGTCCCTGACCTTCAACGCCTTCACCACCGACACCTCCGGGTTTTCGTCCTTCTCGATGGAGAGGATGGCGGCGGACTTGCGTTGCAGCTCGCTGCCGAGGTGTCCCCGCAGTTTCAGTCCGTTCGGCACGAAATGCACCACGGCGGCGATGCACGTGCGGTAGATTCCCGCCAGCCGGTAGATCTCGTCAATCAGCGCCACGCTCTCCGCCTCGTCGTTGGCGCAGCGGATCAGGTCCGCCACCCCGTCGATGACGACCAGATGGATGCCCCCGTGCAGGTAGTGGTACCGGTCCATGCTCTGCACGATGGCGGTCAGCCGCTCGCTTCTCGACATCCCCGTCAGGCAGTACACGTGCAGGTACTCCGGCATCCGCTCACGCCCGGCACGGCGCAGCAGCCGCCCCGTGTTCTTGTGGAGCTGTTGCTCGCTCTGTTCCGTGTCGTAGAGCAGCACCGCACGCCCCTTGCGGTTCGGTTCCACCCGCACCCCCAAGAGATCGGCGTCCGTCTCCCGTTCCATGATCGCCCCGGCGACCAGTGCGGCGGTGTAGTTGCTCTTGCCCGTCCCTTCACCGCCCGTGATGCAGAGGATGTTCTCTTCCGAGCCTAACGGCACGTCCCCGGCGGTAACGATGGCGACCGCCTGTTCGGGCGGGTGGTCATAGTCGATCTCGCACGATTTCAGCATCGCCAGCGTGTCCCCGTACAGCGTGTCGAGCAGTTTCAGGAACAGCCCCATCAGCTCCTCCCTCGTGTGCCCGGCTTTGAAGTAGTCCGTCACGTCCTTCTCCGCCTTCGTCCCCGGCAGCGGCAGCACCAGCCGTTTCACCCCGTACTCCGCCAGTTGCGCACGGTGCTTCTCCGAGCATTCCAGCCCCGTCTTGTCCGTGTCGTACAGCAGCACGATGTGCTTGAAGCGATAGACCAGCTTGCGCACGGTCTTCGCCGGGATGACCGAGGTCTCCGAGTTGAAGCAGATGGCGTGGAAGCCGTGCGCCGCCAGCGTCAGCACGTCCTTCTCGCCGCCCGTGAGGAAGAGCAGGTCACCCTTCGAGGGCAGTTGCTCCAGCCCGAAGCAGTAGTTGTCGCCCGTGTGCCCGCCATAGACGAAGCGCACCTCCGACATCGGGCGATAGACCTTCACGCCCCATTTCCCCTTGTAGCCGAACATCGGTTCCGCCGGGGTGGAACTGAAGCCGAACGCCTTGCCCTCCCTCGTCTCGCCCCGGTACTCGGCGAGCGATACCGTCCCGTAGCGGCGCAGCACCTCCACGGTGATGCCCGATGCGCCCCAGTAGGCAAGCTCCCCCTCGGTGAAGGGCTTCTCCGCCGCCCGGTAGGGCTTCGGTTCGGGACGGTCGGCGGACACTGCCGCCTCTTCCGTGTCCGTTCCGGCTTCCCCGGCACCGCCGCCCCTTGCGCCCGTTACGGGCCGCAATCTCCGGCAGCCCCCGGTTCCTACCGTCCCGTCGGTCGGGATGTCCCCGTCCAGTCCGAGGCACAGCTCCCGGTCGATGGTGTGCAGCACCTCCACGAAGTCGGCGGCGTTCCGGCAGTCCAGCCCTTTCAGCTTCGCCACGAGGAAGAAGCAGTCGCCCGAATAGTCCCCGTTGCCGAAGTCCTTCATCCGGTACGTACCGCTCCGGAGGTCGTAATACACGTTGCACGAAGCCTTGCTGTCGGCGTACAGCGGGTTCAGGAAGTTCCTGCCCACCCGCCACTTCACGGGCAGGTAGTGGCGGAACACGTCCAGCCCGTTACTGGTTCTTGCCAGCACTTCTTCCTTTCTTACCATAGCTTCCGTTTTTTCGGTTATGCAGGGGATGTTCCGCTATCATCCGGTCGATCTTGGCGGCGGGCGTCTCCACCATCCACCGCTCACGCAGGCTCTCGACAGCCTGCCGGGGATAGCGTATCTGCCGCCCGATCATCGAATAGGGGACGATGTTCTTCTGGCGGTAGCGTTGCAGGGTGCGGTGGCTGATGTCCAGCGCCTCGCACACCTCCTTGTGCGTCATCCACTTCGGGTCGGCTTTCCGTCCCTTGGTCGCAGGGCTTTCCGCTTCCTCTTTCCGTTTGCGCTCCGTTTCCTCCCGGTTCCGGGATTCCTCCACGTAGGCGGTTATCTTCTCGATCTTCTCCACGAGCAGGCGGTAGGCGTTGCTCTCGATGGTCATTATTTCCATTGTCGTACTCATTTTTAGGTTTCTGCCGCAAATGTCGCCCGATTCGCCGGTTTTTCCTGCCACTATACCGGCACCTTGGCAAAGATTTTTTTTCGGGGCGCATTTTCGCCCTTCCTGCCGTTCCGGGCGGTAAAAAGGACCGAGACGGGGTAAAAAAGAGCGTCCGGAAGGCTCTTTCCAGCCCTTCGGACGCTCCCTTCCCGTGTCCTGCCGTCTCTGCCGCCCCGTTGCCAACTTGCTACCGGCTATCCATGTCCCGCATCTTTTTCAGCAGCCTCTCCTTCATCTCGTCCAAGAACGCCGTCGGGTTCTGTTGCCCCCGCAGCCTGCCGAAAGCGTGGTACACGTTGCCCAGATCCACGTGGAAATGCTTCTCGAACAGCGCAGCCAGCTCGCCGATCTCGGCGTTGCCCTCGTCCACGCTTCCCGTCACGTGTATGCCATAGACGAGCAGTATGGCGGCAATCTTCGTGTTCGTCCAGCGGTGTTCCTTCTCCGGCACGGCTTCCGTCTCCGTCCCCTGCGCCGCACGCTCCATCCGGCGGCTCAGGTGTACCAGCAGCATCTCCACCGAGATCAGCCGTGCCGCCAGTATGTCGTAGCCCGTGGAGAACTCCGCCTCCTCGTCCAGCACGAAGCTGCCGCTCTCGGGGCTTAGCTCGCCCTTCGCCCGCAGGAAATAGTAGCTGTCCCGGTACGTCGCCCCGCTGTGGTAATACTGGTAAAAGGGCAGGTAGCGTTCCATCATCCGCTCGGCACGCTCCATCGCCTTGCGGTAGTACGGTTCGGCGACACGCAGGCAGGCGGGGCAGCCGCTCTCTATCTGGTACACCCGGTAATAGTACAGCAGCCTGCCCGTCAGGGCGGGTTTGTAATACTTGAAGTAGAGGATCTCCTTCGCGTCCCCGGCGAACGGATGGGCGAGGGCGTACTCCTTCAGTTCCCGGTTCTTGCCTTTCAGGTACGAGACCATCTCACGGCAGACGCCTATCACCTCCTTGCCGTCCATGCCGGGGGCTGTGGTCGCCATGCGCTGATCCACCTCCTTCAGCAGCCCGTTAAAATATTCTTCCATATAAATCTTGTTTCATATTGTTTATAAGGGCGCAAAGTTAGCCCGGAACTTCCGGTTCCCCGTTCCGAATACCCGCCGTCGTTCTCCGCCGATTCACCGGATTTCGTTCCCTTCCCGTGCGGACGGGACACCGCCCGTCCGTTCGCCCGTCCGTCACCGGTAACACGCATGGTTACAACCCGTTTACGTCTTGCATGGCAGACAATCCCCAGCCGTTTTTCCCCGTGTTGCCACCTCTGCGCCGCACCGGGTCGCCGCAATGTTCTGATTATTCGCCGCCGTATGTCTTTCTCGTGTTCCGGTACGCCTCCCTTATCCTTGCGGGCGTATCTCCCAAGTGCTTCTTGCAGAAGTCCCAGAAATAGTTGTCCGACACAAAGCCGCAGTCCGAGGCGATTTCACGGAAAGTCATGTCCGTCCCGACCAGCAGCGAACGGATGCGCCGGGCTTTCTGCTTTGCCAGCCAGTTCCGGGGCGTTTCCCCGAACACCTCCTTGAAGCGCCGCTCGAACGTGTTCAGGGCGCATCCGCACTCCCTTGCCAGAGCTTCCACGCTCTTCGCCTCCGGCAGAGCCGCCGCCACCCGGTCGGCGAACGAGCGTTCCTCCAGTTCGGGCAGGTACCGCCCGACATCTTGCAGGTCGGCTTCCCCCAGCCACGGCTCGGCACCCTTCCGGTACTCCTTCATCCGTTCCCGGCGGTAGCGCAGCAGGTAGCCTGCCAGCAGGTTGTACACGCTGTTCAGGTGCGTGTATTCTCCCCGTGTGCCGATGACCGACACCACCCGGCAGAGCAGTAGCACCCCGTCCCGGTCCTTTGTCCGGACATACGCCTCCAGCGCATCCGTCACGTACCCTGTCGAGCGGTTATCGGGATGGTAGGCGACCAAGACCAGATAACCGGCTTCCTCCGGCTTGCGGCAGTCGGGTTTCGGGCAGTGCTTCCGCAGCAGTTCCGTCAACCGCACCATGTGCCCGTGAGCATGGGCAGCCGTTTCCAGCCCCGTCCACGTGGCGGGACGTTTCAGATCCGTTCTTGACAAGGCGGCACGCACCGCCGCCATCCATTCCGTCCAGCCCTCCCGGACGGCTTCATTCATCAGAATTTGTGTAAGATTCAGTTCCATTTTTTCCTTCCTTTCTGTTTAAACAATAGAAATCTCACACAAATTTAACACATACCGCTCATTTTAGACAAGACTCAACCGCTTAGGGCACACATCTTTACATCATTTGTCCCCCTTCATGCCTTCCCGGAACCGTTTGCGGGGCAAACGCATCCTGAAAAAAAAGGATGCAGCCCTTCCGAAGAAGAGCCGCATCCCGTATATTCCGTTCCGGTCGTTCGCCCGCATCCGCAACTTCCGTCCTTTACCCGTCACCTCGTATCTTGTTGTCCGCATCCTTTTCTGTTCCGGAGGACGGTAATACGGCAATATGCCGTTTCCCCGGAATGTGCGTGCCCCTTTCTATTCCTGTCCCGTCACAAAGAACAGGAACAAGGCAAGCCCCGCTGCGGCGGCAACGATCAGCCCCAGCCAGAAGCGGTAGCTCTTTTCTCCCAGCGTACCCAGCCAGAAATTCCCACCCCAACTTCCCGGACGGGAGTACGTCCACCGCCACCCGCAGGCAATCCCCACGAGCCACAGCAGCAGGATTCCCGCCACGATCAGGTAGCGTTTCGAAAAGATCGCCAGCCGGATGGTGTTGCTCAGCAGGATCAGCGAAATGACCAGCAGCGCGCCGCCGAAGAGCAGCAGCACGAGGCGTATCTTGTTCACCGTGGCGTGCAGCCGCTCGGCCATCAGCGCCGGGTACGACACGCGGTCGACGCCTTCGATGCGTCCGGCGGCGGCGATGAACGAGTCGAGCAGCTCCTTGTCGGAGGATGCCGACGTGAGCGTGAGTTCGAACGAATCCAGCAGCGGGTTCTCCGGCAGGATCTCCTCGAACGAACTGCCGAACATCTTGCGGAACTCCTCCTCCTCGGCTTTCTCCTCCTTGGCGGAGTAGGCGATCGTCGCGACCATCTCCTCGGCGGTCAGGCGTTTGCTGATGGTCTCTTTCTGCGCCTCCGAAAGCCCGTTCTTCAACTCCACGGTGACGGCGATGCTCTCCTGGAGCGTGTCGGCGACCTTCAGCGCCGCGACCATCAGGTAACCCACCGATCCCAGCAGGAACAGCACGAGCGTGATGCTCACCGTCGACACGATGTAGGAGTTGCGGACCTTTCGCTTCAGTCTTTTATCGTCTTTCATGGCGTTTGTCGTGATAATGGCAAATTTCGGGCTTCCCTTGTTGCCGCGAATCGGAAATAGGCCGGCTGTGTCCGATCCGCAACCCCTGCGCGAAACCCGAAATTTTACGCACGCTGACGACAAACGGGTTTGCGCGGGTCGCCCTTTTTATTTCTCTTTTTCCGTTCTTTTTCTAAAACAATAGACCAGCGCCGTGACGGCTCCCAGCAGGATCGCGAGCGACGCTGCGAGCGTCACGCCCTCGACGGCCGTCCAGCCCGGTGCGCGGAACCGCCATTCGACGGTGTGCGTGCCGGCGGGCAGCGTCATCGCCCGCAGGACGTAGTCGGCCCGGAAGTAGGGGCTTTCCTCGCCGTCGACATAGGCCTTCCAGCCCTGGTCGTAAAAAATCTCCGAGAACACCGCCACCGCCTCTTCGGGGAGCGTGTATTCGTATTTGAGGTAGTTCGGGCGGTACTCCGTGAGCTCGATCCGGGCGGAGGCGTAGATGCCGAGGGGCATGGGCCGCGATGCGCTCTTCGCCGGATTCTGCCCCGACACCACCGCTGTCGTGCGGAGGTCCGTCTTGCCCAGCAGGTCGATTTCCGCCTGCGCCGAGGGGGCGTAGATGACGCTGTCGACGAACCACGCCGCTCCGAAGGCCGTCGTGCGGCGCTGCGCTTCGGGCTGCCCCTCCTTGCCCGGAACGATCAGGTAGCGCGTGTTGAGCATGTCGAGCACTCCGTCGTCGGCGTTGGAAAGGTAACGGTCGATCAGATCCTGGTAGCGGGCCAGCTTCGCCCCGTGGTAACCGCCCACCGAGCGGTGGAAATAGGAGGTCGTGGCGTCGTTGAAGGGGCTGACCGTGAGGTTCAGCACCCGGTAGCCCGGGTCCTTGTCCTGCATGATCGCCTTGTCGGCCGCCGAGGCCGTCACCTGGTTGCGGCGCGGCGAGACGAAATTCTCCGACGAGAGGAACCGCAGGTCGACCGGCACGAGGTCCAGCAGCATCACGCCCGCGAGCAGGCCCGTCAGTACGTATCGGTTGATCCGGCGCAGGGCGAACAGCGCCACGCCGCCCGCCGCCAGCAGGATCATCACGAGCGAACGCCATGCGTCGGCCCGCATCATCGCCGCGCGGTCGGCGGCCATCGCGTCGGCCGTCGCTTCGGCCCATTCGATGTCCATTCCGCGGTCGATGTACGACCGCATGTTGTTGCTTTCGAAGATGTGACGGAACGTATCGGTCATATAGTCCGCGCTTTCGGCGCGTCCGAAGTCGAAGAGCGAACCTCCGGCGACGGCCAGCAGCAGGCACGCTCCCCCGGTGATTCCCGCAGCCCATGCCAGCGCGCGCAGCAGCCGTTCGCGGGGAATCTCCCCCTTCCAGAGCCGCATCAGGGCCAGCGCTCCCAGCAGCGGCACGGCCCATTGCACGACGACGAGCGTCATCGAGACGGTGCGGAATTTATTGTATCCGGGCAGGTATTTGAACGCGAATTCGGTGAACCCCATCAGGTTGCGGCCCCAGGCCAGCAGAATCATCACGACGCATGCGGCGATGATCCACCATTTGTTGCGCCCCCGGGCCAGCGCGATGCCCAGCGCGGCGAGGAACACCGCCGCGGCGCCCAGATAGGTCGGGCCGCCCGTGTAGGGCTGCGTGCCCCAGTAGGCCGAGAGCTGCTGCGCCGCGCCGCGCAGACCGTAGTCGTTCAGCACGGCCGCCGTCTGTCCGTCGGCCGGGAAGGTCGTGCCCGATTCGCGGCCCATGAAGTCGGGTACGAGCAGGTTGAGGGTCTCGGCCTTGCCGTAGCTCCACGCCGTCGCATAGTCGAGCGCGAGGCCGTTTTTCGAGGTTTCGGCCGTTGCGGCAAGCTCCGATCCGCCGCGGATGGTCTCCTTCGAGTGGCGGGCCGTGTACCACAGGGGCGAGAAATTCGATCCTACGGCCAGGATGCCCGCCGCGACGAGCGCCGCGGTGCGCAGGGAAAAATCGCGCAGGCGTCCCTCCCTGAAAGAAAGGATTCCTTCGCTGATCCAGAATGCGGCCATCGCCACGAGGAAATAATAGGTGATCTGCGGGTGGTTGGCGCCGATTTCGAGCGACGCCGCAAGCCCCGTGAGCGCCGCGCCGCACCAGACGTTGCCCCGCAGGGTCATCCACGCGCCGCCCATCATCAGCGGAGCGTAGACCAGCGCCCACATTTTCGTGACGTGCCCCGCGCCGATGATCAGCAGGAAGTAGGTCGAAAGCCCGTAGGCCAGCGCCGCGACGATGCCCACCCACGGGTTGATCCCGACGATCAGCAGCATGAGCCACATCGAGACCATGGCGAAAAACAGGAATCCGGCGGGCGTGTCGATGATCTTCACCACCTGTCCGACGGTCCGCTTCACCAGCTGGGCCGGATAGGCCACGTTGATCAGGTAGGCCGGCATGCCGCCGAACATGCCGCCCGTCCACTGCGGGTCTTCGCCCGTCGCGGCGCGCATGTCGCTGATATCCTTGGCCATGCCTTCGTATTGGATGACGTCGTGCTGGGGCAGCGCTTCGCCCCGGAACTGCGGGGCGAAATAGGCGGCGCTCACCACGAAAAAGAGTGCGAAGGCCGCCAGAGCCGGCAGCAGTTTTGATCTTATAGTGTTCGAAAAATCCATTCCAGCGTGTCTTAACCGATTGCCAAAGGTACGAAAAAACATTGACAGTCCGTGTCTTCATTGCGAAAAATGACTATCTTTGCGGATATGATTACACTCGATGACATCCGCAAACCCGTGACTGCGGAACTGGAGGCCCTCGACGAATTCGTAGACCGCCAGTTCACGGCCGAGGGGGAGCTGCTCTCCGATATGCTGCGTTACGCCCTTTCGGCGCGCGGCAAAGGCATCCGTCCCATGCTCGTCATGCTTTCGGCGGCGATGAACGCCCCGGTGAAAGGGGCTGCCGCGGGCCGCAGGGCCTGTCTGGCCGCCATGCTGGTCGAAATGATCCACGTCGCGTCGCTGATCCACGATGACGTGATCGACGAGGCCGACATGCGCCGCGGCAAACCCTCGGCCAACGCCCGCTGGCAGTCGCACAAAGCCGTGATCCTGGGTGATTACATCCTTGCCAAAAACATGAACATAGGCTTGCAGAGCGGGCAGTTCGACCTCGTTACGCACGTCTGCGGGTCGATGGCCGCGCTGTGCGAGGGCGAGGTCCTGCAGGACGAGTGCGCCGCCAACAGCACGATGACCCGCCAGGCCTACCTCGACATCATCTATAAGAAAACCGCGAGCCTTCTGGGCGTCAGCGCGTCGGCCGGGGCGCTGGCCGTGGGTGCCACGCGCGACCGGGTGGCCACGATGCGGCGTTTCGGCGAAGCCGTGGGCGTGGCCTTCCAGATTCAGGACGACATTCTCGACTATACCCCGACGGCCCACACGGGCAAACCCGCCAACAACGACCTGCGCGAAGGGAAAATCACCCTGCCGCTGCTGTCTGTGCTCGACCGTGCTTCGGATTCCCGCCGCAGGGAGCTGCTCGAACGGCTCTCCCGCTGTCACGAGAGCGACGAGGAGGTCGAGTACCTGCGCTCCACGGTCGAGAACGAGGGCGGCCTCTCTTTCGCCGCCGAGGTGATGCAGGGCTACATCGCCCGCGCCGTGGAGATGCTCTCCGACTATCCCGATTCCGAATACCGTTCGGCGCTGGTCAACCTCTGCGCCTACATCGCCGAACGGGACCGATGACCCCCCCCCGAAACTTATTAACCTAAACATTGATAGATTTTATGGAACAAAAGAAAAATTACACCTTGCCCATCGTCATGATGTTCTTGCTCTTCGCAATGATCTCAT
>ENA-UENY01001450-UENY01001450.1-human-gut-metagenome-genome-assembly--contig:-NODE-1450-length-13143-cov-8.116256_pt1 | contig 13143 bp, 7 predicted proteins | sample MGYA00242886_ERZ507888 | MGnify/ENA primary metagenome ERZ507888 (study PRJEB26167, sample SAMN06115543) | human gut metagenome | host: Homo sapiens | place: China:Chongqing | collected 2014-11-10... | reverse complement strand
GGGCTCAAAAAAACTGCCGGAAGGTGTGGGCAGTATCATTGCCGACATTCACGATGAGGAAGCTGTGGCGAAAGCTATTGCAGATGAAAGTTATGATGTCGTAGCTCAGTTCATCGCTTACACGGCAGAAGATGTAGAACGTGATATCCGTCTGTTCCGTAATAAGACGAAACAATATATTTTTATCAGCAGTGCATCCGCCTACCAAAAACCGTTGGCTGATTACCGTATCACGGAAAGTACCCCTTTAGTGAATCCTTACTGGCAATATTCACGGCATAAGATTGCCGCCGAAGAAGTGTTGATGACAGCATACCGTACCACCGGTTTCCCGATTACGATTGTCCGTCCCAGCCATACGTATAATGGAACGAAACCTCCTGTAAGCCTGCATGGAAATAAGGGGAACTGGCAGATACTTAAACGTATCCTTGACGGGAAACCGGTTATTATCCCCGGTGACGGAAGTTCCTTGTGGACACTGACACATTCCAAAGATTTTGCCAAAGGATACGTAGGACTGATGGCTAACCCTCATGCCATCGGGAATGCCTTCCATATCACCACAGATGAGAGTATGACTTGGAATCAGATTTATCAAACCATTGCCGATGCGCTGGGGAAACCTTTGAACGCACTCCATGTGGCTTCCGATTTTCTTGCGAGACATGGCGGGAACTATGACTTTCGGGGCGAACTGCTGGGGGACAAAGCCGCAACGGTAGTCTTTGATAATTCGAAAATAAAACGCCTTGTGCCGGACTTTATCTGTACAACTTCGATGGCGGACGGTTTAAGACAGTCAGTGCAATATATGCTTTCGCACCCCGAAACACAGACTCCTGATCCGGAGTTCGATTCATGGTGCGACCGTGTAGCCGATGCGATGGCTGCGGCAGACAGAGCTTTTGAAGCAGAATAAACGTTAGTTGAGTAAATAACCATCTTGTTATTGATGATTGAAATATCCTATTAGCATATCCTGATTAGCTATTAGCTAATCGGATTATGCTAATAGCTAATCAGGATATGCTAATAGCCGAAACAAGTCGATCATAATGAGTAGCGTAGTTAATAAAGACCGTTCCGCCCCTGCTGAACCTCTATCCGGATACCGAAATTACCATTGGAGGACTTCAGTTCGAATGCTCCCCGGAAATTATTCTTCTCCCAAGGCATGGCACTACGGTTGGGCACTTTCCATCCGTCTTTGTCATAGTCTCCGTATGTATTGATTTTCCATCCGTTTTTCAGTTTGAAGGTACCCATCTGCATGAACTGCGGTGAAGACGACAATCCCCAGCCATACCCATATCCGAAACCGGAGAAAGGGGAAGAAAATGCGTCGGTGAATCCCTGCGTATAGGTCGCGTCTGTATTCAGACGGAATATCTGATTATAGTCTTTACTCACATCCGGTACATCGAGACTGAATTTCGGAAGTTTGGGAGGGGCCACATTCATTAATCCCATATCGAGCAGGAAGCCACCGAATTCCTTTATATTGCTCGACGGAGCACGACGAATACTATCGGAAGGAACCTCCGACTGTGCGGATGCAAAACCGACCGATAATATCAGCGAAAGAAATAGAATCAGTTTTCTCATCTTCGTAAAGGTTGATTGATGACAAAGATAGAGATTTTTAGTCTGACTGCCTGCTTCCGTTATGTTTTCTTAGAGAAAAATCCTTTAAAAAGGAGTGTGCCGCTGTCTCGTCGGGATGGTGTCACTATCCCACTAAGATAGTGTAAGTATCCTGTGGGGATAGTGACACTATACCAGTAGGATAGTGACACTATTTTAGAGCTTAGTTTGCAATGAGTTTATAGCCGATTCCCCGCACATTGACGATACGTATTTGCTCATCCTGCGACAACTTATGCCGCAGTTTCGTGATGAACACATGCAGACTCCGGGAATTGAAGAAACTGTCATCTCCCCAAAGTTCCAGCAGAACGTCCTGCGTATTGACCACCTGATTCCGGTTCTCACAAAGCCGTTTCAGTATTTCCGACTCGCGGTGGGAGAGTTCCTGTCTCACTCCGGCATGCAGCAATGTCTGCGCGACCGGATCGAACAGATAACTTCCTATCTCAAAACGGCTGGATACTTTTGTCTCCGTGAAGCTGAACGCCTTTCCCATCAGCGCCTTGATACGTATGATCAGTTCCTGCATGCCGAAAGGCTTTTTCAGATAATCGTTTGCTCCGAGTTCGAATCCTTCTACCACATCGTTGATGGCCGAACGGGCAGTCAGAAACAGTACAGGTGTCTGCTTGTCCGTCTGCCGGATGCGGCGTACCATTTCGAAGCCGTCCATTTTGGGCATCATCACATCGGCCACCAGCACGTCCGGCCGAAGTTCAAAGAAAAGATGCAATCCTTCTTCGCCGTCGGAGGCGGTATGGATGGTAAAACCGTTTTCCTCGAGCGTATCTTTGATAATCATGGCGAGTGTCAGTTCGTCTTCCACCAACAATACTGTAATGTCGTTTTTGCTCATGTTTTTGATGTTTTAGATAGTAATGGTAAATGTACTTCCTTTGCCGGATTCACTTTTGACGGTGATGGTGCCTCCATGTTTTTCGACCATGCTTTTGACATAGAAAAGTCCTAAGCCGTATCCTTTCACGTTATGAAGATTTCCGGTCGGAACACGATAGAATTTGTCGAATATATGTTTCTGCTTATCCAGGGGGATACCTATTCCATGATCGGAGACGGTGATAGTCACTGTTTCCCCCGTTTGGCGGCACTGAATCATAATCTCTGCTTCTTGTTTCGAATATTTCACGGCATTGTCTATCAGGTTACTGATGATATTGCTGAAATGAGTGCGGTCGGCTACTATCGTCAGTGCTTCCGGTTCTGTTTCCAGTGTTATGTGTACGGGGATATCCGCTTTTAGCTGGTGCTGCTCTATTAAAGAAGTAATCAGTTCTTTCAGACAAATCTCTTCGGGGTGCAGTCTGAACGTCTTGCGGCTTTCCATGCTCATGGAAAGAATCTGTTCGACGAGTCCGCTCAAGCGCTGTAGCTGTTCTTGGCTGATGCGCAGATATTGGTCACGTTTGCTCTTCTCTTCCGCCTGGTTGAAATTCAGCAGCGCATCGTTGGCGGCATACGCCACGGCAATCGGGGTCTTTAACTCATGCGTGATGTTGTTCGTAAAGTTGCTCTTCATTTCTTCCAACGTCTTTTGTTTCAGCAGTGTGCGGATGAGGAACCAGAAGGAAAATCCGAGGATGAGGAAGATGACAAATGAAGTGACCAGGATGCCGGTCATTTGTTTCCATACCAGGGAGGTGATGGGTTCCATTATCAGTTGGTAGCGTTGACTGTGATGCCTGTTGAATTCGTAGTCGTAGCGGATGGCTTTCGGGCTGGGGATATAGGTGCTGTCTCCTGCGATGCCCAGTGTATCTATGAATGTCTGGGATGAATCCTGAGTGGCTCCGCTGTATATATATAAGGTGCGGTGAGGTATATCTATGTTGTGTGCTTTCAGTACATCGGTCAGTAGACTGTCATATTTTTGCAGGTTGATGTCGATGTAGGTGTCCACGCCGGAGTGCATACCTTGTTGGACGCTGAGTATGAGTTCTTTCATCGAGTCCTGTCTCTTTAATAATACATCGAGTCCGCTTTCGCTGGAGGCAACGGCGCTGGCATCCGGATCATTGTCATTGACGGCCAGGGTATCTACTGCTGTTTCCGTGCGTGTATGCAGGGTGTCTTTGTAGGTACTGTCTGTATAAGAGACAGTCTGGCTTGTCACCAGCGACTTGCCGTCCGCACCATATCCGGCGGAAACGGTGACCGAACCATGTTCCACATTATCCTTTTGCAGTTCGTTGACGCGAAGCACGATTTCATTAAAGTCGCTCGTACGCATGGCGTCTTTGATATTATTGTTCATTTCCTGCTTCATCGTGCGGTAAAGCCCTGTCAGCCAATATGTCTGGTAAACAAAGATGCCTGTCAGCGAGCAGATGACAAGGATAATGATATGTTTCAACGGTAGTTTCATACGGACAAAGATAGTATGAAACTGTTATTTTTCTTCTCTTTGATAAGACTAAATAACACTAGATAAGCCGGCGATAACGTAAAGTTTCGTTTTTTCTCCCGTATTTTGCAGCATACTCAAAAATAAATGCGATATGAAACGAACTTATTTACTGCTTTTGTTACTTTTCATGTATTGGATGTACGCTTCTGCACAGCAGGTACAGACAGCGCAGGAACCTGCCGACAGCGTAAAAAACGTAGCCTATATAGACAGCCTGTATCGGGAACTTCCCGAAGTCATGATCACCGGCGAACGTCCGGTAGTAAAAGCCGAACAGGGGAAACTGGTATACGACGTTCCGAGACTGGTCGGCAGCCTGCCGGTAGACAATGCCTATGATGCGGTAAAGAACCTGCCGGGAGTTGTCTCCATGAATGATGCCCTGATGTTGGGAGGGCAGCCGGTCACTGTGGTTATCAACGGAAAAGTGAGCACCCTCTCTGTAGAGCAATTAAGCAACCTGCTGAAATCAATGCCCGTCAGTCGGATTGAAAAGGCGGAAGTGATGTATTCCGCTCCGGCACGTTATCAGGTGCGCGGACCGATGATCAATCTGATACTGACTTCGGGCATGGGAAAAGAACCTTCTCTTCAGGGAGAACTATATACTGCCTACAGCCAATTACACTACGAATCTCTGGCAGAGCGTGCGAGCCTTCTATACTCCGGACGCAAATTTTCTGCTGATCTTCTCTACTCTTACTCTTACAGCCGCGAACGGAGGGAGACAGACAAGGAAGCGCTTCACACGCTCGCCGACGGTTCGGTGCATCCGATGAATATGTATGATATCACTACTTCCCGCCACAACAATCACCAGATACGCCTTGGGATGGACTATGCCTTTACCGACAAGCATTTGCTGAGCTTGGTTTATACCACTGCTTTCACCGATGTCAAACCTTACGCCACAGTCACCGGTGCGCAGAACTCGGTCACCGATTCGCACTCGGAAGGACAGCTCCATAATGCCAAACTCGACTATCAGACTCCTTTCGGACTGAAAGCCGGAGCGGAATTTACCTATTATCATGCTCCCGGCAGTCAGCTGCTTTACAGCACACTGGGAGAAGAAACACTGAACTTCCTGAGCAAAGATAACCAACGGATCAACCAATGGCGTTTCTATGCCGGACAAGAACATACTTTGGGCGCAGACTGGGGATTGAATTATGGTGTTGCTTATACGACCGCATTGGACAATAGTTATCAAATGTATTTCGATCCCGAAACGGAAACTTTACTGCCGGACAACAACATGCAATCCCGTCGTCGCGAGCAGACGCTGAACTTTTATGCCGGACTCAGCAAGAGCTTCGGTGAGAAACTTTCGGTGGACGTCTCTCTGGCTGCCGAGCAATATCATACGGATATGTGGAACGAATGGAGCCTGTATCCGGTTGCCAACCTGACTTATTTGCCTGCTCCGGGACATATCCTGCAATTTTCATTGAGCAGCGACAAAGAATATCCGGAATACTGGAGTATGCAGAACTCCACTTCCTACATGGGTGCTTATTCCGAAATTCAGGGAAATCCCTTCCTTAAACCGGCAACCAATTACGAAGCTAACATTAGCTATATATTAAAAGGTAAATATGTGCTGACCGCCTATTACAGCCGCACGAAAAACAAGGAAATGCAGACGCTTTACCAGTCTCCGGAACGTCTGGTCGAGATCTATAAATGCTTTAACTTCGACTTCTCGGAACAGGCGGGCTTGGTAATGGTAGTTCCCTTTAAAGTGAAGAAATGGCTGGACTCCCGCATCACGGCAATCGGCTTTCGTTACCGTCAGAAAGACAGTGATTTCTGGGATATCCCGTTCGACCGCAAACTATATACGTTTGTATTGACAATGAACAATACCTTCACTCTCTCCACCAAACCCGATTTGAAGTTTACCCTAAGCGGATTTTATCAGAACAAAGCGATACAAGGTATTTTCGACCTTCCCCGTTCGGGAAATCTGGATGCGGCCCTGCGCTATACTTTCGCAAAGGGAAAAGCACAACTGACCTTGAAATGCGACGACATATTTAATACTTCCAACATTTCGACTAATGTCCGTTTCGGACAACAGAATGTGAAGAATCACTATATGAAGACTACCCGTGCCTTCGGTATTTCCTTCAACTACAAATTCGGAGGATACAAGGAGAAAAAGCGGGAAGAGGTGGATACTTCCCGCTTTAAATAATAAGTATTACCTATTTTCTGCATACTCATCCAGTACGCGCTTGATACTTTGTCCTATTTTTACGTAATCGGCTTCGTTCAGATTGGCGAGCGAAACACGGACACTCCATTTCGGTCCGGCAAATCCGCCGCCGTTCAGCAGGACGAGCGAAGTCTCGTTGGCAAGGCGGAAAACAACGTCGAGCGGATTGTAGGTCTTTTGCAGATAGTCTGCAAATTCGTCACCGTAGAATTTCTTCGCCCATACCAGCATATCGATTTCCGAATAATATCCGGCACGCAGCGGGTCTTCTATCAACGTGAAGCCGGTGCTGTCCCAGAGTGCATGCAGTCGACGGTGGATGATTTCCTGCATCTTTGCCTTGTACCGGTCTTCCTTGTCGAGAAGAGAGAAAGCGGCGAACAGGCTCATCTGCATTTGCTGGGGCAGCGAGAGTCCTGCGGTATGGTTCAGCGCAATCTGCCGGCTGTCGGCTGCCATGCGGTCAATAAACTTCATCTTCTCGGGGTGTAAACTGAGGCTTGCATAACGCTTGTTTAAGATTGCTGTTTGCTCCTCCGACAGGCGGGCAATCATTTTGTCGTAGATGTTGTCTTCGTGTAGGGCTATCACTGCATTTCTCCATCCTGTGGCTCCGAAATACTTGGAGAAGGAATAGACGCAGAGTGTATTATGCGGCAATTCCGCCATCAACGAACGGAAGTGAGGTATGAATGTTCCGTACACATCGTCCGTAATGATCATCAGATTCGGATTGTCATTCTTTACGATGTTGACAATACGTGCGGCAGTCTCCGGACTCAGCGCATAACTGGGCGGATTGCTCGGATTGGTGATGAACAACGCTTTTATCTGCGGATTCTTCAGCTTATCGATATCTTCATCTTTATATTGCCAGGTGTGCAGCCCGTCCGGTGTCATCTGATCGGCAGATATTTCGGTAACATCGAACTGATAGCGGCGTAATTCCGGAATCTCGATGTAGGGCGTGAAGACAGGAATCATCAAGGCGATGGAATCCCCTTGATTCAACAGGAAGTTTTCCTGCAATGAATCGAATACATAGCACATGGCAGCCGTTCCGCCTTCGGTAGCGAAAAGGTCGAATGTGCCTTTAGGGGGACGGCGGTCGCACATTTCCTGTGCCAGATAATCCTGTACGATCAGTTCGGTGAAGTGCAGGATACGGTCGGGGACAGGATACTGGTCACCGATGACCGATTCCGCCCATTCATGAACCAGTCTGTCCGGATCGGCTGCGTGCTCCATCAGCATATAATTATAGGTTTCTTTCAGTAACCTGGCTCCGGCTTCTTTCTCGTTCTCTTTGAGGAAAGCCTCGAAGCGGGCGGCTATTCCTTCCTGTTGTGGGATGCCTGCAATTCCTTCTTCCAGGGATTGGACACGGCGACATTCGCAAAGTCCGAATTTTCCTAACAGGAAGAATGCTTCACGCGGTTCGGTCGCAATCCAGTTCGGGTTGCCTCGTCCTGCGTTCAGCATGGTATGGGCCATTTTCTTGATACTCTCGTCAGCCATTTCGATGAGCTTGTTTTTAAGTTCGAAAGGGCTGATCGTTTCCATCTTTTTGGCAAAGTTCTTGGTGATAACTGTGCCAGTTGTTTTCTTTTCCATAATGGTTCTTATTGTTTTGATACTTAATTTTGATTTCCTATACAGTCATTATACTGACATTTACATGAGCAATACGATAGCTACTCCCCAGATAATCAGTAGTGTATTACCGACTGCATACGTCACGGTGTATCCTAACGCGGGAGTGTCGCTTCCCAATGCATCCTGAATAGCTCCCAGTGCGGCGGTTGTGGTACGTGCTCCGGCTGTACATCCCAGTGTGAGGGCAGGGTGGAACTTGAACAGATATCTTCCCATCAGCAGTCCGCTGAGAAGAGGGATGGCGGTTGCCAGTGCACCGACGATAAACAGGCTGAATCCTACTTCCTTGAAACCGGTCACGAAACTAGGTCCGGCAGCGATGCCGACAACAGCGATAAACATATTCAATCCCACATTATTCAATACCCACAACGAAGGTTCGGGGATACCGCCAAAGGTCGGATGTTTGCTGCGCAGCCAGCCGAATACGAGTCCTGCGATCAAGGCACCTCCACTGGTGGACAGGCTGATCGGGATACCTCCCAGGTGAATGGCAAGTGCGCCGACCAGACCACCGAGCAGGATACCCAGTCCCACGAAGATCATATCTGTCTGGTTGGTGGGGCGATCGATATAGCCCATCTGTTTGGCGGCAGTTTCTACTTCGAGTTTTGTTCCGGTCAGTTCGAGAATATCACCGGAGTCGATCACTGTCTGAGCAAGTACCGGAACATTGATGCCTGCTCGCTTGATACTGCGGATACTGACTCCGTGCATGAATTTCAGCGCACGGATCGTGGAGACCTTTTCGCCTGCGAATGTGCGGTGGGTGACCATTACCGGAAGCGTCTCTGCCGGAAAGTCGAGCAGTTGGGCGTCGATCACTTCCGGACCGATCCAGTCTTCTTCGCCGATTGCATATTCACGGCGGCCGCTTAATACGACTTCATCGCCCGGTTGTAGAAGCATATCCGGGGTGACTTCTTCTATGACGCCCTTTTGCCGTACGCGTTCTACAAACAGCCGTTTATCGTTTTCCACCAGATAGTTCTCCAGTTCGCTGACCGTTTTTCCTTTGCCGAACCATTCGTTATCTATTTTATAAGCACGGAATACGACGGGGCGGAGGGCGGTGTAAAATCCGGGTTCATCTGCTTCGGAAGTTCCCATTTTGGCTTCCAGCTCTTTGCAGTCCGCTTTCACCTTCTCCAGTCCGCCCAGCATTTTGGGACCGAGTGAAGCCAGAATCCATGCGGAACCTGCCGTACCGAAAATATAAGTCACAGCGTATGCTACGGGGATGGCATTGATAAATGTCGCTTTCTGCGTATCGCTGATGCTTAATTGATTGATCGTGTCGCTTGCCACACCGATTACTGCGGAAATGGTCTGTGAGCCTGCCAGCAATCCGGCAGCCTCGCCTACATGGTAGCCCATGATTTTGGCAAGTATCCATGGGGCGATGAGGCTGACAAAGCACATCAGGACGGCAAATCCTACTTGCGGCAATCCGTCTTTCTTCAATCCGCGAAAGAATTGCGGACCTACCTTATAGCCCACAGCGAATAAAAACAGGAGGAAAAAGACAGCTTTCATCGGGCCGTCTACACTAATGTTTAATTGTCCTACCAGTACTCCGACCAGTAGCACGCTGGTTACTGTTCCCAACGAAAATTTTCCTATTTTGAATCTGCCCAGCCAGAAGCCGGCGAATAAAGTGAGGAAAATGGCAAGTTCGGGATGATCCCTGAGTTGATTAATAATCCATTCCATATATGTTGTTCTTGTTTAGGTTATGTTCATAACAACAGTTCTTGTGCAAAAAGAGTTTAGTGGGTTAAGTACGTTATCGTCATAGTTTCTAAAAATATAAATTAATTGTGCGGAAGTCCCGGGCAAACGAGAGAGCGTCTTAAATTTCTCAGTTTCGCTTTTTTGTTATACTTTTGTCACTTCAAATAAAACTAATCATATTCTGTATGAAATCAGACATAGAAATAGCTCGCAGTGTCGAGTTGAAAAAGATCAAGCAAGTTGCCGAAAGCATCGGAATCCCTCGTGAAGAAGTCGAAAATTATGGTCGCTACATCGCGAAGATTCCCGAACAACTGATCGACGAGGAGAAAGTGAAGAAAAGTAACCTTGTCCTGGTAACTGCCATCACAGCGACAAAGGCGGGTATCGGCAAAACTACAGTATCTATCGGTCTCGCCCTGGGACTGAACAAAATCGGAAAGAAGGCGATTGTCGCTTTGCGCGAGCCGTCTCTCGGTCCTTGCTTCGGTATGAAGGGAGGAGCAGCGGGTGGGGGATATGCACAGGTGCTTCCGATGGAGAAGATCAACCTTCATTTTACGGGAGACTTTCATGCGATTACTTCCGCGCATAACATGATTTCTGCTTTGCTCGATAATTATCTTTATCAGAATCAGGCGAAAGGTTTCGGATTGAAAGAAATTCTCTGGTGTCGGGTGCTCGACGTGAACGACCGTTCGTTGCGCAGCATCGTAGTCGGACTCGGACCCAAGTCGAACGGCATCACGCAGGAGTCAGGCTTCGATATTACTCCGGCTTCGGAAATTATGGCCATTCTCTGCCTTTCCAAAGATGTGGAAGACTTGCGCCGCCGCATTGAAAATATTCTGCTTGGTTTTACATATGATGACCAGCCTTTTACGGTGAAAGATCTCGGAGTGGCGGGAGCTATCACGGTATTGCTGAAAGACGCCATCCATCCGAATCTGGTGCAGACGACCGAAGGTACCGCCGCTTTCGTACACGGCGGACCGTTTGCCAATATCGCTCATGGCTGTAACTCTATTCTTGCCACCAAACTGGCAATGTCATTCGGTGACTATGTGATTACGGAAGCCGGATTCGGCGCAGACCTCGGTGCTGAAAAGTTCTATAACATCAAATGCCGCAAAAGCGGACTCCAGCCCAAACTGACTGTGATTGTCGCTACGGCGCAAGGACTGAAGATGCACGGTGGTGTCAGTCTCGACCGCATCAAGGAACCGAACATGGAAGGACTGAAAGAAGGATTGCGCAATCTGGATAAACATATTCGTAATCTTCGCTCCTTCGGACAGACGGTAGTGGTTGCTTTCAATAAGTTTGCCACCGACACGGACGAGGAAATGGAAATGCTGCGCGAGCACTGCGAACAGTTGGGGGTAGGTTACGCCATCAATAATGCGTTCAGCGAAGGTGGTGATGGAGCGGTAGATATGGCCCGCTTCGTAGTCGATACGATAGAAAATAATCCGTCCGAACCTTTGCGTTATACGTATAAAGAAGAAGACAGCATACAGCAGAAGATTGAGAAAGTGGCTACCAACCTTTATGGAGCCAGCGTCATTACGTACAGCAGCATCGCCCGCAACCGCATCAAGCTGATTGAGAAAATGGGAATCACTCATTATCCGGTTTGTATTGCCAAGACACAATACTCTTTTTCTGCCGATCCGAAGATTTATGGCGCCGTGAATAATTTCGAGTTCCATATCAAGGATATAGTGATTAATAACGGTGCCGAAATGATTGTAGCGATTGCAGGAGAAATCCTTCGTATGCCGGGATTGCCCAAAGAACCGCAAGCGTTGCATATCGACATTGTAGATGGTGAAATTGAAGGACTGAGCTGATTTTTACTATTTCATTTAGTATATTTCTGTACTGTCAATCATCCAATATAAATCCCCGTCTTCCCAAACTATCAGAAGTGGAAAGACGGGGATGATTGTATATAGAGTCCAGTGTACCGGTATGTTGACCTTGTCTGATACACTGTACGATTGAAGTCGCTGCTTTCCGGAAGAGTATAGTGCGTATTTCAATTTCTCTTTTTGTAGTAAGAAAACATCTTTTCAAGCAGATAGTTTGTCTGATTCTGTTAATAAATAAAAAAGAAAAGCCTGTTTTCTTCACAGAAAGCAGGCTTATAAAATTCAAAAGAAATTCTTTATGAAATGTTGAACACAAATGCTGCTAATTCACATTACCGGCATTTGGTTACTCAAAGAAAGAAATCTTAATCAGCAAAAAGAGGATATTTCTTCATTGTCTCATTGACACGTGCACGTACTTGTGCGATCACCTCTTCATTTTCCACGTTAGACAGAACAGTTTCGATCATTTCGGCAATTTCGATCATCAGGTCTTCTTTCGCACCACGGGTTGTGATGGCAGGAGTACCCAGACGGATACCGGAAGTTTGGAAAGCAGAACGGCTGTCAAACGGAACCATGTTCTTATTCACGGTAATGTCAGCAGAAACTAATGCTTTTTCTGCTACCTTACCTGTCAGATCAGGGTATTTGCTACGCAGGTCAACCAGCATGGAGTGATTGTCCGTACCACCGGAAACGATTGTAAAACCACGGTCTATCAAAGCCTGTGCCAGTACGGCAGCATTCTTCTGAACCTGTTTTGCATATTCCTTGTATTCCGGTTGCAGGATTTCGCCGAAAGCTACGGCTTTGGCAGCGATTACGTGTTCCAACGGTCCGCCCTGTACACCTGGGAATACAGCTGAATCCAGTAATTGGGACATCATTTTGATTTCACCCTTCGGAGTTTTCTTTCCCCAAGGATTAGGGAAATCTTTTCCCATCATGATGACCCCACCACGAGGTCCGCGAAGTGTTTTATGTGTAGTCGAAGTGACGATGTGTGCATATTTAACCGGGTTCTCCAACAGTCCGGCAGCGATCAGACCCGCAGGGTGAGCCATGTCGATCATCAGGATAGCGCCTACTTTATCTGCGATTTCACGCATACGTTTGTAGTCCCATTCGCGGGAATAAGCAGAGCCGCCGCCGATAATCATTTTCGGCTTTTCGCGCAAAGCAACTTCTTCCATCTGGTCGTAGTCTACACGGCCGGTTTCCTGATTCAGATTGTATTCGCAAGGAGTGTAGATAATGCCGGAAGTGTTTACTAATGAACCGTGAGAAAGGTGTCCGCCGTGTGCGAGGTTTAATCCCATAAACTTGTCGCCCGGATTCAAAACAGCCAGAAATACGGCTGCATTGGCTTGTGCTCCTGAATGCGGTTGTACGTTTGCCCATTCGGCACCGAAGATTTCTTTCAGGCGGTCGATAGCGATTTGTTCGCTTTGGTCAACTACTTCACAACCTCCGTAGTAACGTTTGCCCGGATAACCTTCTGCGTACTTGTTAGTCAGGCAAGAACCCATTGCCTGCATTACCTGGTCACTCACAAAGTTTTCAGATGCAATCAGCTCGAT
>ENA-UENY01001429-UENY01001429.1-human-gut-metagenome-genome-assembly--contig:-NODE-1429-length-13313-cov-2.713433_pt1 | contig 13313 bp, 9 predicted proteins | sample MGYA00242886_ERZ507888 | MGnify/ENA primary metagenome ERZ507888 (study PRJEB26167, sample SAMN06115543) | human gut metagenome | host: Homo sapiens | place: China:Chongqing | collected 2014-11-10... | reverse complement strand
TCGTAGTACTCCTCGAGGTTGCGGATCACGGGGATCGAACCGCACGACGAGGCGTCGTACAGCAGCGCCACGTTGTGCGTCTTCTGGATCTCGATCAGTTCCGGAAGGTGGTGCGCCAGCATGGTCTTGTTGCCCGAGACGACCGGGATGCCGCGCAGCAGGGCCCGCTTGACGATGCTGTATGCAGCATCGGCCTGGTCGATCACCTCCACGATCAGGTTGATGTCCCTGTTGTCGAGTATCTCGTCGGCCGACGTCGTGAAGAGGGATTTGTCGACTTCGACCTTACGCGGCTTTTCCGGGTCGCGGACGCAGATCTTCACGATCTCCGCGTGGGCGTTCTTCGATTTCTGCACTACCTGGTAGATTCCCTGTCCGACGACGCCGAACCCGAACAGGCCGATTTTGATTTTGCTCATATGCTGCTTGTTTATTGATTGTTCATGAACGGATAGAGGATGTCGTTCAACTGCCCGTGCTCGACGAGGAACCCGTCGTGCCCGAACGGCGAATCTATTTCGTGGTACGTGCTTCCGGCGATCATGCCGTGCAGTTCGCGCATCTCTGCCGGGGTGAAAATGATGTCGGTCGTGATGCCGACCACTGCCGTGCGGGCTTCGATGCGTGCGAGGGCGGCTGCTACCCCGCCGCGCCCGCGCCCCGTGTCGTGGGTGTCGAAGGCGTTGAGTATGGCATAGTACGAGTAGGCGTTGTAGCGCCGGCAGAGTTTCTCGCCCTGATATTGCTGGTAGGTCGATGCGCGGTGTACTGCGGGGAGTTCCTCCCTGTCCTGCTGCGTGAGGTTGTATCCCAGCGAACCCCGGTACGTGAGCAGCCCCAGGGCGCGTGCGGCAGCCAGTCCGGCCATCCCGGCGTCGTCTCGCGGCTCGCCGAACGTCGTGTCGGCCTCGATGGCCATGCGCTGGGTCTGGTCGATGGCAATCGTCCAGGGCGAGGCCTTGGCCGCCGTGGCGATCAGGATCAGTTTGCCGATGCGCTCCGGCTCCAAGACCGCCCATTCGATGGCCTGGAATCCCCCGACCGAACTTCCTACGAGCGTGTCGATGCGGCCGATGCCGAGCGCGCCGGCCAACAGGCGGTGTGCACGGACGATGTCGCGGATCGTGAACGGCGGGAAATCCTTGTAATAGGGGCTTCCCGTTTCCGGGTTCACGTGCAGCGGCCCCGTGGTGCCGTAGTGCGACCCGAGGATGTTGGCGCAGACCACGAAGTGGCGTGCCGGGTCCAGGAAACACCCCGCCTCGACCGTGTGCGGCCACCAGTCCGCCACGTCCGAGTTTGCCGTCAGGGCATGGCATACCCACACGACGTTGTCATGCGCCGCATTGGGCTTGCCGTAGGTGTGGTAAGCGATCCTCAGCTCGGGCAGCGTATGCCCCGTTTCGAGCACGAACGGCCCGGGTGCTTTGTAAATGCTGGGTTCCATTATCCGATGTGTGCGAAAGCCTGTTCGAAGTCGTCGATAAGGTCGTCGGTATTCTCCAGCCCGACGGAGATGCGCAGCATGGTCGGCGTGACGCCTGCTGCGGCGAGGTCTGCGTCGCTGAGCTGTTTGTGCGTGGTCGATGCCGGGTGCGTAACGACCGTGACCGAGTCGCCGATCATGACCATGTGTGCCGCCAGGTTGAGCGATTCGACGAAACGCACGGTGCTGTCGAGCGTGCCTTTGAGTTCGATGGTGAAGACGGCCGACGAACCGAACCGGAAATACTTCTTCGCGTTCGCGTAGCTCGGGTGCGACTCGAAGCCTACGAAGCTCACGCGCTCCACTTTGGGATGGTTGCGGCAGTATTCGGCCAGCCTGCGTGCCGACTCGACTTCGTGCCGCACGCGCAGCGAAAGCGTTTCCAGCCCGAGCGTCATCAGGTAGGAGTCGAACGGCGAGGGGCAGCAGCCCAGGTCGCGGACACCGTCCACGCGGCATTTCACGATGAAGGCCGCCGCGCCGAATGCCTCGTGGAAATTCAGTCCGTGATACCCTTCCGACGGGCCGTCGATCTGCGGGAACTTGCCGTTGGCCCAGTTGTAATTGCCCCCGTCGACGATCACCCCGCCCATGGCCGTGCCGTGGCCGTTGATCCATTTGGTCGCCGAGTCGACGACGATGTTCGCACCCCATTCGAAGGGGTTGCACAGGTAGCCCGCGGCACCGAACGTATTGTCCGCGACGAAGGGCACGTCGTAGCGTTTGGCCAGTTGTCCCAGTGCTTCGAGATCGGGCACCGTACAAGTGGGATTGCCCATGCTCTCGGCGTAGATCGCCTTCGTGCGTCCGTCGATCAGCGCCTCGAAGTCCTCGGGGCGTTCGCTTCGGGCGATGCGGCAGTCGATGCCGAGCCTGCGCAGCGAAATGCGGAACTGGGTGAAGGTGCCGCCGTAGAGGAACGGCGAGGCGACGATGTTGTCCCCTTCAGCCGCCAGCGAAAGCACGGCGATCAGGATGGCCGACATGCCCGACGAGACGGCGAGCGCCCCCACAGCCCCGTACAGGGCGGCGATGCGCTGTTCGTAGGCCGTCGTGGTGGGGTTTTGCAGGCGCGTATAGATGTTGCCGCCTTCGCTCAACTCGAAGAGCCTTGCGGCGTGGTCGCAGTTTTTGAACCGATAGGCCGCCGTGGGATAGATCGCCACGCCCCGGGCGCCGGTGGGTTCGTCGGGTTGCAGGCCCGCATGAATCTGGAGGGTTTCGAAACGGTACTTTTTTGAATCCATGGTATGTTATATCTGTCGTTAAAAAATCCGATAAAAAAATCCGACCTCTACGAAGCCGGATTGTGTCATTTTCAGTGCATGAAGGAGCTACACCCGGCGAAAACGGTTGCACATGCACATGGACATCATCATCGTTCCGCGGTGTTCTCCGCGGCGCCGACAGTCGTATGTTGCAGGGCTGGTCATTCGCTTCTGTTGCGCTTACGGTGCAAATATAGGAAATTTTTTCGGAAATCCTCTTTTTCGGCCGGAATTTTGTTTTGCGTAAAAAAACGGGCTTTTTTTGTCATATAAATGAGCGGAATTTTGTAGTTGAGAAAATTATACTTAGTATTTGTCGCGAAGACAGAATGCATCACACATTTAGAAAATTACGATATGAAAAAACTTTGCACGGCTTTGATGGCGGTGGCTGTTGTCGCTTCCTCCTGTCAGAAGGATCTGGGCGGAAGCCCTGACAGTCCGGTTGTGCCGGGGGCTGTTCCCGCCGATTTCGACTGGAAAACGACCCGGAACGTGACCGTTTCGGTGTCGACGCCTGTCGTGGAAGGCGCGACGCCACCCTATGCCGTGATCCGCATTTACTCCTCGCCGATCCTTTCGGCGGAGAATCTGGCGGCCCGGGGCGTGGCGAAATCCGCTATGCCTTTCCGGTCGGCGTTCACACTGAACGCCGGGACCGAAAACCTCTATGTCCAGACCACCCTGCCCGACGGCACGAAGTCGGTGAAGATGGTCGGGGCGCACGGCACGGTAGCCGTGACGGGCGCTTCGATGAAGGCTGCCGCTGCGCCGAAGATGCGTCTGGCGGCGAACGCCCGGGTCGGGAGTTCGATGCCCGATTATCCGAAAATGGAGGCGCCCGATGCGGCGTCGTTCGATTCCAAAGCCGTGATCACTGCGATCGAGAGCGGCAAGAGCTACCAGCTGGGAGCCAGTTGGGCTTTTTACGCCGCTCCCGAATACCTGATCCCTGCCGGGGCGGAGGTTGCGGGCAAATTGGATCTCAACGGCGGGTTCAGCCCCTATCAGGCCCCGATCCTTTATGTCGCCGGCAAACTGACGCTTTCGTCGCTCAACATCGGACGGGCCAAACTGGCTGTATTGCCGGGCGGCGAGGTGAAGATCGGGACCCTGAAAATTCAGCCTTCCGCCGCCGACGGGGCTGCGGTCTACGTCTTTGCCGATGGCAAGCTGTCCGTCGGGAAACCCAATGTCAGCGGCAAATGCATCGTAAACAACGGTACGTTGACGGTCGATGGCAGCCTCGACATGAATAACGGTCTGACTGTCTACAACACGGCGACGGCCGTGCTGACCGTGAACGACGAGATGAAGGTTTCGAACTCCGCGCGGATCTACAACGACGGCGCCGTTACGGTCGACGATCTGAAGATCAATTCCGACGGCGAGTTCCACAACTGCGAGAACGCCCTGCTCGTCGTGAACGACGAGTGCGAGTTGGAGCGCAATACGGCCATTTACCAGCGCGGCCGGGCTTCGATCGAAGAGATGACCGCCCGCGGTACGATCTGGGTGAACTGCCACACTTCGGTGAACGAGCTGGAGGCCCAGGGGGCGGAGTTCAATTTCAGCGCGAATGCCGGACTCGATGCCGGAAGGGTCGAATTCAACAATACGAACGTGTCGATGGCCCGAGGCGCGATCTTCACGATGGAGGAGTACAACGCCGACGAAAAGGGCGGCGGGAACAGATTCACGTTTACCGGCGACGCCGATCCAAGGGCCGTGGTCCTGATTTCGGAGAAGGCGTATACCCGCAAAGGGCATGAAACCTATTTCTCGGGAGCGATCGAGGTCGTTTATGACAACGACCGGGATAAGGATTACACGATCCGGAAGGATTATCTGACCGACGGAGCCGTGATGTCGGCGTCGCAGACGACGATCATCGCAGAAAACGGCTGCAACGGCGGCAAGGACCCCGTAAATCCCGATCCGGAGCCGGAACCCGACGAGTATGCGAACGTTCCCGGACGTACCTATACTTATTGCTTCGAGGACAACTGGCCGTGGCTGGGCGATTACGACATGAACGACGTGGTCATCGTGAGCCGTATCGACCGTATGATGTCGAAGGACGGCGGCAAGGTCTCGGCTCTTACGATCAACTGGGAACTGCGTGCTGCGGGAACCACCTACGACATCGCCGGAGCCGTGCAGATGGACAAGGTGCAGACGTCGGACGTGGCCGGCGTCGTCTCGTCGCACGAGGGCTTCGGCAGCGGTGCGTTCGCTTCGCGGGGGCTCGACGCCGACAGCCCCTGTGCCGTGATTCCGTTCTTCAACAGGACGGAGGAGCTGTTGAGCGCCTCGAACACCTGGAAGGGACAGCCCGCCGCCGCAATTCGGAAACACACCACGACGGTGACCTTCTCGCAGCCGGTGGACATCGCCTCGGTACTGGATTCGGAGATGAACTTCTTCATCGCGCCGAAGCAGCGCACCAGCGAGATTCACATGCCGGGCTATGCGCCGACCGCTCGGGGATTATCGGCAAGGGTTCGTTCCTGCCTTCGGACCCCTACAAGTTCTTCGTGACGGAGGGCGATCAGACCAAGAACAACTACATGATGTGGGCGCTGATGATTCCGGGCGAGTTCCGCTACCCTGCCGAGGCGAACGACATCCGCGGCGTCTACGAACACTTCATGGCATGGGTCTCGTCCAACGGCGCGGAGCACGCGGAGTGGTATCTGGAGAGCGCCGATGCCGGCAGGATCTATTGAGAGAACGACCTGTTATGGGAAGAGGCTGCGAACGATTCGCAGCCTTTTTCGCATCCGGAAGATGCCGGCGGACCGAGGGCTGCGCAGGTATCGAGGACGGCCGGGCCGTGCGGGGCTTCCGCAGGCCCGGGGACCGCAGGCTTTGAAACTCCGCGGAACCCGCGGCTTCGCTTCGCAGAGGTCTGCGGGCCTCGGGCGGACGGAGACGCCTTTGCGGCGTCCGGCGGCCATGTCGTTTCCGGGCGTAAAAAGCCCCGCAGTTCGGCTGCGGGGCTTTTTTACAGGCGTATTGCGAAACTCACGGTTTGCGGTCGATCAGTTCGATGCCCTTCCGGGTCCCCGCGCCGCGGAGTATCGTCCGGCAGAAGAGCCGGAGTTCCTCGCGGACCGTGCCGTTCAGGCGCAGGTCGAGGATCGTGCTCATCAACTGCTCGGCAAATGCCGGGGCGTCGATTTCGGGCAGCAGAAGCTGTTCCTGGCGACAGGTTTCGAGGTAGTCGGTCAGTTCCCTGCGCCAGAATTCCCGGTGCTCGTCGTAGTGCTCCGCGAAGATGATCTTGCGGCTGATGTCCGACAGGAAACGGTGGTCTACCGTATAGAGGTTGTCGATGTATTCGTTCGTCAGCCGGAGCACCTTTTGCAGCGGATTGCCGCCGCGCCGTTTGCGGCAGGCGACGATGCGTTCCCGCTGCTGGTGGCTCATGGCCTCGAGGCATGCGCTTACGAGGTCATTCTTGTCGGTGAACATTTCGTACAGGGTGCGTTTCGAGATTCCCAGCGTCTGCGCGATCTCATCGACCCGGACGGCACGGATGCCGTTCCGGGCGATAAGCTCCTGCGTAGCGTGGATGATCTCCTCTTTGGTCACTCCCCGTTTCATTATTTTTCCTCCGTAATGTCACGTCCGCCGCCGAGAGCCTGGTAGAGGTTCACGGTTCCCTGGATTTCGTCGAAACGGTCTGCGATCTGCGACAGCTGTGCCGAAAGCAGCGATTGCTGTGCGGTCAGCACTTCGAGGTAGGTGGTCGAGCCGTGCTGCATCAGCAGTTCGGTCGACTCCACGGCGCGCTCCAGCGCTTCGATCTGCCGCTCGCGGAGGTCCGCCTTGGCGCGGGCCGACTGGCACTGCGTGAGGGCGTTGTTGACCTCGGCGCCTGCGTTGAGCAGCGTCTGCTGGAACGACAGCTTCGATTCCTCCTGCTGCGCCTTGGCGATCTTCACGCGGGCACGGTTGGCGTTGGCGTTGAAGATCGGTTGCAGGAGCGATCCTGCGGCGTTCCAGATCAGCTTGCCGGGATTGACGATGCCTGCGCCGCTGTTGTTGGTCCAGCCCACTGTGCCGCTCAGCGTGATCGAGGGATAGAGGGCCGAACGGGCGCTCGCCGTGGCGTAGTACGACTGCATGAGCGAATACTCGGCCGAACGTACGTCGGGACGGTTCGAAAGCATCAGCAGGGGTACGCCGACCGTCAGGTCGTCGGGCAGCTGCTGGTTTTCGAGACGTCCGCGTGCGATGGTGTGCGGAACCTCTCCCAGCAGCGAGCAGAGCGAGTTCTCGGCCTGCGTACGCTGGTAGCCCAGGTCGTGCAGCGATGCCTCGATGGCCAGCGTGTTGGCCTCGTACTGGGCCACTCCGGCCTCGTTGGCGTAGCCCGCCTCTTTCAGGGCGCGCATCGCCTCGACGCTCTGGCGCCATTTGGCGGCCGTCTCCTCCGTCACCTCGTACTGGCTGTCGAGCATCAGCAGCGTGTAGTAGAGATTGGCCACGCCCGAGATCAGCTGCGTCTTCACGGCCTGCTCGTACTCCTTGCTCTGGGCGTAGAGCGCCTTGGCCTTGCGCTTGGCGTTGGTCAGTCCGTTGAAGATGTCGATCTGCCAGCTGGCCGTCACGGGAATCGAATAGGTTTTCGCCGTCGGTCCGCCGTCGAAGCTGCTCAAGCTGCCCTGCGGGGCGAAGTTGAACGACGGCAGGTAGGCCAGACGCGCCGATTTAAGTGTCGCCTCGGCCTCCTTCACGCGCCAGCCTGCCGACAGCAGGTCGGTGTTGTTCTCCAGCGCAAGCGCGATAAGCGCCTGCAACTGGGGATCGGTGAACATTTCCTGCCAGCGGATGTCGCCCAGGGTGGTCGTGTCGGCGGTCTCCGCCGATCCGTACAGTCCTGCGGTCGTCACCTCGGGACGGGTATAGGGTTTGTAGATGCCGCAGCCGGTCAGCGCCGCCGCGGCGCATATAATCAGGATCTTTTTCATGTGTTACTCCTCCTCTTTCTCGTTTTTACACTCTTCCAGTTCGGCACGCACGGCCCACTGCGGATCGGGATCGAATTCCAGGGGCTTGACTTTCTCCTGCAACGTCTGGAAGACGATGAACAGCGTCGGCACGAGGAACAGCAGCGCCAGCGTACCTACGATCATACCGCCGATGACACCTGCACCGAGGGTCGAGTTGCCGTTTGCGCCTACGCCGTGCGAGAGCACCAGCGGGATCATACCGAACACGCAGGTGAGGACGGTCATCAGAATGGGACGCAGACGGGCTTTGGCGGCCGACACGGCGGCCTGCGAGAGGCTCATGCCCGCGGCGCGGCGGTCGGCGGCGTACTCCGTGATCAGGATGGCCGTTTTCGACAACAGACCGATCAGCATGATGATACCCGTCTGGAGGTAGATGTTGTTCTCCAGTCCCATCATCTTGGCGAGCAGGAACGAACCCATCAGACCGCACGGAACCGACAGAATGACGGCGAACGGAATGAGGAAACTCTCGTACAGCGCGCTCAGGATGAGGTAGATCAGCAGGATACAGATACCGAAGATGATGACCGTGTTGCTGCCCGTCTGGGCCTCCTCGCGCGTGATGCCGTCGAACTCGTAACCGTAGCCCTTCGGAAGCACCTGCGCGGCCGTTTCCTGAATGGCCCGGATGGCGTCGCCCGACGAATAACCGTCGGCGGCCGTACCGTTCACGGCGATCGAGCTGTACATGTTGAAGCGGTTGAGCACTTCGGAGCTGTAAACCCTCGTCAGATTTACGAACTGGCCCAGGGGAGCCATCTCGCCGCTGCTCGAACGCACGTAGACGTTGTTGAGCGACTCGGTGTCGAGGCGGTATTTCGGATCGGCCTGCATCGTCACATAGTACATTTTCGAGAACCGGTTGATGTTCGAAACATACTGGCCGCCGTAGTAGCCTGCCAGCGTCGAGAGGATCGAGGTCGGCGATATGCCGGCACGCTTGGCCTTCGCCGCGTCGATGTCCACCATGTACTGCGGGAAGTTGATGTTGAAGGTCGAGTATGCGCGGGCGATCTCCGGACGCTGGTTCAGCGCGCCGATGAATTGCAGGTAAATATTGTAGAATTCGGTCAGGTCGCCGCCGGTCTTGTCCTGCAGGTGCATGGAGAAACCGGTCGAGGTTCCGTAACCCGAGATCATCGGCGGAGCCACGGCGAAGATCTGTGCGTCCTTGATGTCGGCGGTGCGGCCGTAAATCTGGCCGATGACGGCGTTCACGTCATCCTCCTTGTTCGGACGCTCGTCCCAGTCCTTGAGTTTGATGATGGCCATACCGTACGACGAACCCTGTCCGGCGATCATGCCGTAACCGGCCACCTGCATGTAGTCGCGAATCTGCGGAATGCCGCTGATGCGCTGCGAAACCTGCTCCATGACCTTGTGGGTCTCGGCGAGCGAGGAACCCGGGGCCGTGGTGACGTTGACCATGATCGTACCCTGGTCCTCGTCGGGAACCAGACCCGTCTTGGTGGTGTTCATCAGCAGAGCCAGCGCCGCGATGGTCAGGCCGAGCGTCGACCACATCAGCCACTTGTGCTTGATGAAGAGCATCACGCCGTGCTTGTACTTGTTGACCAAGGCTCCGAATGCCGTGTTGAAGGCCTTGCGGAAACGCGCCGCGAAGTTGTCGCGCATCTCGCCGTTCTCGTCGAGGTACGGCTTCAGGATCATGGCGCAGAGCGCCGGCGACAGCGTAAGGGCGTTGACGGCCGAAAGACCCACGGCCACGGCCATCGTGATACCGAACTGCGTGTAGAAGACGCCCGACGTTCCGCCCATCATGGCGACGGGGATGAACACGGCCATGAAGACCAGCGTCGAGGTCACGATGGCCGACGTGATACCCGACATGGCGTCGATGGTCGCCATGTAGGAGGATTTGTAGCCCGCGTCGAAGCGTGCCTGCACGGCTTCGACGACGATGATGGCGTCGTCGACGACCGTACCGATCGCAAGAACCAGCGCGAAGAGGGTCAGCAGGTTGATCGAGAATCCGGCGAATGCGAGGAAGCCGAAGGTTCCGATCAGCGCCACGAGAATCGACACCGTGGGGATGAGCGTCGAGCGGATGTCCTGCAGGAAGACGTACACGACCAGGATCACGAGGAGGATGGCCTCGAACAGGGTCTTGACCACCTCTTTCATCGAGGCGTAGAGGAAGTCGTTCACGCTCTGGAGATGTGCGACGGCGATGCCTTTCGGCAGTTCGGCCTGCAATTCGTCGAGCAGGGCGTTGACGTCGTTCACGACCTGCGTGGCGTTCGAACCGGCCGTCTGGAAGATCATCGTGCTGACGCCCGGATGGCCGTTGGTGTAACCTTTGTAAGCGTAGGATTCGCTGCCCAGTTCGATGTCGGCGATGTCCTTCAGACGCAGGAGCGTGCCGTCGGGCTTCGAGAGCAGCACGATTTCACCGAACTCTTCGGGCGTCTGGTGGCGTCCGCGGTATTTCATCGTGTACTGGAACGTGTTCTGGGAGTTCTCGCCCAGCGTACCGGTCGCCGATTCGATGTTCTGCTCGGCCAGCGCCGCCGTCACGTCCGACGGGATGAGCTTGTACTGGGCCATTACGTCGGGCTTCAGCCAGACGCGCATCGAGTATTCTGCGCCGAGGGTGAACACCTCGCCGACGCCGCGGATACGCTGGATGCGCGGCTCTACGTTGATCTTCAGGTAGTTCGACAGGAAGGTCTCGTCGTAGGAGTCGTCGGGGCTGTACAGCGAGAAGATCTTGACCATCGAGGTCTGGCGCTTCATGGTCGTCACACCGATCTGCGTGACCTCGGGAGGAAGCTGGCCGGTGGCGCGTGACACTTTGTTCTGCACGTTGACGGCCGCCATGTCGGCGTTGGTTCCCTGGCGGAAATAGATCGTCACGGAGGCGCTGCCGACGGCTGCGCTGGAGGTCATGTAGGTCATGTCCTCCACACCGTTGATGGCCTGTTCGAGCGGTACGATGACCGACTTCTGAATCGTTTCGGCGCTGGCTCCCGGATAGGAGGCGCGCACCATGACCGTCGGGGGCGCGATGTCGGGATACTGCTCGACGGGCAGTGTCGCCAGACCGATCAGACCGGCGATTACGATTACGATTGATATGACCGACGCCAATACGGGTCGTTCTATGAAATGCTTGAGTGTCATAGGTTATTCCTCCTTCTCGGTTTGGGTTTGAGCGGCGGACTCGTCGGTTGCGGGAGCTGCGGCAGCGGCTGCTGCGGCCTGGCCCTTCGGAACGATGGGCGTGCCTTCGCGCAGCAGACCCACGCCTTCGGCAACGATCACATCGCCCGGCACGAGTCCCGCGCGTGCTATATACTCGCGGCCGTTCGAGATCTTCTCGACGTCGATCATCGCCGAAGAGGCCTTGCCGTCCACCACTTTATATACATATACTTTGTTCTGGAGTTCGAACGTCGCGGCCTGCGGAACGGCGATGCAATCCTTGTAGATGCTCGGCAGGATGATGTTGCCCGCACCGCCGCTGTGCAGCAGTCCGTTCGGGTTGGGGAACGCCGCGCGCAGCGACACGCTGCCCGTCGAGGTGTCGATGACGCCGCTGATCGACTCCACGCGGCCCGTCTGGTCGTAGGTCGAACCGTCGCTGAGCTGCAACTGTACGCCCGGCATGCTCTTGAGCGTTTCGGCGATCGAGCCGTACTGGCGTGTCAGGGCCAGGAGCTGGTTTTCGGTCATCGAGAAGTAGACGTACATCTCCGAGTTGTCCGATACGGTGGTCAGCGGCTGCGGGATCGAAGCGCTCACCAGCGCGCCGACGCGGTACGGCAGCGTTCCCACCACGCCGTCGGTCGGAGCCTTCACGACCGTGTAGGAGAGGTTGTTGGCGGCGTTCACGCGCTGTGCCTCGGCCTGTGCGAGCTGGGCCTTGGCTGTCAGCAGGTTGTTGTTGGCCGTCGAGAGGTCGAACTGCGAAACGACGTTGCGGGCGAAAAGCTCCTTCTTGCTGTCGTAGGTGAGCTGTGCGGTGGCTACGCCGGCTTTGGCGGCCTCGACGTTGGCCTCGGCGGTCTGCAAGGCGGCTTTGTAGGGAACCTGGTCGATGATGAAAAGGGTCTGTCCCTTGGCGACTTTCTGACCTTCGTTGACGCAGAGCTGTGAGATCGTTCCCGAAACCTGCGGATAGATTGCGATGTCCTGACGGCCGCGGATCGTCGCCGAGTAGTTGCTCGGGATTTCCCGGTCGGTGGTGGCGATGGTCATTACGGCGTATTCGCCGGGGCCCATTGTCATCGGAGCCTGTTTGCATCCGACGGCCGCCATGCAGCATGCCAAAACGGCAGCTTTCACAAATGTTTGCTTCATAACAATTCCTTTAACTGATTGGACTAAAAAACTTTTTCAGGTGCAAAAGTATTTTAAAAACGGTATCAATGTACCCTTTATTGCGAACAGAATTGGTACTTTTCGGAATAAAAATGGAATATTTATCGAAAATTTCATTATTTTTGTTCGAAAAAAGAATTGTATGCCACAGGTCAATCCGCTAATCACCACCCCCGAGGAGCAATTTGTTGTGGGCGAATCCGATTTCGCCTTTTTCGGCAATTACGCCTGCCGTGTGGAAGGAGGTGCGATTCTCTTCTGTCGCAGCGGCAGCGCCGACGCCACCGTCAACCAGTACCAGGGGCAGGTGCGCCGCAATACGATGGTGCTGCTGCTGCCCGGATCGATCTTCATGCTCACCGACCGCACGGAGGATTTCAGGGCGGCCTACTGCTCGTTTTCGCGGGATCTCTTTTCCGAGGCGGCCTTCCGGATGGACCCTTCGTTTTTCCACGCCCTGCGCGAGCGTCCGATCTCCCATCCGCCCCAGCGGATCGTCGAGGGGGCTTCGATCTGGCTCCAGATGGCGGCCTACACCTACCGCGACCGCGGCAACGTGTTCCGCAATACGATCATCAAGAACCGTTTGCAGAATCTGCTGCTGGAGAGTTACGACAAGATGCAGCGTTTCGCAGCCCGGCAGCACCGCGTGCCGGAGACGACCACGCGGCAGTCGGAGCTGTTCCACCGTTTCGTCGCTCTCGTGCACGAGCATTGCGCCCAGGAGCGCGAAGTGTCGTTTTACGCCGACAAACTCTGCATTTCGACCCGTTACCTGTCGACCATCGTGCGCAGCGTGGCGCACAGTTCGGCCAAGGAGTTCATCGACCGTTCGGTGATGCTGGAGATCAAGATGATGCTCCAGTCGACCGACCTTTCGGTGCAGGAGATCGCCTACCGGCTCCGGTTTCCCGACCAGTCCTACCTCGGGCGTTTTTTCAAGAAGCACGCGGGGGAATCGCCCACCGAGTACCGCAACAACAAAAAATAGGTATCCGGGTTTCGGACTTTTGTCCGCTCCGGGCGGTAAATTCTGCGTCCGGGACGGTTTGTGTCCCTGCGTAGTCCGGCCCGCAGCAGCCGGAACGCTTTGAACGGGCCTCGCCGCATGCCCTGAACGGGCGCGCCCGCTTCGCATTTCTGTCCTACCTCTGTACCATTCGGTCCGAATCCGCGCTCCGCCTCCAGATC
>ENA-UENY01001410-UENY01001410.1-human-gut-metagenome-genome-assembly--contig:-NODE-1410-length-13431-cov-2.910589_pt1 | contig 13431 bp, 11 predicted proteins | sample MGYA00242886_ERZ507888 | MGnify/ENA primary metagenome ERZ507888 (study PRJEB26167, sample SAMN06115543) | human gut metagenome | host: Homo sapiens | place: China:Chongqing | collected 2014-11-10... | reverse complement strand
CAGTGGTGCCGGAGGAAAAGCAGTGGGAGGTGATCTCAGCCTATCTGCAGGAGGCGGGGTTTGCCTACTGCCAGGATGTAGCGGAGCTCCTGCACGTCGGAAAGCGCAAGACGGCAGGTATCCTGCGGCGGATGGTGAGGGACGGCCAGCTGCTGCAGTTTGAAAAGCGGTATTATCTGGCGAAGCAGCCTGGGCAGAAGCAGATTCAATGAGGGGCGGCGAAGGGCTTCGCCGCCTCTTTTATTCTCCGCGCCAAGGTTACAAAATATAACAAATTCAAAACGTATTGCGTCCATAAGTTTTCGTTTGGATTAAAAACGGGCTGAAACTGTGGACTTTTTAGAGAAGTTTGGATAGAGTTGCCTCAGCGGGGACGCCGGGGCGGATGCGACTCTTCGGCGAATGCGCCGGCAGGGCTAGCGCCGGCGGAGGCATCGAATGGGCCCGGAGGCCGCGGCGGACCACCGCAAATTTCAAAAGGAGGAGAAATCCCAATGAAGAAGTTCCTTTCTCTGGTGCTTGCTCTGGTGATGACCATGTCTCTGGTCACTGTCAGCGCCGGTGCCAAGGACTTCACAGACAGCGAAGACCTCAGCGGCGAAGCCTATGCGGAAGCTGTCAACGTGATGTCCGAAATGGGAATCATCGACGGCTATGCCGGCGGTGATTTCCGTCCCCAGGGCACCCTGACCCGTCAGGCGGCTGCCAAGATCATCGCCTGCATGATCCTAGGCAAGACCACTGCCGAGTCCCTGGGAACCTCTGCGGCACCCTTTAAGGACGTGCCCGTGGGTTCCACCTTTGCCGGCTACATCGCCTACTGCGTGGAGTCCGGCCTGATCGACGGCTACGCCGACGGCACTTTCCGTCCCTCTGCACAGCTGACCGGCTTTGCCTTCCTGAAGATGCTGCTGACCGCTCTGGGTTATGACAGCTCTATCGAGGGCTTCACCGGCACCAACTGGACCGTCAACGTGGCCTCCCGCGCCATCGAGGCCGGTCTGACCAAGGGCAACGAGAACTTTGTGGGCACCCGTGCCGCCACCCGTGAGGAGGCCTGCCTGTATGCCGTCAACGCCCTGAAGGCCACCCTGGTGGAGTATGAGAACAAGGGCACCGACGTCACCGTCAACGGCGCCACTGTTGCTATCGGCGCTTCCAAGCCCACCTACGTGACCAGCAACATCCACGACGCTGCCACTTCTATCAACGACGCCACCGACAACGTGAAGAACGGCTGGACGGTTGAGTTCGCTGAGAAGTATCAGCCCGACCTGGCTCTGAAGGACACCGCCGACGACTTCGGCCGTCCGGCCCACACCTGGACCTGGAAGAAGGCCGAGATCGGCACCTATGTGGACTTCGACAAGATGGTGGCCGAGTACACCACCAAGGTCACCGGCGAGGACCTGTACAACCTGCTGGGCAAGACCGCCATTGATGACAACACCCTGTTCGTCTATGTGGACGGCGAGGATGAGAATCTGGGTGATGCCGCCTTCGGCAAGGCCGACATGGTGAAGAAGAACGACGAGACCATCGGCCGGACCGGCAACGGCGTGCTGACCCAGGTGTTCCTGGACACCCAGGACGACGAGATCACCGTGGCCATCATCAACACCTATCTGGCCAAGGCCGCCGAGGACTACGACGAGAAGAACGACGACGTGGACCTGGATGTCTACTATGTGGACAACAACGGCACCAGCCGCAAGCCCGTCTACATGAAGACCGCTGACGAGGATAAGCCCCAGAAGCAGACCATCTCTGTGGACGGCGAGGACTTCGCCATCGAGGAAGTGGCTGAGAACGACCTGTTCCTGGTGACCATCGCCCAGGGCGTGATCCAGACCATGGACGCTCCCGAGGTCCTGTCCGACACCAGCATCTCCAACTTCCGCCTGGAGAAGTATGTTACCGCCGGTGGTACCCAGTATGACTACGCTGACACCGTCATGTATGATGAGGAAGTGCTGGATCAGTATGACGACGCCAATATGAAGGACGTCACCTACAATGTGATCCTGGACGCCTACGGCTACATGATCGGCATTGAGCAGAACGAGGATCCCGACCAGTACGTGTTCCTGACCGGCATCGACGGCAAGAACAGCAACCTGTCTGTGCGGAACGCTGACGCCAACGTCATCTTCATGGACGGCAACATGGATACCGTCACCGTGAACATGACCAAGAGCGACATCGACACCACTGGCAAGAACCTGTCTCAGCTGAACACCTGGTGCACCTACACGGTCAACAACGACAACGTGTACACCCTGAAGGAAGTGGCCGTGTCCACCTCCAAGAACGTCATCGACGATGACACCGATGTGGCCCAGTATGCCCAGGATGTGGGCAGCAATGGCGCTACCATCGATAAGAAGCACGTGTCCCTGAAGGCCGCCAACAACAGCAGCTACGTCTACGGCAACGACGACTCCGTCTACCTGAACGTGGAACTGAAGAACGTTGAGGTCGAGGATACCACTGGCGGCGATCAGCGCCAGATCGTGGACGACGTGGAGTCCGTCACCACCGGCGTGAAGAACGTCAACCTGGTGATGGAGGACCTCAAGAAGGATGGCAACTACATCGCTCCTGCCGCCGAGATCTACACCCTTTACAATGATGACGGCTATGTGATCGCCGCTGTCACCATCGGCGAGAACGAGGGCACCTCCTCCAACTACGTCTATGTCACCAGCAGCAACGTGAACCGCGAGGCTTACGACGATGAGACCGAGTGGACCTGGACCCGCGAGGTGGTCGTCAACGGCGAGCTCGTGGAGATCTCCGAGGTCGGCGACTCCCTGGAGTGGATCGGCAACGCCTCCAAGAACCAGGGTGAGATGGCTCAGGGCGAGTGGTTCGAGGTCAAGTATGACGCTGACGGCAATGTCCGTAAGGTCGAGGCCATCGACTTCTCCAAGGCTGCTGACAAGTTCGTCGACGAGGTCGAGGACGTGGAGGACGCCGTTGAGGACTTCGACACCGTCCTGCTGTCCGACACCAACACTGTTGAGAAGCTGACCTTCAAGAACGGCACCCTGTACACCGACCGGAACGCCACCAAGGGCTTCTCCGTGTCTCCCGAGGTGAAGGTGGTTCTGTCCCTGGCCGACAAGAAGGGCAACGAGTTTGATGATGTGGATGACTCCTACACCGGCTACAACGGCCTGGAGAAGGCTCTGCGCGACATGAATGCCCAGGGCACCTTCGGCACCGGCGTGGTCGAGGTGAGCGCGATCCTGGATAACGGCGTGGCCACCAGCATCGTGATCAACGACAAAGCCAAGGCTGGCTCTGATGTGAGCAATCCCACGGTTCCCGAGGGTGAGTTCCTGCCCGCTTCCTGGAATCCGACTACGAAGGGGATCGAGCTGCGCTACTATGAGAAGTCCATGAGCGACAGCGAGATCAAGGCCGCCATCGAGGACCTGCTGGGCGCTCCCGTGGATCGCCTGAACAAGTTCATGGGCTATGTCACCCTGGAGAACGGCGACATGTACCGCGTGAACTTCACTCAGATCGAGGTCGTGGCCATCAGCATTGACGGCGAGGTTGTCAGCTATCCCGACAAGGGTGATGCCGCCAATCTGACCAACATTCCCGCTGGCAACTACTTCGACATCAATGAGAATCCCGATGGCTTCATTGGAGGCAGCAACAGAGGTCTGCTGACCGTTCCCAGCACCGGCAAGGTGACTGTGAGCAACACCAACAAGGACCGTGAGTTTGTCACCGCCTACGAGCTGGATATTGACGGCACGATCACCTCCGATGTGTCCGCCGAGGTCAACGGCAAGACCGTTTCCGACGGCGACTACATTGCCGACGGTGAGGTTGTGGAGCTGACCTTCACCACCGCTGGCGACTACACCGTGAACGGTGAGCTGGTCCGCGCGGCTGCCAACGACACCTATGAGATCGAGGCGACCGAGGCCATCATGGTGAGGAGTGTTTCCAACTACATGACTGAGGAAGATATCGCGGACATTGTGGATGCCTATAATCCTGGTACTCCCACTGGTGCGACCATCACTCGGAGCGGCGACACTCTGAACATTGTTCTCAACAATACCGTATCTGATTGGACCGATGTAAGCGGCACTGGCTTGTTTGTTCTGGCAGAAGATCTGCTGGAGGATAACTCCATCCTGATTACTTTCCCGGATGGATCTGCCGAGCGGATTGATAAGGGTACTAATGCAGCTGCGGCAGCTGCTCAGCTGACTCCGAAGCTGGGTAATGTGAGCGATCTGACGCCTACTCCCATCGTGATTACTGTCACGGTTGAGAACGCTGGCAGTGGCGCTTCTGTGGAGTATACTGTAAATCTCAGCCAGGCTGACTAAGCAGTATAGCTTCAAAAGTTTCTCAAGCAAAGCGGAGCCCCCCCGGATTTCCGGGGGGCTTCCCTTTTATTCGTCCACTTCCAGAATCGTCACCAGACTGTAGGTCTGCCCGCTGGTGTTGCAGATGTAAATGGCGTTGGGGTAGTCTGGCGTGGCGGTAAATTTGACGCTGTTTTTGACCCATTTGACGGGCACAATTTCTCCTCTGCATCGACCTGCTGTATGCTGCGGACTCTTTCGGCACCCATGCAGGGAGGAATCTGCGCCATACAGGAGGATATCCTGCGGGGACGGAACGTGGAGCACGAGGGGAGGCCCTTTTCCAGCACGGAGAATCTGGAAGCCACGATGCGGAAGGGGGCGTGGTTCAACCTGTTCTGTCTGGACATCTGTATGGCTGGCAAGAGCGGCATGGAGTTTGCCTGGGAGCTGCGGTCCTGGGACGAGAGGGCGGGAGTCTTTTTTATCACCACCGCAGCAACGCATATTTGAAGGCGGGCTATCAGGCCACCCCATTCAATATCTCTTTAAACCAGTGCAGCGGGAGGAGCTGGCCGAGGCCCCGGAGGCGGATCTGCGCCAGCGGCAAGTACCCCGGACATTGACGCTGCGCGGCAGCGGCCGTGCTCTGCGGAATGGAATTGATGGCGGAATGGCCCGTGTAAACTTGAGGGGCCAGCCAGGCCAGCCGTTCCCCATCTCCTCCCGCTGGCGCTGCTGCCCCCGGCCTACGCCGCGGTGGAGGCTGATTGATGCGCAACCGCATGCTGGAGTTCCATGGACTGGTGGACAGCCGGGGCAATCTCATTACAGATAAGAAGATCACCGTGGATGGGGGAACTACACTCCGGAGGAGCTGAAACTGGTCCTGGACATCGAAAAATACTTGGCCCATGTCCAGGCTGCCTACTTTACAGAGCGGGACATCGCAGAGAAACCGCTGGACAGCTTTTATAATCCGGCCGACCCCTGGGACAATGGTGACATCTCCTTCACCGGCGGCATCCAGCCGCTGATGGTGAACGCCCTGACGGACGAGGGGCCTTCCGGCATCGACTACAGGGAGCGCGGGCCGATGTGGAGGTGGAGCAGACCGGAGCGAAAAGCAAAGCTCTCCATATCCATCAATCACCATCACACTGAACCGGCACAGAACGCGGACGTGGGATGTATGCCAGGGCTGCTCCTCCCGGCCGTGCCGGCATTGCCCTGGTGGCTCTCAACGGTGGCCAGAATGTGGAAAACGCGAATGGCCTTACCGTGGCGCGCCTTCCCGACGCAGAGAGCACCGCCCTCCGGTTTAACTTTGCTGTGGGACAGGCTCCCTTCCTGGTGATCCCACAGAGCGGTCGGACCATCACGCTCCGTCAGGGCGGCGCTGTGGCGGTGAACTGGTCCAACAACCGGCGCCAGAAGAACGAGGGCACTGCGCCAAAGTACGCGGGCTTCAGGCCCCCACATCCCATGTGGCGGTATTGTATCCGGATCTCACTGGCGGAGGGATAAAAATGTGGATCTGCTCCCATGGGACCGGACACACTGACCACCACCAGGGAGAACCAGACCTTTTCCTCTGTCACTCCGCCCTGGGAGATGGTGCGGGCGCCCATCTATGAGAGCGGCGCCTGCAGCTTCCGGGTGGCAGGTGTACGCAGTGTGCTGGGAGCAGTATTACGGCAGCTGCAATCCGCCCTGCTGGTCTTTGGGAAGGTGGTTCTGGGAACGATTTCTCACCCGCTTGGGGAAAAAGAAAAGCGTCCGGCTTGCCGCAAGGCAGCTAAACGCTTTTCGGCGGGTATCTGAAATGGGGATAAAACCCATGAATAGCGCTGCATGGCGGGCCGGGGCACCGCCAACGGGCATGTGCCGACACCGGCGGGCAACTGCCGCGCCATGCAAAATTCTGCGGATGCCTTTCGTCCTGCAGCAAAAAATGCTGGATGGAGGAAAAAGGAGGTCTTTGTGCCACAAGTCTGCCGCCGGTTTTCCATGGAAGTCAGTTGATGGTTCGCAGGCGCTGGAGAAATTCCTGGTTTTCCGTCTTTTCGCAGATCGCGTCAATGTTGGAGGAGATGACCCAAACCGCCATCCCGCGTTCTGCGCAGGCAACCAGCAGGTCGATAATCAGTTCATGATGCGCCGTCTCCTGCCCGGAAAAGGGAAAAAAGCAGACCAGCAGCTGCGGATTCAGCAGATACCATTTGAAATAGGAGAACCGGAGGCGCGCCGGTAAGGACCAAGTGCGCAGAGGCCGCAGCAGATCCTCTCGGGGAAACCATCTGGAGGCCTCCTCCAAAATATTCTCCGCGACCCGCCGGCGAACCAGACGGTATCCGGCCTTGGGAAGCAGGCAGGTCGTCAGGTTGTCCAGCGCGGTGAGGTTGTCAAACAATACACCGCCGGGACGGTCCGGCCGTTCGGTCTGAATCCCGATCTCCGTGCCGATCTGCTTTGTCATCTCTTCATGTGTCTGTGCCTGCCCGTTCAGCCACAGCATCCCACTCAGCCAGTTCCTGCCGCCCAGAAAGCACTCCCGGAGTCTGGCAGCAGCCGTGTAGTTCTCGTCCCGGAAGTAGGCGATCTCTCCGCTGTGAATCTGGCAGGTCAGCGGCGCCATTCCCGGAAAAGTGAGACCCTCCAGCCGCCGCACCTGCTCCGCGGTCCCGGGGCTTCCAGCCCAGAACTGCATAGAGCTGCTCCCCGTACTCCTCCGGGTAAAGCCGATAGCAGGTCCTGCGGTCCCGGATGACGTCGATCCGGTCACAGTAGCGGTACATGAATGTCTCGTCCAGATCCAGCAGGAATACCGCCGTCCCTTGGCGCAGCAGCAGCTGTACGCACTCCATCAGTTTTTCCACATCCCGCCGCCGCAGGATTTCTGTGATCCGGTCCAGGACCAGCAACTCTCCCCGCCAGAACCACACCCGAAATACACAGAGGCGGTAATAATCCAGCAGGGAGAGGTCGGCAAGCCGGCTCTCCAGCGGCACACGCAGTTCCATCCGCTGCCGGATCTCCTGGCTCTCCGGACTGTGCAGGCGCCGGACCGCGCCCCATCTCTGCGGCCAGCCGGCCGGACGGTCCAGCGCCAGCAGGAAGTCCCGCACCGTCAGCTCCTGCGAATGGAACCGGTGCCAGTTCACGATCCTGGCGTTTTGCAGGATCCAGCGTTCCAGTTCCAGCGGGCCCACCCGACGGCCGCAGGAAAAGGCCCGTCCCCGCTCCAGGTGTGTGCCGCCCTTGAACAGGTCCAGATATGCGGTGCCGGAGGTAAAATGGTCGTCCACATAGACCCCGATGCACTCCCCCCGGGAAATGGAGATTTCAAAACGGTAGAATTCGTCCTCCCTGCGGAAGCAGCCGTTCTCCACCCGGATCAATTCCTCTCTCACGGTTCTACGCCTCCCGGAAACGCAGCGGCAACGTCACGCAGCACTCCGTGCCAACGCCCGCGGCGCTGAACAAATGCAGGCCGTAGTCCTCTCCGAACATGAGCCGGATGCGGCTGTTGACATTCCGCAGGGCGATTCCTCCGCACGGCTGGGTCATATCCGCGCCCCCAACTCCGCCGAACTGCGCGTTGAGCCGCTCCACCTGTTCGTCCGGCATCCCTACGCCGTCGTCCCGCACCCGCAGGAAAAATGTCCGGTCGCTGTTTTCCACAATGATGCGGACCGTGCCGTGGCCCAGTTTGCCCTCCAGCCCATGTGATACTGCGTTCTCCACCAGAGGCTGCAGGATGAGCTTCGGCATCCGCACTTCCAAAAGCCGCTCGTTCTCCAGCTCCAGTTCCAGAGAGATTTTGTCACCGAATCGGCAGCGCTGGATGGTAAAGTAGTTTTCCGCATTGTCCAGCTCATCTGAAAAGGTCACATACTCCTGGACATTGGAGATGGTGTATCGGAAAAAGGTCGCCAGAGCCTCCGTGGTCTCGGCAATATCCGGACAGTTCGCCAGCAGGGCGTCTGTGCGGATGGCCTCCAGGGCGTTATAGAGGAAGTGGGGGTTGATCTGGTTTTGCAGCGCCAGATATTCCGCCTGTTTCTGCCGCAGTCTGGTGATCTCCTCTCCGTGAAGCCGCTCTTCCACATCTGTGAAAAATGCGCTCAGATCCAAATCCCGGTGCCAGTCCATCTGCAAAACGGCCTCCAGGTCCCGCTCCCGCCGGTAGCGCCGCAGCGCCCGCCGCAGTTTCCAGTCCGTCCACGGCCACATGGTATCACCTACTTATAAAGTTTCTTATAATCTGACGGGCTCACACCGGTAAGCTTTTTGAACAATCTGGAAAAGTATTTGAGATCCCGGTACCCCACCTGCTCTGCCACATCCTGCACAGACAGCTCCTCACCGCACAGCAGCTCCTTAGCTTTGCTGATGCGCAGCTCCGTCAGATAGTCCATGAAGTTCTGCCCGGTCTCTTTTTTGAACAGTGTGGAAAAATAGGTGGCGTTGAAGCCCACGGCGGTGCTGACATCCTCCAGCCGCAGGGCCTCCTGATAGTGCTGCTGGATATAGTGCTTTGCCTCTGTGATCGGCCGCATCTCCCGCAGGGCTTTCGCCTCCTTCAGCCGCTGGATCTCTGCCTGGATGCCCTGCCGCAGCAGCCGGTATACTGCCGCCATGTCCGTGCAGTGCCAGAACCGCTTATCCATCTCCTCCTCCAGGGGCGCTTCCGTTTCACCGCTTTGGCGCATTCCGTAGAGGCATGCCTCCAGAACCTGGCGGAACCAGTCCTCCACCATCTGCCCGTTCAGGTCCGGCAGCGCCTCCACCGTCCGGCAGCTCTCCTCCAGCTCCTGCACAAAGCGCACCTCATCCAGGCACTCGGCCGCCACCTGAAAGCTCTTTTTCCGGGACGCGTCCATCTGATACCGCCGGGCCAGATCCGGCATCTCCAGCGCGGCATCCCGCCAGGACTGCGGCCGGCACAGCCGATCCCTGCACAGCCAGAGCGCCTCCCGCATGGATTCCCCCACCTGCTCCAGAGAGTCCCTCCGGCTGCCCAGGCAGACGGTGGCCTGGACATTCCAGAACAAGTCCCGCTGATTTTCGATCTCCTTGCGGATTTTGGTGAAGCACTGCGTCACTTCCACCGCATGATAGGCCCGCAGGTACAGCAACACTGCGATCCCGGCATGGCCCAGCGAGGCCGCGAACTCCTCCGTCAGCAGGCCGCTCTCCCGCCGCACGATTTCCAGCGCATGGCGCAGCAGGATCCGGTAGCCGTCCTGATAGGATTCCGCATCGGGCACATCCACCCGGATCACTGCGGCGGCGTAAGTGCCGCTCCCAAAGTGAAATCCATACTCCCCGTTGGCCTGCCCGGCGCTCAAAAAGGAGGTGCCACGCTCCGCCGTTCCCAGCAGGGCGTCCAGCAGCAGCTCCTGCTGGTGTTCTCCGCTCCTTTTCAGCTGGAATTCCAGCGCGGCTTCCTGCCCCATCTTCTCCTTGAGGCGCAGCAAAATGCCGGTGAGCTCCTCCTGCTTGAGGGGCTTGAGCAGATAGTCCTCCACGCCGTATTTCAGCGCGTTCTGGGCATATTCAAATTTCCGGTATCCGCTGATGACGATGAAATGCAGCTTGGGCTGGAGGGCCTTGGCCCTCTGGATCAGTTCGATGCCGTCGCAGCCGGGCATCCGGACGTCCGTGATCAGCAGATGCGGCTGCTTTTCCCGCACCAGCTCCAATGCCCGCAGTCCATCGTTGGCGGTGCCTGCGATCTCGTAGCCAAGCGCCTCCCAGTCGATCAGCTTCAGCAGGATCACCTTGTTTTCGTCATCGGCCAAAACGACCCGCAGCATCCGCAGCACCTCCCACGCAGATTCTGATAAGGAAAGGGAAAACGAACCCGTTTTCCCTTTCCCTGTCATTATACGCTATTTCTCGGTATTTGCCAAGAATTTTTGGAGAATCAGCGGATCAATTTGTCGCTTTTGGCAGCTTACTCGTAATCCGCCACGTTGGAGGAGTCAATCCACACGCTGTCCGCGATGATGAGATTGTTCTCCAGCGTGCCGCCGTCCAGCAGGGTGACAGCAGCTTCCACGCCGCTGGAAGCCATCAGACCGCCGTCCTGCGCCACGGTGCCGGTGATGCGGCCGTCCTTGATGGCCTCATAGCCGTCGGGGGTGCCGTCCAGGCCGGTGATGACGATGCCGCTGTTGGCACCGGCGGCGTTGCCCGCGCCCACGGCCATGCCGTCGTTCTGGCAGACGATGGCGTCCAGATCATAGGCAGACAGCCAGCTCTCCACGGTGGACTGGGCCTTGGCGGTGTCCCATGCGCAGTCCGCGGGAGCAATCACTTCCGTCATGTCCGGATAGTTGGCCAGAATATTGCGATAGCCCTCCAGGCGTGCGGTCGTGTCGGTGGTGGAGGAGGGGCCGGTCAGGATGGCGATGTTGCCCTTGCCGCCCAGCAGATCCGCTACATGCTGCATCTCATTCTCGCCGGCCTTGACGTTGTCGCCGCAGGACACGGCAGAGATGCCGGCGGACTCCCAGTCGGTGCAGGCGGATACGATGTTTATCATGATGACGCCGGCGTCGGCAGCGGCCTTAGCGGCGTCGCGCAGGCCATCGGGATCCACGGGCTCGAACAGGATGGCGTCATAGCCCTCGGACACGCACTGCTCGATCTGGCTGATCTGCTTGGCAGCGTCCTGATCGGCGCTCAGAATGTTCAACTCCACACCCAGCTCATCGGCCTTCGCCTGTGCGCCCTCGGTGACGCCGATCTGGAACGCGTTGGTCTGGTGCTGCTGGATGAGGGCGATCTTATAGGCGCCGTCTCCGCTCTCGGCGGACGCATCCCCACCAGTGCTCTCCTCGGTGGTCTCGGTGCCGCTGCTGCAGCCGGTGAGGGCGGCCAGCGCCATGGCGCCGGTCAGCAGCAGAGCCAGAAACTTCTTCTTTTTCATGTTCTTTCCTCCTTGAAATGTTTGGTTCATTTCGATATATATCAAGAGCAGGACGGGGAACGCCCCTCTCTCAATACCGTTCAGCGTTTCTTGCTCTTGCCCTTCACGTCGATCAGCACAGCCAGTACGATGATGGCGCCCTTGACGATCTTCTGCCAGTGGGAAGACACGCCCATGATGTCCAGACCGTTGGCAATGACCGTGATCAACAGACAGCCAATCACCACGCCCCAAGGCTTGCCCACGCCGCCGGTCATAGAGACGCCGCCCACCACGCAGGCCGTGATGGCATCCATCTCATAGCTCTCAGCCGCTGTGGGCTGGGCAATGGTAACACGGGAGGTCATTAAAAAGCCGCTCAGGCCTGCCAGAAGCCCCGCGATGGCAAAGGTGGAGATGCGGATCTTGGTGGTGTTGATGCCGGAGACCTGCGCTGCCAGCAGATTTCCGCCGCAGGCATATACCCGGCGGCCGTAGACTGTCTTCGACAGCACGAAGGAGCAGAGCAGAATGGTAATCACCAGAAAGACCGCCAGCATGGGAATGCCGAAGATCGAAGACGCCGCCACAGCCTTGTACGATTCGCTGATTCCGATGATGGGTTTGCCGTCGGAGATCAGGAGGGCAAGACCACGGACCGCCGTCATGGTTCCCAGTGTCATGATGAACGGAGGCAGGTTGCCCACGGCAACGCCCACGCCGTTGACAACGCCCACGGCCAGGCCGCCCAGCATGGCTACGATCAGCGGCACGAAGATCGGATACTGTCCCTGGCCCAGCATGGCGGCCAGGATGCCGGTGAACGCGACCGTTGAGCCCCCTGACCTATCAAAGCCGCCCGCGATGATGACGAACATCATGCCGAATGCCAGAATGCCGTTGATAGAGGCCTGCTTCAGAATATTGACCAGGTTGGCAGGCTGGATGAAGCTGGGCTTCAGGCAGGTCAGCACCACCACCAGCGCAATAAAAATCACGAAGATGAAGTATTCGCTGATCAGCGATTTTGCACGACTCTTTTCTTTCATAGTTCTTCCTCCCTTTACACCTTGATGGCAGAGGCCAGCGTCATGATCCGCTCCTGGGAGAATTCCTCCCGGCTGACCTCTCCGGAATAGTTGCCCTCGCACATGACCATAATCCGATCACAAATACCCATCAGTTCCGGGATCTCCGAAGAGATCATGATGACCGCCTTGCCCTGGCGCACCAGATTGCCCAGCAGCAGGTAGATATCCCGCTTGGCACCCACGTCGATGCCGCGGGTGGGCTCGTCCAGAATGATGATGTCCGGATCGTTCAAAAGCCACTTTGCAATGACGATTTTCTGCTGATTGCCGCCGGAGAGGTTTCCAACGATCTGGTCTGCGGAAGGAGTCTTGATGTTGAGCTTTTCGATATACTCCTCAGACGCGCGGCGGGCTTTTCCCTTGTTGTAGAGTCCGTGGGTCAGGAGCTTTTTGATGGCCACCATGGCAATGTTGTCGTTGACCGTGCCGCTGAGATTCAGTCCCGTGACCTTTCGGTCCTCGGTGATAAGCGCAACACCCTGTTTGATGATGTCCTCCGGAGAGGAGATCTTCACCCGCTTGCCGTGGACAAAAATCTCTCCCTGTGAAAGGGCGTGCATGCCAAAGATGCCTTCCACCAGCTCGCTGCGCCCAGCGCCCACCAGCCCGCCGATTCCCAGAATTTCACCGCGGCGGACGGACAGGCTCACGCCCTTGACCTTGTTGTCGGCCCGGACGATGTTTTTTGCCTCAAAGACGACCTCGCCGATGTCCGCCTCCAGCTTTGGATACACATCCGTGATCTCCCGTCCCACCATCATTTTAATGAGCTGGCCTTCGTCCAGCTCCGTTGTGGTGCCTGTCCCGATGTACTGTCCATCCCGGTAGACGCTGACCCGGTCGCAGATGGAAAAGATCTCCGCCATACGATGGGAGATGTAGATGATGGCAACGCCCTTCTCCTTCAGGCGGCGGATATGTCCAAACAGCAGCTCCACTTCCCGGTCGGTGATGGCGGCAGTGGGCTCATCCATGATGATAACCTTGGCGTTGACGGAGATCGCCTTGATGATCTTGGCGATGAGCTGGCGCTCGACCACCTGATTGCTTTCCAGCCAGTCCGAAATCTGGGCGTAGACGTCCG
>ENA-UENY01001407-UENY01001407.1-human-gut-metagenome-genome-assembly--contig:-NODE-1407-length-13457-cov-3.480045_pt1 | contig 13457 bp, 10 predicted proteins | sample MGYA00242886_ERZ507888 | MGnify/ENA primary metagenome ERZ507888 (study PRJEB26167, sample SAMN06115543) | human gut metagenome | host: Homo sapiens | place: China:Chongqing | collected 2014-11-10... | reverse complement strand
AAAATTATTGGGGAGCTGTTTTGCAATGCGACTTCATCAATTAGAAGCCACCGCTTAAAGTCCAGGCAGTGAGTGTATCATCCGGGATATCAGTGTTAAATACTTTAATATTTTCAATGGAGCCATTATAGGGATACTGGTTTCCGCTTCGAGCTGTCTTCCCGAGATAACCTGCATTGATACCCGGAATATCGGAGATAAAGCCATATCCTGTGCTGGGTAGTTCTGCGGGCGGAATCACCTGTACCAGTTCCCCGTCGAAAAAGAGCTTGTACCCCGTATCGGGATCGGCAGTAAAGGCTGCGATGTGTTTCTCACCAGAGGTCATATCCACGGCAGCAGAGGACTTTACAAAATCTCCGCCGTTCTGCCGCCGGATCTCATACCCCAGCACCCCTCCACCAACATAAAGATGAAAATGAGAATTGGCTGTCGTAGAGTTGCTGATACCGATCAAGGAGTGTATCGACGAGATCTGCGGGGTAAACTCCACGACAATGGCGCCCGAATGCATGGCGGCAATATCGGTCACACTGTCGTCGTCAATTTGGACCGGTTGGGATGGTGTAATCGTTACACCGCTGTTGGAGTAGACATTCGAACCACTGGACGCCACATAGGTTACCTGTTTCATGTGTTCCGCAGAGAACACGCCGTCAAATATTTGGACATTATGAATGGTTCCTGTGAACGGATATTCAAAGGCTGCTGGCTGCCCGGAGGGCGCCTGCCTGCGCGTCATGCCAAGGTATCCGCTGTCAATACCGGGAATGTCAGCCATGAAGCCATAGCCAGAGGAGGCCGTCAGTTCTGACAGCGGCAGGTCCAGAACCATCTCCCCGTTGAGGAAGAGTTGGTAGCCGTAGTCCGGGTCAGCCGTAAAGGCGGCACAATACTCCTTTCCGGCTTCAATCGTCACAGGAGCCGAGTTTTTTTCAAAGTCTCCTCCCTCCTGCCTGCGGATCTCAAATCCGAGCCTCGCGTTGGAGTAGTAGAGGTGGAAATAGGAGTTCTGGTTCCCCGTCTGACCATTGCTGACCCCAATCAATGAGTAGATGCTGTCGGTGCTTGTGGGCGTAAAGCGCACCAAAATTGTACCCTCATGCAGGCCAGCAATACTGGGCAGTTCCGGCCCGATTGGGGTGTAGGTGCCGTCAGACAGCGGCAACACCTTTTCTGAGGAGGAATATACCAAATTAGGGGTATCAGGCGTAGGTTTGATGTCCTTGATGTAGTCGAGTGTGTATTCACCGAAGACCAAGGAATGGATATTGTCAGGCCGACTCTCTTGTTCATAGAAGCAAACAATATTCCCATTGGGCTGCTCCATCAAGCAGGAATAGCCAAATTCACCCGACCGAATTACTTTTTTGTACTTCCAATCAAACGTGTAGTTGATTCGCCCCTCTGAATTGGTCCCGTTCTCATTGATCAGGCCGATTCTTATCGTGCCGTTGGAGCGGCTATTGGCTGCCGCATTGGCGAAGATAACGGCGGGCTTTCCATCAATTGGATGACTATAGTTGATAACAGACTGCTGGCAGCCTCCATAGGGTGTGGGCGCCACCAGCGTCGGGTCCCTCGGCATATCGGGCGCCCAGGTCTGGCCACCATCATAGCTGGTAGCGATTAATACGCCGCCTGACTGGCGCACGAACATCTTTAGCTGGGTAGAAACATCATCACCCTCCGGTGGCATTTCTACGATTTGAATTTCACCCATACCGATTTTTGAAAGGCCCGCAGCCGCTCTAGCGTCGTTTGGAGATTCACCCAGGTGCCAGGTTGCCCCATTGTCATCGCTGTAAAGAACTGCGCCGCTCATACCGCTGAAAGAATTGCTGTTATAGTAAAGGGGCACAAGGATGCGGCCTTGGTATTTGCCGGTCTGGATGACGATCCCAATGCCGGGGGCTGTGCCAAAGTGCTTCATATCACTGGTCTTAAAGCCGTAGTTCATCAGTTTGGGATCTGACCAGGTATAGCCGCCGTCATCGCTGTAGCACATGATCAGGAAGACCGTATTGATGACCCGCAGTTCCGTTTTGCGCGGTACTGCGGATGCGTCGTAGGTTCCGTAGTTGGTGTAAAAAATGTTTCCAGCTTCCTGTCCATTTTTATAAAGGGTGAAATCAGGTCCGACTGTGTAGTCGGTTGCCGCCCCATTTAGATACACCGTCCCGTCATCTTCGTGCAGCTCATATTGGGTGCCAGCCGAGTCCTTTAGGATCAGATAGCCGTCAGAAGTATAGCCGGTAGAGGCCGCTGCATAGGGCGCACGGACGTTTCCGGTCATCGCGTCACAGAAGAAGAAGACCCGCCCGTTTTGACCTTTGACGAGGAGCGAATCGCAGTAAGATGCGCTGTCCGTTTTCATGGGGACCTGGGGTTCGTTGGGGTAGTCAAGAAAATTGAGCAGCATTTTGGGTTGGCTCCAGGTTGCGCCGTCATCGCTACTGACCCGGATGCCGATGTCGCAGTTGTTGGGAGGATCGTTGCTCGCTCCGGCGGCGTCGCCGAACCGGATATCGCCCGTGGCAATGATCGTCCCCTTGTCGGTCCGCAGAATGGAGGGGATTCGGATGCCCTCTGTGTTCCAATCCTCAAAAGAGAACACATTCTCCTGCCTGATGATTCCAGAGTCCTTCTCTATGTAGGTTTCTGCCTCGAGAACATCCTGCGCCAGAGCCGTATCATAGACACGCACGCTGTCGATGGTGCCGTAGTAGGGATATCCGAATGACCCGTTCCGATAGGTTGCACCCATATAGCCCACATCGGCGGAATTCACTGTGGACATGAACCGGTAGTCGTACTCCCATAGCTCATAAAGGGCCACAGGCATTTGGAAAACCATGTCGCCATCAAAATAGAACTTGTAGCCTTCCTGTGGGTCCGCACTGAGCGCCATGATATGCCGGGTATTGCGCGTGACTTCTGCCGGACCCTGGAGATTCACATAGCGGGTCTCCCCATGATTCCTGACCTCCAGGCCCAGGAAGCCCCGGTTGTCAATGTAAAGGTTAAAGTAGGCGTCAGTCACGCTGCTGTTGCTCAAGCTGAACAGGCAGTTGGCCGTGGACATCGCCGTGGGGGTGAAGTCCACGATGATTGTACCGCTCGACAACCCAGAGAGTTGCGTGACAGCGCTCTGGGGGAGAGCGACGGCATCCGTGCCACTGGAAAACGTCATATCGCTGGCCGAGAACACCGGCTCAGGGTCAGCCAAGGCAGCAGCCGCGCTGGTGAACGACAGAATCTGGATGCAAAGTGCAAACACCAGCAAAAGTGCTAGCGGCAGTCTCTTATGTTGTTTCATGGCAATCTCCTTTTCAAGTTTAAGTCACTGCAACTGTCGATAATATGTATGATGCCGCCAATCAGCCCATTGGAATCACATCCATTTTAATGATGTCGTTGTAAAAAAGAATACCTCCGGCCCCCTCTTTTCTTGCTTATAGAGCGCCGTGCCCTATGGCCATTGATGCTCCTGTACGATTAAGGATACGGCAAAACACCCGTTCATCCCCCGGCAGTGTGACCGTGCGGCCCATCCAGTGAGAGAGATACGCGCCGTGGATGATCTGGAGGGATCGCAGACCTTCCTCCAAGCTGCATTGGATTGGACCGGCCCCCTGAGCAGCGGCAACAAAATTTTGTATGGTGGCCGCCTGCTGCGCCTTGTTGTTTCTGTCGTCGAAAGTCAAGCGCTCCACCGTCCCGGAGACCTGTTCAAAGGGGGACGGGCAGGACCTTGCGAAGGTGCGCTCGTCCTCCTCCAGGCGGATGATTTCCACCTCGCTATCGTCCCGGACGGAAATCCGGCCCCTCGTCCCACAAATCTCCAGCAAATTGGTGCCAGGGCACTCATGGGCTGAAGCAATAAAATGCCCATGGGCGCCGTTGAGGTAGGTCAGAAAAAGTTCAGCCTCATTTTCAACCTGGATGGGCCGCCCTATGGTGGAGCAGCGGGCCAGTACGGAAACCGGCATACCGCAGATCCATTGCATAAGGTCTAGTTGGTGGGAGGCTTGGGTCATCAGCAGTCCGCCCCCTTCTCCCTGCCAAATACCGCGCCAGGCCCCGGAGGTATAGTATGCCTCCGTTCGGTAGAGGTTGGTGATAATCCAGCTACAGCGCACCAGCTCCCCCAGTTCACCGCTCTGGACCAAATTTTTTACATGACGGTAGGCCTGAGCCGCCCGCCGATTATACATGACGCCGCAGACCAGTTCCGGCCGTTCCGCCAGCACGGGAAGGATTTCCGCCACCTCGTCGGCGAAAATACCAACCGGCTTCTCCACCAGCACATGCAGCCCCGCCTCTAGGGCCTGCCGGGTCATTTCGGGGTGCTGTGCGTGGGGAGTACAAATGAGTATCGCGTCTACCTGGCCAGACTTGAGCATAGCGCCATAATCCGTAAATGCGGCGGCCTGAAGGCCATGTCGCTGTGCTGCCTCTCGGATGTGCGCCTCATTTCGGCTGCACAGCGCCGTAAGCGCCACATCCCGGACCTTTCCGCCCACAATCAAGCCGATATAATCGCCGGCAATGGCGCCGATTCCCGCAATTCCTAATCTGAGCATGCGTCACCTCAAATGTGGAAGAATTTCAGCAGTTCATTCTCAAAAAAATTGATTCGTTCGTGTTCATACTTAGGGTAGACCAAGTGCGTCTTGGGTCCCCGTGCCCGATTGAAGATGGCATATTGGCATTTGGGCGACGCCGTCTGGTCCAGAAGTCCCGTGCCCAACAGCAGGGGGCAGGTCAGCAATGCGGCAAAACTGACAGGGTCGAGGCCGTCCAGCACAGCCCTATCCGTCCCGACTGCTCCATCGCACATGGCCCTCAGATCACCCGGCAATGGGTTCAGGGCCGCACAGCGGATCACGCCGGGTACCAGAGACGCCGCAACTATCGCCAGCCCACCGCCGAACCCTTCGCCCCAAGTCATCAAACGGGCGGGGTCGGTGGACGAGAGGCCGATGGCCGCGTGGGCCAGCGTCAGGGCGTCCAAATATCGGTCCTCCAGAGATAATGCCGCCCAATCACGCCGCCAATCGGCCACGGAGGTTTGGTTTTCCAGGGCTGCTACGGCGTATCCCAGGGCCACAAAGCGGGTCATGTGGTGCCAGCCTCGAACCCCCCGGCCCAGGTCATGGAACATGAGCACCGTGGGGACGGCCCCCTCCCGCGCCGGGCGGATGTATCTGGCCCGGATCTCCCGGCCGTTGGGGGCAGGGACGGACCACTGTTGATAGGCCGCTTGAGCATTTTGGAAAGGCAGGCGCTCCACCAGGACCTCCCCCGCCGGGGCGGCTTTGGCCCATCGGCCGCGCCATACGGCCTCAAAATCTGTGGGTATTTCAGTCATGCCCTGATATGTCTCACAGGCTGCTTTTTGCTCCGCAATCGTCACAGCTCCGCCGCCTCCCTTCCGAAGAAGTCCAGGATCAGGTCGTCAAAGTCCTGAATCTCCTCATGTCCATACCCCTCAAACAGATACCTGCGTTTGGGGCAGGTCAAGTTATTATAGACGGCGCACTGGGTCGCGGGTGGGCACACTTCGTCGGCCAGCCCTGTGCCGAAGAGGACGGGACAGCGAACCAGATGGGCAAAGTTTTTGCTATCAATGTAACCCAGCTTGGCAAACCACTCGTCCTGCCGCGTCCCGTCCGGGTCAAACCAGCGGGAGTAGTAGCGCAGGCCCTCATAGGCAATCAGGTCTGCCCCCAGCTCCCACACCAGCCGATAGTCGCTCAGGAAGGGGTATAGGATAGCCGCCCGGTTCACCAGGCCCGGGTTGAGGGCGGCACAGGCCAGGCCTAAGCCGCCCCCCTGGGACGCGCCGTTGACAAAGACCTTGCTTTGGTCGATGCCCCCCAGCTCCCGCACGATCCGGCAGAGGATGCGGATATTCTGATGCAGGCGGACATAGTACATCTCTTCCACAGGCCCATCCAGCCCCGCCACGATATGGCCGGTGACGGTGGTGCCCGCGAACCCGCCCAAGTCCTGGCCGTTCCCCCCCTGGCCGGGGCAGTCCATGGCCAGCAGCGCACATCCCATGCCCGCAAAGGAGGACTGCTCCAGCCAGCTTCGGCTGGCCCCTGGGTAGCCATGGAACTGGAGGACCAATGGAACCGGGCGGGCCGCTCTGGGTTTCACATACTTGGCATAGAGCTGGGCACCGCCCATCCCGCGAAACCACAAGTCCAGGTACTCGCAGGTATGGAAGGGCGGAATTTCGGATGGAGTCACGGCAAAATCCAGCGGCACTTGATCCGCCTCGGCCATCCGCTTGCTCCAAAAGGCATCAAAGTCAGCCGGGGCGGGTGTTGCACCCACATAATCTCCCAGCCGCCGAATCTCTTGTTCTGTCACAGGCATGGGGTCGTCTCCTCCTCGATAAACCGGGCTTGGATTGCTCCTCCCTGGCGCGTCACACAGATGGGTCTTGCCATCGCCGGCTTCTCGCACGGATGGTCCGCCCGATAATGGGCGCCCCGGCTCTCCCGGCGCATCAGGGCGGCCTTCAGGATGCATTGGGCGGTGCAAAGCTGTCCAGCCCGTCTACGTGTTCTGGCAATCTCGTCCACATTGTCTGTGGGCGTTAAGATCAAAGCGCTGCTCAGTCCCTTCACCCGCTCCAGGGCGGCAGACAGTCCGGCCTCGTCCCGCTCTACCATGGCATGATGGAACATGGTGTCCTGCAAGTCGGCAAATACCTTCCGACAGTCAGCCGCCGCTACAGCTTTAAAGAGGCAGGTCTTGGGCGGTTCCTCTATTGCGGTGCATGCAGCAGCCGCTGAACTGCCGGCTTTACCACCGAACACCAGGCCGTTGGCCGTTGAAAGGCCGCCAATGCGGTCGGCCCCGTGCATGCCCCCTGTGACCTCTCCGGCCGCAAACAGGCCGGGTACACCGGTAGAGGTATCGGGGGCGATCCAAACCCCGCCATTGGCCGCGTGAGCGAACATCCCAATTTGGATCGGGTCTTCCATAGTTAGGCCTCTTGCCTCCCGGAGCCAATCAAAATAGGTTTTCACAAACTCCGGGGGGCTATGGCGCATTTCATCTGAATAGGTAACCCTCACACCCCGTTTATCCTCCAGACAGGCGCGGTAGATGGCCAGGTCTACCGCCTTGGAGGGCAGACGCGCTGTGAAGGGGCCGTGGGTAGCGCGCAGTTCCAGCAACGAAGCCGTTTCCCCCTCCAGCAGTGGGGCCCCGTCCGGACGGCGCAGATCGGTGAATCGAAATGTCTTTTCGTTAAAAATGGTCTGATACGCCGGCGACAGATAGCCAGGCATGATCTGCATAAACTCCATATTGACCAGACGGCAGCCGGCCTCCAGAGCCAATGCCTGCCCCAGCCCCTCCACGTCGGAGGTGCAAAGGTGGTGACGAAACAGGCTTCCGTAACCGCCCGTCGCCAGCACAAGGGCCTTGCAGCCCAGGTAGTGCAGTTCCGCCCCGTCCGTAATCACAGCGCCGCATACCCGACCGTCCGCACGGACCAGTTCCAGCGTCTCCCGGCCGGAAAGAATGGTCACACCCAACTCTTCCAGTCTTTGTGAAAAGATCTCCCGGGCGCTGTCAAACTCGATCCCGTTCCAGTCCCGGTGCTTATGGTCGAAGCAAGGGATGTACTCCTGCTGTCCGCCCTTGCCCGCCTTGCGGAGCCTGACACCCATGCTGCGGACTTTTTCGATGGCCGGGTGGATGCCCTTCACAAGTGCTCTTACCAAGGCATCGTCCGCCATGCCGCAGCCCACGTCCTCGATGGTGGAGATCAGGTCGGCCTCATCCGCTTCGTCTGCGGGTCCCACCAGACCCAGGCCCCAGGTCCCGGGGTAGAAGCTGGAGCCGGAAAACAGCCTGCCCTTGCACACCAGAATCACCGAGGCACCGGACTCCGCAGCGGTCAACGCCGCAGAGATTCCCGCGATACCAGACCCCAATACCAGCACATCACAGGTCGAGGCCAAATTCAGCTCCATATATCCACCCCTCAATCGTCAGAACCCCCAGCCGGGATCTGGTCATAGAGGTGGCAGGCGCAGAAATGCTCCTCACCGTTAATCATATGGCGCTTCAGTTCCGGCTTTTTGTGCATGCAGATATCCATACACTTCTTGCAGCGTGGATGGAAGTGGCACCCCTCGGGCGGATGGACCGGGTTGGGCACATCGCCCTCCAGCACAATGCGGCTGCGCTTGTTATCCGGGTCCACCACAGGGATGGCGGAGAGGAGGGCTTCGGTGTAGGGGTGCATGGTGTTTTCGAAGATCTGCTCCGTGGAGGCCAGCTCCACGATCCGTCCCAGGTACATGACCGCGATGCGGTCAGAAATGTACTCCACCACGGACAGGTTATGGGTAATGAAGATGTAGGTCAGTTTCAGCTCTTCCTTGAGCCTCATCAGCAGATTGAGAACCTGGGCCTGGATGGACACATCCAGCGCCGAGACCGCCTCGTCGCAGATCACCATCTCCGGGTGGACCAGCAGGGCGCGGGCGATCCCGATCCGCTGCCGCTGGCCCCCCGAAAACTCATGGGGATAGCGATCCATGTACTCCGGGCGCATGTTCACCGCCTCCAGGATGTCGGCAATGAGTGCACGCTGATTCGTCTTGTTGACTACCCCGAAATGCCTGAGAGGGTCGGCCAAAGATTGATAAATTGTAAAAGAGGGGTTCAGGGAGGAATAGGGGTCCTGAAAAACGATCTGGATGCGGCGATGCAGGACCTGTTCGTCCTCCCTGTTCAATTGCCGCAGGTCCTTTTTACCACCGTGCTGGGGGCCGAAATCGTACATCATCGTTCCATCAGTAGCCTTGACCAGTTGGATGATGGATTTGCCCAGTGTGGTCTTACCGCAGCCGGACTCCCCTACCAGCCCCAGAGTCTCCCCCTTGTAGATGTCCAGGTCCACGTCGTTGACCGCCTGCACATGGTCCCGGACCTTGTTGAAAAAACCGCCCCGAACTGGGAAAAAGGTCTTCACCCCCCGCAGCTCCAGCAGCACTTTTTTCTCGCTCATACGGCTTCGACCTCCTCTCTGTGTCCGGCGTAGACCTGTTCGGCGTTCCAGCAGCGTACCGCATGTCCATCACACACCGGGACCTCTGGAGGCATTTCCTGCCTGCACTTTTCACAGCAGAAATCGCACCGGGGGGCAAATTGGCATCCCTTGGGCCGGTCATATGGGTCGGGTGTGGAGCCGCGGATCGGCTCCAACCTCTGTCCCCTGCCCTTGTGAAGGATCGGGATGGAGCGCAGCAGGGCGGCGGTGTAGGGATGGGCGGGATACTTGAGCACCTCCCGTACACTGCCCCGTTCCACGATGGAACCCATATACATCACTGCCACGTCGTCCGCCAGCTCACTGACCACGCCCATATCATGGGTAATGAGCATGATGGCCGTGTCGTGCTCCCGCTTCAATTTTTCCATCAGTTCAAAAATCTGGGCCTGGATTGTCACATCCAGGGCAGTGGTGGGCTCATCGGCAATGAGCACCTTGGGGCTGCAGCTCATGGCCATGGCGATCATGGCCCGCTGGCGCATACCGCCGGAGAACTCATGGGGGTACTGGTCAATGCGCTTCTCCGGGGTGGAGATCCCCATCTGTGTCAGCAGCTCCAGCGTCCGGGCACGGCGGGATCTTTTGTCCAGGTCCGTATGGTACTTCAGATCCTCCCCGATCTGGAATCCGATGGTGTAGACCGGGTTGAGGGCGGTCATCGGGTCCTGAAAGATCATGGCTATGTCCCGGCCGCGGAGGGCGCGCATTTCCTTGCCGTTGCGGGGCAGTTGATCGATCCGAATGTCACCCTTCTCGCTGTGGTAGGTGATGGCCCCGCTCTCAATGCGGGAGAGCTTGGGCAGAAGCTGCATGATGGAAGAGGCCGTCACGCTCTTGCCGCAGCCCGACTCCCCCACCACACAGAGGGTCCGTCCCTTATAAAGTTCGAAGGAGACGCCGTTGAGAACCTTGTTGCACCGCTTGTCGGAGTAAAAATAGGTTCGCAGATCCTTGACGGTGATGATGGCTTGCTGTTCCATATCGCTCCCTCCCTTATCCCTGCTGGGTGGGGTCGGTGGAATCGCGCAGTCCGTCGCCGATGCAGTTGATGCTGATGACGAACAGGGACACGACAATTCCCACCGGCAGCCACAGCCACCAGTAGTTCTGCATGACGTAGAGGTCCTGGGCGGCGTTGAGGATATTGCCCCAGGTGGCGATCTCAGGCGGAACGCCCAGCCCTAAAAAGCTCATGGCCGCCTCATCCAGAATGAACATGGCGGTGGAAAGTGTCAGGTTTACCACCACGGGGCCGATGGCGTTGGGCAGCATGTGCTTGTACGCGATGACAAAATCACTTAGGCCAAAGGCCCGCATGGACTGCACATACTCCTCCTCCCGCAAGGAGAGCATTTTCGCTCGTGCCTGTCGGTAGACGCCGCCCCAGCCGGTAAGAATAAAGATAAAGATCAGGTTCCAAAGGCCCCGGCCAAAGATGGTGCCCAGCATCATCACCAGAATCAGTTGCGGGAAGGACATAAAAATCTCGGACAGGCGCAGCACGATCTTATCAAATAGCCCGCCCTTATAGCCGCCGTAGCAGCCCAGCAGTACGCCGATGACGGCGGCGCCCAGGGCGGAACCCAGTCCGATCAGGATAGACAGGCGTCCGCCGTACAGGGTACGGGAGAACACATCACGGCCCAGCTTATCCGTGCCAAACAGGTGCTGGAGCGACGGCGGCTGGGTCATGGCCCGCAGGTCGGTGGTCAAAGGGTCATAGGGAGAAATAAGCGGCGCCAGCAAGCAGGAGATCAGGATAATGGCTGAAAACGGCGGCTGGGTAGTGAGCGAAGGCAAAGATGTTTTTAATGGCGAGCTGTCGAAAGATGCGTTTGCTACTGTCGTGGAACATTTGCTGACGCGCCCGGAAGTGGAAATTATTGCCTGCGGAAAAAATAGCGCCTATACCCTCAAAAAATATGACGATGCCATGAAAACGGTGGCGGAAATGTATTATCACCGTCTGGAATACGTCGATAACTTTGACAACTTAGAAGATATCTTCTTTAAGTTTGGCCTGAATCTTTCTGATGAACTGATTCCACAAGTACAAAAAGCATTACATGAGGCCATCGGCGATATTATGGTGCCGGTCCACACCGGCAACGGCAGCATCGATCTGATTATCCCCGGCGTACATAAAGCCAATGGCCTTCGCCAACTGCAGAAATTATGGGGAATAGACGACAGCGAAGTGGTGGTCTTTGGCGATGGCGGTAACGATATTGAGATGCTGCGTCAGGCAGGCTTTAGTTTTGCAATGGAAAATGCCGGCAGCGCGGTCGTCGCAGCAGCAAAATACCGGGCAGGCTCCAATAACCGTGAAGGCGTACTGGATGTGATCGATAAAGTTCTTAAACACGAAGCGCCATTTAACCAATAAAAACGGCAGCACGCCCGGCAACACAATGCCTGAATGAAGGCTGCATAATTCGCGGAAATTAACCCGCTGCATTATTTCAGGCGAAATGATTATGAAAAATTGTCTACTGTTGGGCGCGCTTTTAATGGGCTTTACTGGTGTGGCGATGGCGCAAAGTGTCACCGTCGATGTGCCGAGTGGATACAAAGTGGTTGTGGTTCCTGATTCAGTCAGTGTTCCACAAGCGGTCAGCGTCGCGACTGTGCCGCAAACCGTCTATGTGGCTCCTGCGCCAGCTCCGGCTTACCGCCCGCATCCTTATGTTCGCCATCTTGCCAGCGTAGGTGAAGGGATGGTTATCGAACACCAGATTGACGACCATCACCATTAATTTGAGAATGCCTGATCGCACAAAGCAATCAGGCATTTTTTTACCCTTCGTGCGAATTTCCCATCTGTTTATCTTTTAAAAAGATAACCATCAGCAACAGCCACAAAATGCCGTTGACAAGGTTGAAGAGATTAAACAGTCCGTTGCCCCCGTTCAGCCAGGCATGTTTGCTGATTTCAATACCGACGGTAAAGATCAGCATTTGCAGCATCCCCATCGCCGCAGAAACCGTACCTTTACTCATATCGCTGGCAAACAGGGTTAATCGCACCAGTCCCGCATTCGCCAGACCAATACCGAAAGCATAAATACTTAACCCGGCGGTCATCCATAAATACGCGTGCGATGAGATAACCGTTGCCGCAGCAGCGACCAACAGACCAATCATAATCGGCCAGCCGCCCATAATAATCAGCGAACGTACGGTGCGGCGCGAGGTCAGACGCGCTAACAGCAAGTTACCCGCAATTAACGCCCCAAAAATAGGCACTTGCAGCAAGCCATATTCATAGCTGCTCAACTGCTCACCGGTAATAATGATAATCGGCGACTGGGCGATCCACGCCAACAACGGCAGGCTAACGAATCCCAGCGCCAGCGCCCCCGCCACAAAGCGACCGTTCTTCAGCACCAGCTTATAGTCACGACCGAGTTCTTTCAGCGACAGTTTCTCGCCTATACGCGTGGCGGTTTCAGGCATGGCTCGTTGCAGACCGAAAAAGGAGATCGCTGCCAATGCGGCAAACAAGACAAACATCCCCTCCCAGGGCAGCACATGGATCCACGCCGCGCCCACCAGCGGACCAAGTAGCGGAGCAATCAGCGCCACGTTCGCCATCAGCGCGGTGATCTTGATACAAACCGCCTCTTCGAAGGATTCCTGAATTGCGGCGTATCCCACAGCGCCAATGAAACAGAGGCTTATGCCCTGCAAGAAGCGCAACAGGGTGAATTGTTCAATGTTTTGCGCCAGTAATATTGCCAGACAGGTGACGATAAACCACACCACTCCCGCCAGCATCACCGGACGGCGGCCAATACGATCCGACAGCGGCCCCAGGAGCCATTGTAAAAACATCCCGCCCGCCAGATACGCGGTCATCGAAGTAGGAACCCAATCAATGCCCGCCTGATATTGTTCCACCACCGCCAACATACCGGGTTGAATCATATCGTTGCCGATATAGGTTGAAAATTCGTAAAGCACCAGACAGAGAGGGAAAAGTAACGCCTGACGTCCAAGCCTGGCACCGGAAGCTAATTTATTTTGCATGCAATTTCTTCGCCAATAATAATCGCGCAAAGTTTAATAAAAGCGCAGCTAACGAGAAAGCAAATTTTGTAGCTGAAACCACGGTTAAGCACATTCTTACATTATTACGAGTATAGCTACGCTTTCTTTAAGTTTTATTTAACCTATGCCCGTTACAATCACCCACCGTAAACAGGCCGCTTGAGGGAAATAAGACGATGCCGCTTTACCCAGTTTAACCTGCACTTTATTCTCAACGACTTGCCTGTATTGGCTCCCTTTTAATCACTTTGCGTCGGGAACTCCTCTGAGGTGGAAAAGGCATTGCAGGAACATCGTATAGATTTGGCACTGGTAG
>ENA-UENY01001401-UENY01001401.1-human-gut-metagenome-genome-assembly--contig:-NODE-1401-length-13505-cov-19.471552_pt1 | contig 13505 bp, 12 predicted proteins | sample MGYA00242886_ERZ507888 | MGnify/ENA primary metagenome ERZ507888 (study PRJEB26167, sample SAMN06115543) | human gut metagenome | host: Homo sapiens | place: China:Chongqing | collected 2014-11-10... | reverse complement strand
CGATTCATCGGGGCTTGATTATTCAAAAACGGTTCTTATCAGACCTGAGGATTATGATAAATATTTAATTGAAAATGCAGTCGTAGATACAATGAATATAAGGCTGTCAAAATGAGTATTTATAAAATTGAAAAACAGATTTCAAAATACATAGAGGGCTATGTCAAATCGGTTTCAGATTTTGAAAACGCTGACAAAAAGTCTTTTGAACGAAAATACAAATATTCCACGCTTAAATATTTCCATGATATTTTCGGTATAGAATAACAATCGGGTAGCAGAAGTTTACATTCAGTAAATCTGTTACCCGATTGTTCTCTTATATTTTTTATTGTTATAATCTGCACTCAAAAATTTCGTTGGTGTCGGAAAAACCATGAGATTTATACCATTCTGCCGAATTTTCGCTTGGCCATGCAAAGACAAGTTCGCAGTTGATTGACGAAAGGTAGTTCTTTACATAATCGAGCAGTCGAGTGCCGATACTCTTCAAGCGTGAACACCTTTGTGAGATACGCAATAAATTCACGCTTTGCATTCAGGGTGGGAATTGTCGGAATAAGATATACAAACATTGCCGAAAGAATTTTCGCATTCTCATCTTCCGCAACGAAGATTTTATATTCCTTGTTTGTGTATAAAAAGGCAACGAACTCCTCGATAAATACCGATTTTGTTACACCGTCGGTGTTGTGTTCACCGTAAGTTTCGTCGTCCTCAACAGCATGTGTCCATCTCATTTCCGCAAGCTGAACGAAATCTCTGTCCTGAACCTCTCTTATTACCATGCTATCACCTCATCAAATTATTTTCAACTTAAGTATAACACAGATTTCTGCGATTACAAGAATGCAATTCGTCAGTATCCGCTCTCGATTCCACTCATTGCAGTTATTCATTTGGTATTGTTCCTTGGGTATTTTTCTCTTAGTCTTTTTCTATGGGTATTATTAGGGTGCAAATCGTGAGGGGGAGTGGTGCAGGAGATGCAGGGGGGTGGCACAGAATTTACAGAGGGGTACTGCATTGCGTGCAGGGGGCAGGTGTATTATTTGCGTAGTGTTCAACGAGGTTGTCACGGCAAAATCCGATATCGTAAAAGTCTGGGTTGAGAGAAAATATATAGGGAGCAGGCTGAATTTTGCCGAATTTTCCGACCGCAAAACCACCCGATTTTGAAATTATGTTTCGTTCGCAAAGATTGTTTACGCACTTTCTTGCCGTGTTTTCGGAAATTGAACAGGCATTTGCAATGGTCATTATTGACGGATAGCAATTTTCGAAATATCGCAGGTGTTCGACGTGTTGCACAGAATCCGCAAGGGTGAGCAGGTGGTGGCTATCGTGGCTCCGTCCATCCTGGGGCAGTTCAAGACGACTATTGAACAAGTATATGGCGCATTGAAACAAGTCGGTTTTACGGATATCATCGAGGTGGCTCAGGGAGCGATGGATACCGTCAGCAACGAGGCGCACGAACTGATTGAGAAGCTGGAGGAGGGTCAGAAGTTTATGACGACTTCCTGCTGTCCGTCTTATATAGAGCTGGTGAACAAGCATATTCCTGCCATGAAGCCTTACGTGTCTGGCACTGGTTCGCCGATGTACTATGCCGCACGCATTGCCAAGGAGAAGTATCCGGATGCAAAGGTGGTCTTTATCGGTCCTTGCGTTGCCAAGCGCAAAGAGGCGCAGCGCGACGAGGCGGTGGACTTTATCATGACTTTCGAGGAGGTGGCTTCCGTGCTTGCCGGGCTGGATATTCAGATGGAGCAGGCAAAGCCCTATTCCATGAGTTTCACTTCCGTGCGCGAGGCGCATGGTTTTGCGCAGGCAGGAGGCGTGATGGGTGCCGTGAAAGCCTATCTGAAGGAAGAGGCAGATAAAATCAATGCCGTACAAGTGGCTAATCTGGATAAGAAGGCTATCGGTGCGTTGCGTGCTTACGCCAAGTCGGGCAAGGCTCCGGGGCAATTTATTGAAGTGATGGCTTGCGAGGGCGGTTGTATTACCGGGCCATGTTCGCATAATGAAATAACTGCCGGAAAGCGCCAGCTGACGCAGGAGTTGGCAAAGAGAAAAGAGACGTATTAGCCCTTTGTCCGTTTATATGAAGCATTTGATTGACAAACTGCGGAGCAATCGCAGGCTGGATGCCGAAGAGTATAAAGCCTTGCTTCTTTGCCGGGACACAAAACTTGCAGCCTACCTGCAGGAGCTTGCCCGGGAAGAAGCGCTTGCCCGCTTTGGCAATAAAATCTTCATTCGTGGACTGATTGAGATAACCAACCGTTGCCGCAATAACTGCTACTATTGCGGCATACGGAAGGAGAACCGGAACATAACCCGTTATGAGCTGGCGCAGGAGGAGATTCTTTCGTGTTGCCATGAAGGCTATCGGTTGGGCTTCCGTACCTTTGTGCTGCAAGGGGGCGAAGCGCCGGCGGTGAAGGATGAGGGGATGGTGGAGACAGTTGCCGCCATCCGGCAATCCTTCCCGGATTGTGCCATTACCTTATCTTTGGGCGAAAAATCGCGGGAAGCCTACGAACGTTTCTTCCTGGCAGGTGCCAACCGCTATCTGTTGCGGCACGAAACCTGCAACGAAGGGTATTATCACCGGCTTCATCCTGCTGAGATGTCCCTTTCCCATCGGTTGCAATGCTTGGACTGGCTGAAAGAGATAGGCTATCAAGTGGGAACCGGAATCATGGTAGGCAGTCCTTACCAGACGGTGGACCATCTGGTAGAAGATATTCTCTTCATCGAACGGTTTCAGCCGGAGATGATAGGCATGGGACCTTTTCTTCCGCATCACGATACTCCGTTTGCCTCTTTTCCGCCGGGAGATATGGAGTTGACGCTGAAGTTGCTTTCTATCTTCCGGCTGATGCATCCCGCGGCACTGATACCTGCTACCACTGCCCTGGCCACACTTGCTCCGGACGGACGGGAACGGGGAATATTGGCTGGCGCCAATGTCGTGATGCCTAATCTTTCGCCTTCTCATCAGCGGACGAAGTACTCCCTTTATGATAACAAAGCTTCTGCGGGTGCCGAAGCGGCAGAAGGTTTGCAAAAATTGGAGGAACAACTGAAAGGGATAGGCTACGAGGTATCAAAAGAGAGAGGAGATTATGAGAATGGAGAATTGACCGTTGATAATTGATAATTTTCAAATCTTCATTCTTTATTTTAATTACCAATTGTCAATTTACGAAGTGTATAACATAAAGTCAAGACAAGCAGAAGAATTCATCAATCACCAGGAGATATTGGATACATTGGAGTATGCGCAGGTAAACCGCAACAACCGTCCGCTCATCGAAAGTTTGATTGACAAGGCTGCTTTGTGCCAGGGACTTTCCCATCGGGAGGCGGCCCTGCTGCTGGAATGTGACGAGCCGGAACTGGTGCAGCGCATCTATCATCTGGCACGTGAAATCAAACGGAAATTCTATGGCAACCGCATTGTGATGTTTGCCCCGCTTTACCTTTCCAACTATTGCGTGAACGGTTGCGTCTATTGCCCGTATCATGCCAAGAACCGTACCATCCCCCGCAAGAAACTCTCGCAAGAGGAGATACGCCGCGAGGTTATCGCCTTGCAGGACATGGGACATAAACGCCTGGCGCTGGAAGCCGGAGAAGACCCTCGAAACAATCCTATCGACTATATCTTAGAGTCCATCCGCACCATCTACAGCATCCACCACAAGAACGGGGCCATCCGCCGGGTGAATGTCAACATAGCCGCCACTACAGTGGAAAACTATCGGTTGCTGAAAGAGGCAGGTATCGGCACTTATATCCTTTTTCAGGAGACTTACAGCAAAGAGCATTACGAAGCCTTGCATCCCACGGGACCAAAAAGTAATTATGCCTACCACACCGAAGCGATGGACCGCGCTATGGAGGGTGGCATCGACGATGTAGGTATCGGTGTATTGTTTGGTCTGAATACCTATCGCTACGACTTCGTAGGATTGCTGATGCATGCCGAACATCTGGAAGCTACCTTTGGCGTGGGTCCGCATACCATCAGCGTACCGCGCATTTGTCCGGCAGATGATATTTCGACCGAGGATTTTCCCGATGCCATCTCGGATGAGATGTTCTGCCGTATTGTGGCGGTTACCCGCATTGCGGTGCCTTATACGGGAATGATTATTTCCACCCGTGAGTCGGAAGCCGTACGCCGTCAGGTGCTCGAACTGGGCGTTTCGCAGATAAGCGGCGGTTCGCGCACCAGCGTGGGAGGCTATGCCGTGCCGGAAGCCAAAGAGGAAGATTCCTCCCAATTCGATGTGAGCGACCGGCGCACGCTGGATGAAGTGGTGAGTTGGCTGCTCGACCTGGGGCATATCCCCAGCTTCTGCACCGCCTGCTATCGCGAGGGACGTACCGGAGACCGCTTCATGTCGCTCGTCAAGCGCGGACAGATAGCAAACTGCTGCCAGCCCAATGCACTGATGACATTAAAAGAATATCTGGAGGACTATGCCTCCTCCGAAACCAAGGAGAAGGGCATGCGGCTGATTCGTGAGGAGATGGAGCATATCCCGAACCCCAAGATACGGGCGATAGCCGAACGTAATCTTCAGGAGATAGGGGAGGGGAAAAGAGACTTTAGATTTTAGATTTCGGATTTATGAATAATACACCTCGTTCCAACCGCCTGCACATTGCCGTCTTTGGACGACGGAACAGCGGAAAGTCCAGCCTTGTCAATGCCTTGACCGGGCAAGACACGGCATTGGTATCCGCAACGCCCGGCACTACTACCGATCCCGTGACCAAAGCCATGGAAGTATATCCTTTGGGCCCGTGCCTCTTTATCGATACCCCCGGTTTTGATGACGACGAAGGCGAACTGGGCGGTATGCGCGTGGAGCGTACCTTAAAGACGGTGGAGAAAGCGGACATCGCCCTCTTGCTTTATGAAGCTGACGGAACGCTGGAACAGCAATGGCTAAAGCTGCTGGCAGCGCGCGAAATCCCCGTGATACTGATACTGAATAAAGCCGATTCCCGTCAAGACACCGCTTCCGTGGTGCTTCGGATTGAAAAGGAGTGCGGGCAGGCTCCCGTTGTGGTCAGTGCCAAAGAGGGTACCGGCATTCAAGGTATCTTCGATGCTATCCTCGAAAAGCTTCCCGAGAATTTTGGTGAGCAGACTATCACGGGCGATTTGGTGCGTGAAGGAGATGTCGTCCTGCTGGTGATGCCCCAGGATATACAAGCCCCCAAAGGTCGTCTCATTCTTCCGCAAGTGCAGACCATCCGCGAACTGTTGGATAAAAAGTGCTTAGTGATGAGCTGCACCACCGACAAGCTGCAAGCCTCCCTGCAAGCCCTTGCCCGTCCGCCTAAGCTGATAATCACCGATTCACAAGTATTCCCCATCGTCTATCAACAAAAGCCTGCCGAAAGTAGTCTTACTTCCTTCTCGGTTCTTTTTGCCGGCTACAAAGGAGATATCAATGCCTTCGTGGAGGGAGCTGCCGCTATCCATAGCCTGACACTCCAATCGCGTGTACTGATAGCCGAAGCTTGCACCCATGCTCCGCTGACCGAGGACATCGGCACCATCAAAATTCCCCGCCTGCTACGAAAGCGCATCGGCGAGGAATTGCAGATAGACTTTGTATCTGGAAATGACTTTCCCAAAGACTTGTCCCGATATGATTTAATTATCCATTGCGGCGCTTGCATGTTCAACCGGAAGTACGTTCTCAATCGTATAGCCCATGCCCGCGCACAGCACATCCCCATAACCAACTACGGAGTAGCAATTGCGAGTCTGACCGGTATATTGGATAAAATTGTTATCTATCGGTAAATATCCCTCTCCCTCTCTGTTCACGTTACTGATGTTATAGAGTAGTGTGAACTACTTTTCTTGTTAACGATGCTTAATATAAGGTACTTTGTAATACAAGGTACTGATATAATACATATATTTGTGTCATACAAGGAACAACAATAGAATGAATGAGAACACTCATTACTCTATTGCGCAGCAAAATAGTAAATCGTAAATTGTCAAATAGTAAATACCATTATGGATGTAAACAATGTAAAGTCGCAAATGCGCAAGGGCATGCTTGAATATTGCATCATGTTGCTGCTTCACAAGGAGCCGGCTTACGCTTCGGATATCATTCAGAAGTTGAAAGAGGCCAGACTGATTGTAGTGGAAGGTACACTTTATCCGTTGCTCACCCGTCTGAAGAACGACGACTTGCTGGGTTATGAATGGATTGAGTCTACGCAAGGTCCTCCACGTAAGTATTACCGGTTGACGGAAAAAGGAGAAGTCTTTCTCGGTGAACTGGAAATGTCCTGGAAAGAGTTGAACGAGACGGTGAATCACATCAGCAATTCTTGAAATGACCACAGAGAATATGCTGCATTCGCCGAATGGTAAATAGTAAATCGTAAATAGTCAAATTGTAAATAAATAGTGTGTTATGAAAAAGACATTAACTGTAAATTTAGGTGGAACCGTTTTTAATATTGATGATGACGCATACCGCCTTTTGGATAATTATCTGAGTAATCTCAAGATACACTTCCGTAAGGAAGCCGGTGCCGACGAGATTGTAGATGATATAGAACGCCGCATTTCCGAACTCTTTGCCGAGAAATTGTCGGCCGGTTCGCAAGTAATCACGATAGCCGATGTGGAAGAGGTGATTGCCCGCATGGGAAAGCCGGAAGATATGGAGGCGGAAGGAGAGAGTGCTAGTGCCGATTCCGGCAGCACGAGTGCCGGGGGCGGCTATGGTGCCGGTGCTTGGAACAGCAATACCGCTTATGGCACTACACGCCGTCGTCTATACCGCAATCCGGATGACAAAATGCTGGGTGGTGTCATCAGTGGAATGGCTGCCTACCTGGGATGGGATGTAACTTTACTTCGACTGTTACTGCTTGTCATCTTGATTTGTGGGGTAGGGACATTGATACCGGTCTATATCGTGTGTTGGCTGGTTATACCGGAAGCCCGCACAGCAGCCGAGAAGTTGAGTATGCGTGGCGAGGCCGTTACGGTGGAGAATATCGGAAAGACGGTGACGGACGGTTTTGAGAAGGTTGCCAATGGGGTGAATGATTATATGAGGTCGGATAAACCCCGTACTTTCTTGCAGAAGTTGGGAGATGCATTGGTGATGATTGTCGGCTGGTTCTTGAAAATCTGTCTGGTGATATTCGCCATTATTTGCAGTCCGATACTGTTTGTGTTTGGAGTGGTATTCGTGGCGCTGTTGTTTGCTGCGATAGCGGTGGCTGTTGGTGGTGGTGCAGCTCTCATTTCCCTTTTCCCGATGGCTGATGTGGTACTGCCTACTTCTCCGCTGTCTGCCATTGTGATGTACATTGCAGGTATCTTGTTGGTAGGAATTCCTTTGGTCAGCCTTGTGTGGGCCATCTTTAGCCAGATATTCAAGTGGCAGCCGATGAACTCCGGCTTGAAGTGGACGCTGGTTATCCTTTGGATTGTAAGTGCAGCTTGCTTCGGAATCTGTTTTGCAGTGCAGGGGGCTACTTTCCCGGAATTGGGTATCTTTAATTTCTGAGAATAGTAATTTCTTTTTTAATTGATATCGTGTTTGTGGAAATCAGATTTCTATAAACACGATATTTTTTTATTGGGTGTAATTGGTTGTTATACAGTGAAATATTGCGTTTGGAAAAGGCGTTTTTTAAACGTTCGTTTAATGAACGCAAAGATAACGTGTATTTTTGAATCTCGCAAAATGTTTAATAAAAATATTCTATAAATTTCTTTTTAGTGAGTATAATACTTTGTCAGTAAGCCTATTGCATTGTATTTCTCTAACTTCTTCCTTTTACTAATTTTTAAGTAATCTTCCCTCTTTAGTTTTCTTAAATATTGACGTTCAAAAAACGAACGTCTATTGAACGCTTTTTGCTTGCAATAGATTCGTTTACAGCATTTTACCTGACAGGTAATGAATGACTGCAAAAAATCTGTTGACAAGAAGGGCATAAAGCTTGTCGTATTCTACATAAAGTGTCCGCAAGTAATTGAATTTCAAGTGTATGCAAGAGGTTCAAAGCCCCAGGAGAACACCCTTGTCTGAACAAAAGCATAAAAATGGGAATAGAGAAAGAGGTCGAAATCTGGTATGCTATGCGTGCCACCTACCGCAGAGAACCGGATGCCATGCATCTGCTCAAGAAAGAAAATTTGGGCTGTTTCATTCCTATGCAATACAAGATATGTATAAAAAAAGGGAAAAAAGTCCGTGCTCTGGTTCCGGTCGTTCATAATCTGCTTTTTGTCCATGCCCGTCCTTCCGATGTGCAGCGTGTCAAGTCTCAAGTCACTTATCTGCAATATATCACCGATACCCGCAGTGGGCAGAAGATTATTGTCCCAGACAGTCAGATGCAGCGTTTCATTGCCGTATCCGGCACTTACGATGACCATCTTCTTTATTTTCAACCGGATGAATTGAACTTGTCCAAAGGTACCAAAGTCCGGATTACCGGAGGTGAATTTGAGGGGCAAGAGGGTGTGTTTCTGAAGGTGAAAGGTGCACGTGACCGTCGCGTGGTTATCGAAATACAAGGTGTCATAGCTGTTGCCATGGCCACTATCCATCCCGATCTTATAGAAGTAATCGGCTGAACTTTAATTTTTAATTCTTAATTCTATAATTGCTTATGTCTCTTTCCGAAGAAGCAATCACTCTTCAGCGTGCTGCGCACGAACTGATGTATTTGGGTATGGACGGCAGTCCCGTCTATAGCGATGACTTGTCACGGCGGAACGGTGAGGTCTACCGTCTTACCATGGCTTTGTACCGGTCGGGTGTAAAAGGCACTACCATCGACGAGCAGGCAAATGTCTGTCTTGCCCTTCTTATGGGTTACAGCGCCTCTTTTGTGGACCATGGCGAAAAGCAGCGGCATGTCCAGAAAGTGCTGGACTGTTGTTGGGATGTGCTCGATGCCCTTCCCGCTTCCTTACTGAAGCTCCGCCTGCTTACCGCCTGTTACGGTGAAGTGTTCGACGAGTCTTTGGCCGACGAAGCCCGCGCCATTATAGCCTCCTGGGATTCTGCGTCACTCACTCCCGAGCAGCAGGAAGCCATTGCTGAATTTCAGAACGTGGTAGACAATCCCTATCCATGGGAATACATAGATGAATAAACAAGTTACACTATAATGCTTAATAACAAATCCGTATTGATTACCGGAGGAACAGGTTCCTTCGGCAAGAAGTTTGTGGAAACCATACTTCGTGATTATCCTCAAGTAAAGAAAATCATTATTTACTCTCGCGATGAGCTGAAACAATTCGAGCTGAAGCAGAAGTATTCTGAGAAAAACTATCCGCAGATGCGCTACTTCATCGGTGATGTTCGCGACCTCGAACGCTTGACGCGTGCTTGCGAAGGAGTGGATGTGATTATCCATGCAGCTGCCATCAAGCAGGTAGATACCGCTGAATACAATCCTGAAGAATGCATTAAAACCAATGTGCACGGTGCGCAGAACGTGATTAAAGCCGCCCTTGCTACCGGTGTTCAACACGTAGTGGCACTCTCCACCGACAAGGCTTGTGCCCCTATCAACCTTTACGGCGCCACCAAGCTCACATCGGACAAGCTCTTTACTGCTGCCAACAACATCAGCGGTTCCAAGGACATCCGCTTCTCCGTGGTTCGCTATGGCAATGTGATGGGCTCCCGCGGTTCCGTGATTCCCTTCTTTATCAATAAGCGCGACAGCGGAGCTACCGAGCTCCCCATTACCGATATGCGCATGACCCGCTTCAACATCTCGCTCGAAGCCGGTGTGGCACTGGTGATGTATGCCATCGGCCATCATCTGGGCGGTGAAATCTTCATTCCGAAGATTCCTTCCTACCGCATCAAAGATATAGCCACCGCCATCGCTCCCAATCTGCCGCAAGTAGAAGTGGGCATCCGTCCGGGCGAGAAGCTGCACGAAGAGATGATTACGGTGACCGATGCCCTCGATACGATAGACTTGGGCCGGTATTACGTCATCCTTCCCTCTGTATCCTATAAGCACAATCGTGAGACGTATCTCAAGCATCACAATGCAGTGCCCGTGCCCGACGGCTTTCACTACAGCAGCGACAACAATGTAGACTGGGAAACCGTAGAGTCCATGCGCGAGAACATCAAGAAATACGTCGACCCTAATTTTGAGGTGAAATGACCGCAAAGCCTATTCCTTACGGCCGCCAGCATATCACCGACGAGGATATCCGGGCAGTTATCGAGACCTTGAAGAGCGATTACTTGACGCAAGGTCCCAAAATAAAAGAATTTGAAACGAAGTTTGCCGGATATGTAGGCGCCAAGTTTGCCGTAGCCGTAAACAATGCCACTTCCGGACTGCACCTTTCTGCTACGGCTCTGGGCGTAAAGCCCGGAGATAAGGTTATCGTCACCCCGATGACTTTTGCTGCCAGTGCCAACTGCATCCGTTATTGCGGTGGCGAGGTGGTGTTCTGTGATATCGACAAGGATACCTACCTCATGGATATCCACAAATTGGAGGCCATGCTAAAGGCTGCCCCCCGCGGCACTTACAAAGGCATTGTTCCCGTTGATTTTGCGGGCTATCCTTTGGATATGGAAGCATTTAAGAAACTGGCCGACGAATACGGCCTATGGATTCTCGAAGACGCCTGCCATGCTCCCGGAGGATATTTTCTGGATAAAAAAGGAAACGAACAATACTGCGGCAATGGCAATTTTGCCGACCTCGCCGTGTTCTCCTTCCACCCTGTGAAGCATATTGCTACGGGCGAGGGTGGAATGGTTACCACCAACAGCAAGGAGCTTTACGACAAACTCTGTCTGTTCCGTACCCACGGCATCACCAAAGACCCCGCTTTGCTGCACGAGCATCAGGGTGGTTGGTATTACGAGATGCAGGAGTTAGGCTACAATTACCGGCTGACTGATTTTCAGGCTGCATTGGGTATTTCTCAGTTAGAGCGTGCGAAAGCAGGTCTTGAACGCCGCCATGAAATCGTGAAACGCTATAATGAAGCGTTTTCCGGAATAGATGGCATCAAGACTCCATTCAATGCTGCCGATGCTTATCATGCCTATCATCTCTATGTCATTCAGGTAGCCAACCGTTTAGGTCTTTACAATTACCTGCACGAAAACAATGTTTATGCTCAGGTGCATTATGCCCCTCTCCATCTGATGCCTTACTATCAGCAGTTGGGTAATAAGAAAGGAGACTTGCCTGTAGTGGAAGAGTATTACGAGCACTGTTTGAGTCTGCCGATGTATCCCACGCTGACGGATGAGGAGCAAGGATATGTAATAGAGAAAGTGATTGAATTTGTAACAAAATGAATTACGCAAATAAACTTGTTCTCGGTACGGTACAGTTCGGGCTTGATTATGGCGTCAATAATCAGTCTGGGCAAGTTCAGCAGAGTGAGGTCAATAAGATTCTGCAATTGGCAAAAGAGAGTGGAATTAAGAAAATTGATACATCTTCTGCTTACGGAACCAGTGAAAGCGTATTAGGTAAATCGCTTTCAGAGAATAACCTTCAGTTTCATATTATCTCCAAATACCCTCAGTCCGAAAATAGTGTTGCTGCCATATTTGCTTCTTCTTTAGAGAAACTCCAACAGAAGAAGTTATATGGATATCTTGTACATCATTTCGAGTTCTATCAGTCTCATCCGCAATTATGGGAAAAAATGAAAGATCTCAAAGCAGAGGGAAAGATAGATAAAATAGGTTTTTCACTCTATAATACTGATCAACTGCAATATTTGCTGGATAATGAGGTTGTATTTGACGTTCTGCAGTTTCCTTATAATCTCTTTGATCGTCAGTTTGATACCTATCTTCTCTATCTCAAACAATGCGGAGTAGAGATACACACTCGCTCGGTGTTTCTGCAGGGACTTTTTTTTAAAAACGTGCGTAAATTGACAGACAAGTTGCTGCCAATGAAAAAATATTTGGAGAAACTGCATGAATATTGTGGCATCAGTGGTATTTCTATGGAACAGCTGGCTTTGAACTATGTAGTTTCTCATCCAAATATTGATGGAGTTCTTATAGGAGTGGATAATTGTCAGCAATTGCAAGCAAATGTTGATGCTTTACAAAATGGGCTTCGGCAGGAAGATATTGATTTTATTTCATCAATCAACGTATCAGAAAAAGAACTATTAAACCCAGTGAATTGGAAATGAAAATATTAGCAATAACTCAGGCCCGTTATGGTTCTACCCGTTTACCGGCCAAAATCTTGAAAGAGGTGTGTGGAATGACCTTGTTGGAAATCCATTTACACCGTATTCTGCAATCAAAACTTATCTCGAAACTAAAAGTGGCTACGACCACGGAAGAAGGAAAAGCTCTCAGTCTCGTATGCCGGCAATTTTGCATTGCAGCAGGCTACCGTTCTACCCGATTATTGCAACTCATGGGATTGGGCTAAATTGTATAACGAGACCCAAGGGTATGAGAAGTACACCACCGATATGATTCAGCAAATGAAAGACGGTTCCAACCCGGATGAATTCGCGAATACGGACTGGAACAAGGAAGTGTTCCGTACGGCATTCATGCATACTCATCATTTGTCCATCAGGGGCGGTACCGAGAAAGCCTCTTATATGAACTCTCTCGAATATTTGGATCAGGACGGTATAATGATAGGTACCAGTAACAAAAGACTGAACTTCAGGTCCAACATAGACTATACCGTCAATAAGCATTTCAGTTTCGGCTTCAATCTGTCAGGAGGTAGAGACCGGATTGATGAACCGTATCAGGGAACAGGAGGTGGAAATGGAATTATGAGAAAGCTATATTGGTTCACACGTCCTACTGTACCTGTCAAATATTCCAATGGCCTATGGGGAGCAGTGGACGGAAATGCGGGTGCCGGTATGGTAGCCATACATAATCCGGTAAAGGCTGCATATATAGGTGATCATTATGAAGAGAATTACCGTTTTGACGGAAAGGCTTTTGCAGAAATTACCATTTGGAAAAACCTGAAGTTCAAGACAAACCTTGGGGCAAAATATAGAAGCTATTTTAGCTCTTCTTTCACGCCTACCGATTATTATTATGATTCGGACGGGAATGTCGTACAGGAGGAACTGATTAATTCTGCCTCCAAGTATACTAAACTGGCCTATTCTTATTTGAACGAGAATCTCCTTACGTATAACTTTAAAATCAAAAAGCACAGTTTTTCATTGTTGGCTGGTCATTCTGTCCAGTTCGAGCGTTATGACGAACATAAAGGCAGTATTGAGAGTTTCCCTAATAATGAAATCTATCAGTTGTCGGCAGGGAGCAAGAATCCCGGAGTGTCAGGAAAAGCTGTGGAAACTGCGTTGCAGTCATTTTTCGGGCGAATAAACTATGATTGGGATGGGAAATACCTGTTGGAGGGAAACGTACGCAGAGACCAGTCCTCGCGTTTGCCCAAAAACAATA
>ENA-UENY01001399-UENY01001399.1-human-gut-metagenome-genome-assembly--contig:-NODE-1399-length-13508-cov-4.672697_pt1 | contig 13508 bp, 10 predicted proteins | sample MGYA00242886_ERZ507888 | MGnify/ENA primary metagenome ERZ507888 (study PRJEB26167, sample SAMN06115543) | human gut metagenome | host: Homo sapiens | place: China:Chongqing | collected 2014-11-10... | reverse complement strand
TGATGTTCGACGTGCAGCATATCAGGCCGCTGTTCCGGCTCGAAACGGGCAAGCCCGGCAGTTCGTTCGCGGTGGAGATCGCCCGCAAGATCGGCCTGCCGGAAGAGATTATCCGCATTGCGGGCGAGAAGGCTGGCAGCGACCATATCAACATCGAAAAGCAGCTGCGCGAAATCGCCCGTGACAAACATTACTGGGAACAGAAACGCGACCGCATCCGCCTGACGGACCGCAAGGTCGAAGAGCTGGAACAGACTTACGCCGAGCAGCTGGCGAAGATCAAGTCCGAGCGGCAGGAGATTCTGAAAAAGGCCAAGCAGGAGGCCCAGCGGCTGATCGCCGACGCCAACAAGCAGATCGAGAATACGATCAGGACCATCCGCGAAGCGCAGGCCGAAAAAGAGCTGACGCGGCTGGCGCGCCGTGAGCTGGACGACTTCCGCGATGCGGTCGAGCAGGCCGATACGGCCGAGAAGGACGCGCAGGTGGCCCGTGAGATCGAGCGTATCGAACGCCGCCGCCAGCGGCGCATCGAGCGCAAAACCCAGCGCGGCGAAGCGCAGGCGGCGGCCGCCGCCCCCGAACCGCCCAAACCCCGCGAGGTCGAACCCGGTTCCAAGGTCCGCATGGCCGGGCAGGATATGGTCGGCGTGGTGCAGTCGGTCAAGGGGAAGAAAGCGCAGGTCGCCTTCGGGCAGATACTTACTACGGTAGACAAGAAACTGCTGACCGTGGTGTCGAACAGCGAGTTCCGCGAAGCGACGCGCCCGCAGACGGCCCGTACGGTGGTCTCGGTCGATATTTCGGCCCGCAAACTCAATTTCAGGGACCATATCGACGTGCGGGGCATGCGCGCCGCCGAAGCGCTGGACGCCGTGCAGGATTTCGTCGATGACGCCCTGATGGTGGGCGTGGGGTCGGTTTCGATTCTCCACGGCAAGGGTACGGGGGCCTTGAAGGAGGAGATCCGCCGCTATCTGCGCACGGTCCCTGAGGTCGAATGCGCCAAGGACGAGCATGCCGACCGCGGCGGGGCGGGCATTACGATCGTGACTTTTAAGATGGACTGACGATTTTTCGCGGCGTTCCGGCCGAGTGCGGCGTGTCGTGTCGGCTGCCAAGAGTAGACCGCACGGCGGACGGAACGGAAAATGATAAGAGGATGAATTACAGACTTTCACGTATTGCCGCCATTTGCGGCGGAAAGTTTTCGGGCTGCGATTCCGAGGTGCGGTCGGTCGTTACCGACAGCCGTTCGCTTTCGTGCGAGCTGGGGTGCCGCCCGATGTTCGTCGCCATGCGCGGCGCGAACCACGATTCGCATGATTTCATCGCCGGCATGCAGAGCCGGGGCGTGCGTGCGTTCCTCGTCGAGCGGGGCGTCGAAGCCTCCTCGTGCACCGGGGAGTGCGGTTTCGTGCAGGTGGACAACGCCATCGAAGCCCTTCAGCGGCTGGCGGCCTATCACCGGGCGCAGTTCCGGGGTACGGTGGTCGGCATCACCGGCTCGAACGGCAAGACCGTCATCAAGGAGTGGATCGCCGAGGAGCTGCCCGAAGGCATGAAATATTACCGTTCGCCGAAGAGTTACAATTCGCAGCTGGGCGTGCCGCTTTCGGTGCTGATGCTGGAGGGTGACGAGGAACTGGCGATTTTCGAAGCGGGCATCTCGAAACCCGGCGAGATGGAGCGGCTCGAACGCATCATCCGTCCCGACGCGGTGATCTTCACTTCGATCGGCGACGCCCATCAGGAGAATTTCATCAATCTGGAACAGAAATGCGACGAGAAGATGATTCTCGCCCGCAGCGCTTCCAAAATCATCTACCACAGCTATTACGAGCCGCTGGGCCGTATGGTCGCGGCGCATTTCGCCGACCGCCGTCCCGTCGATGCCGCCGCGTATCCCGAAGTGCCCGAATCGGTCATAGGCAACGCCGCTTCGCGCCGCAACGCCCAGATCGTCGAGGCGTTCTGCGATGCGATGCATTATCCCGCCCCTTCGTTCGCCGCGGCTCCTTCGGTGGCGATGCGTCTCGAAGTGAAGGAGGGCATCAACGACTCGATACTTATCAACGACGCCTACAACCTCGACCTCAATTCGCTGGCGCTGGCGTTGGACTACCTGCACAGCGTGGCGCTGAGCCGCCGCCGTACGCTCGTGCTGTCGGACATTTCGCAGAGCGGTCTCACGGACGACGAGCTTTACAGCCGCGTGGCGGGCATGGTCGCACGCGCCGGAATCGATTTCCTGATCGGTATCGGTCCTCGCCTGAAACGCTATGCTGCGCTGTTCGCCTGCGACAAGGAGTTCTTTACGGCTACCGACGAATGCGTCGCGCGCATCAACCGCGACGCCGTGGCCGGGCGTGCGATCCTGCTGAAAGGCGCACGCGATTTCCGTTTCGAGAAACTGGTGCACCTGCTCTCCCGCAAGAGCCATACGACGGTGCTGGAGGTCGATCTCGACGCCATGATCCATAATCTCAACTATTTCCGTTCGAAGCTGAGCTTCGGGACCCGGCTCGTGGCGATGGTCAAAGCCGGTTCGTACGGCGCGGGCGATTTCGAAGTCGCGCAGATGCTTCAGCATCAGGGGGTGGACTATCTCGCCGTGGCGTTCGCCGACGAGGGCGTACTGCTGCGCGAGCGGGGGATTTCGATGCCGATCGTGGTGCTCAACGCCGATGCTGACAGCTTCGACGTCATGATCGCCAACCGGCTCGAACCCGAAATCTACAGTTTCCACTCGCTCGGCGCTTTCGCCGACGCCGTGACGCACGCGGGCGAAACCCGTTATCCGATTCATGTCAAGCTGGATACGGGCATGCACCGGCTGGGGTTCGTGGAGCAGGAGATCGCGCAGTTGTGCGCGACGCTCGCCGCGACGCCGCAGGTCAAGGCGGCTTCGGTCTTCTCGCACCTCAACTGCGCCGACATGCCCGAAGAGGATGCCTATACGCGGGCGCAGATCGCCCTCTACGACCGTATGAGCGCGCAGCTCGCCGCCTCGTTGCCTTATCCGGTCATCCGCCATACGGCCAATTCGGCCGCCATCGAGCGCTTCCCCGAAGCGCAGTTCGACATGTGCCGTCTGGGGCTGGGGCTTTACGGCTTCGGGTTCCGGCACAACGACGCCCTGCGTCCCGTCTCGACGCTCAAAACCCGCATCGTGCAAATCAAACGCCTGCCTGCGGGCGATGCGGTGGGGTATGGCCGCGCCGGGAAGCTCACGCGGCCGACTACTACGGCCACGATACCGATCGGCTATGCCGACGGGCTGGACCGGCATCTGGGCTGCGGCCGCTGGTCGGTGCTCGTGGCCGGACAGCCTGCGCCGATCGTCGGCCGGGTCTGCATGGACAGCTGCATGATCGACATTACGGACATTCCCGGCGTGAAGGAGGGCGACGAAGTGTCGGTCTTCTCGCCCGTTCCGGGCAACGACCTCGAAACGATGGCCCGCGTGCTCGATACGATTTCGTATGAAATCATGACCTCGGTTTCGGGGCGTGTGAAACGCATCTATCTCAAGGAATAACGGGATGAAATGCTACGACTGCGGCGGCCTGATCGCGCCCGGAGCGGACAAATGTCCCGCCTGCAACTGTCCGGCGGAGAGGGCGCAGGCCGTGAAGTGTCTCGAAACCCGCCTGCTGACGGCCCGCGTCGAAGCGGAGTCGGCCCTCGACCAGCTGGGCCGGGCGAAGGTCGCGATGCTCTGCGCCGCGTTTTTCGCGCTTGTCGGCGGCGTGGTCGTGCTGGTGCATGCCGGGGGCGACGCGACGATGCTGGCCGTCGGGATTTTCATGGCTGCGCTGGCATGCGTCTACGCGGCATTGGCCTTTCTTGTCCGGAAAGCTCCGCTGGCGCTTTCGATCGCGGGATTTCTGCTCAGCTGGCTCTGTCTCGGCGGGCTGCCCGGTCTGGTGATCGTCGGGGCCATGGCGCTGAGTCTCTGGTTCGCCGTGCAGTATGTCCGCATTACGAACCGTGTCGGATTGTTGGAACGAAAAATCGCTGAACTGAAAAAATGTACGGAACACTCTATCTGATCCCGTGTCCGATCTCGGACGAAACGGCGCCGTGGGACGTGCTGCCCGCAGCAAACCGCGCCGTTATGGATTCGCTCGACTATTTTATCGTCGAGAATACCCGCACGGCGCGGCGGTTTCTGTCGAAAGCGGGCGCGGCGCGCCCGATCGACACGCTCTGCTTCCGCGAACTGAACGAACATACCGTCGCCGGACGTGAGGTCGAAGAGCTGGTGAAACCGCTCGTCGAGGGACGTTCGGCGGGCGTGATTTCCGAAGCGGGCGTGCCGGGCGTCGCCGATCCGGGGGCGCTGGTGGTCGAAGCCTGCCACCGCCGCGGAATCCGTGTCGTGCCTCTCGTCGGACCTTCGTCGATCGTCATGGCGGTCATGGCGTCGGGGCTTAACGGACAGTCGTTCGCTTTCAACGGCTATCTGCCCGTCAAACCGCCCGAACGGGTGCAGGCGATCCGCCGTTTCGAACGCCGCGCGCACGCCGAAGGCCAGTCGCAGCTCTTCATCGAGGCCCCGTACCGCAACGTCAAGCTGATGGAGCAGCTGTTGCAGACCCTTGCGCCAGAAACGCGGCTGACGGTGGCCATGGACATCACGGCTCCCGGCGAATTCATCCGCACGCTCCGCGTCCGCGAATGGCGTGCCGCCGAACTGCCCGCGATGAACAAACGCCCTGCTATTTTCATCATCGGATAGGCCCTTCCGGAGGTTGGTATACAATTTGATCGACTATAAGACGGAAAATCTGAAAAACAACTATATATGAAAAAGGAAAAAGCTTATAATGAAGCCATTAACGGCGACGAAGGGTTCGAGCCGGGCGACGGTTATCCCTCGTGCGACGGCGAACCCTGTGCCAATGTGTCAGACGAGCCGCAGGACGGGACTGACACAATGGCAGACGCGACCGACAGCGGCGCCACGCCCGATTTAGCGGCGGCAGTCGCCGAATGGCAGGATAAATACATCCGTCTGCAGGCCGAGTTCGACAACTACCGCAAGCGTACGCTCAAGGAGAAGATGGATCTGGTGCAGACCGGAGGCCGCGACGTCTTGCTGGCGATGCTTCCCGTGCGCGACGACGTGCAGCGGGCGGTCGATGCCATGCAGAAGAGCGACGATATCGAAGCGCTGCGCGCCGGCGTAAACCTGATATCGCAGAAATTTACCGAAACCCTGCGTCAGAAGGGCGTGACCGAGATCGACGTCAAGGGCCGGGAGTTCGACGCCGACCTATGCGAGGCCGTGGCCAAGTTCGCCGCCGGAGAGGATATGCAGGGCAAGGTCGTAGATGTCGTCCAGACCGGCTACATGCTGGGCGACAAGGTGCTGCGTTTTGCAAAAGTCGTTGTAGGAGAGTAAGAAGATGGCTGAAAAGAGGGATTACTACGAAGTGTTGGGCGTCCAGAAGAACGCTAACGCCGACGAAATAAAGAAGGCCTACCGCAAGGCTGCCATTCAGTATCACCCGGACAAGAATCCGGGCGACAAGCAGGCCGAGGAGAAGTTCAAGGAGGCAGCAGAAGCCTACGACGTGTTGTCGAACCCCGACAAGCGTGCCCGTTACGACCAGTTCGGCCATGCCGGCATGAGCGGCGCGGCGGGCGGCGGAGGCGGTTTCGGCGGATTCAGCGGCGGCGGCTTCTCGATGGAGGATATTTTCTCGCAGTTCGGCGACATTTTCGGCGGACATTTCAGCGGGGGCGGGTTCCGCTCGTCGTCGTCCGGCGGCCGCCGCGTGAACCGCGGCTCCGATATCCGCATCAAGGTCAGGCTGACGCTGGCCGAAATCGCCAACGGCGTCACCAAGAAGCTCAAGATCAACAAGACCGTCGCCTGCGACAAGTGCGGCGGTACGGGAGCCAAGGACGCCGATTCCTATTCGACCTGCTCGACGTGCAACGGCACGGGCCATGTGACGCGTGTCGAAAACACCTTTTTCGGCCGCATGCAGACCCAGAGCGTGTGCCCGACCTGCGGCGGTACGGGCAAGGTCATCACTTCGCCCTGCGACAAGTGCAAGGGTGAAGGCACCGTCCGCGGTTCGGAGGTCGTGGAGATTAAGATTCCGGCCGGCGTGGGCGAGGGCATGATGCTCACCGTCACGGGCAAGGGCAACGCCGCGCGCCACGGCGGCGTCAACGGCGACTTGCAAGTGCTGATCGAAGAGGAGCCGCATCCCGAACTGATGCGCGACGGCAACGACCTGATCCACAACCTCAATATCACCGTGACGCTGGCTCTGCTGGGCGGTACGGTCGAGGTGCCGACGGTAGATGGCCGCGCCAAGATCAAGATCGCTCCGGGAACGCATGCCGGCAAGGTGCTGCGTCTGGGCGGCAAGGGTTTGCCCGACGTGAACGGTTACGGCCGCGGCGACGAGCTGGTCGTGGTGGACATCACCATTCCGTCGAAACTCAATGCCGAGGAGAAGCGGCTGGTCGAGGAGTTGTCCCGGCAGCCCGGTTTCCAGAAGGCCGACTCGGTCAAAAACCAGAATATTTTCGAGCGGATGAAGAGTTTCTTCCGTTAGGAAACGATACGGTTTCGTCTCTACGGCGGAGTGCTGAATACCCCTGCGGGTTCCGGCATTCCGCCGTATTGGCAGATCGGGAGCCGCCCCGGCCGCAACCCGCTTCCCGCGCGCGGCGGACGCATGCGTCCGTGCCGGAAAAAGGAATTCGCAGACAATAAAATTGCGGAAAAATTCGTATCTTTACAAAAAAATAGGAGGACACGCCATGTTAGGTTTCACCCCGTTCAAGAAGCACGCGAACAAGTTCAACTACATACCGCGTTATTACGACCCCGAAAAGGAGGCGCGCGAACAGCGCCGCGCCGAGCTTCGGGGCGAAAGAGCCGAAGACGCCGGCGGTGAATACCGCCCCGGACAATATATCCGCACCCAGCGCGATGCGCGCGCCGCACGCCGTTCCAAGGAGGAGAAGACGGGCCGCGACCGGATTTGGAAGATGGCCGTAGGCGCGGTTCTGGTGCTGCTTTTCATCTATATTCTCTATCCGAGGCTTGCCGACGTTTTCCTGCGGGCGCGTACCTCGGCCCCGGCGCAGACCGAAGCGGCGGGTGCCGAAGAGACGGTGCGGCGCAACGGGCTTGATCAGTCGGGCATTTCCGACGTCGAGTGGCAGGAGCAGCCTATCACGGTGGTACCCAACGATTATCAGGAGTAGATGGCAGATAAGATCAGATTATTACCGGAGGTCGTAGCCAATCAGATCGCGGCGGGCGAGGTCGTCAACCGTCCCGCCTCGGTGGTCAAGGAGATGATGGAGAATGCGATCGACGCAGGCGCACGCACCGTAAAGGTCAATTTCCGCGACGGCGGCAAGGACCTGATCCAGATCGTGGACGACGGCTGCGGCATGTCGCCCATCGACGCGCGCATGGCTTTCGACCGCCACGCCACGAGTAAGATAACCTCCGTGGACGATATTTACGCACTCAATACTTTCGGCTTCCGCGGCGAAGCGCTGGCTTCGATCGCCGCCGTGGCGCAGGTCGAACTGCGGACGCGGCAGGAGGGCGACGAAGTCGGCACGCAGACCGAGATCAACGGCGGCCAGTTCGCCGGACAGACCCCGGTGATGTGTCCCGTAGGGTCGCAGTTTTTCGTGCGCAACCTTTTCTACAATGTCCCGGCCCGCCGCCGTTTTCTGGACAAGAGCACCACGTCGGCGGCGCAGATCAAGTCGGAATTCCAGCGTGTGGCGTTGTGCAATCCGCAGATCGCCTTCGAGCTATACGCCAACGACGCCCCGGTCTATACGCTGGGTGCGGCGTCGCTCGCCGGACGTATCGTCGATGTGGTGGGACGCCATATCAAGCAGAATCTGCTGGAGGTCGAGGCCGACACTTCGATCGCCCGCATCGAAGGCTACATCGGTCGTCCCGCCGCCGCCAAACGGCGCAACGGCGAACAGTACCTCTTCGTAAACGGTCGCTATTTCAAGAGTTCGTACCTCACGAGCGCCATTATGAAGGCGTACGAGAAGCTGATTCCTGAGAGCAGCTCGCCGTCGTATTTCCTCTACCTGACGATCGACCCGTCGCGCATCGACGTCAATGTCCACCCGCAGAAAACCGAGGTGAAATTCGCCGACGAGGAGGCCGTGTGGCAGATCGTGAACGCCGCCGTGCGCGAAACGCTCGCCAAGACGGGCGCCGTGCCGCTGATGGATTTCGACCGCGAAGGCATCGTCGAGATTCCGGTGCTGACCAAAGGGGCGGTCTACAGCGAGCCGCGGGCCATGTCCAACAGCGAATACAATCCTTTCCGCGAAGAGTACATCGACCCGTCGGCGCCCGATCCGAACGTCGATTTCGCCGGATTCGACGTGCCGTTCAGCGACAACGGCCAAACTCTCTCCGACAATGCCGGCGCGGGCTTCGCTCCGCGCGGCGGAGGACGCGGTTCGGGTGTCGCTTTGCCGGGCGGCCTGCGCAGCGCCGGGGGCGGGGGATTTCCTGCGGCCGGCAGCGGCGCCGACGAATTTTCGATTCCCTCTGCGGCGGACGACGCCTTCGAGGATTTCGTGTCGGGCGGGGGCTTCGAAGTGACTTCGGAGAGCGGTTTCGATGCCAGCGAGCTGGAATTCATCCCCTCCGAAGCGACGGTCGAGCAACAGCGTCTCGACGTTGACGGGCGGCCCGAATTTACCGATCCGCTGCCGCTCGGAGGCGGCTATGTCGCCGCCCTGCTGGGCGGACGGTTCGTGGTGGTGGACGTGCGCCGCGCCCGTGAACGGATATTTTACGAAGACTACCTGAAGATGCTCGGCAGCGGTTCGTCGGTGAGTCAGCAGTTGCTGTTTCCCGAACGGCTGGTGCTTTCGGACAGCGAATACGCCCTGCTCGAAGAGAATGCCGTCGAATTCGCATCGCTGGGCTTCGATCTCGATTTTCAGGGCGACTGCGCCGTCGAGGTGAAGGGCACGCCGGCCGACATGCCTGCCGACTCGGTGGACCAGCTGCTTTACGAACTGCTGCAGGCCTTCTCGACGCCCGTGTCGCTGGCCGACGTGCGGCGCGAGAAGATCGCCGCCGTGATGGCGCGCGGAGCCGCGAAGCAGACTGTGCGCCTCATGTCGCGCGACGAAGCCGCCGCACTGCTCGCGCGACTGGCCGCTTCGGGCAATTTCAGCTTTTCGCCATCGGGCAAAGCCATAACCGCCGAGATAACCGTCGAAGATATCCGGGCCAAGTTGGGATAATCCGGCGGAAAAACGTACATTTGCATAAATTTTCGGCGCCCTGATCCGGCCGGCTCCATGCGGCTTGTTTCCGGGGCGGAAAATTGAAAACCGTTCCCTGCAGGATCGGGCTTGCGAATGCAGGCCGGGCTGCGTTTGCAGCCCTGAGAGACGGGACGGGGAGAAAACCGCAACGAAACTGAAAAAAGATAATTTATGAACAGGAATTATTTCCAGACGCCCCCGGTGGTGTTGAATCTGATAATCATCAACGTCCTGATCTTTATGGCCACGGCGTTGCTGCCGAAGGCGGGCAATACGATCATGGAATACTGCGCCCTGTCGCTCGGTACGCCGTTTTTCCATGTCTATCAGTTCATCACCTACATGTTCCTGCATGCCAATTTCGAACATATCTTCTTCAACATGTTCGCATTGTGGATGTTCGGACGTACGCTCGAATACGAACTCGGCTCGCAGCGTTTCCTGTCCGTCTACATGGTCTGCGGGGTGGGTGCGGGGCTGTTCCAATACCTCACGGCGCTGGCGTTCGGCGAACTGCCGCTGCTGCTGGTCGGCGCGTCGGGCGCGGTGATGGGCCTGCTGCTGGCGTTCGGCGTGATGCATCCCAATGCGGTCATCATGCTGCTGATTCCGCCTATTCCGATGAAGGCCAAGTGGTTCGTCATCATCTATGCCGTCATCGAGCTGTTCCTCGGATGGAGGGGCGTGGGCAACGTGGCTCATTTCGCCCATGTGGGCGGCATGCTGTGGGGATTCCTGCTGCTGCATTGGTGGAAACGCCGGGGAACGATCCGTTTTTAGACGATGGCTCCCGATTACTATAACGGATACGGGGGAGGCCCTTCGGGGAAACGGCGGCGCAGTCTCGTCATGCGGCTCGTCGATCTGGCGCTGACGCTCGTGACGCTGGCCGTGGGCGCGACGATGGTTCTCACCTATTTCGTCCCCTATGTCGATCCGGGCAGCGTGTGGTTCTTTCCCGTGCTGGGGCTGGCCGCTCCGGCGGTCTACGTCGCGTCGGTCGTGCTGACGCTCTACTGGATCATCCGCTGGCGCTGGGTGTGCGCCGGGGCGATGCTGGTCGTCGTCGTGGCGGGGCTTTTCAAGGTCTCGCTCTTCTGGCGTCCTGAAATCCGCCGCAGCTATGCCACGGAGACGGCCTTCGACCGCGCTGCTGTCAAGGTTATGAGCTACAACGTGCGCAGTTTCTACGGCGAGGACGGCCGGAGCAGCGTCGACGACATCCTGCGCCTGATCGAGGAGCAGGCTCCGGACCTGATCTGCCTCCAGGAGTTCAATGCCCGCCTCGCGGAGCAGTCCGAGGAGTTTTCGCTGCTGGGCGAGAAGTATGAGATCGCGCACTTCGGGCGCACGCAGGCCCCGGATTCGGTCTACGGCTCGACGCTGACTATTTTGAGCAAATACCGCATCCTGCGTTCGGACACCGTGCTGACGCCTTCGTCTTCGGTCTGGGCCGACGTGATTGTGGGCGAGGACACCGTGCGGGTTTTCAACAACCACCTGCGCTCGACGGCCATCAACGCTTCGGACAACCAGTTCATCACCAGCCACCAGTTTCTCTCGGACACGGCGCGCGAGACCAAAATCCGCAGTATCGTGACCCGTTTGCGCGAGAATAGCGTGCTTCGGGCCGCGCAGGTCGACAGCATCGCGCAGGTCGTGGGTGCGACGCGCACGCGGCGGATCGTCTGCGGCGATTTCAACGATACGCCCATGTCGTATGTCTACCGCACGATGGCGCGGGGGCTGCGCGACGCCTTCCGTGAGTGCGGGTCGGGCTATTCGCATACGTTCCGCGGTTTCTACAACACGCTGCGCATCGACTACGTGTTGAGCGGCGGTTTCGAACCGCTCTCCTACGAGGTGCTTCCGGTCGACTATTCGGACCACCATCCCGTCGTCGTGCGGCTTCGGAAAAGTTCCTGACGAATTACCCGGAAAACGGGATGCCCCGGCGGAGACACTCTTTCCGCCGGTTTTAATTTGCCGGCAGGTGTTGTCCGGAACGATTTTTTTGCTATCTTGTGGAAAAATTCAGCCAATCGTTCGCCATGATCCGATCCCTTCCGCTCGTAAGGAGAACGCTTTTCCTCTCCGTATGTGGGCTGTTCCTTTTCTCCGGCCGGCTTTTTGCCGGAAATCCGTTGCTGATGCCTTCCGAAGCCCCTTACGGGGCGCCCCGCTTCGACCGTATCCATGCCGCCGACATCATGCCCGCCATTGAGGAGGGCATCCGCGCCTACAAGGCCGGGATTGCGAAAATCAGGGCGCTGGACCCCGCGGAGGCGACTTTCGAAAACGTCGTCGTACCGCTCGACCGTGCCGACAGCCTGCTGGACGTTCCGCGCGCGGTGCTGGGTTACCTGAAATCGAATTTCGGAGGCGACTCCGTCATCCGGATCTCTCTGGAATCCGCGCAGCTGACCGGAGAGGCATACGACGCCGTGACGCTCGACACGGCGATCTTCCGCCTGGTGAAGGCCGTCTACGACCGGCGCGATGCGGCCGGGCTGGATTCGCTCCAGCTGCGGACGCTCGGCAAGGTCTACCGGAGCTACATCCGCGGCGGGGCGCTCTGCACGCCCGGGCAGAAGGTGCGGCTCAAGGAGCTGAACCGCGAGATTTCGCTCAAACGCATCCGCCACGGGCAGAACATCACGCAGGCGACCCAGGAGTTCGTCCTGTACGTGCAGGACAGCAGCCTGCTCGACGGGCTTGCGGGGACGACCCGGCAGCGTTTCGCCCGCAATGCGGCCCGGCAGGGGCATCAGGGCGTCTGGGCCGTCGGGTTCACGAACGGCGACTATGCGTCGGTCATGGCTTCGGCCACGAACCGCGATCTGCGCAGGAGACTCTACGAGGCCTACACCTCGCGCTGCATGGACGGGAAGTACGACAACCGCCAGTTGTCGGTCGACATCGTCAACCTGCGTCTCGAACGGGCCCGGATGCTGGGATACGAGAACTATGCCGCCTACACGCTGGAGACGAACATGGCCGGGACGCCCGAAAAGGTCCGCGAACTGCTGCTGCCGCTCAAGGACGCTGCCGCGGGGAAGGGACGTGCGGAGCGTGCCGAACTGGAGGCTTTCGCCGTGAAATACGAGCGGGATTCGGCCTTCCGGCTGGAACCGTGGGACGTGGCCTTCTATTCGGGCAAGCTGCGCAAGGCGAAATTCGGGTCCGAACTGGGGCGCATGCGCAACTACCTGCTTTTCGACAATGTGCTCAACGACGGCGTTTTCTATGTGGCCAACCGTCTTTTCGGAATCACGCTGACGCAGCGCACGGACATTCCCGTTTTCCACCCCGACGTGCTGACCTTCGAGGCGAAAGACGCCGAAGGCCGCCCCCTCGGACTGCTTTATCTGGATTGCTTCGTCCGCAAGGGCAAACGCGGCGGCGCGTGGTGCTCGCGCCTGCGCGGGTATTCGTGCGCCGGAGAGCGGGAGGTGCTGCCGCTGGTGACCATCAGCTGCAACTTCTCGCGTGCGGCCGAAGGCAGGCCGAAGCTGCTGTCGACCTCCGAGGTCAAGACCCTCTTCCACGAATTCGGACACGCTCTGGCGGGTTTCCTCTCGCGCGGGCCGTATCCACAGGTGACGGGCAGCTTCCCGCGCGACATGGTCGAACTGCCCTCGCAGTTGAACGAGCATTGGGCCTGGGAGCCGGAGGTGATGAAACACTACGCCCGCGATTACAAGACGGGGCGTCCGATTCCCGATGCGCTGATCGCGAAGTTCAAGGAGTCGGAGAACTTCCTGAAGGGGCTTTACCTGACCGATTTCTATGCCACCGCGCTGCTCGACCTCGAATGGCACACCGTGCTGCGGCCGGTCGAAGGGTGCGACGTGGCGGCTTTCGAACGGGCGTTCCTGAAACGTTACGACTTCCCGGAGCATACCGCTTTACGCTTCCGGACGACCTATTACAACCACATCTTCGCCAGCAGTTACCCCGCGCAGTACTACTCCTACACGTGGTCGGCGGTGCTGGACACCGATGCCTTCGCGGCATTCACCGGCACGGGCGATATTTTCGATTCCGAAACCGCGCGCCGTTACCGCCGCCATATCCTGACCGAAGCGGGCTATGACGAGCCGATGGCGCAGTACGTGCGTTTCCGCGGCGCCGTGCCCGACGTGAAGCCCCTGATGCGCCGTTACGGGCTGGCGGAATAGCGGCCCGGCGGAATGAACAGCCCC
>ENA-UENY01001389-UENY01001389.1-human-gut-metagenome-genome-assembly--contig:-NODE-1389-length-13550-cov-35.450234_pt1 | contig 13550 bp, 13 predicted proteins | sample MGYA00242886_ERZ507888 | MGnify/ENA primary metagenome ERZ507888 (study PRJEB26167, sample SAMN06115543) | human gut metagenome | host: Homo sapiens | place: China:Chongqing | collected 2014-11-10... | reverse complement strand
ACCGGGTTTCCTCCTTGGCATACAGTCCCGGACGCCCGATTATGACATGGTTGGCAACGATACTATCCGCCGGACTGCGTATCTGCGGCGGTGCATTTTCGGGATATTGCGCCTGCCTGTTCCTCACATCTTCCGCTTCCGGCTTGAGCTGTTGCCCTTCATTCTCCTTTTCTGCGACTTCGGGCGTGGGTGGCTATAATTAATAAGATTTTCTTCATAAATGTCATTTTATTTTAGTTCTGTATTTACTTTTATTTTCCCTATTGTTTTTTGTTCATCACGTACCCGGCAAAGTTCCCGGTATGCTTTTTCCTTATACTCCTGAAGAACTTTGATTTCGTTACGTAATCGGTCGTTTTCTTCCTGAAGGACCTTGAGTTCTTTAGCCTGTTCTTCAGACTTCATTTCAGCACGTACCTTTTCTTCAGCTGTCTTTGCGATAAGTTCTGGAGCCGGAAGCTGTATCTGCTTCTGTGCCGTTATAAATTCACTCATGAGCATACACAAGGCTTCTACCTGGTTCCTTTCCTTCTCGATGTCTGGAGGAACAGGAAGAAATGGTGTTGTTTCCTTGTCATAGATGTCAAAGTCATTCTTCTCTATGAATTTCCAGGCTGTTTCAACCCATTCACCGACAGGCTTTCCGGCTTTTCGGCAATATATTTTTATTTCTTCGAGTATGTTTTTAGGTACTCTTAGAGTTGATGTCTGTATATTTGCTTTTTCTTGCATATCAATGATTTATGTGCAAAAATATAAAGAATATATTTATCAATATACACTTTCTACAAAAAATATATTATTGCTTTGTTATGTGTGTATCTACAAAACAACCACCGAAGCCGGATAAGGCGTCTGGTTGCGTGTAAGTGACTGTTACAAGGGTTTGTCCCATGAATGTTTCAATCTTGTCTATAACGGCCTCCATTGGCTTCCCTAAGCCTACAGCTTCGGCTGAAACCATTACCAAATCTCCTTCCTTCATATCTTTGTTTTTTTTTGATTGTGTGACAGAATCAAATTATTTTATACCGAACTCTTCTCTTAACATTTTAAGCAATGCATTTTCAGCGTGCTTTCTTACCATGTCCCCAGCACATACCTTGTCATCGTAGTAACAGCATCTTTCGTACACGTTTTTCAGTCTGCCGAGTTCCGCTATCTTATCCACAGCCTTGACTGCCCTGTCGTTGGTCGGGTGATCCATTGCGCTACTTACCCACCTGTAAACAAACGAATATTGTTCGTATTGTTCCCCACCTTCTTCACGTGGGTGCAGTGTGTTGATAGTGAAAAGAACCGTGTCCGCTTTTGGTTTTCTGCCCTTTACAGGGTATTTGCAAATCATTTCATAATCAAACCATACATCAGAACCGCTTTCCTTGATACGTTCTTTTGCTGGTTTAAGTATTCTCCTGTCTATATCGTTGTTTGAGTGCTTTTCTGGTATTTCCAAATCTTTCCTTAACTGCTGTATGGGGTAGTAATACTGCTTTCTGTCCCTTTGGCTGCAAATTATCTTATACAGCCTTTTGGTATAATTTCCACGAAGCCCAAGGGCAAGCCCTTTGGAATACCTTGTGCCACCGACACCAACACCGTAATAGACCAGGAACGGAATAGCCCAAGGATTGATATTGATTATTATTTGGTTTGTCCCTTTGATGTTGTGTATCGTTGTGATGATTACACCTGTAGTTTCTATTGTCTTATGTATTTTTGGGTGAACCCAGCGAAAGGAAAATATCTTCTTTGCCAAGTCTAATGCTTCTCTTAACACCATTGATTTATGATTTTTGCCCCCAGCATCATCACATTTAACTGTAACATAGGGCATGTTAAATAAATCACGTGGCAGTTCTTCTTTTCTTGTCATGTGCTTTTGCAGCTTGTCGCTGATAAGGGTAAGCAAGTTTTCTTGCCATTCTGAAATGTTATACTGCCCGAATGTTACGTTATTGGGCTGTATAAGCATGATTTCTTCTTCTGTTGGTGGTATAAACTGCATTATGTCTTTTTCGTTTGCCATACGATTGATTTTTAGGTGTTACTCCGCAAATATAGAAACATAAAACGACAAAAAAAAGCTATCGTCAGTTTTTATTGTTGATTTTAGCAATTTTGTCGGTTTTGGTAGGGGGTAATTTTAGCAATTTTGTCGGTTTTGGTGTGCTTGTTTTAGCAATTTGGTCGGTTTTGGTGTGTTTGTTTTATTTACAATATATTGAAAACCAATCTTTTGCAATTAAAAAAACATGTTCGTACAAGATATTCTGCAAAGACATTCTAACAAAAAAGCGGATTTTAGACGAAAAATGACCTTGCTTTTGCCCAAAAATGGAACAATAGGGAGAAAGAGAGAGAACTCTCCCTTTAGGGAGTGAGGTGGGCTTTTTTTTAGGGCAGCTTCCCCGCGCGTTAAAAAATGTATATATTGGTAATTTTGTGTTTATTTTCTTTGCTTTTGATATACATTGTTATACATTTGTAATAAAAAGTATAACAGTATGGAAGTAGCAATAAAGAAATTAACTGCATTCAGACTTGACAGCAACCTCCTGGACATGCTGAAGAGTGCTGCCAAACGTGAACATCGGAGCTTAAACAACTTTGTGGAATGTCTTCTTATGGATGCCATGTACACAGAACCAAACGAAGAAACCAAAGCGGCCATAGAAGAAGCTCGTGCTGGGAAAAACCTGAAGAAAGTTGACACAAGCAGCTTCGAGAACTTTATAAAATCCTGTAGTGAATGAGAGAGGTTAAGACTGGTAGCCAGTTCCGGAAAGACCTGAAACGGTACAGGAATGATAATACCAAACTTGAAAAGCTTTATGATATTGTAGGATACTTGGAACGTTGTGAGGACGTTCCAAAAGAGTTTAAACCTCATATGCTTTCAGGTGATTATGCAGGTCACATGGAATGTCACGTAGAAAATGATTTTCTTTTGATATGGATCGATGATGAAGTCGTAAAGCTGGTTAGGCTTGGCAGTCATTCGGAATTGTTTGGAAAGAAGAAGAAATAACATAACTATTTTAGAAAGTCAGCAGAACTTGTTTTGTTTTTGAAGTTCTGCTGACTTTTGTTTTATGCTTTTGTTCAGAACAAGGACAGCTGCCGTTTGTCCTCTTCTTCCTGTTTGTGTACTTTCTGGCTCTGCTTCTCATACTCGAGTATCTCCTGTATTGACCGGATAGCTCTTTTTCTCTGTTCCGGAGTGGTGCGCCTTGCCATACCCTTTTCCATTTTCCCGGACTTCAGCCAGTTCGAATACATATCGATCAGGCAGAGTACTTCTTCTTCCATTACTGTAGGCACTCTCATGGTCTTGGTGTACATGCCGGACACAGCCTTTCTTCCGGAACCTTCTCTGGCTCCACCTTTCCCGGTCTTTTTTCCTGGTTCCTTTTCCATAGGTCTGTTTTGTTTGATTTCGTTACGGAATCAAAGTTAGGTATTTTATATCGGATATCCAAGTAAAACCGCACACTGATTTGCACTGCAAACGGCTGCACTCGTCGGGAGTGTTGGTACACCCCCTTGCCGTGCGGCGCTCCCCGACCGATGAGTTTTTGTGTGGTGTTCCGGACGCAATCTGTTGTGCGGTTTTGTTGGGTAATTCTGTTGTGTACTGGGTGTGCGGTTTTCGTGGGTGTTCACGTGTGTGGGATAGGTTCTATCTCTCCCCGTCCCCTTTGCGATTTCGCGCTGGGGAGGGTGTTCGATAGAACAGCAAGAGGAAACCGGGCTTTACCCTGTTTTTCCTCTTGCCCTACGGGGTTACGGCTGAATATCAGCCGTTTAAGTTTTTTAACCGCAATTAGTTTGAAATTGTGGTTAAAATCATACCTTTGGAAATCAGAGATTTAATAATATAAACAGCAATTAAAACCGCAATTGTATGGATAAGGAAACCACCACTTCTGTCACCATTGACCGAAAAACGTTTGCCCGGCTTGATAGGCTGGCAAAGTCCAATAATGTATCAAAGAAAGAGTTCCTTTCCTGTGCGCTGGAGTACTTCGAGAAGTACGGCATCAACCCGGTTGAGCATGAGAGTCCGGCAAAGGAAATGCAGAAACTTATCAAACGCTGTGATCAGGTGATAGCGTTCATCAGGAAGCAGGAGCAGGATTTCTTGCGTCCGGCTTGTGAAGCCATGGGCAGTACAAGTATGAGGGTGACCATGAGCATGGACTCGATACTTACGGAAAAAAAGTTCAGCCAATACCAAAAGGACAATGACCTATTCATGCGTGATCTTGCAAGCCTTGCCGGGATAAGGGAGCAGGCTTTGGACCGGGCGGAAAAGGCAGTCGGTCAGTCGAGGGATATGCTTCTGAAGAACCAACAAGCCATTTATGCAAGGCTGGACGCTGTGACGCAAAGGCAGGAGAAGATCTTCTCCTATATCGCAAGCTATATCGATGCGAAAGGAAAAGCCGGGCTTTTCGATGATATAAAAGCCTTGTACAAGGACGAGAAGAACAAAAGGGAAAAGATATGAACGTGAAGATACAGGGAGGCGGTAACGGCACATATGCCAATACAGGCAGTTGCGTTGCGGTGACGAACTATCTCCAGCATGAGGATTTGGAGAGGATGAAGAAAGGGGAGGAGGTGCAGCCATTCTTCAACCAGTTCCGGGACTACGTGAGCGCAAGGGAGGTCACATTCAAGATAGACAACAACAAGGCTAAGTTAAGCCGGACTGACGCAAAGTTCTATGTTATCACTGTCAGCCCTTCAGAGAAGGAGCTGCGCTGCATGGGCGGAACTCCGCAGGAGCGTGCGGAAGCCTTACGGCGGTACATACGACAGGATGTGATGAGAAACTATGCGGAGGGCTTCGGAAAAGGCTTGAGAAGCGATGATGTGGAATATTACGCAAAGATCCATTTCAACCGGGACGGTGACAGTGACAGCGATATGCACGCACATATCATCGTCAGTCGGAAAGACCGGAGCAACACCAAAAAGTTAAGCCCTAAAACGAACCACACCGGAAAGAAGAACTGCGGCAACGTGAAGGGAGGTTTTGACCGGACGGATTTTTTCCGGAAGTGTGAAAGCTCTTTTGATCGGCGAATGGGGTTTGACCGGGAGCCGGAGGAAAGTTTCGACTACCTTAACGCCGTCAAGAACGGCAACCCGGCAGAAATTGCCCGACAGGTGGAGCGTGCGCAGCGCATCAGAAAGGAGAAATGGGACAATCTCAAAGCGGAGCTTCAATCCCGGCAGGAACCGGAGAAGTCAAAAATTCAACAGGTGGAGAAAACGCCGGACATCGAGCAGCCTATTCCCAAAAAGAAGCAGCAGGAGGAGATCTCACGGTAGGTGTTCTGTGCCGGGATCCATACTTCCAGGTCGTAAGTTTTGCAAGCGCCAAAGCCCATGTCGCCAGTGCAAAGGATGATTTTACGGTACGGCAGGCCCAGCAACTGCAGGACTTTTTCTGCATGACCAGTCATCTCTTCCAGCGCCGCCATTGAGTCTTCCGGGCGCACGATCTGCACCATTTCAACTTTGTCGAACTGGTGCATACGGATCAGACCACGGGTGTCACGACCATATGAACCGGCTTCAGAACGGAAGCATGGGGTGTGGGCGGTCATCTTAATTGGCAGATCATCTTCATCGATGATTTCACCGCGCACCAGGTTGGTCAGCGGAACTTCTGCCGTTGGGATCAGCGCATAGTTACTGGTGTCTGCTTCTTCTTCCAGCGGACGAGTATGGAACAGATCGCCAGCAAATTTCGGCAGCTGACCCGTACCGTACAGCGTGTCCTGGTTAACCAGGTACGGAACATAGTTCTCACTGTAGCCATGCTGTTCGGTATGCAGATCCAGCATAAACTGCGACAGTGCGCGGTGCATGCGAGCAATCTGCCCTTTCATTACCACAAAGCGGGAACCGGTCAACTTAACTGCGGCTGCAAAGTCGAGGCCAGAGTGCATTTCACCCAGCGTCACATGGTCACGAACTTCAAAGTCAAACTCACGCGGGGTGCCCCAGCGGCTGACTTCAACGTTGTCATTTTCGTCTTTACCTACCGGCACTTCATCTGCAGGCAGGTTAGGGATGGTTAGCGCGATATCGCGAATTTCAGCCTGTAAAGCATCCAGCTCGGCTTTTGCTGCATCCAGCTCTTCGCCCAGTTTGTTCACTTCCAGACGTAAAGGCTCGATATCTTCCCCGCGCGCTTTCGCCTGGCCAATGGATTTCGATCGGGAGTTACGCTCCGCTTGCAGGTTTTCCGTTTTGACCTGCAATACTTTACGACGCTCTTCAAGAGCGCCCAGCTTATCTACATCCAGCTTAAAGCCCCGGCGTGCCAGTTTTTCAGCGACTGCGTCTGGCTCATTACGCAGCAGATTGGGATCGAGCATGCTTATCCTGTGCTTATCGAATTAAATGGGAGATGTGGCCACAGCCTGCGACCACAGGGATACAGTAACAACATTACCGCAACGATAACATTAACGGTAGCGTTTTATGGGGCTATTTTGATCCTGTTCAGCCAGCCAGGCGAGCTTTTCGCCAATCTTGCCTTCAAGGCCCCTGTTTGTCGGGAAATAATAGCGTGTTTGTGCTATTTCCGGCGGGAAATAAACCTCACCGGCAGCATAAGCGTTTGCTTCATCATGAGCGTAACGATATTCCTGCCCGTAGCCCATTTCCTTCATTAATTTCGTCGGCGCATTACGCAAATGAACCGGCACGTCATAATCGGGACGTTCGCGAGCATCGGCCAGCGCGGCTTTAAACGCGGTGTAGACAGCGTTGCTTTTTGGCGCGCAGGCGAGGTAAACAATCGCCTGAGCAATGGCGCGTTCACCTTCCGCCGGGCCAACGCGAGTAAAGCAATCCCAGGCCGCAATTGCCACCTGCATCGCTCGTGGATCAGCATTACCCACATCTTCAGACGCAATCGCCAGACAGCGACGCGCGACATATAACGGATCGCCTCCGGCAGTAATAATTCGCGCATACCAGTACAGCGCCGCATCGGGTGCGCTACCACGTACCGACTTATGCAGTGCGGAAATGAGATCGTAAAAGCGATCGCCTTTGTTATCAAAGCGGGCGCTACGTTCACCGGCGATTTCGGTCAGTAATTCAGGCTTCAGGACCCGCTTACCGCTATCATCGACTTCGGCCATATCCGCCATCATTTCCAGCGTATTTAACGCCCGGCGCGCGTCGCCATTCACCAGTTCAGCAATGGCGCGTCGTGTTTCATCTGGCAGAACTATATCCTGACCACCATAGCCACGAGTTTTGTCTTCCATCGCCTGAGTCAGTACTTGCTCAATATCCTTTGTACTGAGGGATTTCAGCAGATAGACACGGGCACGGGAAAGCAGTGCCGAATTAAGCTCAAATGACGGGTTTTCAGTGGTTGCACCAATAAAAGTGATGGTGCCGTCTTCAATATGTGGCAGAAACGCATCCTGCTGGCTTTTGTTGAAACGGTGAACTTCGTCAACAAAAAGAATAGTGCGGCGACCTGCATTGCGGTTTTGCCGAGCGCGCTCAATCGCCTCGCGAATCTCTTTCACGCCAGAGGTGACAGCAGAAATACGTTCCACATCAGCGTTCGCATAGCGGGCAATCACTTCAGCGAGGGTTGTTTTGCCGGTACCCGGTGGCCCCCAGAGGATCATAGAATGCAAATGCCCGGCTTCGATAGCGCGCGGCAACGGCTTCCCCGCAGCCAGCAAATGTTGCTGGCCGATATACTGTGCTAAATTTTCTGGCCGCATACGCGCGGCCAGAGGTTGAAAAGTATTATCCGAAAAATCGAGCGACAGATTGCTCACTCAGGTGCCTCTACTTACGTTGATCATCTACCGTGACGCCTTGCGGCGGGGTGAAGGTAAATTTCGCTGCATCCACAGCCCCATTTTGCTGGGATTTCAGCTGATAACTGCTGCGCTGATCGTCCTGCTCCACCGCGCTAAACTGATGGATTGTGCCATCACGTCCCACGTTAATGGTGAACTGCTTCAGATTGCCATTGCTGGCTTTCGGCGTCAGGACAAAGTCATCGCCATTCTGTTTGATATTGTACTGCTGCCAGTCGCTGGACTGGTTGCGGGCAATCAGCATAAACGGCGTATTACCGGTGGCATCTTTCAGCCAGGTTGCCGTAGCTTGCTCAACGAACGGGTTATAGAACCACAGTGTTTTACCGTCAGAAACCAGAATGCTTTCGTCAGGTTGAGTCATATGCCAGTTGAATAAGTTTGGACGTTTGACCCACAGATCGCCCTGACCTTCCTGCACCGCCGCGCCGCTACCGTCAGTCACTTTTTGTGTGAAGCTGGCGTGGAAGCTGCTGACTTTATCCAGGCGGCTTTTCAGATCGCTTGCGGCATCAGCCCAAACGCTGCTTGCTACTAAGCTTGAGAGTAATGCACAGGTGATAGCAATTTTTTTCATCATTATTCCTCAAATTACGTCACTCCCGACCGGGAGCTCCCTCTACTCTCTATTCCAGGCTAATAATCAGCTTGAGGAAAGAAGAAAATACTGAATTTTCAGTTGATAGAGTGCCGGATGCGACGCTACCGCGCCTTTTCCGGCATACGATGCATTAATTAGTCAAACGGCGGTGGGGCCAGCACTTCACGATTACCGTTGTGCCCCTGTTCGCTGACAATCCCCTGCGCTTCCATCTGTTCGATAATACGCGCTGCACGGTTATAACCAATGCGGAACTGACGCTGTACGCCAGAAATTGATGCTTTGCGTTTTTCAGTGACAAACTGTACCGCCTGATCGAACAACGGATCCAGTTCTTCAGCGCCATCGAAACCGCCCGCGCCACCTTCGCTTTCACTGTCGGAGGTGATGCCATCAACATACTGTGGGCGGCCACGCGCTTTCCAGTCCTGCACCACGGCATGAACTTCCTGATCGCGAACAAAAGCACCATGAACACGTACCGGCAACGTGGAGTTCGGCCCAGAGTAAAGCATATCCCCCATACCCAGCAGTGATTCCGCGCCAGCCTGATCAAGAATGGTACGTGAGTCAATCTTACTGGATACGGTAAAGGCGATACGGGTCGGAATATTCGCTTTAATCAGACCAGTAATAACATCAACCGATGGACGCTGCGTTGCCAGTACGAGGTGGATACCCGCGGCACGGGCTTTTTGCGCCAGACGTGCTATCAGCTCTTCCACTTTTTTACCTACCGTCATCATCAGGTCGGCAAATTCGTCCACCAACACCACAATGTACGGTTCTTTTTTCAGCACCGGATGCTGGGCATCCATACTGTCACCCGGCTTCCAGTACGGGTCTGGAATCGGACGCATCATCCTATCGGCTTCAGCAATTTTTTCGTTATAACCCGCCAGATTACGCACACCCAGCGCAGACATCAGTTTATAACGACGCTCCATCTCGTTAACACACCAGCGCAGCGCGTTGGCGGCATCTTTCATATCAGTAACGACTTCCGTTAACAGGTGTGGAATGCCTTCATAAACCGAAAGCTCCAGCATTTTCGGGTCGATCATGATGAAACGAACATCTTCTGGCTGTGCTTTATAAAGCATGCTCAGGATCATCGCGTTCACACCGACAGACTTACCGGAACCGGTAGTCCCCGCAACCAACAAGTGCGGCATTTTCGCCAGATCGGCAACCACCGGCTCACCGGCGATATCTTTACCCAGCACCACGGTTAATGGCGACGGATTATCGCGGAATTTGGCGTTATCCAAAACTTCACGCAGATAAACGGTTTGTCGTTTTTTATTCGGTAACTCCAGACCTACATAGGGTTTGCCAGGAATAACTTCAACGACACGCACCGCCACCGTCGAAAGTGAACGGGCAAGGTCACGTGACAAGTTAGAAATACGCGCCGCTTTTACGCCCGGTGCCAGGTTCAATTCAAAGCGAGTGATAACCGGCCCCGGAGAATAATTGACGACATCGGCTTTAATACGGAAATCAGCCAGACGCGCTTCCACCAGACGCGCCATTTGTTCAAGAGCAAAGGTATCTACCGGCTCCACTTCGCTCGGCGGCGGCGTCAACAAATCCAGAGAAGGCAGCGGCGTCGTCGGTTTATGCAACGGACGGCTGTCGCCATTACGCATCAACAGCGGATGAAGCAGGGTATCCTGCGGCTGTGGCGCAACTGGCTGTTGTGGCTGCTGATACTGCGGCTGCGGCGCAACTGGCTGTTGTGGCTGCTGATATTGCGGCTGCGGCGCAACCGGTTGTTGTGGCTGCTGATACTGCGGCTGCGGCGCAACTGGCTGTTGCGGCTGCTGATATTGCGGCTGTGGTGCAACCGGCTGTTGCGGCTGCTGATATTGCTGCTGCGGTGCAACTGGTTGCTGCGGCTGCTGATACTGTTGCTGCGGTGCAATCGGTTGTTGCGGCTGCTGTACAGGTTCAACAATTGGCGTAAACAGCGGTTCGTGTGGACCATCATCCAGCAACGCTTTCATTGGCGAAAATTCAAAATCATCCAGAGTGAACGGATTCGCCCCAGCAGGTTGTTCGCCGGAATAACGTTGTTGTTGAGTTTGAGCAAACTGACGAGCCAGTTCAGCCTCTGCCGCAGCATCTGCATCTTCTGCGTTCACGGGCACATCATGTTGATACTGTTCGCCATAGCGTTGCTGCTGTGTCTGGGCGAACTGACGTGCCAGTTCATCCTGCTGCATCGCATCGATTTCATCATCGTTATACTGATCGCCGGAATCGTACTGATTGCGCTGAGCTTCACGGGCTTTTTCTTCTGCCGCACGCTGTGAGGGCAGCTTAATACCGTAAGACGCCAGTTCACGACGAGTTGGCACGCGGATGCGTTTCGGTCGTGGCAACTGCGGGCCAATCCCCTCTTTGACCTGCGGACGCGGTCCAGCGCTATTTGCCAGACTGAAGACTGGCGCGGCAACGGTTGCGGCAGCCCCCGTCGCCAGTGTCGCTTTTTTCACGCCAGATGCCAGAGGGGAAACAGCGGCAGCGGCTTCCACTGGAGGTACTGCTGCAACAGAAGGTGCTTTCAGCGAAGATTTGATCGGTTCTGGTTCTTTAACCGGTTCAGGAATCGGTTGATACCAGGCCGCAAGTTGTTCACGTTCACGGGCTCGCTTCTCTTCAACTTCTTCAAAGTAGTAAAGCGGCGGACGCGCGGGTTTTGTCTCTTCTACAACGGGTTCAGGCTCCACAACAGGCTGCTGTTCAACGGGTTGCGGCTGTTGGTACAACGGCTCCTGAGCGGCTGGCTGCTGATAAGTTTGCTCAGTCTGGTATGTAGACTGTGGAGCAAAAGTGGATTGCTGCTCTTCGGCTTGCCAGGCGTTACCTGCCACCGATTGTTCTGGCGCAGGGGCGTAATACGGCTGTTGCGCAGACTGTTCCGGCGCAGGAGCGTAGTAAGGTTGTTGCACAGGCTGTTCCGCTGCAGGCGCATAATACGGCTGCTGTGGCTGTACAGGTTGTTGCAGCGGCTCATTATATTGCACTGCAGGCTGCGCATATTGTGACTGCTGTGGGTAACCTTCCGGTGCAGGTGCAATAACCGGTTCTCCTGTTTGCGGCCCCGGTACAGGCTGCCAGGCTACTGTAGGTTGCGTAGGTGGAACATCAACAGAGGCAACTGGCGGCGTCTGAGTCACAGGTTCAACCGGTGCAGCCCAGCTTTGTGTCGCCGTGGTAGCAGCAGCTGCTACAGCAACAGGTTCGGTAATTGGCGCACCGTTTAATAATGGATCGTACTCGTCATATTCTGGCTGCGTTGCACGATTGCCCGAAAAGAGGACGTCGTCAGGGTCGGCAGCCACACCGCGTGCAGTGTAGGTAATCTCTTCGTCATCATCCATCCGCTTACCGGAGAACAACGCAGCGTCTGTTTGCCGCCCCATCGGATTAATGAATTTTTCCGCCAACCGTTTACGACGCGCTAGCGCGCCGCGAAGAATACGGGCACGGCGTGATTCATGCTGTTTGCCGTGACTTTCATCTTCTTCATATTCTTCGTCGTCTTCATACTCATCTTCATCGACCCAGGTATCATCGCGACGGGTACGATTACTGGCGAAGGTAAGAATATTTAAAATCCAGCCGCCGAGTTTTTCAGCAATGGTCACCCATGACCAACCGGTGAACAGCGTCAGGCCCGCTGCCCAAACGCAGAGCAGTGCAATAGTTCCCCCGCTACTGTGTAGCAGTGGTTGTAGCGTAGTGCTCAGTAAGCTGCCAATGACGCCACCGGAGGCAAAATACCAGATATCGTCAGCGTTGATTGCCGCCAGACCACAGGAGGTAAGGATGAGCGCCAAAACGCCAATGATGCGTAGCGAAACGGCAAAATAATCAATGTATTCGTCGCTGGACTGATGACGCCAGGCAAACCAACAACCGCCGACAATAATGACGGGAATGGTGTAAGCCATCACGCCAAAAATAAAGAACAGCGTATCTGCCAGCCATGCACCGGGCATCCCACCTAAATTATGGATAGGTTCATGCCAGGCCGTTTGCGACCAGCTGGGGTCCGAAGGGTTAAAGCTTAGTAAGGCAGCCATCAACCAGACGGCAAACAGGACAATAAGGATCAGCAACGCCTCCAGAAGGCGGCGGCCGCTACTTAACTTTGTCAATGTGACTTCTTTGTCTTCAGTGTATTCCTGGCTCAAGAAAGGCTCTCCAGGTTACAGGCTTTTCCTGCCCGATGCTAAAACGGACAACAGTACCAGGTTACCCCAGTACTGTTGCTGTATGGATTAACAGGAGTGTAATCAAAATACGCCGATTTTGCACCTGTTCCGTGTTAGCGCGTCTTAATAACCAGACGATTACTCTGCTTGACTTCTTCCATAACAACGTATGTCCGTGTGTCATTGACGCCAGGCAGACGCAGCAGGGTTTCCCCCAACAACTTACGGTAAGCTGACATATCCGGCACGCGTGTTTTCAACAGGTAGTCGAAATCACCGGATACTAAATGACACTCCTGAATTTCTTCAAGTTTTTGTACAGCGGTATTGAATTGTTCAAACACATCCGGTGCGCCACGATTCAGAGTAATCTCAACGAATACCAGAAGTGATGCATCCAGATAATGGGGGTTAAGCAGCGCCGTATAGCCCTGAATAAACCCTTGTCTTTCCAGCCGACGCACACGCTCAAGGCACGGCGTTGGGGAAAGTCCCACACGTTTAGAAAGCTCGACGTTAGAAATACGCCCATCCTTTTGCAACTCATTAAGAATGTTACGATCGATACGGTCGAGATCTTTGCCAGGGCGCTTCTTGCTATCTACCATTATTATTGTCTCTCTGTATTCCTTCCCTACTCCTGTCTGACCCTGAAACATCACTGTTCAGAGTCGCTACCCGTCACGATAGACCGAAATCATGAAGATTCACGGCGCGCAATGCCTGGGTCTACGGTGAGAAGACCGTTGCCTTGTGGCAGCTATCGACATCACGAATGGCGTCTGTCCACGCCATACGTAGATTTCACTAGCACGGTAATCAGCACAGGTTGCAGGTTGGCGCGCG
>ENA-UENY01001372-UENY01001372.1-human-gut-metagenome-genome-assembly--contig:-NODE-1372-length-13662-cov-20.939713_pt1 | contig 13662 bp, 13 predicted proteins | sample MGYA00242886_ERZ507888 | MGnify/ENA primary metagenome ERZ507888 (study PRJEB26167, sample SAMN06115543) | human gut metagenome | host: Homo sapiens | place: China:Chongqing | collected 2014-11-10... | reverse complement strand
CAGCAGTAACGGAGTGCTTTCGCTGCCTGCCACCCCATCCGTACGGGTGAGGGCTACCTCCATGGGTATCTCCTGTTCGTACTCTCCTTCTCCGGATACACACGAGGCAGACAGCAGACACAGGCAAAGCAGCAGGCATGCCCGGCAGAATCTACTCTTTTTTTCTTCTTTATTCATAGTTGTATACTTTCTTTCTCAGCTTTCACCACAGAGTAACACAGAGTTCCACAGAGATGATTTTCTCTTCATATCTCATAAACAAGAGATTAAGACTCCGTAAGACTCTGTGTTACTCTGTGGTGAATCGTATTTATTTTCCTTTCTACGTCGGCCTTACTATAATTTGATTACCGGAACTCGTCACCCAGTCCGTTACTTTCATCGTGGCACGCATCGGTTGCGGCAATGCGGCCGAAGGCAGGCTGAACCGGGTAATACGCAACAGATAATAACGGTTGCGCAAGATGCCGGAATCCGCACTGAAAGCGATTGTGCCGTCAGTAGCACTTGTGCCGTCTATATAAGTGTAATAATAGCCGATCCCGCCTTCGTAAGCGGTAAAATCAGTACGTTTCAGGGTACCCGCACCGATGGCGGCCTTCATGCCCGCATAGCTGTAATAGTCGCTCCCGTTGGTAAAGTAAGTGCCTGCCGCATGTGCTTCCGCATCGGCAGGTGTCGTCGTTGCGGGCAAGCAAGTAGCGGCATCGGCGGGAGATGTCAGGGTTTGCGTGGTTCCGGCCCCGGTAATAATCTGTTTGGGGACAAACTTCGCCGCTACCAGCAGATGGGTAGTCACCAGGCGGGGAATTTCCGCCTGAGTCGAATTAAGTGTTCCTGTCAGATCCAGTCCGCCCGCAAGAGAAGCGGTGGAAGTCGCAGTCGTGTTCTCCGGACAATACAGCCCACCGGTATAAGCACCGCTTTCCGGAGGAGTGGCTTTCGTCGCATTGAATTTGACCTCTTCATACGCTTCCGGAGCGATCCCTTCCGCCCATACACTGCCCAAAGTACGGTAAACGAATTGCTGTTCAGCCACATCGGGTGCCGATACATAATTGCCGCCATCATCTTTAACCACATACGGATCTACTTCATGATTAGGATCTTTCCCATCCGGGGGCGCATTCAGATACACCTTCCGGTTGACTGTGTTGAGGGCATACCGCACATCCGACAAACGTATCCAGCCCGGATCGGCTGACGGACGAGCCGCATTACCGGACATCCGTACGTACGCTCCTCCGTCGTCTGTATAGGTATCGCACACCAACAGTACTTTGGCCACCACCCGTTCCAGTGTGATAGGCGATGCCGTGAGATCCACGTTCACATCGGTGCCCGCACTGACCGTTACGGAAGTCCCGGCTTTTCCGGTCATGGCGATCCCCTCCGTCCCGCGGGCAAACTGCCGGATCACCTCGTCATACCCCGCCCCGGTGGCGGTATACAATCCCTTGCCTTCTGCCTGCCCGCAGATGGCATGCACCTGACCGGGCAACAGATTGGCCCCCACATAGACCTTCTTCTCTCCGGGAGTGGTCGGTATGCGCGCCTGATACACGTCCGCCGCGCTACTGGTCGTGCCATACACCACTTCGTACTGCACATCATTCCAATCCTCCTTTCCACTCCCGTCGACCGACACCAGGAAAACGGCAACAGAAGAGATCTTCTCCTCCACCGTCGCATCCGCCTGTACCGCCGCCCGGGTAGTCTCCCCCACTACCCGTACCGAGAGCCGGACACACGCCGTCACCCGGTCCGCCCCTGCCGGAGGGGCAGGCATGCCGGCATCATCGGAGCATCCGCATGCCCACAGGCAGAGCAGAAACCGAAAGAATATGATCCATATGCTGCCTTTACAGTTGTGCATCGTTCAGTCTGATAATCCATCCGTTAATGTTCAGCGCCTCCAGCTTTCCCATCGGGGTAAGGTAGAAAATCACGTTGAACCGATCTTCGTAATCAAGGTAATCCTGGTCGCTGAGCTCCACACCGTTGCTCTCTTCAAACAGGGGGCGCGTCATCAGCAGATAACGCGTCAGGTCGACATCCACTACTTTCTGCCCCGAAGTGCGGTCCGTCACCACCAGACGGGCCTCCTGATCCGCCAGTAAGCGCAGTGTGTTCAAGCGGGCACGCGCCAGGCTGACTTCTCCCGTACGGGTGGGGGCCGGTTCCGTTTCGGAAGCGGACTCGGTATGATAGGCGGCATAAGTCACCCGGTCGCCCGTCATCACTTCGTTGTCAGCATTCATCCGGCCGTTATCCGCCAACAGAGTAAAGTCGTAATCATCGGCGTCCAGCCCCTGCCCCGACGTATCGTGCAAGGTAATGACGAACCGGTTGCTGTCCTTCAACATCGGCACACTGACCGATGTCAGTTCCGAAGGCTGTATCCGGCTCAACCGGAGATGACCGTACCACAAGTGCCCCAATTCGTCATCCTGACGTCCGTCTCCGTCACGTTCCAACCGGAGGGTCAGCTCGTCACGGGTCGAACTGCCCGGTGTGAGTTGCGGCATCCGGTAATGCCGGTTGTCCCCTCCCGCCCAGAACACCAGTTCGTAAACGTCTCCGTCTTTATATTCCAGCGGCAGGGTAATGATATAATCGTTTTCAGTCAGCGATTGCCTGTTCTCTGTGTGCAGGCAGACAAACTGTCCCTGTGCGTCGAACACGTAAAGGGACAGCGTGTCGATCTCGTCGGTGATGACGCCTGTCCCGCTGTCGGGCTGTATCTGTGCATGCAATGCAGGCTGAAGACGAATACGGAAACCACTGGGACAGTCGCTACGGTCGTCCCCGGTCCACGAGCAGGCAGATAAGCTCGCCAACAACGAAAGCCACAAGAACGGCAGAAACCAACTGCCGGAATGGGAAAAACAGAAAGTCTGAAACTTATCGGACATGGTTGGGAAAATTTTATGATTGAACGGGTGTTTCACCACAGAGTAACACAGAGTTCCACAGAGATCTTTTTCTCTTAAGATATCCTGATAAGCGAGAACTTAAAACTCTGTGAGACTCAGTGTTACTCCGTGGTGAAAACCCATCTCAAAGCAATTATTTTTTTAGAGAAAACAGTGGGTTAACGGCCCAATACGGCACTATTCGTACGCACTACCCAAGGTTTGATACTTAACTTCACATTCAGCAATACGGTAGTCGGATCATCGGTTTCGGTATCGGTAATGATATTTTCGGTTACACCGTCTTTGCCGACACCTTGAATACTGGCGACGGTTACTTGATAGACATTGTTGCGGACAATGCCGAACTCCATCACATCTTCTGCTGTATCCGAGGGGAGATGTTTGATCCAATACGGATAATAACAAATGAACTTGCCATCAGTACTTTCTTTCTTGAAACACTGGACGTCGTTCTTTTTCAGGTCGGCAGGGGCACCGTTGGCCGAACTGGAAGTAGTTCCGTCTGCCAGCAATACACCGGCTTCTTTCAGCGCTTCAATATCTTTGTAGAAGATGCCGGAATGGTAGAAGATCTCACCAATCGAACCAATTGTATTAGTTTCTTCCACACCACCGCCTGAAGACATTTTTTGCATCATTTTACTCGGAGCAATCTCTGCTTTAAATACGATGCCGGTTGTATATCCGTTCTTCTGTTTATCCTTCAGCATCGTGTTTTCATAGCAGTAAGCGGCGACTTTAGTTTCCACCGCCCCGGAAGAGTAGCCCGGCATATCCATATAAGTTCCGGAAAAAGTGCCGAAAGACGACAAGCCAAATGCGCTTGATCCTTGCAGATACCAGTCGCCATAGCTATTGGCTAAAGCAGGTGTAGAAGTATAAGTTTTATCATACGTCTTCGGATCTGTCACATACGGCAATGTAGCGCTTGAGTTACCATAATTTGCCTCAGTCAAAGGATTCGTTACAGAGCTTTCTTTATCCACATGACGGAAATAATATCCCTCTTTCCGTGCGTTGACTACATAATAGTTTTTTAGGGTGATATCCTTAATATTTCCGATAGCAGTCACTGTGGTAGAAAACGAAGTATATTTATTAGCAGTAGCAGCAGAAGACGCATTGGTTCCTCCCGCAGTCACCGTAATCTTTCCCATCACACGCTCCACTGTTGCCGCAATGGTCTGCTCCGGGTCTTTGGTTATCTCCTGGGCAATATAAGGAAGAGTATTCGAGTTATTACTGTTGGGAGAACGGCTCGCCATTACCAGTCCGTCACTCGGTACAGCAGCTATCACGCTCGTAGCGTCAGCCGTTGTCTTTGCGAGAAAAGCAGCTTCGGTCAGAGTTTCCTTGTCACTGTCACCCACCCCATTGACCGTACCGTTCACCACTATATAAATACGATAGTCTCCCGGGGTCAGGGCTGTTTTCTTACTGGTCCATACAATGGTCTTCTGGTCGGAAGTAGTAGTGGTGGTTTGCGTAAACTGGCTGATGGAAATAATCTCTGTCAACTTAGCGCTACCAAAGCTACTACCCGTTCCTCCCGGAAACAGATACAGATTGGCCTTCGTCACTTTGTATTCATCCGTTAAACCGATATCCATATTCGTATCGTCAGTATCCGCCGTCGGATCGGAGGCCCTTGTCTCCGCCACACCATTCGGTACGGCAATGGTCACTGTGGTATAAGCTCTCGCTTCTTCCGGATTCTCTCCGCCCGAAGCGTCCGTATCGTCGGAACAGGCGGCCCAGGTTGTCAGCAATAAAGCAGCCAACCCCATCATACTCATGTACTTTAGTTTTTTCATTTCTTTTTTACGTTATGTGATACATTTATTGCGTTATACCGATGGTAGCGGCCCGTCGTTCCGCATTCATCTTTTTAAGGTTTTCTTCCGCTTCCCGGTTTCCGGCTTTCACCGCTCTATGCAGCCATACCCCGGCTTCCTTGTCGTCTCCGCACAACAGATGGCAGACTCCCCGTACATTCCACGAGCGTTCGTCCGCCTCCACCGTCTTCAGCAACCGGAATGCCTCTTCATACTTCCGCCCCCGAATGGCGGCTATCGCACGGTTCACCGTATCCGCCACGCTGTCAGGGCGGTTGGCATACTGCACACGGATGTAGCAGGCATCGCGCAACTGCGGATAGAGCACATCCAGCACCGAACGATACGGACGCCCGCCAAGGCTTTCAGCCTGTCATTCCGCTCTTCCTCCGGATGACTGCGGAGAATAGCGAGCACTTCCTCCTTATATGTCATGTCACTCCCATTCACCAGTTCGGCCAGCCTGTCCCAGTCTACTCCTCCGGCATTCAGTTCAAACAACGATACAGGCAGGTTCATGCGCACCGAGAGAGCATGCCGCAGAGCTTCGGCACGTTTCGCCGATAATTTCCGGTTCAGTTCCGTCGTGCCCTCGGGCGAAGCATATCCGCTGATCGAGATACCTTGCAGGAATGCGCAACTGTCCGCACGCAGCAACCCGATGGCTTCCGTTATCCGGCGCAGGTTTCCGGCATTGGCGGAATACAGCGTATCCACCACTGCCGATGCCGCACGGAAGCGAATACCGATGCCGCTTTCATGCAGGGGGCGGCTGCCTGCCTCGCACAGGAACGGATAGTCATCCGCATGTTCCGCCACCGTCCGGCTCACCCTCGGAGTGAGCTCACTAACCGACGGACGATAGGGCAAAGCCACCCGAAAAGCGCCGGAGGAGACGATGCTTCCCACTGTCTGTACCCGGCAGCAACCTTCCCGGTCGATGTCGAGCCGCAGGTTCAAGCCATTCTCCATCCACGGGGCATAGCGCAACGTATCGGTATACAAGAAGGTGTCTCCATTGCGGGCGGTCCACCGATGATTGACGTCACGGTCCGGAAGGCCGGCCAATAGGCGCCGCTGATTTTCCTCGCGCGCCATGATGCGTCCCGTCACCACAAACGGGCCAAGCAACACACTATCCGAGGCGTTGCCCAGACAAGGGGTAATCACCCAGCGGTGACGGGCACGCACTGCACGGGGGGCTATCTTTACGGCAAACGAGACATATACCTGTCCACCCGCACGCTGCATTCGGACGGCGGTAAGGGCTACTCTTCCGGACGGATCTGCCGCACGGACAGACAGCGCACCGAAGCACAGCGCAAAGAGCGTCAGGAAGCAGACTGCCGGCGGCATCTTCCGAAAGCACATTCTTAAACGGGTCGATCGTATCTTCTCTTTCATAAGACTTTTTATTTTAACATATAAATCAGACTGATGCCCGCACGGGTCGGCGCCAGAAAATTTTTCTTGTTCGCTCCCCGATATTCACCACAGACCGGACAATTAAAACGTTTGTATTGGGCATGCACCCACCCTGCACCTATGGTAGCCTCCAGATTCCAGCGTTTGCCGAGCACCCACGAGTAACCGTATGAAAACCCCGCCATCAGCGCCCACCCCTCGTAGCGGTAAGAAGCCGAACGGGAAACAAAAGGAAGATGCACCCGGCTCAGGTTGTATTCTCCCCCACCGGCATGCACACCCAGAAAGTGTCCGTAGAATGACTGACAAAGCCAATAGCGTGCCTCACCCTGCATCATCCAGAATTTCCACTTCCGGTTGTCCGCAAAATTCCACGGACAGGCGCTTCCCGCAACATCGAGTGTCCAGCGGGAGGCAAACGCCCACTCGGCAGCAAGCGACGGTGCCGTCGCTGCATCGTGCAGCAAATTGGTTTTAACCGCTGCCCGTTGCGCCAGTACATTGCCCGAAACAAGCAAAAGCAATATGAATAGTTGTTTTTTCATTCTGTTAGTTTATCTGAAACATATCCGCCAATCCGCCTATAAATCTGTCAGAGGTATCTCCGACAGATAGGCACGGGTCATCTGGTTGACAATGCCCAGCTTATGGGCGGCATAATGATAACGTGCATACATTTTCTCACAATCCGGTTGATTACAGTTCAGATGCTGGTCCACGGCTTCCATCAAATCGAGCAGGGAGATACGGAAAAGAGGGCGGGTCAGTTCATAGGTTTTCGGAATGCCACTGCCGGATTGGTCTGTCCTGACACGTATCAACCCCGCGGATTCCAGTTGACCCAGGAGTTCGTCAAGAGGCTTACAACCACATTCCAAATCCTGGAGATTTCCTGTTTCGTGAGAGGAAATATGACGTAAGACAGATATGGCTGTCAAAGTTAACGGCGTAAGCATAAGCTATTTTGTTTTGTTGTGTGATCAACCGTTACTTTGTAGGTAACGGCATTTAACAGATAACGAATACAGAAAGCGTTCTGAACCCAATAATATGAATTAAATAATAAAATACATCCGATGATGACAATAAAATGTTCGTCCGCGTTAAATTACATCAACGTGGATAACCCTTTTTATTGCTTTTTTAAGAGAAAATAGGGAAAACTAATGCTAAGCATGCATCTTTTTTAAAATTAATTATCTTTTTATTGAGAAACTTGCCTTTTTATTTGTTTGTGTGAAAAATAATATCCAATTTTGCAGCAATTATTCATTGCCGTTACCTACAAAGTAACAGACTATTTATATCCCTGTATATAAGTGTAATACATTCAAATCATTTTATCTTTAAACCGCATTCAGCACATAGTTGAGTATCTTCCTGTTTGTCCGATCTACTTCCCTATCCCCGAAAGGTTTCAGGTAAGTTTCCGTAACTTTTACCGAAGAGTGTCCCAGTCCACGGCTGATCACTCCCACGGGCGTCTCCTGATGAAAGGCAATCGTGGCCCACGTGTGGCGCGCGGTGTATGAACTGAGCCTGCCGCCCAATCTCAAATCCACCGACACCCGTTCCAACCGGCGGTTCAGGTTACGCAACGCATATTGGTACTCCTGATAAGGAGTCAATGCCTTCTTTGTATGCCGCTTTCGGGTGCGGGGCTGCCCCAAAATAGGCAACAGATAACTCGGATGGCAGTTCTCAACCATCCTCCTATTGATAATTTCCATCGCCTCACGAGGCACGCTAATGCTGACCTCCTGCCCCGTTTTATGCCGGCAGTAGGTCAACACCCCCTTATCAAGATTGCTCCTGCGCAAGTGTGCCAGATCGACAAACGGGATGCCCCGCAGCATAAACATCAGTACAAACCAGTCCACAGCCTTCGCCGAGGCCGATTCATCCGGACACCCCGACATGCGGATCATACGCCCCACCGTGCGGGCATCCACGGCACGCTTCACGTCGGAGCGCGTACCGGTATATACCTTATCGAAAAGCCCGGTGACATATCCCGGACGCCCCTTCATCCCCCGGTTGTAGCCCGCACGCAGGGCACGCATATAAGTCGATACCGTGTTCCAGCTCAACCGCTTGCCCAGCAGCCAATGTTCATACTTGCCCAGAAACACCGGAGTCACCTCTTCAAATCCGATCTCCTCTTTTCCTGCACTCTCCCTGAGCGTACGCAGCATATTATGGTAGATACGCCGGGCCGGTTCACGTCCCTCTTCACGGAGCCTTTCAATCTCCGAAATCATAAATACTGTTAATGTTTCATTCATCTTATTCCTTGTTTTTAGTTTACAAATCTTCTTTAAATATAAATTGTGTAAATAGTCGGATAACCGAATCTATATCTTTACAAAAAACATCTAAAGAGACTTTGCAGAACAATCCCCAGGACGATATGCTATGCTCTTTTTGTATATCTTTGCCGATCCTAACGTCATTTTAACAAACATTGGCATCCAGCCATCCCATGCAAACCTCAAAGTAAGATGAAAAAGAGCATTCAAGACCTGAAAGAGTCACTAAGAAAGAAGGAAGAGAAACAACAAAGACTGCACGAACAAGAAGAAACGGTAAAAAAAGACATCCGTGTGCTGCGGTACCTGATAGCCAAGGAGGAAGAGGCTGCCCCACCACAAGCCCCCCGGAAACGAAAAATCCCCCAAAAGCAGATAAACGACTTTTTTACCCGGATCTCCATGTTTTACGAAGATCTGCAAAGGCGCCTGAACCTGCGCATCACTTATCGCTGCTTCTGCCGCTGGCTCTGCACCCGCTACGAGTTCGAATCACGCTATCACGACCGCCACAAACTGTCGCCTTGCACGATACTGGGGTATTTTAAGAGAGAAAGAGGAGGATAAAAGCCGTATACATAGAGACTAAACTAAAAACACTCTCTATGATTTATCCAGGATGAAAGATGCACACAGATTACTCTGCCATCCGACTTGCCGAAATCACCAGCGAGCACGAAGACTCTCCCAGAGCTATTGTGCTTCGTCACGGATCCATCGTCTCGCACATAGCATCCATCCTGACTGCTTTGTGTCAGTGTGTATGTTTCCTTGAAGAGGAATCATAAGGACGCATCATCCTCCTATCATCCACTCTCCAATATTCCGTTCCTCCTTCTCGAAGGCTACACCCACCTTCACTACTTTCCGTCCGTCCGCCTGATAGGACAGCAGATATCCCTTTTCATCAATCTGCCTCAAGGCAGCCTCGGCACTGTCGTTCAGCTTGAACTCAAACACGTAGATGTAATCCGGTGTCTTCACCACCGCATCGGCACGCCCCCGGGCACTCCGGACCTCCGTCTCCGTAAACTGCCCCATAAGCTGGAAGACGAGGTAGAACACCGTCTGATAATGCCGCTCCGTGCGGTCGTTCAGGTCGTAGGGGATACCGGCAAAGAAGCAGCGCAGGCGCGTGAGGAAAGCGTCCACATCACCGCTCTCCAACTCGCGGATGAACTTGCCGATATAGAACGAGGTGTCTGTCTGGGCTATAGGAGTGTAGAAGGGACTGACGAAGTTGAGGAAACCATATTTCACCTCCTCGTTGGGGAACCCCAGCGTGTACATCCGGAAGCGCTCGTCGTAGTCCTTAATCGTCAGATATCCACTTTGATAAATCATGGGTATCGGATTGTTTATATCCGCGCGGTCGTCGCTCAGCGAAGCCTCATTCACCTCAATACCCTCCATTTCCCTCAAGTCGAAATCGGTCTTCTGCAGCATCTCCACCAGGAAGGTGGGCGTGCCGCTGGCAAACCAGTAATTGCCATACGAACGCTTCTGCAAGGCACTCAACACGCTGAAGGGATTGTACATGGAGGTGAATTCCTCGTCTTTGGTGAACCGGTATCCGTCATATTGGCGAGTCAGCCGGTCCATCACCTGCCGGCAGGTCGCATTACTTTTCACTGCCAGGGCTTCCAATTCCGGAGAGAAGGTAGCTTCTATCTCCGCACGGGTCATGCCGCAAAGGGTGTTATAGTCGAGGTCGAAACTGATATCGTTCAGTTGGTTCAGATTACTGAAAATACCCATTTGCGCGAACTTGGTCACTCCGGTGATGAAGACGAACTGCAACCAGGGGTCGGCATCTTTGAGCACAGTATAGAAAGCGGTCAGCGTCTCCCTGAAGTCGTGTTGCAACTCCTGACTGTCGAACGAACGCAGCAAGGGTTTGTCATATTCGTCGATAAGCACCACCACGCGGCGCCCCGTCTGTTCGCAGGCGCGCCGGATGACGGTCATGAAACGTCCGGAGTGCGTAATACCTTCCCCTCCCGTCCGGTATAACTCTTCCCACTGCCGCAACTGCCGCTCAAGTATATCGATCAGCCCCTCACGACTGTCATACTTCTCCGCATTGAGGCTGAGATGCAGCACGGGATATTGTAGCCACTCTTTTTCCAATTTCTCGATAGCCAATCCGCGGAAGAGTTCCTTCTTACCTTGAAAGTACGCCTCGAAAGAAGAAAGCAACAGGCTTTTGCCAAAGCGGCGGGGACGGCTCAGGAAACAGGGATTGCCTGCTTGAGCCAGCCGATAAATCAATGCGGTCTTATCTACATAAAGGAAATTTTCGGAGCGCAGTTTCTCAAAACTCTGTATCCCTATCGGGAGTTTTCTAAGCGGGGCATTGATCGGTGTATCCATGGGGCATTGAAGTTAGTCTTTTGCAAATGTACACAATTATTTTTTAGATTCTCACACTTGGTTACAAAATGTAAGGGATGCAACAATTGGCACTCTTCTTTATTTTTCTTATACTCGTAAATACAAAGATAACATTTTCTTCTGTATTTTACGTGTTGTACTACCAAAGATACCACCCGGATCTAAATACCTATTATCAGTAAAAGGCCAAGTAGCACTTCGGTGACGATGACGGGCCGGGGCCCAAACGGCAACATACATGGACTTCAAAATTCGTGGTAAATTCCGGAGAATGCCCGGTGCGGCGGATCGGGTTCAAAAACTGTTCGCCGACCGCAAATTCGACTGATATATTTTATATATCTTTTGTTTATTATTTATTTATGTGCAGGTCTGCATGTTGGCGGCCTCGAATTTCGCTCGCACAGAAAGCTGAGCAACAGCGTATTACGAATACTAAAGCATGTTGGTATCCATGTTGGTGATTCAGAGGCTCCGAATGACGGAAACAGAGGGTCCGGAAGAGTCCGGACGAGGCTCGGTTTCACCCCGGCAGAGCGTGCATTGCCTTGCAGTGGACACTGTGACTTTTTGCGCCGTAATGCGGCACTCTGCATCACTTTCTTGCATCGCTGCCTTTCCATGCTTAACTTTGTCATACCGTTCGGGAAAGAACGGTACACTTAATAACCTGTAATATGAAATACTATGAATACATCGACTGAACCTATTCCGGGAAAAAACATAGATCTTGAATCCCCAATCCATAAATACGTGCTTCAGTCACCACAGGGACCTGACAAAGAGAGGATGTTTCATAACTCACCACAGATTACACTGATTTACACAAAATAATTTTTAATCTATTGATAACCAATACTATCTATCTGCGTAATCTATGGTAAATACGAGTTTTAACACATCCCCCATGAATAGAGAGGAAGACAGAATAAGACGGAGAAGACGGAATTTACAAGTTCTCTATCTCTCCAGCGGACAATCCTGTCACCTGGCAGATGGTTTCGACCGGCAGGTTCAATGCCTTCATCCTTCGGGCATTCGCCTGCTTCTCTTCCATACGACCTTCGGCAAGCCCCTCCTGGCGACCTTCGGCAAGACCTTCCTGGCGACCCTCCTGGCGGCCCTCCATAGCTGCCGTACTCAATACATCATTCTGAATCATAATCGCATTGATATGTTCATCATAAGCCAATTGTTCTGCCTTATTCATGTTATAATAGACAAGTTTACGACGCGCTTCCTCCAGTCCCGGAGCCTTGGTGTCGGGATGGATCACACCTGTCTTGAGATATTCAATCCACTCCTCAAGGGGCGTGACAGCCACTTTGTTGAACTCGTTCACACGAATAAGGAAATACTCAGGAAAGATCTCGGCAGGCAATTTACGGACGATGGCGTTCTTCTCTTTGGTGCTCACCTCCAGAAGGTCGCCCGTGTGGACACCCACGAAAGAGTTCTGACCGTGGTAAAGGTAATCAGTACCACGACCGATATCAAAGTAGAGGATACTGATGGAATACACCTTCTTAACCTCAGAGTAGAGCTGACCCAACTCGATATGCTCCGTGATCGCCTTGGCAACACCGAAAAGAATACGTTCCAGATAATAAATCTCACGGGTATTCTGAACCTCCACAATGATGATCTCGTCTTTGCTGTTACGCGCCTTTATGTCGACACGGTTGAATTTATCCGTTTCATTCAACTGATTGCCTTCACTCTCCAGAATCTCGACGATACGGATGGGCTCACCCAGCAAAACGGTGAGAAAACCCTCCAACACACCGAAATTGGCCTTGTTACGCAACAGGCGCTTCACCGCCCAATCAAAACGAATATACCTGTCTTTCTGTTCCATCATATACGAATAATATCTATCCTACAAATATAAGTTTTAAAAAAGAACTATCCAAGCATACGGCGGAAGAAATAAGATGAACCGCCTTTAAACCATAAACGATGAACAGGCCACGCTGCATCGCATAGCTTGTCCATCGTTTACTGTCCATCATTCAGGCTTGCGTCGGCCGGAACTTATCTCTGACCGAGCTGAGAATCGATAAAGAAGATACCGGCATCACCGGCTCTCTTAATCTTATCGACAATCCCTTGAGCGGTGGCTTCTTCTTCTACTTGTTCGCGAACGAATCCCCAAAGGAAATCCTGAGTCGCTTTATCTTTTTCGGCTGCGGCAATGTCAACCAAGGCATCTACCAGTTTAGAAACATGGCGTTCGTGCTCAAAGACGTGCTCAAACACTTCAAGAGGAGTACCCCAACCGGTGGGAACAACGTCAATCTTATCTACTTTGGCTATACCGCCGCGTTTGATAATATAATCGGCCATGGCATAAGCATGCCCCATCTCTTCCTGAGATTGCTTCTTCATCCAGTGTGCAAAACCGCTGAAACCTTCTCTTTCAAAATAGAAAGACATAGACAAATACAGATTAGAAGACCACATCTCGGCTGAAATCTGCTCGTTAATTGCATTCTGTAATTTTTCTGAAATCATGATCGTATTCATTTTAGGTTATTAAAATCACTACAAAAATAACAATTTTAAAAGAAAGGTTGTTCGGAGAAAGTGAAAAAAGAAGAGAAATCTTCCTTAAATCATCCGGACTACCGGACAGCCGGCCTATGACAGCATTACACCAACTCCTCTGAGATGTACCCTTTCGGCAGTTCACGGCAGTTATAGCCTGAAGCCATAATCTCGCCATAAGCACCGGCAGAACGCAGGGCTATCAGATCGCCA
>ENA-UENY01001368-UENY01001368.1-human-gut-metagenome-genome-assembly--contig:-NODE-1368-length-13709-cov-4.181191_pt1 | contig 13709 bp, 10 predicted proteins | sample MGYA00242886_ERZ507888 | MGnify/ENA primary metagenome ERZ507888 (study PRJEB26167, sample SAMN06115543) | human gut metagenome | host: Homo sapiens | place: China:Chongqing | collected 2014-11-10... | reverse complement strand
GTGGCGGTCTGCTTTTTTGAAAAAACTTAAAACCAAAGGATATGAAGGTCGGTGTGATTATGGGCTCGGTGAGCGATTACGAGGTGATGGCCGACGCCGTCGCCACGCTCGAACAATTCGGTGTCGATTTCGAAAAGCGCGTCGTAAGCGCCCACCGTACGCCCGATCTGTTGTGCGAGTATGCCAAGACGGCCAAGGCGCGCGGTATCGGCGTGATCATCGCCGGTGCGGGCGGCGCGGCGCACCTGCCCGGCATGGTGGCTTCGATGACGACGCTGCCGGTGGTGGGCGTTCCGGTCAAGTCGCGCGCCCTGAACGGGCTGGACTCGCTGTTGTCGATCGTGCAGATGCCCGCGGGCGTTCCCGTGGCCACCACGGCGATCAACGGTTCGAAGAATGCGGCGCTGATCGCCGTCTCGATTCTCGCTTTGCAGGACGCGGAACTCGCGGCTCGGCTCGAAGCGTTCCGCGCCAAGCAGACCGCCGACGTACTTAAAGCGGAACTTTAGATGAAGACGATCGGCATCATAGGCGGCGGCCAGCTGGGGCTGATGATTATCGAACAGGCGCACCTGCTCGGTGCGCGCACGGTGTGTCTCGATCCGGCGGCGGACGCTCCGGCCTTTGCGCTCAGCGACGAGCGGATCGTGGCGGCGTACGACGACCCTGCGGCGCTGGAGGAGCTTTGCCGCCGCAGCGACGCGGTGACCTACGAGTTCGAGAACGTGCCGGGCAGCGTGCTGATTCCGCTTGAGAAGAAATACAACATCCCGCAGGGCTTCCGTCCGCTCTTCGATTCGCAGGACCGCCTGCGCGAGAAGGACAACGCCCGTGCCGGCGGGCTGGCGACGCCCGAATACGCCGCCGCGGACGACGAAGCGTCGCTGCGCGCCGCTGTGGCGAAGATCGGCCTGCCCGCCGTGCTGAAGACCCGGACGCTGGGGTACGACGGTCACGGACAGCTGGTGCTGAAGACCGAGGCCGACATCGAGAAGGCTTTGCCGATGCTCGCCGTGCCCTGTATTCTGGAGCAGTTCGTGCCCTTCGATTTCGAAGCCAGCGTCGTGCTGGTCTCCGACGGGAGCCGTGTCGTCACCTTTCCGATCGGCCGCAACGTCCACCGCGACGGCATCCTCGATCTGTGCTTCGTGCCCGCCGGGGAGATGGACGACGAGCTGCGCGGACGGATGGCCGCCGCCGGCGAGCGGTTTATGCTGACGTGCGGTTACCGGGGAATTCTGGCGATCGAGTTTTTCGTGAAGGGCCGCGAATTCTTCTTCAACGAAATGGCGCCGCGCCCCCACAATTCGGGACACTATACGATCGAAGGCTGTACGACCAACCAGTTCCGCGAGCTGGTGCGCTTCCTTTTGGGAGAGCCGCTGCAGGAGCCGCGGCTGGTGGCGCCGACCGTGATGAAGAATATCTTGGGACAGGACCTCGAAGCGGCCGAAGCGATCGCCGCCGAAAACCGTCCGGGCGTGCATGTCCGTCTCTACGGCAAGACCGAGAGCCGGCCGAAGCGCAAGATGGGACACATTACCTTCGTGGGCATGACTCCGGCGGAATACGGGGCTGTCTGGGCCGACCGGTTTGTGAAATAGCGGGGCCGGTCCCGCATGCGTCGCCGCAGGCGGACGGGAGGAGTTTCCGGAAGCGGCGGCGAGGACGAAGACCGGCGGAACGGTCGGTAAGGACCGCAGAAACGAATGAAGAATATTAAACAATATAGGATGAAAAACTACCGGATTTTTGTTGAAAAACATCCCCGTTTCCGGGTCGAGGCCGAAAGCCTGCGCCGGGAACTGAACGCCAACCTGAACCTCGATATCCGCGAACTGCGGCTGCTGAACGTTTACGATCTGTTCGGCTTTTCGGAGGAACTGCTCGAAAAGACCCGCTACAGCGTCTTCGGCGAAGTGGTGACCGACAGCGTGACCGATGCGTGCGACCTCGCGGGACAGAAGTATATCGCCGTGGAGTATCTTCCCGGCCAGTTCGACCAGCGCGCCGCGTCGGCCGTGGATTGCGTGCGGCTGATCGACCCGTCGGCTGAGGTGCGCATCCGTTCGTCGAAGCTGCTGCTGTTCGACGGCGCGGTGACCGACGAGGAGATCGCACGGATCAAACGCTACTATATCAATGCCGTCGAGTCGCGCGAAAAGGACCTGAGCGTGCTCAGCGACATGGAGCAGGCCGAGGTGAAGCCCGTCGCCGTGCTCGAAGGCTTCACGAAGATGACCGACGCCGAGCTGGCGCCCTACTGCGCGCAGTACGGACTGGCGATGAACGCCGACGATCTGCGCGAGGTGGTGAAGTATTTCCGCGCCGAGGGCCGCGATCCCTATGAAACCGAACTGCGCATCCTCGATACCTATTGGAGCGACCATTGCCGCCATACGACCTTCACGACCGAGCTGGAGGGAATTACGGTCGAGGAGTCGTTCGTCAAGGACGAAATCGAAGATTCGCTGGCCCTCTACCTGCGCATCCGGCGTGAGCTGGGCCGCGAGCACAAGAGCATCTGCCTGATGGACATGGCCACGATCGGCGCCCGCTACCTGCGCAAGAAGGGGCTGCTGGACGATATGGAGGTGAGCGACGAGAACAACGCCTGCTCGGTCTATGTCGATGTCGACGTGGACGGCCGGACCGAGAAGTGGCTGCTGCAGTTCAAGAACGAAACCCACAACCATCCGACCGAGATCGAGCCGTTCGGCGGCGCTTCGACCTGTCTGGGCGGCGCTATCCGCGACCCGCTGTCAGGCCGCAGCTACGTCTATCAGGCGATGCGCGTGACGGGTGCGGGCGACATCTACCAGAAGGTGGGCGACACGCTCGAAGGCAAACTCCCGCAGAGCGTGATTTCGAAAAAGGCCGCGGCCGGTTATTCGAGCTACGGCAACCAGATCGGTCTGGCCACGACCCACGTACGCGAGGTGTACCACGACGGCTATGTGGCCAAGCGTCTCGAAGTGGGCGCCGTGGTGGGCGCCGTGAAGGCGGAGAACGTCCGCCGCGAGAAACCCGCTCCGGGCGACAAGATCATCATGCTGGGCGGCCGTACGGGCCGCGACGGCATCGGCGGAGCTACCGGATCGTCGAAAGAACACAACACCAAGTCGCTGGAGACCTGCGGCAGCGAGGTGCAGAAGGGCAACGCTCCGGAGGAGCGCAAGCTCGAACGTCTGTTCCGCCGTCCGGAGGTGACGCGGCTCATCAAGAAATCGAACGACTTCGGCGCGGGCGGCGTCAGCGTCGCCATCGGCGAGCTGGCCGACGGGCTGGACATTTACCTCGACCGCGTGAAGACCAAGTACAGCGGCCTGAACTCCACGGAGCTGGCCATCAGCGAGTCGCAGGAGCGCATGGCGGTAGTCGTCGAAGCGAAGGACGTCGAGACGTTCATGCGCTACTGTCTCGAAGAGAATATCGAAGCCGTCGAGGTGGCCGACGTGACCGACACGGCCCGTATGCGGATGTTCAACAAGGACCGCAAGGTCGTGGACCTCTCGCGCGAGTTCATCGACAGCGCCGGCGCCCGGCATTATGCCGAAGCGAAGGTCGGCGAGGTGGAAAACCGCAATCCGTTCGTACGTGAAATCGCCGGCGATACGCTTGCCGCGCGTTTTGAGAATAACCTGAAAGATAACAATGTCGTTTCCCAGCGGGGACTTGTCGAGATGTTCGACTCGACGATCGGCGCCTCGACCGTACTGATGCCCTTCGGCGGCCGTACGCAGGGCAGTGAGACGCAGGTCTCGGTGCAGAAGCTTCCGACCGACGGCTGCACCGACACGGCCAGCATCATGGCCTTCGGTTACAATCCCTTCATCGCTTCGTGGAGCCCCTACCACGGCGCGGCCTATGCCGTGGTGGAAGCTGCGGCGAAGGTCGTGGCGGCGGGTGCGCGCTACGACAGGATGCGTTACTCGTATCAGGAGTATTTCGAGCGCATGACCAAGAATCCCGAATCGTGGGGCAAGCCTCTCGGCGCACTGCTCGGCGCGCTGAAGATGCAGGTCGAGCTGGGACTCCCGTCGATCGGCGGCAAGGACTCGATGAGCGGCACGTTCCAGCATATCAACGTCCCGCCGATGCTGATGGCTTTCGGCATCACGACGGTCGACGCCGGAACGGTCATCTCGACCGACTTCAAGAAGGCCGGCAGCCGCATCTACCTCGTGCGCCATACCCCGAAGGAGAATTACATGCCCGACACGGCGCAGCTGAAGGCCAACTTCGGTTTCGTGAGCGGGCAGATCGAGAGCGGGAAGATACTTTCGGCATGGTCCGTCGGATTCGGCGGCGTGGCCGAGGGCCTTGCGAAGATGGCTTTCGGCAACCGGATCGGCGCCGAGGTGACGACGGACGAAAGCAGGCTTTACGAATACGCCTACGGTTCGATTCTCGTGGAGAGCGACGGCGAACTGGACTTCCCGGCGGCCGAACTGCTGGGTGCGACCGTCGCCGACGAAGCCCTGACCGTGAACGGCGTACGGATGCCGCTCGACGGGTTGTACGAAGCCAATACCGTGAAATTCACGACGGTTTACCCCGACAAGGGCGAGAACCGTGCCGACGTGATGAGCGCCGAACCCGAACGCCGCACCTTTGCCTATGAGGGCGAAGCCGTCGAGCGTCCGGTGGCCTACCTGCCCGTATTCCCCGGCACGAACTGCGATTACGATACGGCCAAGGCGTTCCGCAACGCGGGAGCCGAGGTGACGACCAGCGTATTGTGCAATCTGGGCGGCGACGACATCCTGCGCTCGATCGCCCAGATGAAGGAGCATATCCGCCGCGCCCATATTTTCGTGCTTTGCGGCGGCTTCTCGTCGGGCGACGAGCCGGACGGCAGCGCGAAGTTTATCGTGAACGTACTTAACAACAAGGATATACGCGAGGAAATTCACGCGTTGCTTGACCGCGGCGGCCTTATCCTCGGCATCTGCAACGGTTTTCAGGCGCTGGTCAAGTCGGGACTGCTGCCGTACGGCCGTTTGGGCATGGTGACGAAGGATTCCCCGACGCTGTTCCGCAACGACGTCAACCGGCATATCTCGCAGATCGTCTCGACGCGCGTCTCGACGCTCAACTCCCCGTGGCTCGCGGGCTTCGAACTGGGCGAGGTGCACTCGATCGCCGTCAGCCACGGCGAGGGCAAGTTCGTCGTCAGCGAGGAGCTGGCCAAGGAGCTTTTCGCCAACGGGCAGGTGGCCTTCCAGTACGTCGATGCCGAAGGCCGCGTGACGGCCGAGGCGCCCTACAACCCCAACGGCTCGTCGTACGCCATCGAAGGCATCGTATCGCGCGACGGCCGGATTCTGGGCAAGATGGGCCATACGGAGCGTTACGGGAAGAACCTTTTCAAGAATATCGCCGGCAACAAGGAGCAGGCGCTGTTCCGCAATGCCGTCGAGTATTTCCGCAAATCGAAATAGTGTAAACCGAAACCATATGCCTATGAAGACCTCTTTTTATCGTTTTGCGGCGCTCCTGCTTTTTGCGGCGGCGCTGAGCGCAGGATGCGGCGAGCGGACGGACGACATGCGTCTGCTCTATTGGAATATTCAGAACGGCATGTGGTCGGACCAGAGCAACGGCTACGACAATTTCGTGGCGTGGGTCAAAGGCTACGATCCCGACGTATGCGTGTGGTGCGAGGCCCAGTCGATCTATAAGTCGGGTACGGCGGAGAGGATGGATTCCGTCGATCGCTACCTGACGGCTAACTGGGGCGAACTGGCGGCCCGTTACGGTCATAAATACTGGTATGTGGGCGGCCACCGCGACAATTTCCCGCAGGTCGTTACGTCGAAGTATCCGATCGAGAACGTGCAGCGGATCGTCGGCCAAGCTCCCGACAGCATCGTTTCGCACGGCGCGGGCTGGGCCCGGATCGTGAAGAACGGCAGGCCGGTCAATATCGTGACGCTCCATACGTGGCCGCAGGCGTATGCCTTTCAGGCCGTGGACCGCGACGCCAGCAGGGCCGAACACGGCGGTGACCGTTACCGGCGCATGGAGATCGAGTATATCTGCTCGCATACGATCGCTACGCAGTCCGACGCCGGACAGCAGTTGTGGATGATGATGGGCGACTTCAATTCGCGCTCGCGCCTCGACAACCGGGTTTACAACTATCCCGACGACGACACGCGCCTGCTGGTGCATGATTATATCGCGGAGCATACGCCCTATGTCGACGTGATCGCGGAGAAGCACCCCGGCGAATTCCATACCACGACCCACGGGCAGAGCCGCATCGACTTCGTCTACTGCACGCCGCCGCTCTGCGAACGGATCACCCGTGCCGAGGTGATTGCGGACGACTTCACCGAGCCGGTGCGCGATCCGGGCAAGTTGTCGAACTTCTACCACCCCTCGGACCACCGTCCGATTCTGGTGGACTTTGATATGAAATAGAACGAATCAACAAATAAACTTAAAAAACACAAACATCATGAAACAGCTCGAAATGCTCTACGAGGGCAAGGCAAAACAGGTTTTCCGCACCGACGATCCCGAAAAGATCATCATTCACTACAAGGATGCGGCGACGGCTTTCAACAACATCAAGAAGGCTACGATCGAGAACAAGGGCGTGCTGAACAACGCCATCTCGACCCTGATTTTCAAAGAGCTTCAGAAGGCGGGCATCAAGACGCACTACATCGAGACGATCAACGACCGCGACCAGATCTGCCGCAAGGTGACGATCATTCCGCTGGAGGTGATCGTGCGCAACATCATCGCAGGCTCGATGGCCCAGCGTCTGGGCATCGAGGAGGGCACGCAGCCGTCGAACACCATTTACGACATCTGCTACAAGAAGGACGAACTGGGCGACCCGCTGATCAACGACCACCACGCCGTAGCGCTGGGCGCCGTGACCTACGACGAGCTGGATCTGATTTACGCCATGACTTCGCGCATCAACGAAGTGCTGCGGAACATGTTCGCCAAGATGAACATCAACCTCGTGGACTTCAAGATCGAGTTCGGCCGCACGTCGGACGGCGAGATCGTCCTCGCCGACGAGGTGTCGCCCGACACCTGCCGTCTGTGGGACATGTCCACCAACGAGAAACTCGATAAGGACCGTTTCCGCCGCGATCTGGGCAAGGTGCGCGAGGCTTACGAGGAGATTCTTGCCCGTCTGCAGAAAATCGTGGAGTAATGGCGATGCGGCAGATTAGCGACCGGGAGTTGCATGAGGAGTGCGGTGTGTTCGGCGTCTTCGGGGTGCCCGACGCTGCATCGCTGAGCTATTACGGCCTGCATGCACTGCAGCACCGCGGACAGGAGGGCGCGGGTATCGTGGCCGTCGACGAAGGGGGAATTTTCCGCCGCATCAAGGGCAGCGGACTGGTGACCGAGGTGTTCGACGAGGCGAAACTGGCGACGCTCAAGGGAAATACGGCCATCGGCCATGTGCGCTATACGACCGCCGGAGGCGGCGGCATCGAGAACGTGCAGCCGTTTCTGTTCCGTCACAACACGGGCGATTTCGCGCTGGCCCACAACGGCAACATCGTCAATTCGGCCCTGTTGCGCGAGTATCTGGAGAACAAGGGCAGCCTGTTCCAGTCCACGTCGGACAGCGAGATTCTGGCCCACCTGATCAAGAAGGAGACCCGCTACCACGACCGGCCGCGCATCTTTTCGATCATCGATGCGCTGAACATGCTGGAGGGGGCGTTCGCGTTCCTGATCATGACCGCCAACCGCATTTACGCCTGCCGGGACAAATACGGCCTGCGTCCGCTGGCCATCGGCCGGCTGGGCGACGGCTATGTCGTGTCGAGCGAAACCTGCGCGTTCGACGTGCTGGGTGCCGAGTTCGTGCGCGACGTCGAGCCGGGCGAGATCGTGACGATCGACAGGCAGGGTATCCGCAGCCGCGACTACTCGATGTACAAGCGCTGCGAGATGTGCTCGATGGAGTATATCTACTTCGCCCGTCCGGACAGCGACATCGACGGCTGCAACGTCCACGCCTACCGCAAGGAGTCGGGGCGTCTGCTCTTCAAGGAGTCGCCGGCCGATGCGGATATCGTGGTCGGTGTTCCCGATTCGAGCCTCAGCGCAGCGATGGGCTACGCCGAAGCGAGCGGCCTGCCGTACGAAATGGGACTCATCAAGAACAAGTATATCGGCCGTACGTTTATCCAGCCCTCGCAGGAGCTGCGCGAGAAGGGTGTGCGGATGAAGCTTTCGGCCGTGCGCAGCATCGTCAAGGGCAAGCGCGTCGTGCTGGTGGACGACTCGATCGTGCGCGGCACCACTTCGCGCCGCATCGTCACGATGCTCAAGGAGGCCGGGGCGACGGAGGTGCATGTGCGCATCGCCAGTCCGCAGATGACACATCCGTGTTTTTACGGCGTGGACACTTCGACGCGCGACGAGCTGATTTCGGCCCGCAAGGACCTCGAAGGCGTACGCGAGGAGATTTGCGCCGATTCGCTGGCGTTCCTGACGCCCGGCGCGCTGCTCAAGGCCGGCAACCGCAAGGAGCTTTGCATGGCCTGCTTCACGGGCGAGTATCCCACGGCGCTGTACCAGTCGGTCGATGAGGCGAACAAAGATGTAAAATGTTAAGTAAACCATTCAAGTAGACTATAATGGCACAGAGTTATGAGAAGGCCGGCGTAAACCTCGAAGCCGGATACGAAGTGGTGCGGCGTATCAAGAAGCACGTCGCGTCGACCTCGCGTTTGGGCGTGATGGGCAATATCGGCGCCTTCGGCGGCATGTTCGACCTTTCGGCGCTGAACGTGAAGGAGCCGGTGCTGGTGAGCGGCACCGACGGCGTGGGCACCAAGCTCAAGCTGGCGTTCGAGATGGACAAGCACGACACGATCGGCGTCGATGCCGTGGCCATGTGCGTGAACGACGTGCTGGCGCAGGGCGCGGAACCGCTGGTGTTCCTCGATTACGTGGCCGTGGGCCACAACGAGCCGAAGAAGATCGAAGCCATCGTCAGCGGCGTGGCCGAGGGCTGCCGTCAGGCCGGCTGCGCGCTGGTGGGCGGCGAGACGGCCGAGATGCCGGGCATGTATGCGCAGGGTGAGTACGACATCGCGGGCTTTACGGTCGGTGTGGTCGAGAAGTCGAAACTGATCGACGGCTCGAAGGTCAAGGCGGGCGACGTGCTGGTCGGCATCGCGTCGAGCGGCGTGCACTCCAACGGTTTCAGCCTTGTGCGCAAGATCGTCGCCGACAACTGCTTCGACCTGCACGAGGTATATCCCGAACTGTCGAACAAACTGTTGGGCGAGGTGCTGCTGACTCCGACCAAAATCTATGTCAAGCAGGTGCTGGAGGTGATCCGCAACTGCGACGTACACGGCATCAGCCACATCACGGGCGGCGGATTCGACGAGAATATTCCCCGCATCCTGCACGACGGGCAGGGACTCGAAATTGAAGAGGGGGCATGGGAGATTCTGCCCGTGTTCCGCTTCCTCGAAAAGTACGGCAAGGTGGCGCACCGCGAGATGTTCAACATCTTCAACATGGGTATCGGCATGGTCATCGCCCTCGATGCATCGGAGGCGGACAAGGCCATCGGCATCCTGACCGCGCAGGGCGAAAAGGCCTCGGTGATAGGACGTGTAACCGACGCCGAAGGTGTCGTAATCCGCTAAGGTCGTGCGACGCCTCGCAGTCTTCGCCAGCGGCAGCGGCACCAATTTCGAAGCCATCGTCTCGGCCTGCGAGCAGGGCGTGACCGGGGGCGAGGTGGTGCTCATGGTCTGCGACAAACCCGGAGCGCGGGTTGTCGAACGCGCCGCCGCGCACGGTGTCGAAACGTTTGTCTTCGCGCCGAAGGAGTACGCTTCGAAGGCCGATTACGAACGTGAAATCGTGCGGCTACTCGATGCCGCGGGCGTGGAACTGGTTTGTCTGGCGGGGTATATGCGTATCGTTGGCGACGTGTTGCTGGAGGCTTACGGAGGACGGATCGTCAATATCCATCCCTCGCTGCTGCCGGCGTTCCGCGGAGCGCATGCCATCGAACAGGCGATGGAATACGGCGTCAAGGTGTTCGGGGTGACGATCCACTATGTCGATGCGTCGCTCGACGGCGGACGGATCATCGCCCAGCGGGCCTTCGAGTACGACGGTGACGACATCGAAGAGCTGGAAGCCCGGATTCATGCGGTGGAATATCCGCTTTACGTAGAAACGATAAAAAAACTGCTCGATCCATGAGTGTCGCATTCAATACGCTCGAATCGCTCGTCGACCGGCAGGCCGTCGCCTTTATCGGCTCGGTCGATGCCGAGGGTTTCCCCAATATGAAGGCCATGCTCGCACCGCGCGTACGGGAGGGGCTGAAGGTCTTCTACTTTACGACCAACACCTCGTCGATGCGGGCGGCGCAATACCGCCGCAATCCCAAGGCGGCCGTCTATTTCTGCGACGGGGCTTCTTTCGAGGGGCTGATGCTCCGCGGGACGATGGAGGTACTGGAGGACGCCGCCAGCCGGCGGCTGATCTGGCGCGAGGGCGATACGGAGTATTATCCGCAGGGCGTGGACGATCCGGACTACAGCGTACTGCGGTTTACGGCCGTGGAAGGCAGGTATTACAGTAATTTTCATTCGGAAAATATCGAAATAAAATAGTAACAGATGAGAGCATTGATAAGTGTCAGCGACAAAACGGGTGTCGTTGATTTCGCCAAGGGCCTGCGTGCCTTGGGCTGGGAGGTGATCGCCACGGGCGGCACGATGAAACTGCTGGCCGACAGCGGTGTCGAGGTTATCAACATCAGCGACGTGACGGGATTTCCCGAAATCTGCGACGGCCGCGTCAAGACCCTGCACCCCAACGTGCACGGCGGCCTGCTGGCGCGACGCGACGATCCCGAACACCTGAAGGCGCTGAAGGAGAACAATATCGAGTTTATCGACATGGTTTGCGTGAACCTCTATCCGTTCCGGGAGACGATCTCGAAGCCCGGCGTGAAGATGGAGGACGCCATCGAGAATATCGACATCGGCGGTCCCTCGATGCTGCGTTCGGCGGCCAAGAACTGGGCCGATGTGACGGTGGTCTGCGATCCTGCGGACTATGCGCAGATTCTCGACGAAATCCGCGCCGGCGGCAACACCGGGAAGGCCACGCGCCTGAAGCTCTCGGCCAAGGCCTATACCCATACCGCCGAGTACGATTCGATGATCGCTACCTACATGCGTGCGCAGGCCGGGCTGAACGAGAAGCTGTTCCTCGAATTCGACCTCGTGCAGTCGCTGCGTTACGGCGAGAACCCGCACCAGTCGGCCCGATTCTACCGCGAGGGGAAAAAGGTGCCCTATTCGCTGGCTTTTGCCAGACAGCTCAACGGCAAGGAGCTGTCCTACAACAATATTCAGGACGCCAACGCCGCGCTGTGCATCGTGCGCGAGTTCGACAAGCCCTTCTGCGTGGGCCTGAAGCATATGAATCCCTGCGGCGCGGCGGTAGGAAAGGATGTCGTGGAAGCGTGGACCAAGGCCTATGAAGCCGACAAGGTGTCGATTTTCGGCGGTATCGTGGCGACGAACCGCACCGTTACGAAGGAGGCGGCCGAGCTGATGAAGCCGATTTTCCTCGAAATCATCATGGCTCCCAAATTCGACGAGGGCGCGCTCGAAGTGCTTTGCACGAAGAAAAACCTGCGATTGCTTGAGGTCGATATGGAGCAGGGCGCCGTCGGACAGAAGCAGTACGTGAGCGTGAACGGCGGTCTGTTGGTGCAGGACCTCGACGTGGAGACGAAGAGCGTGACGGCCGATATGTGCGTGACGAAGGCAAAACCCGCCGCGGCACAGATGGCCGACCTGAATTTCGGCTGGCATATCGTCAAGCACGTCAAGTCGAACGCCATCGTCGCCGTCAGGGACGGCCGTACGTTGGGCGTGGGCGCCGGGCAGATGAACCGCATCGGCTCGGCCGAGATCGCCCTCCGGCAGGCGCATGCCGCCGGCGTCACCGAAGGGCTGGTGCTGGCTTCGGACGGCTTCTTCCCCTTCGACGACTGCGTGACGCTGGCCGCCGAATACGGCGTGACGGCGATCGTGCAGCCCGGCGGTTCGGTCCGCGACGAGGATTCGATCCGGAAGGCCGACGAGAAGGGCATCGCCATGGTATTCACGGGCGAGCGCCATTTCAAACATTGATTTTCGATTATCGCGGCACCTTTCGCCTCACCGTGCCCGCTTCGGGCGGGAAACAGGATGCTGTGCCCCGCCCGAAGCGGACTTCGCCAAGGTGAAATCCGCTTCCGTGGCGATCGGAAATCGGACGGTATAAATAAAAACTTTTGCCGCTGCGACAAGCCTCTCCCGAGGGAGGGGCTTGGGGAGAGTGCCGGACTTGTGAGCGGCGGTAGGCCGTGCATACATCGTCCCGCGGCATAACGGCGGTGAAAACTATTAATTCGTATTCGTATGAAAGTTTTGGTTATTGGCGGCGGTGGCCGTGAACATGCAATTGTGGATGCGCTGTCGCGCTCGCCCCAGGTGGAGAAGATATTTTGCGCCCCCGGCAATGCGGGTATTACGGCGCAGGCCGAGTGCGTGGCTATCCGCGAGACGGAGGTGGAGCGGCTGCGCGATTTTGCGGCGCAGAACGGCATCGGTCTTACGGTCGTCGGCCCCGAGGTGGCGTTGGCGGCGGGTGTGGTCGATGTGTTCAAGGCCGCCGGGCTGCGGGCTTTCGGCCCTACGAAGGCTGCCGCGCGTATCGAGTCGAGCAAGGAGTTCGCCAAAGACCTGATGGCCAAATACGCCATTCCGACGGCCGGTTACCGGGCCTTCACCGATTATGCCGCGGCGATGGACTATGTCGCTTCGCGTCCGCTGCCTGCTGTGCTGAAATACGACGGGCTGGCCGCGGGCAAGGGCGTGGTGATCGCCGAGACGATGGAGGAGGCCGATGCCGCCCTGAAGGACATGTTGCTCGACGACAAATTCGGCGCGGGCAAGGTCGTCGTCGAGGATTTCCTCACGGGGCCTGAATTTTCGTTCATGTGCTTCGTCTCCGGGCATAAGGTATGGCCGATGGTGCTGGCGCAGGATCACAAGCGGGCATTCGACGGCGACAAGGGGCCCAATACGGGCGGTATGGGCGCATATTCGCCCCTGCCGTTCATTACGGCCGAGGATGAACGCTATGCGCTCGAGAAGGTGTTGCAACCGACCGCCGACGCGATGGTCGCCGAGGGCTGCCCGTTCGAAGGCGTGCTTTACGGAGGCCTGATGAAGACCCCGCAAGGGATCAAGGTCATCGAATTCAACGCCCGTTTCGGCGATCCCGAAACCGAGGTCGTGCTGCCGCGCCTGAAAAGCGACATCGTGGATATCTTCTGCGCTGTGGCCGACGGCGGCGATACGCAGCTCGTATGGCACGATTTCGCCACGCTCGGCATCGTGCTCGCATCGAAAGGCTATCCCGGAGCCTATGAAAAGGGCTGCGAGATCAAGGGGCTCGACCGGGTGGAAGGCGCCCTTTACCACATGGGGACGAAGGCCGACGGCAGCCGCATCCTCACCTCGGGCGGCCGCGTGCTGTTCGTCGTGGGCAAAGGAGCCACGCTCGCCGAGGCACGCGCCAATGCGCTGCGGGATGTCGCACGCATCGGATGCGACAACCTCTTCCACCGCACCGACATCGGACATTGGGCATTTGAAAATTAGTTATATATAAGGTATGGT
>ENA-UENY01001366-UENY01001366.1-human-gut-metagenome-genome-assembly--contig:-NODE-1366-length-13718-cov-3.357892_pt1 | contig 13718 bp, 10 predicted proteins | sample MGYA00242886_ERZ507888 | MGnify/ENA primary metagenome ERZ507888 (study PRJEB26167, sample SAMN06115543) | human gut metagenome | host: Homo sapiens | place: China:Chongqing | collected 2014-11-10... | reverse complement strand
CGCCAAGATGATAGATAGGAAAGCCGTACGTTCCCAGAAAATCCGCCAATCCCAGACAGACGGGAACAATCCGCCGAACAGCCCACACGTTTTTCACTGCCGGCAGTTAAAAAAGGGTCATCTGGCTGGTCTCCGCCATCCCGGCGAAGGCTCCCAGCGCCTTCAGCTGCTCAATATGGGTCTTGGACAGCTTGTTGCAGCACATGGCGAACTCCTCAACGGAGACGAACTCCTTCCCATTCCGCTTCTCCACTGTGTCGATGGCCGCCGCCTCTCCCAGGCCGTGGACCGTTGTGAAGGGCGGCAGCAGACCGTTCTCCGTCACTTTGAACTTGGTGGCATCGGACTCATAAATGTTGATCGTGTCGAAGTGGAAGCCCCGCAGGTAGAACTCATAGCACACCTCCAGGGTGGTCAGCAGGTTCTGCTCCACCGCCGTGGCGTCCTTGTTGTTCTCGATCTCCCGGATCTTCCGCTTCACCGCATCCTTTCCGGCACAGCAGTACTCCGCATCAAAGGCCTTGGCCCGGACGGAGAAAAAGGTTGCATAGAATGCCAGGGGCTCATGGACCTTGAACCAGGCGATGCGGAAGGCCATCATGACATAGGCCACCGCGTGGGCCTTGGGGAACAGGTACTTGATCTTCTTGCAGGAGCCGATGTACCAGTCGGGTACGCCGGCGGCCCTCATCTCCTCCTCCGCCCCATCCGGCAGGCCCCGGCCCTTACGCACCGACTCCATGATCTTGAAGGCCCGCTTCTCCGGCATGCCACAGGAGATGAGGAAGAGCATGATGTCGTCGCGGCAGCCGATGGCCTGGCCGACCGGGACGCCCTGATCCACAATCAGATCCCGGGCGTTGCCCAGCCACACGTCGGTTCCGTGGGAGAAGCCGGACAGGCGCAGGAGAATGTCAAACTCGTGGGGCTGGGTGTCCACCAGCATGCCGCGGGTGAACTTGGTGTTGAACTCCGGGATGGCCACGGCGCCGGTTGGGCCCAGGATGGGGTCGTCCACGAAGCCCAGCACCTCAGAGGAGGTGAAGATGCTCATGGTGTCCCGGTCGTCCAGAGGGATCTTTTGCGGATCCACCCCGGTGAGATCCTGGAGCATGCGGATCATGGTGGGATCATCGTGGCCCAGCATGTCCAGCTTGAGCAGGTTGGACTCCATGGAGTGATATTCGAAGTGAGTGGTAATGATGTCGCTGTTGGGATCGTCGGCGGGGTGCTGCACCGGACAGAAGTCGTAGATCTCCCGGTTCTGGGGGATGACCACCATGCCGCCGGGGTGCTGGCCGGTGGTGCGCTTGACGCCGGTGCAGCCCTGGGCCAGCCGGTTCTCCTCCGCCCGGTTTACCGTCCTTCCCCGCTCATCCATGTACTTCTTGACATAGCCGAAGGCGGTCTTTTCCGCCACGGTGCCGATGGTGCCCGCCCGGAACACGTGGGTCTGCCCGAACAGCTCAAAGGTGTACCGGTGGGCGTTGGCCTGATATTCGCCGGAGAAGTTCAGATCGATGTCGGGCACCTTGTCGCCGCCGAAGCCCAGGAAGGTCTCGAAGGGGATGTTGAAGCCGTCCTTGGCGTAGGGCGTTCCGCAGACGGGGCACACCGCGTCGGGCATGTCCGCGCCGCAGCCGATCCCCTTCTCTTTGGCGGTGTCGAAGTCCGAGTGCTTGCACTTGGGACAGCGGTAGTGGGGCGGCAGGGAGTTCACCTCCGTGATGCCCGACATGAAGGCTACCAGGGACGAGCCCACGGAGCCACGGGAGCCCACCAGGTAGCCGTGGGCCAGGGAGTCCTGCACCAGCTTCTGGGCCGACATATAAATGACGTCGTACTTGCACTTGATGATATCGCCCAGCTCGGCATTGATGCGGTCCACCACGATTTTGGGCGGTTCCTCACCGTAAAGGGCTTTTGCTTTCCCCCAGACCAGACTGGTCAGCTCCTCCGCTGAGTTCTCGATTTTGGGGGCGAACAGCCCCTGGGGCAGAGGCACTACGTCCTCACACCAGTCGGCCACCAGGTTGGTGTTGCGCACCACCACCTCATAGGCCTTCTCCTTCCCCAGATAGGCAAACTCCTCCAGCATTTCGGTGGTGGTCTTGAAGTAGATGGGCAGAGACGAGTCAGCATCCTCAAAGCCCTTGGAGGCCAGCAGGACATGGCGGTAGATCTCGTCCTCCGGGTCCAGGAAATGGACGTCGCCGGTGGCGCACACGGGCTTGTCCAGCGCCTCACCCAGGGATACGATGGTGCGGTTGAAGTCCCGCAGCTCCTCCTCACTTTTCACGATTCCCTTGCGGAGCATGAACATATTGTTGCACAGGGGCTGGATCTCCAGGTAGTCGTACCAGGAGGCGATGCGTTTGAGCTCATCCCAGTCCTTTCCGTCCACCACCGCCTGGAACAGCTCTCCCGCCTCACAGGCTGAGCCGATGATAAGGCCCTCCCGGTTCTCGTTGATGAGGGACTTGGGCATGATGGGGTAGCGTTTGAAGTGGTCCAGGTGAGAGGCCGAGATGAGCTTGTAGAGATTGCGTAGGCCCAGTTGGTTCTTGGCCAGCACGATTAGGTGCTTGGGCTGGCGGCGGGCCTTGCCCCCGGTACGCAGCCTGGCCATAGCCGGATTGATCTGCTGGAGGGTATGTACACCCCTGTCCCGCAGCATCTCAAAGAAAGGTACCAGCATATAGCCCACCGTGGCCGCGTCGTCATAGGCCCGGTGGTGGTTGAAGGCAGGCAGATTCAGGTGCTCCGCCACGATGTCCAACTTGTGCTTGCCCAGCTCCGGCAGCAGGTTCTGGGCCAGAATCAGCGTGTCGATGGAGGTGCTGTCGAAGGGGCGGCCCATGCGGCGGCACCCCTCGGCGATGAAGCCCATGTCGAACTCCGCATTGTGGGCGGCCAGCGGGCGGTCTCCCACGAAGTCCAGAAAGGCGTTTATAGCCTCCGCCTGGGGGGGCGCTCCCCTCAGCATCTCGTCGGTGATGCCGGTAAGCTCGGTGATCTCGCGGGTCAGAGGCCGTTCAGGATCAGCAAACGTGGAGAACTGCTCCACCACCTCCCCGTTCCGCAGTACCACCGCTCCGATCTCGGTGATTACATCCCGCCGCTTGTCCAGACCGGTAGTCTCAATGTCGAAACAGACGATATCACCCGTAAAGTCTTGTTCCTTGTCCCCGTGTACCACCACCCGGTCGTCCACGTCATTGATGAAGTACGCCTCCACGCCGTAAAGCACCTTGATCTTCTTGGCCGAGTGCCATGCGTCGGGGAATGCCTGGGCCACGCCGTGGTCGGTGATGGCGATGGCCCGATGGCCCCACGCCTCCGCCCGCTTGACCACGTTCTTGTCCGGCCCCGCCTTGGGGCTCACTTGGGTGAGGGCATCCATGGAGGACATGGTGGTGTGCAAGTGGAGCTCCACCCGCTTCTCCGGCGCGTCGTCGGTCTTCATGGGCTTGGCGCTCTCCATGATGGCGTAGGGCTCCAGCACCATGTCGCCAGTGAAGCGGTCGATGTTCAGCTTGCCCTGAATCACCAGATGCTGGCCCTTCTTCACCCCGTCCACGATACCCTTTCCCTCGTCACCGGGGAAAAACTTGGACACCCGCACCGAGCCGGTATAGTCCGTCACATCGAAGCACACCACCCAGGCACCCCGCTTTTTCAGCTCCCGGTGATCCACGGCAAATACGTCTCCCTTGACGATGACGGTTCCCATGTCCAGCTCCAGGGTGCTCATGGGGATGCTCTCCCGCTTGATTTCGTGCTTGCCGTAGAGCAGCTTTCCTCTCGTGCCGCCGGAGGCCGCCTTTTTCTCCCGCGGGCTGGCAGTTTTGAGACCAGCCAGAGCTCTCCGGCGGATCTCCTCCGTGCGGCGGAAGGCCGCCATGGCATCCTCCTCCACCGGGGCGGCCGGGGGCGGCGGAGGAGGGGCGCTGGCCGCAGGAGCCGGTTCAGCCGCCACAGGAGCCGATGCGGGAGCAGTCGCGGCCGCCGCTCCCATCTCCAGCTCCACCCGCTCCACCCGGTAGGCCAAGGCCAGGCTCTTCTCGATCTGGTGCCGCAGGCCCTCCTCGGGCATTCGGGGGCACTCCACCTTGGCGCGGATAGAGCGGGCCGCCTTATCGATCACCGCCCCCGTGACCAGATAGCCGCCTGCCAGGGCCGCCAGCTCTTCACCGGGCCGCCAGGCGGAAAACAAATTCAAAAAGGGAATCTTCTGTGCCTGTGACATGGTTGAAACGCTCCTGCCTCCTCCGTCAAAGTTCCTCAATTAGTGCGAAAAGCTCGTCCACCAGGGCCTCCTGGGGAACCTTTTTCACGATCTCTCCCTTGCGGAAGAGCAGGCCCTCCCCGTTGCCGCCGGCGATGCCCACGTCGGCGGCGGAGGCCTCTCCGGGGCCGTTGACCACACAGCCCATGACCGCCACGGTGATGGGCTTGTCCACGGCCTTAAGCCGCTCCTCCACCTGGGTGGCCAGGCCGATGAGGTCGATACGGGTGCGCCCGCAGGTGGGGCAGGACACCAGCTCCGGTCCCTCCTTCCGCACCCCGGCGGCCTTGAGGATGTCCCGGGCGGCGTATACCTCCTCCACCGGGTCGGCGGAGAGGGACACCCGCAGGGTGTCCCCGATACCCATGGCCAGCAAGCCGCCGATGCCCACCGCGGATTTGAGGGTGCCCATGCGCAGGGTGCCGGTCTCCGTCACCCCGAGATGTAAAGGATAATCGCTTTCCTGATTCATCAGGCGGTAGGCCGCCATGGTGGTGCGCACGCTGGAGGACTTGAGGGACACGCATATGTCGGTGAAGTCGAATTTCTCCAGCAGGCGGATATGTCCAAAGGCCGACTCCACCAGGGCCTCCGGCGTCACCCCGCCGTATTTGGCCAGGATGGGCTTCTCCAGGGAACCGCCGTTGACTCCAATACGGATGGGAATCCCCTTTTGTCGGCAGGCGTCGGCCACCGCCTTCACCCGGTCCTCCCCGCCGATGTTGCCCGGATTGATGCGCACTTTGTCGCACCCGGCAGCCACGCACTCCAGGGCCAGCCGGTAATCGAAATGGATGTCTGCCACCAGAGGGATGGGGCTCCGCTCCCGAATGGCCCCCACCGCCCGGGCGGCGGCCAGATCGGGCACCGCCACCCGCACAATCTCGCACCCCGCCGCCGCCAGACGTTTGATCTGCTCCGCTGTGGCGGACACATCGTCGGTGCGGGTGTTGGTCATGGACTGAATGGTGACCGGAGCACCCCCCCCGATGGGGACGCCGCCCACGCGAATCTGTCTGGTCATAGGACAAGCCTCCCTACAGGATCAATTTGTTTACGTCGCTGACGGCCACCACCACCATCAGGGCAATGAGGCAGAAGAAGCCCGCCATATTGATATAGCCCAGGTACTTCTGGTCGATACGCCTGTGGGTGAAGAAGTGGTAAATGCCGCCCACGAGTAGGAAAAGAATCTGCCCGCCGTCCAGAGCGGGGATGGGCAGCAGGTTCATCACCGCCAGATTGATGGCGATCAGCGCCACAAAGCTGAAAATATTGAGCAGAGCCCCGGCCATTCCGGCGGCAGCCGCCCCCTGCTGGCCCACCTCGCCGGCCATGGCGAAGATGCCGATGGGGCCGGCCATGTCGTTGAGGCTCACCGCGCCGCGGATCAGATCCCCCAGACTGAGCCATACCGTTCGCACGTAGTCGATGGACTGGTACCAGGCGTTGCGCAGGGTGCCCAGGGGCCCGGCCTCCCGGAGCTCCCCCACCATGACTCCCCGCTTCAGGCTCTGCTGGCCGCTCTCGTCGGTGAGGGTACGGTAGGGCAGGTGCAGAGTGCCCAGATCGAGCCGCCGGCCGTCCCGGAGCACCTCGACGGCCACATCCTCCCCCGCCCGGCCCAGGAAAAGAATCGCATCGCTCTGGAAATAGATGCGGTGCCCGTCGATGCGGTAGAATTCGTCGCCGGGCAGCAGGCCGGTCTCCCGAATGTCCTCCGCCCCCGGCAGATAACCGCTGACCACCGGCGCGGACGGACTCCCCGCCACGGAAAAGAGCACCAGCAGGATCACCAGCCCCGTCACAAAATTCAAAAATGCTCCGGCCACCAGAATGATGAATTTTTTCCACGCCGGCTTACCGCTGAAGGACCGGGGATCGTCCGAGGCCTCCTCCTCACCCTCCATGGAGCAGAACCCTCCGATGGGCAGGGCCCGGAGAGAGTAGGTCGTCTCCCCCCTTGTCCTGGAGAGCAGCTTAGGGCCCATACCGATGGCGAACTCCTCCACCCGCACCCCCAGGGTCTTGGCCGCGATGAAGTGTCCGAACTCATGGATGGCGATGAGCGCGCCGAAGAGCAGGATGGTAATCAGGATGAACAGGATGGTCATAGCATCGCTCCTTACTCAGTGCGTATCGGGCCGGTGTCCCCGCACGGCCTCCCGCGCCGCCTGATCCGCGTCCAGAATGTCCCCCAGGGAGGGAGACTGCACCGCGGGAACCGCGGCCATGGCGTAGGCCACCTGCTCCGCAATGCCGGAAAAAGAGAGCTGTCCGGCCAGGAACTGCCCCACGGCCTCCTCGTTGGCCCCGTTGAGCACCGCCGTGGCGCTGCCGCCGGTGTGGGCGGCCTCCAGGGCCAGGGCCAGACAGGGGAACGCCACATAGTCCGGCGCATGGAAGGTCAGGGGCGGGCAGGACAGCAGGTCCAGCGGCTCTGCCACCGCCGCAACCCGGCCGGGCCAAGTCAGGGCGTATTGAATGGGCAGGCGCATATCGGGCACGCCAAGCTGCGCCAGCACCGCATGATCACAGTATTCCACCAGGGAATGGACTATACTCTCCCTGTGAATCACAATGGAGATTTTTTCCGGGGGCATGTGGTAAAGGCGCATGGCCTCAATAAATTCCAGTCCCTTGTTCATCATGGTGGCCGAGTCCACGGAGATCTTGGCCCCCATATTCCAGTTGGGATGGGCCAGAGCCTGCTCTACCGTCACTCCGGCAAGGTCCTCCCCTTTCCATCCCCAGAAGGGGCCGCCGGAGGCGGTCAGAATCAGGCGGCGCACCTCTCCCCTGTCCTGGCAGCCCTGGAGACACTGGAAGATGGCGGAGTGTTCCGAGTCCACCGGCACCACTTGGGAGCCGCTCCATGCAGCCGCATCGCTCACCAGCTCCCCGGCGCACACCAGTGTCTCCTTGTTGGCCAAGGCGATGCGCTTACCAGCCCGGATGGCGGCCAAAGTGGGACGGAGTCCCACGATCCCCACCACGGCGGTGAGCACCGTGTCCGCCGCCTCCAGGCTGGCCGCCTCCAGCAGGCCCTCCATCCCCTCCGCCACGCGGATGGGCGTGTCAGCCAGGCGCAGGCGCAGGGACGCGGCGGCCTCCGGGTCCATCATCACCGCCAGCTCCGGCTGGAAGCGGCGGCACTGCTTCTCCATCTGCTCCACGTCCCGGTTGGCCGTTAAGGCGGCCACACGCATGCCACAGGCGGCAATCACGTCCAGTGACTGCCGCCCGATGGAGCCAGTGGAGCCCAGCAGAGAAATACAGCGGTTTTGTTCCATGCTATGCTCCTCCCACGGCGGGCAGGAACCGGAGCAACAATTCGATCAGAGGCGCGCAGAAGATCACGCTGTCAAACCGGTCCAGCACGCCGCCGTGTCCGGGAAAAATGTTGCCGAAATCCTTGATTCCGTACTGCCGCTTGATATAGGAAAATGACAGGTCGCCCATCTGGGAGATGGCGCTGCCCAGGGCTCCGTAGAGGGCCAGGTACAGGTAGTTCACAGTATAGCCGAAGGCGAAGCGGAGCAGCACGCCGTACAGTACCGTGCACACCACCGTCCCCACAAAGCCGCCCACGGCCCCCTCCACCGTCTTTTTAGGAGAGAGCTCCGGCGCCAGCTTGTGCCTGCCGAAAGCCATGCCCGCAAACAGTGCGAAGGCATCGCTGATAAAGGCCGCCACCAGGGGCAGGATGAGCAAAGGCTCCCAGTGCTCCATCTGGCGAATGCGCAGGAAGGAGGACAGGAAGAAGGGGATCACCACAGTCAGGAAAAAGGCGCCTCCCAGCTTCTCCAGAGACAGGCGCTTGTGGCTTGCGATGGCCTCTGCAAAGAGAAGCACCACATACACGAACAGGCCGCACAGCGCGGGCAGAGGCCGCCCGTCATAGTAGACCCAGAAGGGAATCAGCCCGGCCAGTATGATGGAGTAGCCGGAGATGCGGGTATGCTTCAAAAAGCCGGTGGACCAGAGCACCTCATGCACCGCGATCATGGACAGCCCGGCAATGAGGAGGCACAGAGCCCAAGGATACGCGGGAGAAATCAGGTAAAACAGCACCAGCAGGAGCGGGATGAAAATAACCGCCACCATGATTCGCTTACCCACTCAGACACCTCCAAAACGGCGGGAACGGCCCTGGTAGGCCGCCAACGCCCTATGCAGCTCCTCTTTGGAAAAATCGGGCCACAGTACGTCAGTAAAATAGAATTCCGCATAGGCGGACTGCCACAGCAGGAAGTTGGAAATGCGCACTTCCCCGCTGGGGCGGATCACCAGATCCGGGTCGGGTACACCATTGGAGCAGAGGTATTCGGAAAACAGCACCTCGGTCAGCTCCTCCGGTTTCCGTCCTCCCGCCGCACAGTCTGCGGCGAAATGTCGGGCGGCCCGAACGATCTCGTCCCGTCCCCCATAGTTGAAGCAGACGTTGACCTGCATCCCCTCATACCGCTCGGAAATCTCGCTGGTTTTCCGGCACATATCCTTGAGCTCCTGAGGCAGCGGCTCCAGATCACCAAAAAAGTGGAGCTTAATTTTGTCCTTCTCCATCTTTTCGATGGACTCCAGCAGATACTTTTTCAGCAGACCCACGATGGCGGAAACCTCCTCCAGCGGGCGCTTCCAGTTCTCCGTGGAAAAGGCGTACACTGTAAGGTACTCCAGTCCGATCTTCTGACAATAGGTGGCGATGCTGCGGAAAGTCTCTGCCCCCGCGGCGTGCCCCGCCGTACGAGGCAGGCCACGGCGCTTGGCCCAGCGGCCGTTTCCGTCCATGATGATTGCCACGTGGCGGGGCAGGCGGTCAAAATCCACCTGTGCCTCCCCGCTCTCTTTCGTTTTTAAGAATGACATAGTTTATCCTACCCGGTCCCATAAAATTCCGGTGCGGGACATCCAGGTGTCCCGCACCGTGAGGTCTATCTGCTTTACAGGCTTAGACCGCCATCAGCTCTGCCTCTTTTTTGGCAGTGAGCTCGTCGATTTGCTTGCAGCGCTTTTCGGTCATGTCCTGGAGCTCCTTCTCATAGTCCTTCCGGTCGTCCTCGGTAATCTCCGACTTCTTTTCCATGGACTTAAACTTTTCCATGGCATCCCGGCGGATGTTGCGGATGGCCACCTTACCGTTTTCGCCGTACTTCTTGACCTGCTTCGTCAGCTCCTTGCGGCGTTCCTCCGTGAGCTGCGGAAAGGCAAGGCGAATTACTTTACCGTCATTCTGTGGATTGATGCCGAGATCGGAGGTCTGGATGGCCTTTTCAATGGCCTTGAGCAGGGTGCTATCCCAAGGCTGGATCATCAGGCTCCTGGGGTCTGGGGAGGAGATAGCCGCTACCTGGTTCAGAGGCGTGGGAGCACCGTAGTAGTCCACGGTGATCTTGTCCAGCACAGCGGCGTTGGCGCGGCCGGCCCGGACGCTGGCGAAATCGCTCATGACCACGTCAATGGTCTTCTGCATCTTTGCATCGAATTCCTTGTTGACTTCCTTCATATCACGGTTCCTCCTTGACAATGGTTCCAATTTTCTCTCCCATAACGACCCGCAGGATGTTCTCCGGGTCCTTCAACGCAAACAGAACCACCGGGATCTTGTTGTCCATGGACAGGGACGTGGCGGTGGAGTCCATCACCTGCAGGTGCTGGGCCAGCACATCGTCATAAGTGATGGTGTCATACTTGACCGCAGAGGGGTCCTTCTTCGGGTCGGCGCTGTAGACGCCGTCAATGTTCTTAGCCAGCAGAATGGCATCCGCGTCGATCTCCGCGGCCCGCAGCACCGCGGCCGTGTCAGTGGAGAAAAACGGGTTGCCGGTGCCGCAGCCAAAGATCACGACCCGGCCCTTCTCCATGTGCCGGATGGCTTTGGAGCGGATGTACGGCTCGGCCATGGCGCGCATCTCGATGGCGGTCTGCACCCGCACGTCCACGCCCTTCTGCTCCAGCACGTCGGCCACGGCCAGGGCGTTGATGGTAGTGGCCAGCATACCCATGTGGTCGGCGCGGGTGCGCTCCATCCGGTCGCCTCCGTCCTTGACGCCGCGCCAGAAGTTGCCGCCGCCCACCACGATGCCGATCTGCACGCCACAGGCTACGCACTTCTTGATCACGTCGCACACGCTGCCGATCACGTCGAAGTCCAGACCACGGCTGGCCTCTCCGGCCAGCGCCTCGCCGCTCAATTTCAAAAGGACCCGCTTATACTGCGGTTCACTCATACGTTCAACCCCTTTATACAGTATTCAGTCCCTTTTATTTTAATATAGTTTTCCACGTTTGCCTAGGGGTTAGGCCAAAGTTTTTACAAATTATTCGTAATCGGAGTTTTGCCGCTCACCCGTTGAAGGGGCATCCTCCGGCCAAGCCTCCAGCTTCGCCCGGAAAGAGATCCGCCGGGGCGTCTCCATATCGTCGAACTGGACCAGGTGGGCTCCCCGGTTCAGGTCCACGTCCAGCACCCGGCCCAGCCCGAACACGAAATGCCGCACCCTCTGGCCCACCGGAAGGAGCACCGCGCCGTCGTCCGGGGGCAGGGCGCGGTTGCTGCTCTCGGCGTACCCCCTGGCCGCCTTCAGCAGGCCCTCCTGGGGCTCCGGTACGGGGATGAATGTCCCCCACATGTCCAGCAGGAACCGGGAAGGGTAGCGGGGTGAGCCGTCGAAATTCGTCCCGTCCGCCTCGGACAGGTACAGCCCCTTCTCTGCCCGTGTAACCGCCACAAAGGCCAGCCTCCGCTCCTCCTCCATTCCCTGACGGGTGCGCACCTTCCGTGAGGGGAAGATCCCTTCGTTCATGCCGCACAGGAACACATAGGGGAACTCCAGCCCCTTGGCCGCATGGACGGTCATCAGCTTCACACGGTCCCCCACCTCCCCGGTGTCGCTATTGGTAAAGAGGGCCACGTGGGACAGGTAGTGCTCCAGGGTACATTCCTCGCCGCAGGTGGTCTCATACTCATAGACCGCCTGCTTCAGCTCGGCCAGATTGTCCAGCCGGTTCTGGCTCCCCTCGGTGCGGAGCATCATCTCGTAGCCGCTCTCGTTGAGTACGGCGGACAGCACCTCCGAAACTGGCCGCCCCTCGCATTCGGTGGAAAGCCCCTCGATCAACGACACAAAAGACCGGGCCCGCGTCCCCTTAAACAGGGGCTCGTCCAGGCACTCCTGCAGGGCGCGGTATAGAGGGCAGCCCTGCCGCGCCGCGTACTCCTCCAGAAAGGCCATCCGCCGCTTGCCCAGGTTACGCCTAGGTGCGTTGGCGATGCGCCGAAAGGACAGATCGTCCCGGTAGGCGAGCATACGCAGATAGGACAGGGCGTCCTTGATCTCCATCCGGCTGAAAAAAGGCACGCCGCTGTAGATGGTATAGGGGATCTTCTCCCGGAGCAGGACCTCCTCTACCGGCCGGGTAACGTAGTGGGCCCGATAGAGCACCGCCATGTCCCGGTAGGGCACTTCCCTCTCCCGCAGCTTGGCTATCTCCCCCGCTATCCATCCGGCCTCCGTCACCGGGTTCTCCCCGAAATGGCACAGGACGGGCCCGCCGGATGGAAGGGTGGGGCGCAGCTCCTTTGGGATACGGGCGGCGTTTTGTGCGATTAGGGCGTTGGCCGCCGACAGGATCTCCGGTGTGGAGCGGTAGTTTTCCGTCATCAGAATGGTCTTTGTGCCCGGAAACTGCTTGTCAAAATCCAGCAGGTACTTTACGTTGGCCCCCCTCCAGGTGTAGATGGTCTGATCCGGATCACCCACGATGAACAGATTCCTGTGATAGCCGCAGAGCACCTCCATCAGTCCATACTGGAGCCCGTCAATGTCCTGGAACTCGTCGATCATGATGTACTCCAGCCGCTTCTGCCACTTGAGCCGGATAGCCCCATTTTCCTGGAAGATATGGAGGGTGAATTTGATCAGGTCGTTGTAGTCCAGCCCAAAGCACTTTCTCTCTTGGTAGAGGTAGCCGTAAAAGATCATATCCCCGGCCTGTACCGCGTCCAGATACCTCTGCTTCAGAGCGTCCAGCGACAGACTAAGCATGTCCCGGTAATACTCAGGTTCCTTGAACAGCTTGCGGATTTCGATCATATCCCGCGCCGCCCGGAAGGTCATATCCCGAAGGCTGAGGCCCCGCTCCTCATAGATCATCTGCAGCATGGCGTCAATGTCTGCGTTGTCCAGTACCAGAAAGCTCTTTGGATACCCCACCGCATGGCTGTCCTCCTGGAGCACGGAGACGCAGAAGCCGTGAAAGGTGTTAATGTAGCCCGTGTCGTCGTCCCCGGTCAGCCGATGGATGCGCTGACGCATCTCCGCGGCCGACTTGTTGGTGAAGGTCACGCACAGGATATTCCCCGGCAGGATACCCAGCTCATTGACCAGGAACGCAAACCGATGGGACAGGGCGCGGGTCTTGCCGGAGCCCGCCCCGGCGATCACCCGAACAAAGCCTTCGGTCGCCGTGACCGCCTCCCGCTGCGCCTCATTCAGCCCCTCCAGCAAATCCTCCATGATACCGCCTCCTGATAGAACATCTGTTTTCTTTATTATAGCAGGCGGGGAGACACCACTCAAGAGGAAAAGCGGCGGCCCGGACTGCCTCGCCGAACCGCCGCATTCTCTCACTTGAGCTTCTTTCCGTCCTGGAAGGCGTTGCCCACCTTCTCCCCCAGCACCAGGTAGGCGCTGTTCGCCATGTCGAAGGTGATGGGGCGCAGCCTGGCCGGATCAATAGTGCCGTCCGCGTTCAAGATGCGCTCGTCTGCACTGACGTTGACGATCTCGCCCACCAACAGCTCACTCTCCTCGTCAAAGCTAACAAACCGGCACTCCAGGGCCAGGGGCAGCTCGTCGACCAGCGGGGCGTCCACATGGGCACTCTTGGTCACATGGAACCCCGCCCTGGCCACCTTGTCCGGCACCTGATTGGCCGACACAATGCCCAGGTAGTCGCACTCCGTCACGTGGTCCGCATCCGCCATGCTCACCGTGAAGGCCTTCCGGGCCAGGATGTTTTTCACCGTCTTGTGGCTGGCGCTCAGATACATGGCCACCCGCTTCATGTCGGCAATTCCGCCCCAAGCGGCGTTCATTACGTCCGGGGTGCCGTCTTCGCCGTAGGTGGCGATCATCAAGACAGGCTGAGGGTACAGGAAGGGTTTGGCTCCAAAATCTTTCCTCATGATTGTTGTCCTCCGTTTTCATTTTATAATGTAGTACTTAGTATAGCACGTCCCCCGCGTCAAGCACAATCCCCCTGCACCAAACAGAACCCGCTGTCACGGAAAAGCGCCGGACACTGAGCGTCCGGCGCTCGAAGCCAATCTGCGGTTTACTTGCCCAGCTGCTTGGCGATCTCCTCAGCGAAGTTCCGCCCCGATTTTCATTCGATTGGGGCGGAATGAATCCGCCCCAATCCAAGG
>ENA-UENY01001352-UENY01001352.1-human-gut-metagenome-genome-assembly--contig:-NODE-1352-length-13780-cov-3.316573_pt1 | contig 13780 bp, 17 predicted proteins | sample MGYA00242886_ERZ507888 | MGnify/ENA primary metagenome ERZ507888 (study PRJEB26167, sample SAMN06115543) | human gut metagenome | host: Homo sapiens | place: China:Chongqing | collected 2014-11-10... | reverse complement strand
TGGTGCTGCTGCTCTACCGTCTCCGCCACGGCCGCAAGGCGATCCGTCTCACGGGAGGCGGCGCCGGCTGCGGCTGCGCCCCGGCGGCCCATCTGGATGGAGGTGACGCCGCATGAACCGGACAAGCACAGCCCTTCCCTCCGCCTCCTACCGGGCAAACGTCCGCAAGGTGACTCTGCTGGCCCTGCTGGTTCTGCTGGCCGCGGTGTGCTACATGGTTGTGGCGGTCAACTTCGGCAGCCAGCAGTTGATGCTCTACTCCATGAAAATCCGCACCCCCAAGCTGGTAGTCATGCTCATCACCGCCTTTGCCATCGGCGGCGCCTCCATCGTGTTCCAATCCATCATCAACAATACCATCGTCACCCCCTGCCTGCTGGGTATGAACTCCCTCTACACCCTGATTCACACGGCGGTGGTCTTTTTCGCCGGCTCGGGCAGCCTTCTGGCCCGCAGCGCGAACCTGTCCTTCGCGGCGGATGTGATCCTGATGGGCATTGTGGCCACCATTATCTACAGCTATCTCTTTCAAAAAACGAACCACAATGTACTCTATGTCCTGCTCATCGGCACCGTGCTCTCCTCCTTTTTCTCCAGCATCCAGACCACGCTGACCCGGGTGATGGACCCCAATGAGTACGACAGCCTGCTCTCCACCCTGGTGGCGGACTTTGAAAACATCAACTCCGAGATCATCGTCTTCGCCCTGGTGCTGCTGGCGGGGCTGATCTTCGTCCTGCGGCGGGATCTGGCCCTGCTGGATGTGCTCACCCTGGGCAAGCACCAGGCCATCAATCTGGGAGTGGACTACGACCGGAGCATCCGCCGCCTGCTGCTGGGCGTCACCCTGTGCATCGCGGTGGCCACTGCCATGGTGGGCCCCATCTCTTTCCTCGGCCTGATTATCGCCAACATCGCCCGTCAGCTCTTCAAGACCTACCGCCACACCTATTTGATTCTGGGCTCCGCCCTGGTGGGCATGGTGGTGCTGGTGGCGGGACAGCTTGTGGTGGAGCGTATCTACCACTACGCGGTGCCCATCAGCGTGTTCATCACCGTGGGCGGCGGCGTCTACTTTCTCTATCTTCTTTTGTCCAACAGGAGGGTGTAACCCATGCGTGTCAAGGATCTGACCAAACAGTACGACGGCAAGACGGTGGTGGACTCCGTCAGCTTTGAAATCCCGAAAGGCAAGGTCATCTCCATGATCGGCCCCAACGGCGCGGGCAAGTCCACGGTGCTCAACATCATCTCCCGCCTGATCGCCCGGGACAGCGGCCTGGTGGACTTCGACGGCCGGGACATCGGCAAGTGGAAGAGCAAGGAGCTGGCCAAGCGGCTGGCCATCCTCACCCAGAGCAACAACATACAGATGAAGCTCACGGTTCGGGAGCTGGTGACCTTCGGCCGCTTCCCCTACTCAGGCAGCCATCTGAACGAGGAGGATCAGCGCATCATCGACAAGGCCATCGCCTACATGGAGCTGGAGCCCTTTCAGGACCGGTTCATTGACGAGCTCTCCGGCGGCCAGCGCCAGCGGGCCTATATCGCCATGGTCATCGCCCAGGACACCGAGTTTATCCTTCTGGACGAGCCCACCAACAACCTGGACATCTATCACGCCACCAACATGATGAAAATCGTCCGCCGCCTCTGCGATGAGTTGGGAAAGACGGTGATTCTGGTCCTCCATGAGATCAACTACGCGGCCTTCTATTCCGACTACATCTGCGCGTTCAAGGACGGAAGGATCGCCAAATTCGGAACCGTAGAGGAGGTGATGACCAAGGAAACGCTGTCGCAGATCTATCAGGTGGACTTTGAAATCATGGAGATCGAGGGTCGCCCCCTGTCCATCTACTATTGACCCTGCCGCTCAAACAACCGCGAACATTCGCTTAGAAATGGAGAACACACATGAAAAAAGGAATCTCTCTTGCACTCGCCCTGGCCCTCGCACTGGGCCTGACCGCCTGCTCCACCGGTGGAGACGACACCCGGTCCACCGGCAGCCCCTCCCCCGCCGTGGAGAGCCCTGCGGCTGGCACCGAGGCTCCCTCCGCCCCCGAAACCGTCACCATCACCTCCCTGAACGCCGACAAGGAGGCCGTGGAGCTGGAGGTCCCCTACGATCCTCAGCGCATCGCCATTCTGGACATGGCCTCCCTGGATATTCTGGATGCCCTGGGCGTGGCCGGGGGCCGCGTTGTCGGCTCCGCCGACACCTCCCTGGACTACCTCCAGAGCTATGTGACCGATGAGAACGTGGCCAATCTGGGCACCATCAAAACCGCCGATCTGGAGGCGGTCATGGCCGCCCAGCCCGATGTGATCTTCATCGGCGGCCGCCTGGCCAAGTCCTACGACGCCCTGAGCGAGATCGCCCCCGTGGTCTACCTCGCCACCGACAGCGAGCTGGGCGTGGTGGAGAGCGTCCGCCAAAACGCCGCTACCATCGCCTCCATGTTTGGTCTGGAAGACAAGGTGGACGAGCTGATGGCCGGCTTTGACGCCCGCATCCAGACCCTGGCCGACTTCGCCGCGGACAAGACCGCCGTTGTGGGTATGTGCACCAGCGGCGGCTTCAACGTGCTGGGCAACGACGGCCGCTGCTCCATCATCGGCCGGGAGATCGGCTTTGAGAACATCGGCGTGGATGCTGACATCGACACCTCCACCCACGGCAACGAGGCCTCCTTCGAGTTCGTTGTGGAGAAGAACCCCGACTACATCTTCGTCATGGACCGGGACGCCGCTATTCAAACTGACGGCGCCCAGCTCGCCCAGGAAATCATGGAGAACGAGCTGGTCATGGGAACCGATGCCTACAAGAACGGCAATATCGTCTATCTGGCCCACCCCGCCGTATGGTACACCGCCGAGGGCGGCATCACCGCGCTGGACCGGATGCTCCGGGATCTTGAGGATCCCCTGCTGAAGTAAATACCGCAGAGCGGACCGGGATGAGCGCCGCTCATCCCGGTCCGCTGCCGTTCCGCCTGCGGAATGCTTCCGGCTCCTGTTCCGTCTGTTTGAATTGGCTATTTATTCACTATACTATTCTTATAACGAATATATAAAAATTATTAACTGTTATAACTCCGATATTATGAATATTTATACAGAATGACTATTGCGTTTTTATACGGGTTGGATTATACTGGGAACACATCAGCTGGGCGGCCGGCCTCGCCGCCCCACAGGAGGTCATCAACATGTCTGAGATCAAGAAAGTCGTCCTGGCCTACTCCGGCGGTCTGGATACGTCCATTATCATCCCCTGGCTGAAGGAGAACTACAACGACCCCGAGATCATCGCCGTCTCCGGCGACGTGGGACAGGGGGCCGAGCTGGACGGCCTGGAGGAGAAGGCCATCAAGACCGGTGCGTCCAAGCTGTACGTCGAGGACCTGACCGACCAGATGGTGGACGAGGTCATCATCCCCTCCATGATGATGGGGGCCAAGTACGAGGACTATCTGCTGGGCACCGCCTTTGCCCGGCCCATCATCGCCAAGCGGCTGGTGGAGATCGCCAAGCAGGAGGGTGCCGACGCCATCTGCCACGGCTGCACCGGAAAGGGTAACGATCAGGTCCGCTTCGAACTGGCCATCAAGCGCTTTGCCCCCGAAATAAAGATCATTGCCCCCTGGCGGGAGTGGGACATCAAGAGCCGGGACGAGGAGGTCGACTACGCCGAGGCCCACAACGTCCCCCTGAAGATCAGCCGGGAGACCAGCTACTCCAAGGACAAGAACCTGTGGCACCTGTCCCACGAGGGCCTGGACCTGGAGGACCCCGCCAACGAGCCCCAGTACGACAAGCCCGGCTTCCTGGAGATGGGGGTCTCCCCCGCCATGGCCCCCGACGCCCCCGCCTATGTCACCATCGACTTTGAGAAGGGCTGGCCCGCGGCCGTGGACGGAGTGAAGATGAAGGCCAGCGACCTCATCCGCAGGCTCAACGAGCTGGGCGGCGCCAACGGCATCGGCCTGCTGGACATCGTGGAGAACCGGCTGGTAGGCATGAAGGACCGGGGCGTGTACGAGACCCCCGGCGGCACCATCCTCTACCGGGCCCACGAGGTGCTGGAGCAGATCACCCTGGACAAGGACACCAAGCACATGAAGCAGAAGCTGGCGGTAGACTTCGCCGACCTGGTCTACAACGGCAAGTGGTTCACCCCCCTGCGGGAGGCCCTCACCGCCTTCGCCACGGACACTCAGAAGTACGTCACCGGCACCGTGAAGCTCAAGCTCTACAAGGGCAACCTTATCACCGCCTCCATCTCATCCCCCTGCACCCTGTACTCCGAGGATCTGGTCACCTTCGGGGAGAGCGACTACGACCAGACGGACTCCCAGGGCTTTATCAACCTGTGGGGCCTGCCCGACAAGGTCCAGGCCCTGCGGGAGCAGGGAAAGCTCTGAGCGGAGACCCTGTCTGATATCTTTTTCCGCCTGCGGACGGCAAAACTCCGCGAGGCAAAAGGAGCGATACTATGAAACTGTGGGCCGGACGGTTCCAAAAGGAGACGGATGCCCTGGTCAACGACTTCAACTCCTCCATTTCCTTTGACGCCCGGATGTACCGGGAGGACATCACCGGGTCCATCGCCCACGCGGCCATGCTGGGCAGGCAGGGGATCATCAAGGAGCACGAGGCCGAGAAGATCATTGACGGCCTCAAGGCCATCCTGGCCGACATTGAGGCCGGACAGGTGGAGTTCTCCCTGGAGAACGAGGATACCGTGGCTGCCCATATCACCTGCAATGCAGACCTGGGTATCACAGAGATAGCTTATCATCCCCTGTGGCTGGAGCGAAGCCAGAGTCAGGCGGCCATCCAGCAGATGTGAAAAAACTGCTGGATATTACGGGCACACTGTGGTATGTTGTGTGCTTACCAGAAGAAAGGGCGGGAAAGAGCTATGAACCATCAGAGAAAACAGAGCATGCGCAAGAACCCCGTTGAAGGCCGGCTTCCATTTGGGGAGCTGGCCTTTTCTATTCAGATGATACTTGCGGCAAAATGAAGGGAGGCAGATCATCATGCAGGATGTATCGAAGGAGTGGCTGGATTTCCGGCGGAATCAGTTCCCCGCGGGCAGCCGGATCCAGACGTGGGAGCTGGATGATCCCAGGAACACGCTGAAGGAGGCCAGAAAGCTGGATTACATCGATGACTCGGGCCGGTTCCACGTCCGGCACAGCGACGGAGGTGAGTGCGTCCTGACCCTTGGGGAGGAGATGTTCTTCGTCCACCCGCCTGAGTCCACCCAGCTCAAGCTGTACATGCCCCTCACCGCCAGCTTCTATGCCCGGAATGAGTGGGGAGATTGGGATGAGACGGGTGAGGAATGGGACGGCAGAACGCTTCTGGATTATGAGGACAGGATCCTGGGTTCATGGTGTGGAACCGGGTGCCGGAGGAGGCGGGGCGGGGCCTCATGCTCTGGTGCGACAAGGAGTTCCTGGACGTCAAGGTGCGCTCCGCCGTGTTTACGGCAGAGGCCAGAGGCGGCAGGCTGTGGGGCGTGGCGGAGTGCCAGGTCGTCGGCCAGCTCTCTCCGGAGGAGCTGACAAGCCTGAAGGACTATCTCACCGGCCAGGCTGCGGACGGCGTTGGCGAGGGCCTGGAGCAGCAGGCAATCCGTGTGGACGGCGGGGAGCTCTATGTCCACCTGTGGCAGCCGGAGGGCTGGAGCATCCAGACGGAGGCAGAGCAGTTCGGGCTGACACAGATCCAGGAACCGCCCGATGACGTGGTCCCCACCGAAGCCCAGCACAACAGGTTCGGTGGGGAGAGGAGTTCCGGCGAAATGAGTGAGCCTTGCCCACAGGGCGAGGCGAAGGGTATGGAGCGCGGAATGACGATGGGAGGGATGAGCTTGTGAGTGTTCCCGTGCTGACCCACCGCAGGGATCTGCGGCAGGGGGATTTGGTGTTCCCGGAGGAGATCCTGCGCATCGGCCACACGCTGGATTTCCAGCTCGGCTGTGTCAGCAAAGAAGTTCAACAGGAGGTGTTTGGCCCGGAGTTGGATCCCAGTCCACTGTGTGACTGGCTGAACCTCCATACTGCCTATGATTTTGCGCTTCAGGATGTGGTGGACCATATAGAAATAACCCTCTGCCGGAATTTTGGAGAGGAGGAGCACCCATTCACGTATCCGCTCAACAGGGCGGAGCGGGACGTCCTGCGCGGGGAGATGGAGGCCTGCTGCCAGCTCCGTACCGGTCGCACACTAGCACAGCATTACAACCATCTGCTGGTGCAGGAGGAGGTGGAGCCGCCGGAGCTCACGGCGGGGACGCGCCGCATCCCCGTGGACAAGGTGAGTTTTGCGGATGAGCTCTCAGAGTGCGGTGGGCTGCTCCAGTTCTATATGCCGGTGGCCTTTGCCCCGGACGCAGTCTTTGGCACCCACGTGGCGACCGCAGAAAACGACGGCTGGCTCAACGTGTACGCCGCCTATGACCTGAACACCGGCAAGCCGTGCTCTGCACTGGATGTTATCCTGGTGTGCGGGGACAGCAGCGAGTTCACCTTCCGGTATCCGCTGGCCAAGCAGGAGCAGGCCGCGCTGCTGGAGAAGATGGACGCCTACTGCCTGGAGCAGACCGGCATGGCGCTGGCGGATTTCCGGGCCCGGTATCTGGTGGAGGAACCGTAGCCCCGCCAGGCCCCCAGTCTGGCCCAGCTGTGAGCACGCCGTCGGCCCCGTGTGCGCCCTGTGTGACGGGTTCAGGCGGAGGGCGGGCCAGGGCCCCGCCCAGCCAGAAAACTGCCCCGTTGGGGCCAGTTTCGCCCCGGTTTGGGGCGTTCGATTTTAGTACGAGGATAAAGGGAGGTGGTCGCAAGCGCCGGCCTCCCGCCCACAAAGTCCCGCAGTGTGGGGCTTTCCCAGATTTCAGGCTAGGTGGTCGGAATGGGAGATTCTGGCCGTTTGGGGTGGTCGGGTTCAGATAAACACTTACTGCGCCAGCGGGTTCCGCTGTGTCAGCCTGTTTTCTGGACAAAACAAACCCGCAGGCGGAGTGGGCACGCTCCGCCTGCGGGTTTTGTACCTGATTTAATTTTCGCTCTGGATACTCTGGAGCTCCTCCAGCAGTTTGGGCAGATCCATCTGGATCGTGTCCCAGACAATGTTCATATTGACGCCCGCATACCCGTGCACAATGCGGTTGCGCATGCCATACAGCTGCGGCCATGGGATGGCAGTAAGCTGTGCCTTTGCCTCGTCGCTGAGGGACACTTTTGCCAGTTCCCCAATCTGCATCAGATTAAATACCGTCGCCTCCACCAACATAGAGTCGCTCTGGAACTGCTGAAAATTGCGGACACCCTGGCAATAGCGCAGAATGGACTCGATGTGCTGCTGGATCTTTTTCAGAACGAGCTGATCTTTACTGCTCAAAGAGTGCCACCCCACTTTTTTGTATCTCGCGCGCGATCTCAGACCCGGTCTCCACTTGGGACACGTCGATCAAATCGACCGGGGTGTCCAACGCTTCCGTCACCTGCTCCAGGAGGCCGAAGAAAGCTAAGCCCCGCAGGCCGCTGTCCACCAACAGATCCACATCACTGCTTGCCGTTGCCACGCCTTTGGCGTAAGAGCCGAACAGCGTCGCCTTTCTTACCCCATTGGCGCGGAAGATCGGGGAAAGCACACTCTGAAGTTCGGGCACAGTATAGATTTTACTCACGGAAGTACACCTCCTAGAAAACGGGGATCCGGTAAGTCTATTTTACCCTACCAGTGGACTTGATTCAAGGTATTTCTGAAAGGGGAGATGATGATAGTGGCAGAGGAAAACAAAAAGCGCACCGCCGTCTGGCTGACACCCGGTGTGATCCGCCGGATGGACGGCTGGCTGGAGGAGGACAACTGCAAAACGCGCAGTGAATTTATTGAAAAGGCCCTGCGGTTCTACATGGGCTACCTGGCCGCGGAGGATACCTCGGAGTACCTCTCCCGCGCCCTGGTGGACACCCTGCGGGGTACATTGGCAGACAACGAAAATCGGCTGCGCACTTTGCTGTTCAAGCTCTGCGTGGAGGTGAACATGATGAGCCACACCGTTGCCGCCCACTTCCGCGCTGATCCGGTGAACCGCCGGGAGCTGCGGGCCTATGCGGTGGACGAGGTGCTGCGTACCAACGGGAAGATCAGCTTCGATGATGCGCTGGATCTCCAGCGCCAGGTCTACCCTGACGGATGAGCCGCGTCCGGTTCATGTCCCCCTACCTGAAGGGGGGCAGGGATACGGCCAAGCTGACCAACCGGGCCCGCTACATCGCCACCCGCCCCGGCGTGGAGGTGCTCAGGGGCGAGCACAGTGGCCAGCCCGCCACGAAGAAACAGCAGGCTTATATCCAGCGTCTTCTGCGGGACTTCCCCGGCGCGGAGGAATTGCTGGAATACGAGGACTACCAGAACGCGCCCACACAGGGGCACGCCAATGCCTTCATCCGCCAGGTGCAGGAGGACTTCGCGGAGCCCATGAGCCGGATGGAGAATTACCTGGACTAGGTGTCCCACCGCCCCGGCGTGCAGATGGACGGTGAGCACGGCCTGTGGTGCGCGAGAGGCAAGGTGCGCAATCTCTCCCAGGCCGTCCGGGGGGTGGCGGAGCACACCGGCAGCGTGTGGACGCCAGTGGTGGCTATCCGGCGGGAGGACGCGGAGCGGCTGGGCTACAACGACGCGGAGAGCTGGAGGCAGCTGGTGTGTGCCTGCGCGCCGGAGATCGCCAGGGGGGTACAGGATCCCGCTGGAACACCTGCGCTGGTACGCCGCCTTCCACCGCAAGGAGGACAGCGTTCACATCCACATGGTAGTGTTTTCCTCCAATCTCAAGGAGGGCTATCTCACCAAACAGGGCATCCGGCAGGTGAAGTCCGCCTTCGGCCGACGGATCTTCCGACAGGATCTGCTCCACATCTACGAACAGAAAACCGAATACCGGGACGCCCTGGGCCGGGATGCGGAGCGCACCATGGCAGAGCTGATTGCGCAGATGGAGACCGGCCAGCTCCAAAATGAAAACCTGGAGCAGCCGATTCTGGAACTATCCCGTCGCTTGCAGAACACCAAAGGCAAAACGGTGTACGGCTACCTGCCGCCCACAGCCAAGGCACTGGTGGACGCAATCGTGGATGAACTGGCAAAGGAGGAACGGGTAGCTGCCGCCTATGACCTGTGGAACCAGATGCGGGAAGAGGTGTGCCGTACCTACTCAGAACAACTGCCGGAGCGCCTGCTTCTTTCCAAACAGAAAGAGTTCAAGGCCGTGCGCAACATGGTCGTCCGGGAGGTGCTTCAGCTGGGGCGGGGTGAGCATCCCACAGCAGATGAGATAGTACACATGCCCACACCGTCGGGCACACCGCCTGCACAATCGGGCCTGCCGTATGGGGCACATCACCCACAGCAGGAGGCCGCGCACCATCAGCGTACACAGACACATCGGGCGGTATCCCATGCGGATACCGCCCGATGTGTCCTCCAGCTGTTCCACAGCATGGGCCGCATCTTCCGGGAGCAGTCCGCCTCCGATGCCATCCAGACTGGCCTGCACATCGACCGGAAGCGGCGCCGGATGCTCCGGGAGAAGCGTATGGCCCTGGGACACAAGGCCGATGACCATGAGGAAATCCCCCAGCATTCTCAAAGATAAGATGGGGGACTGCCATTGAACTGGTAGTCCTCCGTGGTTTCTTCCGCTACTTCGGCTCCAGGAATCCTATGACCATATCTACCGCCTCTGAGGAGATATCCTCCGGAGCACGCTCTACAAAGGAGGCATGGCGGCTGTTCAGATCCAGCATCCGGGCCTGATCACACAGGATGACCCCGTCCGTCCTGGTACGCTCATCCAGCCGGAGGTGGAACGGGTGGCCCCGGTCTGTGTGGGTGATGGGGCAAACCATGGTCAGGCTGCTGACCCGGTTGAACAAGTTGTTGCTGATCACCAAGGCAGGACGGCGGCCCTTCTGCTCATGGCCGGACTGGGGATCAAAGTCCAGATAGACGATATCACCCTGCTCAAAAATCGTCACCATGCCTCAGAGCCCTCCGCCTTCCCCCAATCCAGCTCTTCGGCCTCAATTCGGTCGATCTGGTCAATGGGCTTTCCGTAGAATGCGGTGAGGCGTTCCTCCAGGGTGCGGTGCGGGATGGAAGAGGCACGCCGGATGTTGATACCATCATCCATCTGCACCAGTTCCACCCGGTCGTGTTCTTTCAGACCAACTGCGTCCAGGAGGGCCTTGGGGATCCGCAGGCCCTGGCTGTTGCCCCATTTTTGGATCGTCGCGTACATGAACGACACCTGCCTTTCAAAGATAGTATATACAGAGTATAAACAAAAGTCAACCGTTTGATTCGAGGTGAGCCAGCATGGGAACCTATATCCATTTTACCGATGAACAGAAGGAGCGGGCCAACTCCGTTGATCTGGAGGAATTCCTGCGGCAGCGGGGGGAGAAACTGCTCCGCGCCGGGCGGGAGTCCCGGCTGGCCAGGGTGCACCATATCACCGTCCGGGGCAACGAATGGTACGACCATATTGCCCGGCAGGGCGGCCTGCTCTATGTGTTCGAGGCCCCGATGGATCTGCTGAGCTTCCTTACGCTGTATCCGGACAGATGGCAGGAGCACAGCTATGTAGCCCTGTGCGGCACTGGCGGCCAGGCCGTGTGCTGGATGCTGGAGCAGCATCCCAGCCTCCAATCCGTTGTGCTCTGTCTGGATCACGACGAGCCCGGGCAGACGGCGGCCAGGCGCCTCCAGGAAGAGTTACAGGGAGCAGGATACCACAGCGGTATCCTGCTCCCTGTGCATAAGGACTGGAACGACGACCTGGTGCAAGGGCAGACCATGGCCGACCTTGCAATGACCATGGGGCAGAGTATGTAGGCCGCAGAAGCGCACCGCCCGCCAGGGGGGGTGTGCCCTGCCGCTGGACCGGGGGCCGGTTCATTTTGGCCCGCCCAGAAGGTCATACTGGAAGCAGATTGAAACGCAGAGAGCAGACAACGAAGGGATGATTGCAGTGAACAACGACACCTGGATGCTGATTCTCCTGCTGGCGGTGGTATTCGGCGCCCTGGTCGCCATCACCACCTTTTCCGGCCGGGGCAGCCTGGACAGTATCAAGAGTAAAACCGTGGGTGACGGCCAGCACGGTACCGCCCGCTGGGCCACACCGGGGGAAATCAAGAAGACCTTCCGCTCCGTCCCCTTCCAGACCGCACTGTGGCGGAAGGGGGAGCGCCTCCCGGGCGCACAGGGGCTGGTGTTGGGCTGTACCGGAAAGAAAGGGCAGCTCACGGCCCTGGTGGATTCGGACGATATCCACTGCCTCATGATCGGCGCCTCCGGCGTGGGCAAGACCGCCTTCTTCCTATACCCCAATTTGGAATACACCTGTGCCAGCGGCATGAGCTTCTTTGCCAGTGACACCAAGAGAGATCTGGCCCGGAACTATGGGGCCATCGCCCGGGACTGCTATGGCTACCAGGTGGCGGTGGTGGATCTTCGGAACCCCACCCGCTCAGATGGCTATAACCTGCTCACCCTGATCAACCACTACATGGACGTATGCCGGAAGGAGCCCACCAACCTGGCCGCCCGGGCCAAGTCTGAGAAGTACTCCAAGATCCTGTCCAAGACCATCATCAACCCGGATGGGGAGAACTTTGCACAAAATCAATTTTTTTACGACGCGGCGGAGGGCGTGCTCACCGCCGTGATTCTGCTGCTAGCGGAGTACCAGATCGACGGAGTGCTGCGAGAGCGGAGGCACATCGTATCCGTGTTCAAGCTGGTGCAGGAGCTGCTGGCCCCCAGCATTCTGCCCGACAAGAATGAGTTCCAGCTCCTCATGGACCGCTTGCCGGAGGAACACAAGGCCAAGTGGTTCTCCGGCTCCGCCCTCACCGCCGCCGAGCAGTCTATGGCCTCCGTCATGTCCACCGTCCTCTCCCGGCTGAACACCTTCCTGGACTCGGAGCTGGAGCAAGTGCTGTGTTTCGACAGCACCATAGACGCCGAGAGCTTTGCCGCAAAGAAATCCTCCATCTTCCAGATACTTCCGGAGGAAGATCAGACCAAAAACTTCTTGGCTGGGCTAATGATCCAAACCCTGAGTCGGGAGCTTTTCTCTGTGGCGGATGAACACGACGGGAAGCTGCCCTGCCGGGCAATGTCATTAAGTTAAGCTAAAAACCCAGCCGTTGAGGGGTGGAAAGATGCTTCCCGCTTCTTAACGGCTGGGTGCTTTTTGGGCTGTTGCATTTAATTAACCGCAAATTTTGAACAAAATGTAAAGAATTACCCTATCCGCTTGCTTTTTCCGCCGCATGGAGATAGAGTAAATTAAACGCCGTGGTGAACGGTGTTCGCAAGCAGCATTTTTAGTAACCAGAATATGAGAGTTTTGCAAGATTATTTTAATTTTTTGAATTTTTAAGTATTTTAATTGAGAGTTAGCCTGAATTTGAGAGAATAAACACACAGCCAAAGGAAAAGTAGCGAGCATTTTGAACATCAAGCGTACACGCCCTGTTATGGGCGTGCGTTTGGTGTTTTCTTCTTTCATCCGGCGAATTTTCGTTGAAAGGCTATCTCTTTATGTCAATATATTATATTTTTGCGGCACTTGCCGCCGCTGTCAGCAAGGCCGCACGGAGCATCGGTGGCAAGGACTTCTCCCGCAAGAGCGCCCTGACCGCCGAAACCGTCATACGCCTTTTGATTGGCGCAGAGGGCGGTAGTTTAGCTAAGATTTTGCACGACGCGGGCATTCAAGCTACTGCGTCGGCGCTCAGTCAGCGCCGCGCTCAAATCCCGCCCGAAGTGTTCCGCACTGTTTTCACCAACTTCAATTCCACTTGCGCCGACAACGAGTTCTTTTGTGGTTATCGTCTGTTGGCGGTTGACGGAACAGCGGTCAACCTCCCGCGCAATCCTGCCGCTCCCTCCTTCGTCCAGAATGACGGCATTCCCAAAGGGGTAAATCAGCTTCATGTCACGCCGCTCTACAACATTCTCAGCCGTACCTTTGCCGATGTTGTCATTCAACCAGAGCCAAAGAAAGACGAAATTGGCGCATTGGTTGAAATGCTGAAACGCAACACATTCGCGCAAAAAACGCTGATTATAGCTGACCGAGGTTTCGAAAGCTATAATCTCATAGCGCATATCCTTGAAAAACCGAACACAGATTTTCTCATTCGCATCAAGCAAAGCCGCTCCGCCATGCGAGATGTGGCGAAGCTACCCTTGTGCGAACTGGATTGCGACATCAGCTTTACCATCACTACCACGCAGACCAACGCGGACAAGAAAAGCGGTTATGTCTTTCTGCAAGTGCCGAAGAAAAGCAAGGCAGGCTCCAAGACGCGGCGCGGACGCTGGGACTTTTCCTCACCGTATCCCCTGCGCTTTCGCATTTGCCGTTTTCTGCTGGACAACGGCGAGTTTGAAACAGTGGCGACTTCGCTTCCCTCGTCCTTCACACTCGCGGACATCAAGGAGCTATATCACTTGCGCTGGGGCATTGAGACATCGTTCCGTGACCTCAAGTACACGCTGGGTCTTGTCAATCTCCACGGCAAGTCCGACGCTTTTGCGGAGCAGGAAATATACGCCAGTCTGACCGCGTTCAACTTCGCAAGCCGCGTCTGTAATGAAGTCGTTGTCCATCAGCCGAAAAACGGCGTTTACGACTACAAGGTCAACTTCAAAATGGCGGTCATGCTCTGCAAAGAGT
>ENA-UENY01001331-UENY01001331.1-human-gut-metagenome-genome-assembly--contig:-NODE-1331-length-13950-cov-4.955958_pt1 | contig 13950 bp, 9 predicted proteins | sample MGYA00242886_ERZ507888 | MGnify/ENA primary metagenome ERZ507888 (study PRJEB26167, sample SAMN06115543) | human gut metagenome | host: Homo sapiens | place: China:Chongqing | collected 2014-11-10... | reverse complement strand
TACCCCCAGAACCAAAGAAAACTTAACACTCGAAGAACTGATGAAGACGTGGATGGCGAAGTTGGAGGATAACTGCCTCTTTATTTCCGCCCGCGAACGAATCAATATAGACGAACTGAAAGATGTAGTTTATCAGCGAGTGAAAGAATTGCATGTTCAAAAGTACCCCTATAACGATTTTCTTTATCAGACTTACGAAGAGGAAGAATAATAATCAATGTACCGCTTACTGATTGGGGGAGGCGGTACATATCTATTTTTATCTATATGAAAGACTATCGTAAATTGACTGAGGACGAAGTGCTTCAGTTGAAGAGCCAGTCGTGTCTGGCTGATGATTGGGGAAATGTTTTGGTTGCCGAGGGGTTTAACTGTGAGTATGTTCACCATACCCGCTTTTCGGGTGAAGTGAAGTTGGGTGTATTTGATGCCGAATTTACACTGCCCGGAGGAATCAGAAAACATTCGGGACTCCGTCATGTAACTCTGCACAATGTGGTAGTGGGGGATAACTGCTGCATTGAAAACATTCAAAACTACATTGCTAATTATGAAATCGGAAATGATACCTTCATTGAAAATGTAGATATCATTTTGGTAGACGGGCTAAGCACCTTTGGTAATGGGGTGGAAGCGACAGTGCTCAATGAAACGGGCGGACGTGAAGTGCTGATCAATGATAAATTGTCGGCACACCAGGCATACATACTTGCATTGTATCGTCACCGTCCAGAACTGATTAATCGCATGAAGGCGATTATTGACCGGTATGCTGAAGAGAATGCTTCGGATACAGGTACTATTGGCCACCATGTTACCATTGTTGATGCCGTTTGACAAACGGTAGCGTCAACAGTAATGTGACAGCGCCAGTGCATATCGGGCATGGAGTAATATGTGATGATTTCATTATCTCTTCCGGTTCCGAAGTAGATGACGGAACGATGCTGACCCGTTGTTTTGTCGGTCAGTCTTGCAAACTGGGACATAACTATTCAGCCTCCGATTCCTTGTTTTTCAGTAACTGCCAGGGAGAGAACGGGGAGGCATGCGCCATCTTTGCGGGACCTTTCACGGTGACTCACCACAAATCGACTTTATTGATTGCCGGTATGTTCTCGTTTATGAATGCGGGATCGGGATCGAATCAGAGCAACCATATGTATAAATTGGGACCTATCCATCAGGGAACCATGGAAAGAGGGGCCAAAACGACCTCCGACTCCTATATCTTATGGCCGGCACGTGTCGGAGCCTTTTCTCTGGTAATGGGACGTCACGTTAATCATGCCGATACCTCCAATCTTCCTTTCTCTTATCTGATCGAGCAACGGAACACGACTTATCTGGTTCCGGGAGTGAATCTGAGAAGTGTGGGTACCATTCGCGATGCTCAGAAGTGGCCGAAACGTGACAAGCGGAAAGACCCGAACCGATTGGATTATATCAATTATAATCTTCTGAGTCCATACACCATTCAGAAAATGTTCAAGGGACGTTCTATTCTGAAAGAGCTTAAGCGGGTATCCGGCGAAACATCTGAAATCTATTCCTATCAGAGCGCAAAGATCAAGAACTCCTCTTTAAATAATGGTATCCGTTTTTATGAGATCGCTATTCATAAGTTTTTGGGTAACTCCATCATAAAACGCCTGGAAGGCATTAATTTCCAGAGTAACGAAGAAATACGCCAGCGTCTGAAACCGGACACGGAAATCGGAACCGGCGAATGGGTGGATATGTCCGGACTGATCGCTCCTAAGAGTGAAATAGACCGTCTGCTCGATGGCATCGAAAATGGTTCTGTCAACCGGTTAAAGTCCATCAACGCCAGCTTTGCGGAAATGCATGAGAATTATTATACGTATGAATGGACCTGGGCTTACAACAAGATTCAGGAGTTTTACGGCTTGAATCCGGACGAAATAACGGCACAGGACATAATCCGTATCGTAAAAGCGTGGAAAGAGGCGGTAGTCGGTCTTGATAAAATGGTATATGATGATGCCCGCAAAGAGTTCTCGCTGTCTTCGATGACAGGATTCGGAGCCGATGGTTCTCACGATGAAATGAAGCAGGACTTCGAACAAGTACGTGGTGATTTTGAAAGTAACACGTTTGTGACGGCTGTCTTGAAGCATATTGAGGACAAAACTGCGCTTGGCAATGAATTGATCAAAAGAATCGGGTCCATTCAAGAGTAAAATCTAAAGTCGGCTTATTGGTTAGTCGCCTCATTAACAGTAGTTATTGTGATCTAAAGTTCTCAGACCATTCTCATCTCGATGAGAAAAAATTCTCACCACAATGAGAAAATTTTCTCATCGCAGTGAGAAAAAATACTCATAGGCATGAGAAAAAGTTCTCACTGCAATGAGAATAAATTCTTGTTGCGGTGGGCATAGTTCCTTTCTGCGTTATTCATTCTTAATTCTTCATTCTTCCGTTATCATTCTTTATTTTTAATTACTACCTTTGCCTCACTAACTAACATTACGTAATAAAATAAGAAATTATGGCAACACCTCCGTTTAAGTATCAGCCCATGTTTGAAAAGGGAAAAGATACCACTGAGTATTATCTGCTTACAAAAGACTATGTATCGGTAAGCGAGTTTGAAGGAAATCCTATCCTGAAAATTGAGAAAGAAGGCTTGACTGCGATGGCAAATGCAGCTTTTCGTGATGTGTCATTCATGCTTCGCCGTTCGCACAATGAACAGGTTGCTAAGATTCTGAGTGATCCGGAAGCCAGCGAGAACGATAAGTACGTAGCACTGACTTTCCTGCGTAATGCGGAAGTGGCTGCCAAAGGTGTACTTCCATTCTGTCAGGATACCGGTACTGCTATTATCCACGGTGAAAAGGGACAGCAAGTGTGGACCGGCTATACCGACGAGGAAGCTCTGTCACTGGGTGTTTACAAAACATATACCGAAGAAAACCTGCGTTACTCACAGAATGCGCCTCTGAATATGTATGATGAGGTAAATACAAAATGTAACCTGCCTGCACAGATTGACATCGAAGCTACCGAAGGCATGGAATACGAATTCCTCTGCGTAACGAAAGGTGGTGGTTCTGCCAACAAAACATATCTGTATCAGGAAACAAAAGCAATTTTGAACCCTGGTACACTGGTTCCGTTCCTGGTGGAAAAAATGAAGACTCTGGGAACTGCCGCTTGTCCTCCTTATCATATCGCTTTTGTGATCGGCGGTACTTCTGCTGAGAAGAACCTGCTGACAGTGAAACTGGCTTCTACTCACTTCTACGATAATCTGCCGACTACGGGAAATGAATTTGGCCGTGCTTTCCGTGATATCGAACTGGAAAAACAAGTACTGGAAGAAGCTCACAAGATCGGTCTGGGTGCACAATTTGGCGGTAAATATCTGGCACATGATGTTCGTATCATTCGTCTGCCTCGTCACGGTGCTTCTTGTCCGGTAGGTCTGGGCGTGTCTTGTTCTGCCGACCGTAACATCAAATGTAAAATCAATAAAGATGGTATCTGGATTGAGAAACTGGATTCAAATCCGGGTAGCCTGATTCCGGCAGAATTGCGTCAGGCCGGTGAAGGTGATGTAGTGAAGATTGATCTGAACCGTCCGATGGCTGAGATTCTGAAAGAACTGACCAAATATCCTGTATCTACTCGTCTGTCACTGAACGGTACTATCATCGTTGGCCGTGACATCGCTCACGCTAAACTGAAAGAACGTCTGGATCGTGGAGAAGATTTGCCTCAGTATATCAAGGATCATCCTATTTACTATGCTGGTCCGGCCAAGACTCCGGCTGGCATGGCTTGCGGTTCAATGGGACCGACAACTGCCGGACGTATGGACTCGTATGTTGAGTTGTTCCAGAGCCACGGTGGTAGCATGGTTATGTTGGCGAAAGGTAACCGTAGCCAGCAGGTTACAGATGCTTGTCAGAAATATGGCGGCTTCTATCTGGGTTCTATCGGCGGACCGGCTGCAATCCTAGCTCAGAACAACATCAAGAGCATTGAATGTGTGGAATATCCGGAACTGGGTATGGAAGCTATCTGGAAAATAGAAGTGGAAGATTTCCCGGCATTTATTTTGGTAGATGACAAAGGAAATGACTTCTTCAAACAGATTAAACCACGTTGTGCCAAATAACAAGTAATAAGTAACAAGTAATAAGTAATGGCAAGTTATTCTTGCGGTTGATTACATAAACATTCATTTGGGATACCTGTCAGTTTTCGTATGGGTATCCCTTTTTTTATAAACTTGCTTATCTAATAATTAAAACACCATGAAACCACTAGTGATGAATTTATCCAATCAAAAGAACCAGCATATTGTTTGGCTGGATGTCGTTCGTTTTATTGCGATGTTTACAGTTGTCTGCTGTCATTGCACCGATCCGTTTAATTTTTATCCCGGCACGGCTCCGAATATCGGAGAAATAAAACTTTGGGGGGCTATCTACGGATCTGTACTGCGTCCGTGCGTGCCTCTGTTTGTGATGATTACCGGTGCATTGCTTCTGCCTGTAAGAGGTGATGCTTCTACTTTTTACAAGAAACGTATTCCCCGTGTCTTTTATCCGTTCCTGATATGGTCGGTGCTCTATAATCTGTTCCCTTGGATTACAGGCCTGTTGGGACTGAATCCTCAGATTATTCTTGATTTCTTCCCGTATGCGGGAGAGGAAGTGATGCAGCAATCATTCTCTGTATCTTTGGAATATATTTTGATGATTCCGTTCAACTTCTCCATTTTAGCCGTGCATATGTGGTATATTTATCTGCTTATCGGGCTGTATCTGTATTTGCCGGTTTTCTCAGCTTGGGTAGAGAAGGCTTCGGAACGTGCCAAACTGATGTTTCTGCTGGCTTGGGGGGTAACTTTGCTGCTTCCTTATTATTATCAGTTTGTTTCTAATTATTTATGGGGAACCTGTTCATGGAACTCTTTTGGAATGCTGTATGCTTTTGCCGGTTTCAATGGCTATCTGTTGTTGGGGCATTATCTGAAAAATCTGGAATGGAGCTTGAAGAAAACGTTGGCGATTGGCATTCCGATGTTTGCAGTCGGTTATGCGGTGACATTCTTAGGTTTCAGGCATATAACCGCATTGCCGGAATATACGGATGAGATGCTGGAACTCTTCTTTACCTATTGTTCTCTTAATGTTGTAATGATGACGATACCTGTGTTTATGTTGGCAAAGAAAGTAAAAGTGAACTCGGAAAGGATGAAAAAGGCATTGGCGAATCTCACTGTTTGCGGATTCGGTATTTATATGATACATTATTTCTTTACAGGGCCGTCGGTCGTGCTGATGAGAGCTATTAATATGCCGATTGGTTTGCAGATACCTGTAGCCGCTATTCTTGCTTTCGCTGTTTCATGGGGATTGGTATGGCTGATCTATCGTGCAGGAAAGGTTGCTAAATATATAGTAGGATAGTCATAGAAAATAGAAATAGATGAGAGGTTATCAAAAGTCAATAGTAACTAAACTCCTTCAGGAAGGAGGAGAGTTTAGTTACTATTGACTTTTGACATCCCCTCTTATCGCATCCTCCGGTATTATTTCCTATTTAATTCCTTCTTCCATTTCTCATATTTTGCCAGTACTTTGCTGCCGTCTTTATTGTACCAGCTATATCCGTTCCGGCGTTCATGTCCGATTTCTGAGATATCGTATTTTTTAATTCCGTCGCGGTCGGAGAAGAAAGGACGATTGGTATCCAGTTCATAAAAACGTGCCCATAATACGGGGCAATCTTCGCAAGGGACCATCCGGTAATCTCTTTTTCCGTCACTGTTGGTGAAGTATTCTTTTTGTACTCCTTTTATTTCGGACTTCTTGAACCATTTGACGGCTGATTCTATCGATTCAATTACTTTTTCCGATGGATGGGGGAGAGACATCAGTAGAAGCACGATATTGTCAGATTCTTGTCCGCTCAATGAAGGTAACTCGTATGCACGTGCCTTGCAGGGCTCCAGTGTAATGCGGTCATGCTGCGCGCACCATACTGTCAGTTCCCCGTTTTGGCGAACCTGTGTCCGGAGGATACATTCTATTCCTTTGTCAAAGGCTTTACGTGCTTGCTGGCAGGTTTCATCGGGGATGAAAGTATAAGGGGACTGCTTTTCGTAGATTTCCCGTAACTGCTGCATGACTCTGACCATTGCGTTATCATTGTAGGTGATTTGGATATAGTATCCTGTAGGACGCGGATAAAACTGAGGCCATCCGCCATTGTCATATTGTGCTTTGAGCAGATATTGGATACCTTTCAGTACTCCTTCTTTGTATTTCTCTTTTTGTGTAGCTTGATAAAGACGGGCCAGATATTGAATTTCGGTTGTCGTGGCGTTGTTGTCAATGGTACTTTGGTTGACGTCTTCTTTCGCATTCCTTGCTTTGGCATATTCCTGCTCAGTCAGTTCTGCCGGCATATAGATGTTTTTGGGCCACCCTCCGGTGACTTGCTGGTATAGCAATACATTGTCTCCGATACGTTGTGCTTCTTCTGTCCGGAAAAAGGCATCATCGAACTTGGGAGCGAGGTGTACCCATTCTTTGTAATTCTGTTGTTTCCTGTAATCTGTTGCTTGGGCTGAAACTCCGGTCTGAATGAAAAGTAACAGAAAGAAAAAGGCTGTTTGTCTCATGACTTCTATTGTTAAGTGAATGTTATGGTGTGTGCAAATGTAGAAGAAAAGGTCGGGAATGAAGGGTAATATCTGTTCTTAATGGCATAAAAATTGGGCTAATCGCTTTTATCAGATGATTAGCCCAATGAAAACAGGAGAATCAATGTTTTATTGCTCCAGATATTTGGTGATTTTTCCGCTGATTTGCAGTAGTGAAATTTCGCAAAGTTTGGTGTTGTATTCTGCCGAGAGAATACGTTCTTCGGCATCCAGCAGACTCTTTTGTGCCTCGCGTACTTCAAAACCGGAAAGGTCTCCCTGTATATAACGGTCCATGGCGATATCATGATTGTCTTTGGCAGTCACAAGATTCTGCCGTTCCAGATTCAGCAGCTGAAGATTATTACGGTATGCTTGCCACAAGTTGCTGAGATCGGAACGAAGGGCTAACTCCAGTTCCTGTCGTTCCAAACGACGATTCTTGAAGGCAAGGGTTGCGTTGCGCTTTTCACGGCGGCGGTTGCCGTCGAAGATATTAAAACCGACAGTAACTCCGGCATTAAAGCCTAAGTTGCCTCTTCTGCTATTTGCATTGATATCATACTTATTAAAGGTGTATCCATAGCCGGTATTCAGTTTGAGGTATGGATAGTTGCGGGAGTTGATCTTTTTGTAATCCAGCTGTGCCAGTACGGTGTTCTGGTCGGCTTTCAGCAAAGAAGCATTGGTGGATAAGGTAGCATTCCATAAATCGTCGAACAGTAAGTCACTGTGTACGTCAATGGTAGAATCTTTGATGACGATAATCTGATTTACATTATTGTTGGCCATCAATTCATTAAGTTGGATGCGTGAGGAGTGCAGCAATTCCTGTTGCTTGATGTATTGGGCACTGTCCGCATTGAAGTCCACTTTGGCTTGCTGATAATCCAGACCTGAGAATTTACCGACAAGATGGCTCGCTTCTGCTATACGCAAGCGTTCTTTGGAAAGTGACATCGCATAATGAAAGTTCTTCAAACGGATCTTTTGCTGGATGAAGTTGTAGTATTCCGAGGCAAGATCGGCGATGAAGTCTTCAATGGCAATGCGGGTATTGATTTCGCCCTGCCGTTCCAGTTCCTTTAGTTGCTTGTACGTAGTGCTGATATTGAATCCGTCGAAGATGGTCCAGTTGAGGTTGAGGCTGACGTTAACTGTCTGGTCGTAGACTCCATTATTTTTGGTGACCTCTCCGGTGGCACGGGCTTTCGTCTCGATGTTGTCCAGGTTTCCGGTATATCCGGCAGAAAAGTCCAAAGTAGGCAGATAACCTGCATTTCCGAGTGTCGCGTTATTCTTGCTGATCTGTTCTTCGTTATGGACGATGCGCAGAGAATAATTGTTTTGCAGCCCTTCTTCCAGGCAGTCTTTTAAGGAATAGATTCGCTGTGCCTTCACTGGAGAAACTAATACGAAGACACATGCGGTAACTATGTATATGATTTGTTTCATGCAAATACTTTTCTGTTTCATTCTTTTGTTATTTTGATTCGGTTAGTCGAAATATAACTGTAGATGGCCGGCACGATATACATAGTAAGCAGTGTGGAAACAACCATACCACCTACTACAGCCGTACCCATGGCGATACGCTGATTGGCGCCTTCTCCGCTGGCAAATGCCAATGGAATAAGTCCCAGTACAGTAGAAGCACTTGTCATTAGAATCGGGCGCAGACGCTGTAATGCGGCATCTTTGATGGCGCTCATTTTATCCTCGCCTGCTTCTTGTTTCTGATTGGCGAATTCCACGATCAGGATACCGTTTTTAGCCACGAGACCAATCAGCATGATAATACCGATCTGACTGAAAATATTCATTGTGATATCTCCGAAATACATGAATACCAAGGCTCCGGCGATAGCCAAAGGCACTGTTAACATGATTATTAACGGGTCCTTGAAACTTTCAAACTGTGCTGCCAGGATCAGATAAATCAGAAGGATAGCCAAAATAAAGGCAAACATCAGGCTCGAAGAACTTTCACGGTATTCCTTGGAGTCTCCGGATAATGCGGTACGGAAAGTATCATCCAATGTTTCTTTGGCAATCTTGTCCATTTCATCCAGTCCTTGTCCGATGGTCTTTCCGTCAGCCAGTCCGGCGGAAATTGTGGCTGATACAAATCGGTTGTAGCGGTACAGTTTGGGTGGAGCAATACCGTTTTCCAGCTCAATCAGATTATCCAGCTGTATCATATCTCCATTGCTGCTGCGGATGTAGATAGCTTTCAGGTCGGCAGGCTTGTTTCGTTGCTGGCGGTTGATTTCACCCAAAATTTCATACTGCTTTCCGTTCATATAGAAATATCCCATACGCTGGCCGCTCAATCCGTATTGCAGCGTTTGGGCGATGTTTTTGGTACTGACTCCCATTACACTTGCTTTGTCACGGTTGATCTTGATGCGGGCTTCCGGTTTGCTGAACTTCAAGTCTACGTCTGCCATCTGGAAAACCGGATTCTCATATACTTTGGCCATGAACTGCGGTAATACCTCCTGCAGTTTTTCAAGATTGGTAGCCTGAAGTACGTATTGAACAGGCATACTTCCCCGGCGTCCGCCGAAAGAAGACTGCTGTTGTACGAACGAGCGTGCCATGGTCTTTTTCTGAACTGCCTTTGATATCTTTTCCGCAACTTCCATCTGCGTGTAGTCACGGTCTTTCATGTCTTTCAGTGTAATGCGTACGTTTCCGCTACCACTGGATACACGTGCTGTCACCGCTTCCGCATCCGGCAGAATAGAATCTACAAGCTGGTTGATATCTTCGGTATAGTCCCGGATATATTCATAAGTGACACCCTCCGCACCTCGGGTGTTGATCGAGATTTGCGACCGGTCTTCAAGCGGTGCCATTTCTGCCGGAATAGCATTCCATAAGAAGCCGATCAGGCAGATGGTTATAAAAGTGAACGGAAGTGCCAGCCAGCGCTTGCGCAAAAAAGCAGCGAGCGAACGGCTGTACCATCGGTTCATCCCTTCAAAAAACGGTTCTGTTTTAGTGTAGAACCAGTTTTGTTTCTCACGTTTGATGAGTAACTTCGTGGCCAGCATCGGTGTGAAAGTCAGTGCCGCAAATGAAGAGATAATGACAGAACCGGAAATTACAATACTGAATTCCCGGAACAAACGTCCTGTCATACCTTGCATAAAGACAATCGGGAAGAATACTGCAACTAGTGTGATGGTCGTTGAAATAACGGCAAAGAAGATCTCTTTGGCTCCTTCTATTCCCGCTTCTTTCGGACTCATTCCTTTTTCGATACGGATATAGATGTTCTCCGTCATTACGATGGCGTCATCCACCACCAGTCCCACGGCCAGCACAATGGCAAGCATGGAAAGTACGTTAATGGAGAATCCGGCAAGATACATGACGAAGAATGCTCCAATCAGCGATACGGGAATTACGATGCACGGAACCAGCGTCACCCGCCAGTCGCGTAAGAAAAGGAAGATGATGATGATAACCAGAATAAAGGCTACATATACAGTCTCTTTTACCTCATTGATAGATGCCCGGATAAATTTGGTATTATCAAAACCATAGCTATACGTCACATCTTCCGGCAGGTCCTTCTTCATCTGTTCCATGCGTTTGTACACAGCATCGGCAATTTCGATGTGATTGGCTCCCGGCTGTGGAATAACAACAACACCTACCATGGGTACACCGTTCATTTTCATGTAACTCTTGATGTCGGCAGGACCAAGTTCTGCACGTCCGATGTCACTGAAACGGACGATACGGTTGTTATCTTCTTTTACAATAAGATTATTGAACTCATCGGCAGTATGCATTAATCCCAATGTACGGATTGTCAGTTCGGTAGTGTTTCCTTCAATACTACCCGAAGGAAGTTCGACATTCTCATTGTCTACCGCATTCTTTACATCAATCGGAGTGATGCCATATCCTGCCATCTTGACCGGATCGAGCCAAAGGCGCATGGAATAACGCTTTTCACCCCAAATAGATACACTACTTACATCAGAGATGGTCTGTAACTGCTCTTTGACAGTCAAGTCTGCAATCTCACTTAATTCAAGCAGTGAGCGTTTGTCGCTTTGGAGGGCAACCATTAAAATAGGCATCGCATCGGCATCGGCTTTTGATACAGTCGGCGGGTCACAGTCCCGGGGCAGATAACGTTGGGCACGGGAAACTTTGTCACGTACGTCATTTGCTGCAGTTTCCAGATCGACTGAAAGTTCAAATTCTACCGTAATACGGCTTTGTCCCTGCTGGCTGACGCTGGATAGAGACCGGATGCCCGGGATACCATTGATATTTTGTTCCAGTGGCTCGGTTATCTGGTTCTCAATGACGTCGGCATTGGCTCCCGGATAAGAACAACTGACAGAAATGATCGGGTTGTCCACCGATGGATATTCACGGACACCCAGATAACTGTATCCGATAAATCCAAAAAGGAGAATAATGATTGTCAGTACCGTAGCTAATACCGGACGGCGTATACTTAATTCAGATATATTCATAAGGCATGGCAGGTATTAGTCAATATTATCCAATGTAACAGGAAGTCCCAGGCGAAGTTGCAGTGTTCCTGATGTAAGAATGGTATCTCCTACTTGAAGTCCTCTTACAATTTGTACTTCAGCATCTGTACGAATGCCTGTTGTCACTTCTACAGGTTCGGCTTTTCCTGATTTATACAAGAAAACTTTATCCTTTCCCATCTCCGGTACGATAGCTTCCGTCGGAATGGCAATCGCATTCGGGATTTCTTCTTTCTTTAATTGGATACTTGTATATCGGCCGGGAAGTAAGGCGCGATTGGTATTTGGATAAAGTGCGCGTGCTGTAAATTGATGCAGGTTGGGATCAATCGTTGATTCTACAGCATATACTTTTGCGCTGAAGGCATCTAGTTTTCCTTCAATTCTAAAATTCAGGTTCGTACCTTTCTTAATCTGGCTTGCATAGCGTTCCGGTACTGAAAATTCTACTTTCAGCGGAGTAATCTTTGTCAGTTTGGCAACGATAGTTGTCGGCGAAGCGTATGAACCGACACTGATTTGCCGAAGTCCGATGATTCCGTCAAATGGAGCACGGAGCTCGGTTAGGGCAATGTTCGCTTTTACTATTTCTATATCAGCATTTAGAGTTGCCAGGTCAGTCTTTACTTGTTCATAAGCTTCTTTACTGACTGCATCTCGTTTAAGCAGAGCATCTTGTCGGAATACACGGTCCTCAGCTAACTTTAGTTGTGAAACCAACCGTTGAAGTTGTGCCTGTAGCTGGCGGTCGTTGACTTTGGCAAGAAGTTGTCCTTTTTTTACGGGAGTTCCTTCTTCGAAGTTGATTTCTATTACTTTTCCGGAAGTCTCAAAAGACAAATCAACTTCTTCATCCGGCAGAAGTACGCCGGTAGTGGTGTATTCGTCTGTTAATAGTTGAGGCTTTATCACTTTGGCGTTGACGTTCAGAATTTTTTTTCCATTCTTTTGGGTATTTTTTACCTTGTCAGCAGCAGCCAGTTCGTCGTTAGTTTTTGGTAACTGTGAGTAAATTCCCCCACCGATAATTCCGGCACCGATAAGAATAATGATGCCCCATTTAGTTTTTTTATTCATGGTTTAGTATAGTATATAGCATGTTATATAATATCTTCTGATGATTAGACGACACTTGAAAGAAAAGGTTTAATGCTGGATAAAGTAAAAGAAAGTTAATGTTGTGTCTGGCTTTAATAACAGACAAAAGGAGAATTTCGACTTTTCATCTAATTTACTTATTTAAATTAGTGAGATTTTGCTTGAAGTTTAAATTAAAATCAAAGTTGTGTTTGTTGTTTGAATTTTGGAATCAGAATGTTCGATTGTTGTCGTTTTTTTAATAGAAATTAGATTTATTTTTTATGTGTAATTTCTTGCTGATTAGTTAAGAGATTAGTATGCCGCCCGATACTTTCCCTCCTCCTTATCCTCCAGCATATTCAGATAAGAAGTATAACGAGACTCACTGATAAGATGCTTTTCCACTGCCTCACGTACCGCACATCCCGGCTCATGCCGATGTGTACAGTTACCATATTTGCAATCAGCGGAAACCTTGAATATTTCAGGGAAATAATGCCCGATTTCTTCTTCCTCCATATCGAACGTTCCGAATCCTTTGATTCCCGGAGTATCGATAATATATCCATCCCCGTCTACAGAGAACATTTCAGAGAAGGTAGTCGTATGCATACCTTTGTTGTGATAGGTCGATATCTCACCGGTTTTTACTTTGGTTCCCGGTAAAATGGCGTTGATGAGCGTCGATTTTCCAACTCCCGAATGACCGGAGAAAAGTGTGATCTTGCCTTCCAGGTCTTTTTTGATGGCATCCACTCCGGTTCCTTCCTTGGCAGAAACCTTGAAACAAGGATAACCGATATGCGTATACAGATTAATAAGAGCGTCCAGATAACGGAGCTCATCCTCGTTATAAGCATCTACCTTATTAAATACCAGTTTGACAGGTACACGATATGCTTCGGCAGAAGCGAGAAAACGGTCGATAAAAATGGTGGATGTTTCGGGATAGTTGACAGTAACCACTAACATACATTGATCGAGGTTAGCGGCAAGAATGTGAGATTGTTTGGAAAGATTGGAAGAACGGCGGATGATGTAGTTCTTTCTGTCTTCTATTTCATTGATAAAGGCAGTACCTTCCTGATTGAGTATAATCTGAACGCGGTCGCCCACGGCTACCGGATTGGTGCTGCGAATACCTTTTAACCGGAAATTACCTTTGATTTTACATTCAATAAATTGTCCGTCGTCGGTCTTCACCTGATACCAACTGCCCGTGTTCTTGATTACTAATCCCTTCATTTATTTAATGGATAATGGATAATGGAGAATGGATAATGGAGAATGGGCAATGGGACTGCATAGTAATTATCCATTGTCCATTCTCCATTTTCCATTAAACCGTCATGATTTCTTTATCCTTGTCAGCAAGCATATCTTCAATCTGTTTGATATACTTATCATGGATTTTTTGTAACTTGGCTTCCGCATTCTTCTGCTCGTCTTCTGCCAGTCCGTCTTTTACTGCTTTTTTCAGTGCGTCGATGCCATCGCGACGAGCGTTGCGTACACTTACTTTGGCAGTTTCGCCTTCCGCTTTACACTGTTTAGCGAGCTGTCTACGACGTTCTTCCGTCAGAGGAGGAATACCAATACGGATTACTTCACCATTATTTTCGGGCATAATGCCAAGGTCAGAGTCCATGATAGCTT